>JACXTT010007072.1_pt1 | contig 15912 bp, 12 predicted proteins | sample 9270951 | NCBI WGS metagenome assembly JACXTT01 (sample SAMN15532306, study PRJNA645909) | rock metagenome | isolation source: weathered quartz diorite | place: Puerto Rico | collected 2017-06-21 | reverse complement strand
AAATTGAAGCCTGTCTTGACTGAACACTACTACAGCCGCGCGAGTATCTACGCCTGAAACAAGAAAAAAAACGATCGCGCACTGGCTGATTATAATCACGCCATTCAATTGAAATCAGACTATGCTGAAGCCTACTACGGTCGGGCAGGGGTCTATGCTTGGAGAAAGAAAGACGACGATCGCGCCCTGGCTGATTATAATCACGCCATTCAATTGAAACCCGACTATGCTGAAGCCTACTACGGTCGGGCAGGGGTCTATGCTTGGGCGAAAGGAGACAGCGACCCTGCAGTGGCCGACTACGATCACGCCATTCAATTGAAACCCGACTATGCTGAAGCCTACTACGGTCGGGCAGGGGTCTACGCCTGGGCAAAGGAGGACTTCGAACGGGCATTAGCTGACTACGATCACGCCATTCAGCTGAGGTCTGACTATGCTGAGGCCTACTACAATCGCGCTATGGTTTACCTCGCCAAGGGTCCGGTAGATTGGAATCACGGAAAGTATGCAGAGGCCAACAGCAGTAGTGAGCGCGCATTGGCGGATTATACTCAAGCTATTCGACTCAAGCCGGATTTCGTTGACGCTTATAACAAACGCGCTACTCTATATTCACAAAGGGGAGAAACAGAAAAAGCTATTGCGGACTTCCAGAAGGTCATGGATATACAGGCGCGGTCTGAGGGAGGTTAAAAAAAGACGCAAGGTTGGGAGAAGGCGTTTTCATTCCCTGCGAAAAGAGATTATTTTTTTATGCCTCGAGGGCGAGAGATACACGTGAGAGGACTGTGTTCAAGTTCTTCCACTGCAAACAGGAAACGACTAAAGACAATATGACAGAGTGTCCGTTAAGCGTGATAATTCCCTGCCATAATTATGGGCAGTATCTCACCGCTGCTATTCAATCAGTTTTGCGACAAGAAGGTTCTGTCGAAAACATGGAAGTACTTGTGATTGATGATCACAGTTCTGATTCGGATACTCTTCAAGCACTGTCCTATTGGGAAACTGCCGACCCTCGAGTGCGCATCTTTTACAATCGGGGTCGGTCAGGAGCCGCTACTGCGCGTAATCTTGGCATTTCCTTGGCGTCCGGCGAATGGATTGCTTTTCTTGATGCGGACGATGTTTGGGCTCCTGGAGGGTTGCAGGTCCGTTGGCAGGTGGTGCAGAGCTACCCAGAGGCGCAATGGATTGGCGCAGATTTTATTTACTGGTATGAAGATGGAACTTTTGACGCCGAAGGATTTTTTCAAACTCGGTCGCTGACTCATCCGTTGCTCTCTCAAGCGTACGCTTCTGGCGCTGTGCGCCGGTTTTGTAGGCCGGTAGTTGATTTCCTCCAGGTGAGCCTTGGCTGGACCAGCACGGTGCTTGTCAAAAAATCTCTGTTGAGGAGCGTTAAGGGTTTCGAAACAAGCCTTGGGAATTATGAAGACCATCACTTATGGATTAGGCTTGCTCGCCAAGCGGATTTCTTTTTCGTTCCACAGGTTGTTGCTTACTACAGACAGCACGCTATGAGTGTTTCTCGTAAGGAAGGACCGCCAGCGTACTGGTATATTGTTGCGATGCGGCAGCTGCTCCAAGATCCCCAATTTCACCCTTATCGGATTCTCATTCGGCGTAAGTTGGCGTTCCTTTCCATGCAGAACGCCTATTATCATCGCGTGCGCGGAGAAGTCGCCCGCGCCCTTACGGCCGCGGCGGCGGCGATTCTTTATCAACCTTCCAGGATAGACGCCTGGAAGAATTTATTTGCTGCTCTTGTGGGGCGAAGATGAGCACCCCTACCATCGCTGTCGTGCTCCCCGCGTACAATGCGCAATCCTATATTTGTGATGCGCTTGACAGCATTGCTGCGCAATCACGGCTTCCAGAGCAGATTATCGTTGTCGATGATGGGTCTGACGACGCGACAGCGGAGCAAGTGCGTAAGTGGAAACGACGGTATTCTGGCGAGTTTCGCTTTTTACAACAACGAAATAATCAAGGAGTTTCCGCTGCTCGCAATGCTGGGATCCGTCACGCAAAAACAGATCTTGTGGCTCTCTTGGATGCTGACGATATCTTCTCCCCGCTGCATCTGGAACAACTTGAGCGAGCGTTTCTTACTCATCCTGGTATTCTCCTGTGCTTTGGTGATGTGCTGTATTTTGATGCGAGGGCTATTGTCAAACATAGCTCTTTTAGAGGAACGCGCCTGGAAAATGTTCAATATAGTGAACAAGAAGATGGTCTCCGCCTTCTTCGAGAATCAGCCTATGTGAGCTTGTTATGGGGGAGCTATATTGCTCCTAGCGCTACCCTGTTTTCAAAACAGGCGGTGGAAGCAATTGGGCTGTTTGACGAGAATTTGCGAAGCGCTGAGGATCGGGACCTGTGGCTGCGTCTCTCCCGAGCTGGAGCTTTTGCGTATTATCCGCTCGTTGTCACTCGTAAACGCGTCCACGAAAACAATTTGACGCATTTGCGCAATATGCGGCAAGCTCAGCGTTATCAGCTGATGGTGCTTCAGAAAATGAGCACTCACGCCGAGGAATTGAAACTTTCCACGGCAGAGCGCCGATTTACGCGGGAGGCGACTGTCCAGCATATTTGGCAGATCCTGTATTCGGCTTCGCAGGCGGGCCTTCGGTATTATCTGGAAACTTGTCTCTATCTCCTACGTCAGAGAGAGTTCGCGTGTCTTCGTAACCCAAAACATTTGTTGCGAGCTCTCGTGCATATTCGTGAAAAGAGACCTCTAGCTTGACCAGTGAGGGCTGCCTCTTTGTGAAAGAGGAGAGGTTTCCCATCCCTATGTCGTGAGAGGGGAAGAAATGATGAGAGGCGGTCAGAAGACGGACCACTGTGGAGAGAGAGCCACTACGCCGGACGCCTGAAACAAAGTTGCAGGTCTATCGACAATCTGCAAAGAATGCATCTGCCAGTGATAATCATACACGTAGTCCCAATTGGGAGGGTACAATCCAACGTTGATGTAATACCGTCCTGCGAGAAGAGGGAGTCCAGGGAAATGACACTGCAGCATGCCGTTGAGGGCTGGGGCCCCGAAGGCAGTGCGAATTGAGGGAATGGTGGCCTCGAAGCACTTCACGTGCATCTCATTGAAAATACCTAAAGTAAAAATGAGGTCCGGCAGCGGCTCTTTTAAACTGTAAGCAAGTTTTATGGTCAGGCTCTCTCCGCTGTACAAGTGCTCGGTTTCTTGCCCTTGCGTGTTATAGAAAGAGACGCCGCAGATTGTTGCTTCTTGAGTTCCCTGGCGACTGCCCGGTCCTACTGTAATGGTGAGTGGTGGTGATTCGGTTTCGCCAAGGAGTTGTGCGGCGCGGTTTTCCGTTCGTTGCCGCATGAGATCATTATAGTATTGAATGGCTCTTTCTGGAGTATCCTGTATCGCCAGGCGGCCTTCTTCAAGGACGATGACTTCGTCACACAAATTCTGGATTTGCGTTGTATCATGCGACGTCAGAATCAGCGTCTTCCCTGCCTCTCGAAACGCTTCCAACCGTTCGAGACACTTTTGTTGAAAACGCATGTCGCCGACCGCCAGCACTTCGTCGAGAATCAGGACATCGGGATCGAAATGCATCGCAACGGCGAAGGCGAGTCGTAAGTACATGCCGCTGGAGTAGGTGCGGATAGGTTGATCGATAAATTCTTCTAATTCAGCGAAAGCGATAATCTTTTCTTCTTCTTCCTCCACTTGTCGTTTGGTGAGACCATTAAGCAAACCAACAGTGAGAATATTATCACGACCAGTGAGGTCGGCATGGAACCCGCCGCCGAGTTCAAGTAGTCCACTGACGAGCCCGACCCGATGGATGCGTCCCGAAGTAGGTCTTCCCAACCCGCATAAAAGACGGAGCAGCGTACTTTTTCCCGCGCCATTATGGCCAATAATACCCAGCACCACTCCTTGTTCCACGGAGAAGCTTACATCCCGCAGCGCCCACAAAAGCCGGCGTTTCTCATGACGGCCGCTGAGCCAACGAGTAGAGAGTTCGCGCAGAGTCGCTGGACGCCCGCGCTGGAGATAGAATTGTTTGGAGAGAGACTCCACTGTAAGTACTGCGGACATAGAACTAGAGGGCGTCAATGACGTGCGGCTGTTGACGATAGTACACTAGATAACCGAGACCGCCCACGAACAGGCTACATGCGGTCGCGAAAAGGAGCGAGTGCCACTCTGGGACCCGTTGGTAAAAGAAAATCTCCCGATACCCTTGCATCAATACTGCGACTGGGTTCAGTGCGAGTAATTGTGAGTAATGTGTATCGACTTGCTGGGGACGATAAAAAACAGGCGTTAAATAGAAAAGGAGCAGGAGCGTCACTCCGGTTAAGTGTTGGATGTCTCGATAAAAGACGTTGAGCGTGGCAATCATAAGCCCGAGGCCGATGCTGAGGCCGCTCTGGATAAGCACGAGCAAGGGGAAGGCTAACGCGGCCGTGGTCAGAGTGCGACCGTGCAGTACAAGCACGCCCAGGAGAATGGGCAGACTCACCAGGTAGGTCAAGAGGTTAGAAAATGTGTTGACGACGATGAGGGTTGCCGGCGCAAAATTCGGACGCCGCAGCAGGTCGCGGTTGCTGGTGAAGAGACCGCCAGCAGATCCTACCGAGTTGCTGAACCAAGTCCACGGTAACAACGCGCTCAGGACAAAGGCCGGGTAATCATCGATTCCCAAGGGAACCACTCGATTAAAGAGAAAGACGAAGACGAGCAGTTGGATCAGGGGCAGTAAGACAGACCAGAAAACGCCCAGGACAGAACCTGTGTAGTACAGACAAAAATCGCGTCGGACGAGATGCCAAATCAAGTCGAATTGCTGAGGCAATGAAGACATACAATTAGTATTTATCCGGCAAGGAGAGCATTCTCAAGGAACTTTTGAGGACTCCAAAGAAATATCCTAGCGAGGAGAGAAACTGGAGTTCTTGATAAAATCCTTTGCGTTGTTGCCATGTCAAGAAGAAGGAAAAGGTCTTTACCAGTTGTTCCGCAGCCAGTCTATAGCGCCACTTCGGCGCATGAAGCAGGGGAGAGCTTTCATTGCCGGCAAGAGCAGATTTTTGCGCTTCCCATTCCCCTATGCGAAAATACCATCGGCGCAAATACAGTTTTGTAAAGCGGCTCACTTCTGGACAATGATACACAAGAGCCGCGGGGTAATACATCGTTAACGCCCCAGCAGCTTTTAAGCGTTGGGCAAATTCGATGTCCCCGCCCATGAGGAGCTTACGCTTTCGTCGGTCGAGATTCGTGAGAAAGAAGCCATACTGCTCAAACACTGACCGCTTAAAACTCAGATTGGCTCCGATGCCGATAATACTTGAATAAGTGTCGTCCGAAAGAATAATCTTGTCTCCATTATCAAATTTCCCGAGCGCGCCATCGTATTCTTCATGCCACCACCACGGCTTTTGTAGCTCTCGCTTGATGAGGACGCGCCCACCTACCCCAACGACAGGGTAGGTGTCGAAAGCCTTTTTCATTTCGGTGAGCCAATTCGCGGTCACCTCCACATCATCGTCAAGAAAGAAAAGCAAGTCGCCTTTCGCCTGTTTCACTCCAGCATTCCGGGCGTAATTGAGTCCTTGGCGCTCTTCAAATACGTATCTGACGTCGATAGAAGCTTCCCGCGAAAAGAGGGCGACCGTGTTGTTGGTGTCGTCTTTAGAATTATTATCAACGACGAGTATTTCCCAAGCAAAGGGGGCGGGCCCAGACATAGCGCTCAAACTTTTGAGCGTTCGGTATAAACTGTGCACGCGGTTATAGGTGCAGATAATGATGCTTACTGCACATTTTTTTGCTTCGACTGTTGGCGGCATGGAAGGGCGCAGCTTCGCGTCAGTATTCTCCTCTCATCGTGAGACTTGCTGGGGTACTTAATCTCTTCTCATTGTCTGTTAGTCAGCATAACGCACTTTCCTTTCCCAACGCAAACCATGTAGCCGTAGCAGGGTAGAATGAAAGTCTACAAAAAAGAATTTTTAGGAAGAGTAAGAAAGCTATTTCGCTTTAGCGCACGGTGCTAGGGAAGCTCCCTACCTATTTCGGACGAGCGACCTTATCAAGAGTATCTCAGTTAATTAGCTCTTTTTGACTAAGAAATTGCCTCGTTTATGTCACTTCCATTTCTGTGAGCAACAGACTACATATTTAGAAAGACCGATAAAAAGCATTCTATTGCCAGACCGAAGGGATTGAAGAAAGAACTGCACGATTCAGTTTTCTTCTAGGTCTATTTAGAATCTGTCTTCTTGCTCTGTCTCGGTGACAAATGAAACCTGTAGGCAATGCAAAGAGCGGAAAGTCGGAGAGAGGGCAGCAACAGGAGAAACGCAGACCTTGTGTGTTGCCTGTCATGGCGGAGCTGTGCTCATAAACAGCACTTGTAAGAGGGGCAGGTTGAAGCTGGAAGCGAGCATCATGTGAGAGCCTAACCCTGAGGGTTTGACACCTATGACAACATGTTCACTCAGGGAATGGCATGAGAGGCGGTTTAGCGAGTGTTGCTAACGCTCATCGAGCAAACAACGAGATTCCTCTTGTCTGTTTCTTTTTGCTGTTATTTTTCCCTGGGGAGTTTTCTCTTCCCCAGTAAGTCAAAACGTTCGCGTAAAGCTTTTGTTTGCTTATGAGAATCAGTCACACACTTTCTCTGTCTCCATTTCGTACTGTCAGTTCTATAAAACATGCGCTGTCCTTGATTTCGGCTCAGTTCACAATGCGACGAAGCGCCGTCGCGAAAAAGCCCAACGGGACCAGCGCATCTACAGTTTTCAGGGAAAAAGCGCAAACACGAGACGAGTCTTTGGGAGAGAACGAGACGCCGTCAGAACGTAATGAGTATTGGTTTGACGCGGCCCAAGAACAAGAACAGCTGTTTCATCAAGTTTTTGAGGCGCTTCCCGATGTTTTATTGTTGTATGACATCGCCACAAAGAATTGGGTCTATGTCAATCGGCAGTTGGCGGCCGCGTTAGAGTTGCCCATAGGGAAAATCGAAAAAATGGGTATGGCGCTCTTTGAGAGCCTGCTCTGCCCAGAAGATTTCTCTCTTTTTTGCGACCATTTGCGGAACTGTGCGATGATGGGAGATGGAGACATATTTGAAGCAGAATACAGGTTGCGGCACGCGAATGGTGAATGGAGATGTTTTCATTATCGAGATACGGTTTTTACCCGCGATAGCGAAGGGAGGCCCCGACAGATGCTCTGTGCTGCACGGGACATCACGCTTCGAAAACGCAATGAAGAGACCGTCCGTAATCTCGAAGTCCAAGCAGCGTTGAGTCACATGGCTTCTTACGTTGCGTATGAAATTAATAAGCCGCTAGCAAATATAAAAAATATGCTATTTTTATTAAGAAACGTTGTGACGCCAGATCATCCGGATACAAAATACCTTCGGTGGACAGAGGACGAGGTCGATCGTATTGCCCAGACCATTCGGCGAATCTCGACTGTGTCGCAACTCAATTGGTGATTACGGATCTACTCTAGGCTTTATTGTGTATATTGAACACTTTGGTTTTCGCGAACATCCCTTTCGTTTGACTTCTGATCCCCGTTTCCTGTACCCAAATCCAGGCCATCAGGAGGCCTACGCGAGCTTGGTCTATGGCGTCACAGAGCGCAGAGGCTTTGTCGTATTAACGGGGGAGGTGGGCACAGGAAAAACAACGCTCCTTCGCCGCTTGATGGATGAGTATGGAGACTCCGTTCGCTTTGCTTTTGTCTATAACACGACCTGGGGGTTCGATGAGATTCTTGACGCCGTGTGTATGGATTTTGGTCTTGCTCCAATGCCAGGAGCCCGACAGTTCGATAAAATCCAAGCGTTGAACGCCTTCCTACTCGGAGAACTCGCGCAGAATAAAACGACTACTATCCTGATTGATGAAGGGCAAAATTTACAAAATGACGTCTTAGAAAATCTTCGGCTCCTTTCTAACCTGGAAACGAGGAACGAAAAGCTCCTGCAAATTATTCTCGTCGGTCAAGATGAACTTGAGTCGAAGTTGCAACAGCCTGCCTTGCGTCAAATTAAAGATCGAGTCGGAGTTTGGTCCCGGCTCGATCGGCTGAAAGATCGGTACGTAGGCCCTTTTATTGCGCATCGCTTGCGCACCGCTGGTTATGAAGGACCGGATCTTTTCACCGATGTTGCCGTGCAGCGCATTGCGGCATATTCGCAAGGAAGACCGCGCCAAATCAATATCCTTTGTGACAACGCGCTTCTCACCGCTTATGGCACTTACCAGCGCCAAGTTTCTGTCGAGATCATAGAAGAAGTAGCGCGGGACCTAGGAATCTCCAATACCAGCAAGCCGCCTGAAAAAAAGAAGAGTGATGTCGTTGAATCTTCTGCTCCATCTCACATTGCTGTTTCCATTACGGAGCACGAAGAAAATCGGACTGCTCCTGCTGTGTTGAGCAGGCAAATTCCTGTCACAGCTCCTGTACTGGAGGACGACACTGGAGAAGCGCCATTTTCCCAAAACTGGATGATACGCCGTTCGCCACTGCGGTTCATGCTTCCCGTTTTGTTTGTTCTAGTGGTCCTCTATGCGACCATCCTGGCCTCTTCAGAAGAGAATCAAGATCGAGTCTCACGATTGCTGACCTCCCTGTGGAGTCCCTTTAAGTCCTGGGTCGCACCATCGCGGCAAAATAATATCGACCAGAGGCCTACCTCTTCATTATCGACCCTTCTCGACAATCACGAGGAAAGTAGCGTTCAAAGCCAGAAGCCGATTGGGGAAGAAGCTCAACCCCTAGCCTCGAGAATACCTCAGGCACCTGAAACGCAAAAGAGTGAAAAGTTACAACCAGACGGCAACTCCCTTCCTCCTCTTGTCTCTGGAGGGCAGGACAATCCTGTTGGAAAAGTAGACTCCCCAGAGCAAAAACCACAAGTAGTTGCTGCAGTGAATAATGCCGATCGTGGGGGAACGACGGTGATCGTGCCTCGCGGCGGAACCATTTCTGACTTCGTCTCTCGTCGCTATGGGGAAAACAACACCCTCGCGTTAAGCCTTGTACAAGAGTTCAATCCCCAGATTGGAAACCTCGACGTCGTATCCGAAGGAGAACGGCTGTGGATGCCGCCGCTGACCCGCGACATTTTACTGCGTCAGCAGCCAGATAAATCTTATCGCCTCATTGCCTCGGCTTTTCGCAGTCGCAAAGATGCAGAACGGTGGGTGCACTTCCTCCTCAATAAGGGATACTCAGTGGAGATCATCCCTCAGCGAGTCTCAGGCTCCATACAAATCTATCGAGTGGAAGTTGGGGGGTTGATGAACGTCACGGCGGCTGACCAAGTGCAGGAACTTATCGATGGTCAAGTGACTCGGTACGCGCAACGCCAAGAGCGACAATCGCCGCAACGCGAACTACTCACAGGAAATTCTCTCAATTTGGAACGCTAGCGAAACCCAGTGAACATGAATAGTTGTCTTCTGCGTTCTGAAATGCAAACAGGCGCCTTCTTATTGATCACACTGAGCGTACTGCTGATCGAGTTGTTCGTCGCTATTGAAACGGAAGCTGGCGTGCTAGGACAGCTTTCTCTTGCAGGAGTGGAAGAATACAACGACAATGTGACTTTTTCTGATAAAAGCAAGGGAGATTTTGTTACTACCGTGGTGCCAACGCTCAGGTTGATTTATAAACCCTTTGGCTATACCGATTCTAACCTTACCGCTAACCTGTCCGTCCCTATCGAGATTTTTGCTCGAAACTCCCAACTCAATAATATCGGGAATAATATTCTGCTCAATACAGAGTATCTTTATCCCTATTCTCCAAGACTAGACTTGTCTTTTCACGAGTCTTTTCAAAGACGAGGAGTGACCCGCACGTTTGGTTCCAATAGTTTTGATAATGGAGGAATCGGCGGTGGGAGCGGATCTGGGGCTGTTGGAGGAATCCCTCTTCCGGGAGTAGGAGGAGGAGGATTCGGGGGAAGCTCGGCAGGGGGCGGTGGTGGCGCTTGCGGAACAGTTGGATCCATTAGTTCCAGAGGACAAACGCAAGGGACTTTCAACCAAGGAGATCTTATTACACGAGGAGAATGGTGGGAAAACCAAGCGGGTGTGAGCGGTCAATATCTTTTAACTCCTCGGCTCTCCCTGCGTGCTGGATATTGTTGGGACTATATAGATTTCCTCGATGCAGGGGGGAACGAAACCGGTCACTCAGTGTACCTGGGAGCGAGATATCAGATTAGAGAGAACAGTCAAATTCGTGTTGGTTATGGAGTAAGCCTGGTTCGCTCTCGTGACGGAAGAGAGGATATTGTCCACAATATTGATATCGGCGGCGATTATCTACAACTCAAAGAGGTCCAGCTCACCCCGACCTTGCTGCTTTCTGGCTCTACAGGCATAGCCCTCGCGACCCGTAACAATGGAATACAAGGCGGCAGCGGGAGTTCAAGCGATAATTTGCGTCTTGAACATACGCTCAATGTTCGACTCACGAAGTTATGGCAGGATGGCTCCACGACTCTAGGCATACAGAGAGGATTGACTGGAAGTTTTGGAGCAGGAGGCCCTTCGTTTACTACCACCTTCTTTCTTGCTTCTACAATTTCTTTGGCTAAAAATGTGAATGGGACCTCCAATGTCGGTTATTCCCAATATGACACAGGAAGCGACAATTTCGACGCGTTTCAAGCAACAGTCGCACTCCAGTACTCGGGTTTTCGTTATTTTACAACTAGCATTGGCTATAGTTACCGTCAGTTTCAAGGAAACAATAGCGCTCAATCCAGTTTTGGTTTCAATAGAGGCAACTTTGAAGGAAACAGCATCTTTCTCGTCATATCGACACAGTTTGATGTGTGGCCGTCTATAGGCTTAACGAGAACGCAGTCTCCTTAGTATATACTACGGCTTCTTTATTTTTCGCGGTTACTTTGACTCGTTTTTTATGTCCATTCAAGAATTTGGGGCAATCTCCGATGACAGTTTATAAATACTTTTGGTTACTGTTCGTAGTCTTTTTTGTGGGGTGTGCAACCAAGGAGTTGCGTGTGCAAGAGTATTCAGTCCCTGCTGATGCGCCAAATCCAGCAAAGCCCCCAGCCGAGTTTTATACGATCGGAGCTGGGGATAGTTTAGACGTAGCGGTGTGGAAAGAACCCATGTTATCGGGGTCAGTAACGGTGCGGCCAGATGGATTTATTACTCTTCCGCTCGTGAATGAGATCCAGGTTGTCGGCTTGACGACAGGCGAATTGAGAAATCTCCTTGAACAGAAATATAGTGAATTTGTCACCAGTCCTTCCGTTACCGTGAGAGTAACGGGAATTGCCTCGAACGAGATTCTTCTGCTTGGCGAGGTGGCGCGACCGGGAGCATACTCCTTAATCAATAACAGTAGTATTCTGGAAGTCTTAACAAAAGCAGGAGGACTAAGCCGCTTTGCCGACCGCAATAACATTCGCGTGCAGCGCCGCTCAGAAGGAAAAGTCACCGAATTCGTCGTGGACTATGATGCGATTCTCAAGGGAGATCTCAAGCAGGACATTCTCCTGCGTCCTGGCGACCGTATCCTGGTGCCATAATTGTCCGAAAAATTTGAGTACTTTGTAAAGTAGGAACAATGAATCTTTTTCCCAATGGATTTTCCCTCGAGCTTGGCCTCGAAATGCTGAAGCGGCGCCTCTGGCTCGCGATAGCGCTGTTGAGCATTGTTATGACTATCGCGGGCAGTTTGGCGGTATTCCTGCCGAACATCTACACTGCTACCGCTGTGATCATGGTGGAGGGACAGCAAATCCCAACGGATTTTGTACGATCAACAGTCACCATGCCCCTTGATCGCCGTCTACAAATCCTCAGTCAGGAGATACTCAGTCGCGCGAGGCTAGTGGAGCTTGCCAAACAATTCGATCTGTATCGAGATCTGCGGGCGGCTGGGGCCTCAGAAGACGTGATTGCGGCATCGGCGCGCCGAGACATTGGCATTCAAATTAAGGGGCGCGGCGATACTGTTGTCCTGGAGATCAGCTACAGCAGTGCGAATCCTCAAAAGAATATGCAAGTTGCTAACACGCTTGCCTCTTTTTTCATTCAAGGGAATCTCCAGGTGCGTGAACAGCAGGCGGTGGGGACGACAGAGTTTTTGCGTACCGAACTGGAGACAGTGAAAAAGAGATTAGAAGAACAAGAACAGAAAGTTGTCGCATATAAAACACAACATATGGGAGAACTTCCCGAGCAACAGAACGCTAACCTGAGCACCCTATCGGTGTTACAGAAGCAATTGGAAATTACCTCGGATAATCTCAACCGAGCACGGGACCGGCGCAATGTGCTCGTACAGATGGCGGAGATGGATTCCGCTCTGAGTTCGCTCGATGTAGGGAATTCTCAGTCGGCGGGTGATGCTCGCATGAATAGTCTTCTAGGCCAGCTGGCCGAGTTGAAGATGCATTTTTCAGATAAGCACCCCGATGTGATTCGCGTAAAGAAACAGATTGAGATGCTTGAAGAGCGAGCAAAACAACAGGCACAGAACGCCCCGCCCGGCGAAAATCTAGATGCGGCGCTGACTGTGCCAAAAATGTCCTCCGCTCAAATTGAACAGACAACCGTTGATTCAGAGATCAGAGCGTTGAGCGCCTCTCTGGACAAAGTTCAACATGATATTGCAGTTTATCAGCAACGTATTGAGAATGCTCCGAAACGTGAGCAAGAGCTTGCTGCTACTACTCGGGATTATACGATCACTCGAGACTTGTACAGTTCCTTACTCAAACGTCTAGACGAGGCGAAATTATCCGGCAATTTGGAAGAAGAGCAAAAAGCGGAACGCTTTCGACTCCTGGAACCCGCTGTTTTGCCTCAACAACCCTCAGGGCCTAAGCGGTGGACGGTGTTTCTTGTAGGTCTTGTTCTCGGATTAGGGATTGCTGCTGCAAGTGTGCTTGTGCGGGAAATGTTGGATTCTTCGATTCACAGTCTAGAAGAGCTAAGAGCCTTGACGAAAGTAAACGTGTTAGGGATTATTCCGCAGATCACTACTGAAGCTGACTCCATACAACAACGACGGCGGCGAAACGTTGGTGCGGTTGCCCTTCTCTGTGTACTGTTCGTCTTGATTCAGGGTTCTTATCGACTTTCTGTCGGCAATGAGACTTTAGTTCGCTACATTGTCAGGCCACCGGCTGGCATTCTAGTGAGATAACTCTCAAATCATGATCTTTCGTACCGATTCTTGTTCATATTGAAAGAAGGGATGAGCTGGTGAGTAAGATATTCCAAGCGTTAGAGCGCGCAGAACTGGAACGGGCGCACCAGCGGACCGGCCAGGACTATGCTCCAATAGATTCTCATGTTGATGGGAAAGAGACCCGGACTGTTCCTCTCTTCCGGAAAGAACACGCGCCACCACGGCACGATGAGTATGGAAAGAACGCAAGTCCGCTGGTTCAATCCCGCGTGGATGGCCATCTTGTGAGTTTGCTCACTCCTATCGCCTACGAAGCTGAATCGTATCGGGTCGTCTGCCACCGTATTGCCCAGCTTCACAAAGAAATGGGACTCTCAATTCTTGCGATCTCGAGCCCTTCCATGAGCGACGGGAAGACCGTCTCAGCGATCAACATCGCGGCTACGCTTGCCCAGCTTCCTGAGACAAAGACCCTGCTTGTTGACCTTGACTTGCGTCGGTCTTCGCTCCCGAAACTGCTTGGGTGGCGTCATGCTCCAAATCTTGGCATTAGGGATCTCGTTTTGGATGCTACTCTGTCCCTCGATAAGGTGATCCACCCATATCCGTCTTTCAATTTTGACGTTTTGTTGGGTGGTTCTCATTCTCGAGATCCTCACGACGTGCTGAAGGTAGCGAAATTCGAGCAGCTGCTTCAAGAAGCGCGCCGTCAATATGATTATGTCATCTTGGACACGCCTCCCTTTATTCCGTTTCCAGATTGTCGGTTCATTGAGCCGTGTGTGGATGGATTATTGTTGGTAGTCAAAGCGCACAAGACGTCGCGAAAATTACTCGCGGAGGCCATCGAATCGATCGATTCTACAAAGATGGTGGGAATACTCTTCAACAATGATGATCGATCAGATTCTTACTATTATGCTGCGCAATACTCTCCTGGGGAAAAGAGCAATGGAGGATGGGGGCGCCGTTTAACTACGGCGATGCGCGCCCCGTTCCAGCCTTTTCTTCCTAAATCGCGCTGACAGAAGAATTCTCTACAAGAGTGGTGAGCAAGAATTTGGCTGACCGAGAGAGTAAGTACGAAAAGGACGTTACTTGGCAAGAATCTTTTCAATGAGGGGCGTTTTAAACTTCTGCGCAAGAAGTATTGCCCATGCATTAGAGAAAGACGCTTCAAGCAACAGCTTAAACAAAACAATTTTCTTCCCTCTAAGATATGGCAAAAGTAAACATCCCGAAAGGCTCAGTCCGTTGCTCTGGCCGCGTGTCCTGTTTTAACAGTTGTATAGGCATCCTCGGGTGAGAAGCATGACCGCCTAAGTAAGGCTAGAGGCAATGGGCTAAGGCGATACGAAGGTAAAATCAACGCCTGTGAGCTCTTCTGTTGTTCCTTACAAAAAGGGTTTTGGCGATCATACTCCGCGAATATACTAGGAACTTTTTATCTGCGCTAAGGCTAAGGGGCTGCATTGAGCAAGAAGCTTCAATTTCAGCAATCTGCGACATTCTAGTGTAGCTGAAACGGACGTTGTTATGACTCTTCGTATCCTCCTCTTTGTAATAGTTGAAATGGGACTGCTGTTCCTCGCCATGAGCGGAGTGACGTTCCTGTGGCGGAGTACGCCAGCGCTCAGTTGGGAGAACGTCGCCGCTCTGATCGGGCAAGCCTTGATTCCCACCTTCTGTTTCTTCGTGTCATTTTACGTAAACGATTTATACAATTTGCGTGCGATCAAAAGTCTTGGTGAATTTTTCCGGTATTTCTCATGGGCGCTCCTGGTAGCTGTTATCCTTTTGTTTCTGTCGTCGGCTCTGGTCTCTCTTCCCCCACTCACGAGTTCCGTTCCGCTTTCTAGTCTTCTTCTCGTGCTCATTGGCGCTAGCGTAGTGTTGCCGCTCCGTTGGAGTTTCTACACGTTTGGCAACCTCAATCCCTTTGCTGAACGCATCCTCATCCTTGGTACAGGAGACTTTGCCTGGAAAGTGGCGACGGCGGTCAGAATGCTTTCTCCCCTAGGCTATGTAATCGCAGGATTCATTGACGATCGTGATCCGCAGTCTGTACCTTCTCAGACGCCGCTGCCTTCTCCGATTCTTGGACCTGTGGATCGCCTTGAAGAAATTATCAAGCAGTTCAGCCCGAATCGGATTATTGTCGCGCTCCGGGAGCGTCGGGGTCGTATGCCCATCCAGATCTTATTGCAAGCGCATTGGGCAGGCATCGTAGTAGAGGATGGGATTAAAGTGCACGAACAGTTTTCCGGAAAATTGGCGATTGAGAATTTAAATCCGAGTTTTCTGATTTTCTCTACTGATTTTAAAAAGTCACAACTTGATATGGCGTTGCGCCGAGCACTCAGCCTCGTCACCGCCATTATCGGCCTCGTTCTGTTTGCGCCACTGTTGGGCTTGATCTCACTAGCAATCAAATTGGATTCCAAGGGATCAGTTTTTTTCTTGCAAGATCGTGCGGGGTGGAACGGAAAGACTTTCCGTCTTGTGAAATTTCGGACTATGCACTCTGTGTCCCCGCGGGGAGTGAAGGATTCCGTCTGGAGTCGCGACCTCGATTCACGCATCACTCGTGTAGGGCGATGGTTGCGGAAAGCGCACCTTGATGAGTTGCCGCAATTTTTTAACATCTTGCGTGGAGATATGGATCTTGTGGGGCCCCGGCCTGAAATGGTGAACAACATCAAGAC
>JACXTT010007071.1_pt1 | contig 15912 bp, 16 predicted proteins | sample 9270951 | NCBI WGS metagenome assembly JACXTT01 (sample SAMN15532306, study PRJNA645909) | rock metagenome | isolation source: weathered quartz diorite | place: Puerto Rico | collected 2017-06-21 | reverse complement strand
GCCAGCGGACGGCCCGGGCTGAGGGTCCCGGCGGCGCGTTAAGGGACCACGACCGCGAGTTGCGGAACCAGGCACGGCGTCCGCGCCCGCTGGGGGCGGTCTGCCCCGGCGCACAACGCCGGCTTCAGGGTTCGCAGGCCGAGGACGATCGCCCCCCCGTCACCTGCCCCGCCCAGCATCGCGAGTATCGCGCGATATAGCCAGAGTGGTTCAAGGTCAGCTACAAGGTGCGCCCAATCCCCAACATTCGCCACCCCGGAGAATAGCCAATAGCCGGTCCCCTGGAGAAGGTTGAGTGTCATGAACAGCCAGAGGAAGTACCGCCGGGAGGTGAGGCACGCCTCCTGCCGGCGCAGCAGGAGCCACGCCGTGGCCCCAGCCAACAGGTTCGCCAGCGTCCCCGCGGCCGTGACCAAGGAATTTGCCAGAAAACCCCGGCCCTCAGCGGCACACTCAGCATGGACCGCGGAAAGTGCCGTGAGCCGACCTCCCACAGCGAGGCATGTGCCCCCGTGACCTAAACCTTCGTGGATCAGGTTTGCGAGTGCGTACGCGACGATCGCGATTGCCACCAGCGTCATGCGGTCGATGGCACGATCACTCGTCTGCGTCATCGGCATCCACTCCGGTCGAGGCTGTTCAAGCCGCGGTTCTCAACGCCTACGCTCGACCCCAGCAGGTCTGCCCAACGGCCTGGCGATAAGCGGCGCGCGAAGCGCGTCCGCTGCACGCCGTTGTCAGGCGGCCGACGGCCGGCGCGCCAAGTGCCCTTCGCGCGCGGGGCCGCTGACGCCCCACATGACGACGTGTCCCACCATCACAAGGCCGAGATAGGTTGCGGCGTCAGCCAGCACGGGAACCACGCCCTTCGCAAACACCATCCACTCCGGGTAGAGCGCGGCGTACAGATAATCTCGGGGCGGGCCGATGACTCCGACGACGATGAGGCAGACCGCGACCCCTCGCCAGCGAAACCGGCGAGCCACTCGCCAAGTGATGAGATAGATCGGTGAACACGAGATCGCCAACCCGACGTAGAAGAGCGTCAACACACCCGGCGTCGACGAGAGAGGAACCCACCACACTCCCAGTCCGTTCCCCAAGACGATCGCGCCCATTCCGAAACATCCGGCCGCAGCGCCACCGGCCAGAGCCCCCATGACGCGACGCGAAGGCGCCCGCGTAAAGTAAACGGCGGCCGCTAGCGCCACGGCGTACGCGCACGTGAACACGATGATTTGCGAAGGCGTCATGCGTTCCTTGTCCGCCTAACGACTACACGCTCAACCGCGAGCGGCGCGAGAGTCAGCTGTCGAAAAAGCAGAAACACCAACGCGCCGCTCGTCGGTTGCAGCGTGGGGTTAGACCGCGAGCCGTCGCTCAGTAAACGAAGGCTGTCGCACGAATCGGCGAAGCGTCACCCTCTTTAACTTTCAAAGGTAAACCGACGAATACCGCTCGCTGAATGCCGACCAGTGCCTCAACATTCGTCAACTGTTCAATCGCCGGAATCCCCTTGGTCAACAGGGCATGATGGACGGGTGCGAGTGCTTCGTACCCCTTGAGGCCCTGTTCCATCCCTCGATAAATAGCCCGGAAACTGTCGACGCTGAGACCGTCGGTGACCAACGCTTTGACCGGAACCTGTGCGAGGTACTCAGCTGCTTCCTTCGACAAGACGCGAAACTCTGGAACTTCGTCCGGCTGTTTCGGCGGGACGTAGCCCGTCAAAGTCACCACGATGTCACCCGGGGAAATGGTGAGCTTCTTCAATTCGGTCAACGTCACAGAATCGTCCACGGAAGGCCCACGAATGTCCAGCAATCTGATCGGACCGACTAAGGACTCCAGTTTGTACCCGTCGACGCCACTGACACCACGCTGCAGGTGATTTGGGGCATCAATGTGTGGACCGGCATGATTGAACAATGTCCGGTAGCTGTCCGAAAAGTAAAGAGGCTCATCACCCTGAATCACGCGAAACTCCGTTGTGTCACTAAATCCAAAATCCTTCAGTGCCCGGTGTCCCCAAACGCGAACTGGCAGATCTTCCGTAATCGTGGGACTGAGGTCGATGATCTGACGGGGCAACGGTAATTGGGACTCCCGTGCCCGCTTGGAGGTGCCGCAGGAACTGGCCACGGAAGATACAAATAGCACGACAGCAACGAGACTACGTTTCGTCATTGACCCTCCTCGCCTGTTTAGCGGTCTACCGACCCAGCCTTGAGCCGCCGCCAGCCACCGGCGACTTCAAGGCAACGCCAGCCCTTGGTCACGCCCAGCTTCAACATCCGCTGTTGCGTCATAGGGTCAAGCTGCTGCTCGAGGAGACTCAGGCGACGCTGCGTGCGGTTCCAAGCATTGTCTAACGCGTAATCCCCCATGGGGTACCTCCCGTCAGCAGCGATCCGACGCTATATGACGTTGATTCTGGTGCGACCTAACGGTGGAGTTGACCGGGACACCGCCCGCTATGGTTTCGGGCGGTTTTTGCCGTATCGGGAAAGGAATCGAAGAGTTCACCACGCGTGATCTCACCACGAAGATGAGCATAGTATTCAGACCCTAGCCGTCAGATCGATGCTCAGGTCGCCAATTCTAGCGCGTAGCTGAGGGCGCTGTTCAACTCCGTCAACTTAGCCGCTGATAATGTACCGACAAAGTGCGTTAGTTTCGTCTTGAACATGAGAGTCAAGAAGTCGCAGCGAATGGCGCTCTCTCGCGGTAAGCCGTCGTCAACACCCAGCACGACCTCGCTCCTGAGGCCCAGTATCTGGCTATAGATGGGAGCACAGATAACCGTAGAGATATCGTCATTTCCGGCAACGAAGCTGCGAGAAACCACTGTATAGAATCCCGGCTTGTGCCCGCGTTCGGCCACCTTCGTCCGGGTCCGGTAGATCTCTCCGCGCTTCATAGTCTAACCTGATCCTTGACCAACGCGGCGGCTTGGCGATTCAATTGAGATCGGTGTTCACGAAAAATCCTTCGCTCCCGCTCCTCCTCCATTCGTTGTTCCCACCGGGCGACCAATTGCTGCACCGCCTGCCGGACGGCCTGTGACCGGCTTTTCCAGGGCCCGTTACCGGCAGTTGTAATCCGGTCCAGGCGTGAGAGCGTACGTTCGTCAATAGTGATCGCAATAGTTTTCATATTGGACGATTTATATATGCACTATCCAATACTGTCAAGGCACTTTGAATGATGCCGTGGCTAGAACTAGGAACGCCCAGAGCGGAACCTGAGTGTCTTGTCCGCTCCGAAGAACCGAATGAAGCAGGAGATGGCTATCTTGTGGACCTTTGGGCCAAGGCTGCATTGCGGGCGATGAGTCCGAATCCCTTGGCTCTGGCATCTTTTTCGAGTGATTCCAGGCGAGCTTGGCCCTTGGCCTTATTGCCGGACTGCAGTTCTATCTCTCCGAGAGCGAGGCGAGCCTCGAATTCGAGATTGATCAGACCCGACTTTGTGGCCTCTCCAATCATGGCTTCCAGCGTCTTGGCCGCCTCGGCAGGCTTGCCTGCAGCGGCGTTCACCCGCGCCTGGGTCACAGTCAAGAATAACTGCAGGTCGCGATTCCCGCCCGGCTTGGCGAGTGTTTTCGCCCGTTCGATAGCCGCACTGGCATCTCCGAGTCTTCGTTGCCCGAGCAGGGAGCGGGCCAGGACGTCATGGGCTCCAGCTTCCTTGTCGGGCGCATTCTCTCGCCGGAATTCTTCGGCAGCTTGACGTGCGAGAGGCTCGACCTCCGCGTAACGCCCTTCCTCAATGGCGAGCGCTGCGAGTTCCTCCCGACTCTCGGCCATGCCCCACTTCTCGTCGAGCTCCTTGCGGATTGCCAATGATGTCTCTTGATATTTCCGGGCTGCAGCCAGATCCCCCTGGTCGGCGACGACCTGACCGAGGCCGTACAGGGACTGGGCTTCCCAACTCCTATTTCCCATCTGGCGCCATATGGCCAGCGCGTCCTCGAAATTCTTTCTCGCGCCGGCTAGGTCGCCCAGATCGCTCAACGTAGCCCCAAGGTTGCTGAGCATGGCGGCCTCCAGGCGCTTCTCGCCGACTTCTCGAATGAGGGTCAGCGCCTCCTCGTACTGTTTGCGTGCTCGGCTATGGTCCCCGCGTTCGGAGAGCAGCTTGGCTTGGTTGCCGATGGTTTCGGCCTGGCGGCTCTTGTCGCCGATCTCGCGATAGATTGCGAGGCCCTCCTCGTACATCCTGGTGGAACCGCTGAGATCTCCCTGATTGTCGAGCACGGTGGCGATGTTGTTCAGTGCGATCGCGACTCCTTGTTTCTTTCCGATCTTACGCCAGATCGCGAGGGCCTCCTCGTACATCGCCTTTGCCTCATTGAAATTTCCCTGGTCGCGGTTGATATTCGCTATGTTATTGACTGCTCGCGCGACGCCGTCCTGGTAACCTGACGCGAGATAGATTCGTTTTGCCTCCTCACAAGCCACCATCGCCTCATAAGGCTCTCCAAGATTGAAGAGCGCCCATCCCTCGAGGAACCGCGCCCGAGCCGTCAGGAGGCGTGCGCCCTGCTGGGTTCCCTTGGTGAACGCTCTCACAGCCGCCGAGCGATCCCGCTTGAAGTCTGCGAGCGACTCCGCGGCTTGAGCCTCGGTTATGTCGATCCGGGCGTCGTCGCGCGCCGGAGACGGGAGCCGGCGGAGGGCCTCGATCGTGACCAGGGCGTCCTTTCCTCTTCCATCGGCCGTCTCGGCCGCCGCTAGACGCAATCCGTATTCGAGGTTATCCGGAAAGAAGCTGAAGAGGGTTCGATAGATCTCCGCGGCTCGTTTCCAGTCGTGGATCGCTTCTTGATATCGTGCCTCGACCGCCAAGCGATCCTCTCGAGACAAATTGCCCGACCGATCAAAAGCTCTTTTTGCCGCTTCTTTGGCCTTCGTGTCGTAGCCTAGAACCGACCAGGCGGCGGCTAGCGCCGAGTGGGCGAGGGGGTAATCTGGTTCGGTCGCCACCGCCTGCTCGAGCAGATCTCGGGCCGAGAGCGCGTCGAAGACGAGCAGCTTCGCCAGCCCCTCTGAATAGAACCGTGCTGCCTCGGGGCGCGAGGGAAGTGAAGCACGGACTCCAGCCACCTCGGCCGCCGATACCTCGCCGAGATTAAGCCTCTCTCGTAATCGAGCGCCGGTGCGCGAAATGAGCTCAAATAGCTCAGTTTGAGTCCCCGTCTCAGCCACGGAAGCGATCGTCTCGCCAGCGACGGCGTCCTGAAGACGCAGGTCCAGCCGCATCTTTCCGCCTGCCTTTTCGCCTAGCGCGGAGTAGGAGCCAAGCACGACCAGGTCGGCGCCCAAGTTGTTATGGATTCTCGCCAGGGTCTCGGTCCCATAACTGTCTGCATCGCTCAGAGACAGATCTATTTTCATGCGGACAACGTTTTCACCTGGAATCATGCGCAGTTTCTCACCCGCGGCCAGCTCGGTATTGAGCATTTCGGAGAGCGCCGTCGAGAGCCACGCCACGTCGGGGCGCGCCGAGAGATTCTTGAACCCGAGCACGGCAACCGAGCGGCGGGCCGTGATCGATTGTGGCAGAGAGGCGCGGGTGCCTTCCGTCGCGGCAGTTGGCTGCCTCCGAGTGACACGCAGGTAGTAGCCTATGCCCCCGGCGAAGAGGATGATGATGAAAACGGCGGCCCACGAGATATTTCTGGCCTTCGTCCAGGGGTAGTGCTGCGAGGAATGTCTTGTGCTCGTCGCCTCGTGTCTCGCAAGGGCTGCGATCGCCTCCCGCACGCTACCGAAGCGGTTCTGCGGCAGCTGCTCCAGGCAGCGAAGAATCACGGATTCCCAGGCCTGATCGAGGTCTTTCACGTGGACACGCGGTGAAACGGGAGGCTCCTTGAGTCGCTTCACTGCCATTGAAAGGGGAGTGTCGCCGGCGAACGGCCAGGCGCCGGTGAGCATCTCGTACATCACTACACCGAGCGCGTAGATATCGACCGCCGGAGTAATTGTTCCGCCTTCTACTTGTTCGGGCGCCATGTACGCCGGGGTTCCTACAAGCTGAGCGGCTCCGGTGGTCGATCCGGTAAGACTTTCTTTGGCCGTGCTGCCGCGCGCCAATCCGAAATCAGTCACGACAACTCGCACTGCTCCATCCGATTGCTCCGAAGGGACCAACACCACGTTGTTGCTCTTGAAATCGCGGTGGACAATCCCGACGTCGTGTGCCGCTCCGAGCGCCGTCACCATTTGACCGACAATGGGCAGAGCTTCAGCGGGTGTCATGCGCCCCGACCGGCGCAACCGCTCGGTCAGCGTCTCCCCTTGCAGAAGCTCCATAGTCAGAAAGGTGATGTCTCCAGCGGAGGCGTTCGCCTCCTCTGGGCGGTGGTACCCCAGATCGAAAATGCGGCAGACATTCGAGTGGGTGACTCTTCTGGACAGATAAATCTCCCGCTTGAATCGGTCGATTGCGCGTTGGTCCTCTATGATCTCCGGGCCAATCGTCTTCAGGGCGATGCGCACCCGCAGCTCCAGATCTTCCGCCTCGTAGACCTCTCCCATCCCGCCCTTCGCCAAGAATCGAATGATTTTGTATCGCCCGGCGACAAGTTGATCATTCGAGAAGATGGGTTTATGGCGGCCCCGATCATCACGACTTGGCGGGTGCGCTCCCGCGTCCTTCTCTACCGACGTCAGTGGGAGCGTCGGTTGCTGATCCTCTTGCGGCATCTCGTCGTTGCTCCGCTGCTGGACCGGTTTACCGTCGATTATGTCACGCCGGGGCCCATTGGAAAAGCATGTGTTTGGCGCCGTTTTTGAGGTAGGATACGCAGCTTTTCGACCCCTTCGGGAGAATGAGGGAGCTTCAGCCGAAGATACGGTTGCGAGCAAGAAGGCCGCAGACCTATTCATTCAATGAAGAGCATTGTCGAGTTGGAGAACGTTTCGAGAGATTATGGGGATGGTAAGACCGTTCACGCGTTGCGAAATGTGACGCTAACGATCGATCGCGGCGAACGGGTGGCGATTATGGGGCCATCGGGTTCAGGAAAATCGACGTTGTTGAATTTGGTGTGTGGCTTGGACGAGCCATCCTCGGGCATCGTAAGAATCGAAGGGGTTGAGCTGTCAAAACTGGGCGATGATGACCGAACACGTCTTCGGCGGGAAAAGATCGGCATGGTATTTCAGACTTTCAACCTGCTCCCCACGCTTTCCGCGGTTGAGAACGTAGGCTTACCCTTACGGCTGAAGGGTATTGGGCGGCGCGAAGCAGAGGCGAGGGCTGGCGCGATGCTCGGCCGTGTGGCATTGGAACATCGGTCGGCGCATCGTCCCGACGAATTATCGGGTGGGGAGCGTCAACGGATCGCCATCGCGCGAGCTTTGATTTTCCAGCCTCCACTCGTGCTCGCCGACGAGCCAACGGGAAATCTGGACTCGACGACCGGCCAAGAGATCCTTAGTCTGCTGGACAACTTGCATCGCGAGTTCAATACCACCATTCTGCTCGTCACCCACAATGCGCTGGCAGCTGCTTATTGCGACCGGGTTCTAACCTTGCGCGACGGAGAAGTAATAAAGGAAGAGCGACCAGCAAGCGCAGGCAGGGTATAGAAGGAGCCGCGGATTGCCCTGGACCACATTCAGAGAGCAAAATATCCTCGTAGACCCGATGGAGAAGATGTGAAGGATTCGGCAACACGCTCCTCGCGTCGCGGCAGCGAGTATCGTTCCCGATGGGGTGGTGAGTGACTTCTATTTTCCATTCGCTACTTCGGCCCGCCTTTTTCCTGTTTCCTTTTGCCTTTTTCCTTTTTAATTTTGCCTTCTCTGCCCCCATCGACGCCCACAAAGTCATGGAAGCGGTCTATCATCAAGACAGCAGCCGCGACAGCACGTGGCGAGCGGTGATGGAAGTAGTCGACAAGAAGGGTAGCGTTCGACAGAAGAAGTTCATCTTTCGCAAGCTCGGTTCACTTGGGGATAGCAAGACGCTCGTGCGCTTCATCGATCCGCCCGAGGTGCGCGGTGTGGGCCTTCTCTCCATCAACTACAAGGGCGGGAGCGAGCGCCAGTGGATGTATACCCCCGCGATTCAGCGCATCCGACGCATTGCACCCCAAGAACGGTCTCGCCAATTCCTCGGAACCGACTTCAGTAACGAAGATATGGCCGAACGCGCGTTAGACGAATTTGATTATCGAATGATTAATGAGAACGATGCGATGGATGGGCATAAGGCCTACAAGATCGAGGCCCGACCGGTGACGCCGGAGCGCTCGCAATACCGGTTGATGTATTTCTGGGTCGCGCAGGAGATCCCTTACGTGATTCATGCCGAAATGTATGTCGATCGCAATCAGATCACCCGCGTACTTCACGCGGCCGGCCTGGAGAAGATTGCGGGAATTTGGGTCGCCCGCCGAGTCGAGATGAGCTCGCCGGCGGAACATACCCGGACTGTATTGAGCATCGACGACATCCGTTTCAATCTAGGACTGAAAGAGGACCTTTTCACAGAGCAGGCTTTGGAAAAGGCGGATGCGCAATAGCCCTTTCAATGGCTGCCGCTCGTGAGGCTCAATTCATGCGAGCGGGTTCTAAGCTTGAAATTGGCTCCCATCATCAAGAAAGTTGTCGCCGCCTGTTTTGTGCTGGCGCTGCACTTACTCGTCGGGACTCCCTCCTCCTCGGCTTGCCAGGCCGGCCAGAACGACAAAAAGACTGAGAGCGACTCCACGTTACCGGAAGGGAAGGCCACCGAGCCTTCCAGGTGGCGCTGGAGTCTCACCATTCGCAATCGCACGGGGTTCAGGCTCGACGAACCTCGCGTTTTCCAGATGTCGCGGACCTTGGTAGACGCCAAAGTCATATTGAAGTTTGGCGGGGAATGGCGACTTACGGCCGAAGGCCGTGCTCATTATGATCCGGTCTACCGATTGGGCTATCCCCGGAAGGTTTGGCTCGATCCCCGGCAGTTTATCATCGATGGAAGGATCAAGGGCGTGGGTCTGAGCTTGGGATTGCAGCAGATCGTCTGGGGACAAGCGGATGGTCTCAGGATTCTGGACGTGATCAATCCACTGGACTACCGCGAATTCATCTTAGAGGACTTCCTCGATTCCCGCCGACCGCTCTGGGCGGTTCGCGCGGATATTCCGATTGAGAAAGGCTCCCTGCAGCTGATCTGGGTTCCGTACTTTGTGCCGGGTCGCCTGCCGGCGGGAGAAGATGAATTCGGGCTGGGTCCGAGCTTCGGTTTAGGGCTGATAATCTCAGCTATTGGAAGGCAGCTTCCACCGGATATTGGTTTTACCGTGCGGAAGGCAGACCGCCCGCCTTATCGGGTAGAGTCGAGCCAGCTTGGCGGGCGCTACAGACGCAGCTTGGGCCGATGGGACTTGACGGCGAATTATTTTTACGGCTGGGAGGATGTGCCCACGCCCTACTTGCGCGGCTCTGAAGTGGGGCCGAATCCTGGCCGGACCCAAGTGATCATTGGTCCGCGATTTGATCGGAAGGTTATTTTTGGAGGAACGGCCGCAACCAATTTCGGACCGGTGGTGCTACGAATGGAGGCGGGATGGAGTGCGCGTAAATCGGCTGCCGTAAACACGTCGCCGCCTCGCAACGGATTCGAAAAGTTCGGCCAGTTTTCGAGTGTCGTGGGTCTGGACTATTCTCCAAGGTCATGGTTATGGATGAGTGGCCAATATTTCCTGCAGTTCACCTCGGCCCCGCAGCGTGCGCTCCTTTTTCCGCGCTATGATCACCTCGCCTCCTTCCTCGCTCGCACAAATTTCTTTCGGGATACGCTTCGACCCGAGATTTTTGTGCTTACAGGCCTCAACCAACGGCAGTACATGGTTCGCCCGCGTGTAACACGCACCTTCGGTGATCATTGGAGCGTCGGGCTCGGTGTCGATCTGCTCGGGGGGAATCCGATCAACCCTTTCGGGTACTTCAGGTCCCGCGAACGAGTGGTAGCGGAAGTCAAATGGACTAAATGAGGCGCGCTCGGCAACGTTTCGCCGTAAGGGTCAGACTCGCCCATAATCGTCTTCGAGCCTCGTAATGTCGTCTTCACCGAGGTAGCTGCCCTGCTGTATTTCGATGAAGATGAGTGACTCATCACCCACGTTTTCGATGCGATGCGCGGTGCCGGAAGGAACGTCGATCGTTTGGCCGGTGGATAGACTTAGCTCCTGACCGTCGAGAGTTACCCTCGCCCTGCCCTGCACGACCATCCAATGTTCAGACCGCCGTGTATGGCGTTGATAACTCAGGCGCGTGCCCGGTAATACCTCTATCCGTTTCACCTTGTATCCCGCGCCCTCGTCAAGCACAGTAAAACCTCCCCAGGGGCGGCGATCGAACGCTCGCGGGGAGTCTTCAGCGTCGATTTGAGACATTCTTCACTCCAAGGCTTCTCTACCTTTTGGCCCCGCAAGTGTAAAGGGTCTGCGGTCTCTCGTCACCTCCAGAGGGAGTGAAGTGCGGTCTTCGTTGTGTCACAATCTGCACTCGATCGATAGTAACAAATCAAAAACGGAATTATCTACTTTACAAACGGAGCCACAATAGGTAGTATATGGGTGTTGACGGAGAAAAACACCCATGAATTTAGCCGAAATTACCAAGCTTACTGAAGATCAGGCACGAGCCTATTTAGAAGGACTTCTTTGGCCCGATGGTCCCATCTGTCCGCATTGCAAGCATCGGGGGGCAGACAGAATCATAGGCAAAGCGGCTCGTGCTGGTCTTCTTCGTTGCCACGACTGCCGGAAGCAGTTCACAGTAACCGTGGGAACGATCTTCGAGCGGTCGCATATTCCCTTGCGAAAATGGATCATGGCCTTTCAAATGATGTGCGCGAGCAAGAAGGGAGTATCGGCCCTTCAACTTCAAAGGCAGCTTGGACTCAAGGGGTATAAGTCCGCTTGGCACATGGCCCATCGAATTCGATATGCAATGACCGCAGAGCCATTATCATCAATGCTGAAATCGAAGCTGAAAGGTAGAGTCGAAGTGGACGAGACCTACATTGGTGGAAAAACCCGCGAGGGAATTTGCGGACGCGGGTCCGAAAGAAAGACTCCGGTGGTTGCGCTGGTTGAGAGGAAGGGAAGGATGCGAACGCGGGTTGTTGAGCACGTCGGAGCCAAGCAATTGAAGAGCGCCATCCGTCAGATGGTCGATAGGAAGGCTACCATTTACACAGACGAGTGGTTTGGATACAGAGGCATCGGGAAAGAATTCAGGGGAGGGCATGAGACAGTTAGCCACAGCAGGGGCGAGTATTCCCGCGGCGATGTCCACGTGAATTCGGCGGAATCCTATTTCGCGCTGCTCAAGCGAGGCATCCACGGGGCATTCCACCATGTCAGCAAAAAGCATCTTCATCGATACTGTAATGAATTTTCTTTCCGTTGGAACCACCGCGATGTAGACGACGGACGATGTATGCAGGCCGCGTTGCAGGCAATTGCTGGGAAACGGCTAACTTACAGTTCATCATCAAGCCATTCAAGCTAAAGGTTAAAGTTCAGCCTGAAAAAAATAACGGGCTGTGAGCGATTCACAGCCCCCATGGTACAATCGCTTGACTCGGTTAAGTAGTCCGCATTGTGCTTGGCCCACACTGCGGACGGCCCAGGGGCAATCTACCATAGGGGGCTGGGCCAATGCCACGAAGAAAGCGCCGGGAGTACCGTTTCAAGATCGATGCGTTTAGTCCTGAAACCATGCCGATGGCTCGGCTGGCCGAATACGTGCGTGACCTTGCTGCCCTTTTTGGGGAAGAAAACAGCGTACATTTGATCAAGATCGAAGACGGCAGTGTCACACCGGTAATTCTCGTCGAATATGAGGCCGAACCTAAAGTGCGGAGCCGACTGCGCGATATACGAAATAATGAGGGCCCGCCAGAAGCCATGAGAGCCGCTAGAGAGATTGATAGCCGATTGGAAAAGGACAACGCGGTTGGTGCCATCGTCGATCCTGTAGGAACGAGGATAATCAAATTTCTGGGTCGGGACAGAGCGGAGCAGTTGCAATACGGGCCGTTCAACCAACATGGCTCTCTAGATGGAATTCTCATCGAGATTGGCGGAAGGCGCGACCCGGTGCCAGTTCATCTGCAAACCTATGATGGCGAAGTGTATCTGTGTCAGGCCACCCGAAGCACGGCCCGCCAGATGGCACCTCATATTTTCGGGCCACCTCTGAGAGCGCACGGCATGGGTCGATGGCACCGTGACTCCGACGGTAAGTGGATAATGGATCGATTCACTATAACCACATTCGAGGTGCTGCGGGAGACCCCGCTGCGGCAACTCGTGGATGGGTTCCGCCAGACCCCTAGTGATCTCGCCGGAGAAAAAAATCCTGTGATGCTTCTGCACAGAATCAGACACGGGAAAAGCGGGAAAGGGTGAAGATGGTCGCCTTCGATGCTGGCTTTCTTTCCATTCTGTTTCATCCCAATCCGGGCATTCCCGCAGATCCCTCAACGCAAGCATCGGTAACCAGTCCGAGGGAACGTGTGGAGTGTTTGATCGACACTCTATCTGACACCGGAGAAAAGATCATAATCCCAACTCCGGCGCTTGCTGAAGTTCTTATTGCCCTGGGCAGAAGGGCTGCGACTAAAGCAGTTACTGACCTTCATGGGGAATCCGTGTTCAAAATAGAATCTTTTGATGAAAGAGCCGCCATCGAACTGTCCCAGATGGCAGAAGTACGGCCAGGACAGAAGAAGCAAAGGGAGCAGGTGGGAACGTGGGCAAAGATCAATTTTGATCGGCAGATCGTTGCTATTGCGAAAGTGAACGGGGCCAAAACCATATATTCGACCGACGAAGACGTGAGGAAGCTTGCTACTAGGGAAGGATTATTGTCCATTGCCCTGCACGAACTCCCGTTACCACCTCCATCTACCCCAAGACTGCCTTTTCCTGAAACGCAAAGCGATGGAGAAAGCGAGAAGTAGGAAAAAACAAAGCAACGCTTGCCACGGCATCCGCCGTGCCGGTCGGCAGCATCCTAGACGCCTGGAGCGCATCAGCCTTCATCCTCTTGGCGTCGATGAGGCACTGCGCGGGGCCCTACTGGTGAGACCGCCGAAACCCTCAACCAAAGCAAAGAAAAAGCCAGCGAAGCAACGCGTAGCCGTGACTAGGAATAGGGCTGGAGCTTCATGAGCGATGAGTCAGCCAAACAGCAACGCCCAATCGTAACAGCCATCGTGTTGGCCGCCGTATTGCTGCTTGGGTTTTATTACTACTCTGAATCCAGACGGTACAGCGTTAGGGAGGTTGGGTCCCGCATCTATAGATTGGATCATCGGACAGGCCAGCTCTGGTTGATCGCGAATCAGCACCTCATTCCGATTAAGGAAAAAGGCTTTACCAGAGAAGAAGAGGTCATTGACTTAGTTAAGCGCTCCGAGTTTTGTTTGGACGGGACAGACCCGACTGGCTTAAGTGTTAGCAGGGCCATCAAGCTGGCGATGTCAGAAAAACCGATTGTAGACGGGATCAATGGTTGGGCGGCGGAGAAATTGGACGATCAGAATTACCTAGTCACCTACGGTTTTTGGGTCGGGAATAAACAGTTTCATTACTACTTTAGGACCAACCTCGTCGGGCAGTTTTGTTACCATCTAACTAGGGGGAAACCGGATCTATTGGATCTCGGAGCATCGAGTGCCGTGTATAACCACGCGATGCGCTGGAGAAAGCAAGCCGCCTCAAGTTCGAGCGAAGAATCCGAAACAATCGAGGACGAGAAAGAAGACCAACACAATAGGTAGGGTGGCTGTTTGCTAAGTGAATAATTCCGATCAAAAAATGTCGCGGAGCCCGGTGGATTCCGTGGTCTACGTTTCAGAAATGAGCGCGCGCGCTTGATCGACTTCGAGGTCATTACATTCGATTGCTATGGTACGCTCATTGACTGGGAGAGCGGCATAATCCGTGCGTTTCAGGAAGAAGCCTTGATCGACGGCGTCGCCCTCCAGCCGAGTGAGATCGTCGCTGCCTATATGGCGGAGGAGCCTGGCGTTGAATCCGAGCGTCACCGTCCGTATCGTGAAGTCCTGGCCGAGACCGCCCGGCGAGTGGCGGCCCGGCTGGGATGGAAGATGGCACTCGACCGGGCTGACTTTTTGCCGAAGAGTCTGGGCGATTGGTCGCCCTTTTCTGATACCAATGCGGCTCTCGAGAGGCTTGGTCGCCGATTTCAGCTCGGGATCCTCTCGAATGTCGACGACGATCTGCTTGCACTGACACCCCGCCACTTGACCGCGAGGTTCGATCTGATCGTGACGGCTGAGCAAATCAAATCGTATAAGCCCGCCCTCAGCCACTTTCGCGAGGCGCTGGCCCGAACGACCGGTAAGCGGCTCCTGCATGCGGCCCAGAGTTATTTTCACGATGTCGTGCCCGCTCGGAAGCTGGACATCCCGGTTGCTTGGGTTAACCGCAAGGCTGAGCTTGCTCCCGTGAATGGCCCCAGGCCGACGTACGAGGCGCGCGAGTTGGTAGCTCTGGCCGATTTGCTTGGGGCCTAGGCGGTCTCGGCTAGGTTCTTCGAAATTGATTCGGTGTTCTTGGAATGCTAGGGTTTCCTCTACCAGTTCTGCGGAGGGTTGTAGAGATGCCAAGACTGAGAAATATTCCTCAGATCAGTCAATTCGCACCAAAGAATCGCCGCCGGGCGTCGAGACATCTGACCGGGCTCATGGTGGGAATTCTTGTACTCCACTGGGGTGCTAGCAGCAGGGCTCAGTGCCCCTCGCCGAGCTTTAGCTCCTCAAAGGAATATACTGGTCTCACTCCAAATTCGGTTGCCGTGGGTGACTTCAACCGTGACGGCGTGCTGGATCTCGTAGTGGTGAACGTGGGCGCCGACAATGTCTTGGTGCTGCTAGGGGACGGAACAGGCGCGTTCGGTTCGGCCACCAACTTCAGTGTTGGCTCGTCTCCTGAGTCGGTGGCCGTGGCTGACTTCAATCGTGACGGAGTGCCGGATCTCGCGGTCGCGAACGCGGGCTCCAACAACGTCTCGGTTCTGTTGGGCGATGGAGCAGGCAAATTCCGTTCAGCCACCAATTTCGCTGTGGCGGTTAATCCTTTTTTCATCGCGGTGGGCGACTTCAACCGTGACAGTGCCCCAGATTTTGTCACGGCAAACTTTTTTTCCAGAAATGTCTCGGTCAGGTTGGGCAATGGGATGGGCGGCTTTGGCCCGACCGCAAACTTCGGCGTGGGTGCGGTTCCCTCTTCCATCGCCGTCGGCGACTTCAACCGTGACGGCTTACTGGATCTCGCAGTTGCGAACGGGGCCTCCAACAGCGTCTCGGTTCTGTTGGGCAATTTGACGGGCGGTTTCGGACCGGCCGCCAACTTTACTGCAGGGACGACGCCTGATTCCGTCGCCGTGGGCGACTTCAACCGGGACGGAGCACTAGATCTCGTGGTTGCGAATGCCGGTTCCAACGATGTGTCTTTGCTTCTGGGCAATGGAATTGGCGGATTCGGACCGGCCGCAAACTTTGCGGTTGGGGAAGCTCCTAATTGCGTCGCTGCGGGTGACGTCAACCGTGACGGGACGCTAGATCTCGCAGTAGCGAACCCGGGCTCCAATAACGTTTCGGTGCTACTAGGTAACGGAATGGGCGGTTTCCGGACCGCCGTCAATCTTGTGGTCGGACGAGGTCCTCAGGTCGTCGCCGTGGGTGACTTCAATAGAGACGGAAGACTAGACCTCGTTACGGCAAACCTCCGGTCCAACCATATGTCGGTGCTCCTCAATACATGCACGCCATAGTGGGTAGTGTCCTATTTTGATTTTTCTGACTTTGAATTCGCAAATGGTATTTGACAGACCGGATTCCGATTGGTTGTACCGGTGTTTCCTTCCCTTT
>JACXTT010007070.1_pt1 | contig 15914 bp, 17 predicted proteins | sample 9270951 | NCBI WGS metagenome assembly JACXTT01 (sample SAMN15532306, study PRJNA645909) | rock metagenome | isolation source: weathered quartz diorite | place: Puerto Rico | collected 2017-06-21 | reverse complement strand
ATGGGGATGGGCACGCACGCCGGTCGGTTGCGTTTGGAGTAGACGAGGTGGATCGGCGCCCCGTAGCCGGGAACGTGCCGGCGATAGGAGTTTGTCGTCGGCGCGCAGATCGCGAGGAGAGCCGCCGCGTGCTTAAGCAGTCCGCCGATGTAATAGACCACCGTCTGGCTGATTCCGGCGTAGCCCTGCGCTTCGGCGAACAGGTTCTCGCCATCCTTCCAGAGGCTCTGGTGCACGTGCATCCCGGAGCCGTTGTCCTGGAAGAGGGGCTTGGGCATGAACGTGGCGACGTATCCGTGCTGTGCCGCCACGTTCTTGATCACGTACTTGTAGACCATGAGCTTGTCGCCCATCCTGGTCAGCGAGTCGAATCGCATGTCGATCTCGGCCTGGCCCGCGGTGCCGACCTCGTGGTGCTGCACCTCGACCCGAACGCCTGCGTCGATGAGCTTGAGCATGATCTCGGAGCGCAGGTCCTGCAGCTTGTCGGTCGGAGGCACGGGGAAGTAGCCCTCCTTGTGCCGCGGCCGGAAGGCGAGGTTGGGTTCGGTGTTCTTGCCCGAGTTCCAGATGCCCTCCTCCGAATCGATGAAGTAGTAGCCGCTGTGGGCGTTCTGGTCGAAGCGGATGGAGTTGAAGATGTAGAACTCCGCCTCAGGACCCCAGAAGCTGATGTCCGCGATGCCCGACCGGCGAAGGTGCTCCTCCGCCTTCTTGGCGATGAACCGCGCGTCTCGCGAGTACGGCTCGCCGGTGATCGGGTCGACCACGTCGCAGATCAGAAAGAGCGTCTTGTGGGAGAGGACCGGGTCGATAGTGGCCGAGTCCGGGTCTGGCATGAGAAGCATGTCGCTCTCGTCGATGGACTGGAACCCGCGGATGCTCGAGCCGTCGAAGCCGAGGCCGTCCTTGAAGCTGTCGATGTCCAGCTCGCCCAGGGGAAGGCTGAAGTGCTGCCACGTGCCGGGAAGGTCGACGAAGCGGACGTCGACCACCTCGACGCCCTCAGCCTTGGCGCGTTCCAGGACCTCGCGCGGGCTGGTCTTGCTGACCGACTTTGTCTCTACTGCCATGAACACCCTCCACGAAATACCAAGGATTTGACGGGCCCCAGAGCGATCGTAGGAACAGGGCGGTCAAACGATCAGGTGAGCCTGGCACGAATCGGAGGGCTTCCTTTCTGTGCGGTTCACACAAATCTGGGTATCCACAAGCCGGGCAGTCTCGTGCGAACAAGACAAGGAGTTACACGGCGATTTGTCGAATCCACACGTTTTTGCACGGCTCCACCGGTGCATAGGCTGAGCCACGTCCGCCAGCGCGCCCTTCACGGCGCCAGGAGAGAACCTACGGAGGTGACGTTCTTGACCGTACCCATGGAGTTCTGGAAAGCGCTCATTCACCGCCGACGCGTGCTCGCAGCATCCGCCGCGATTGCCGCTCTGGCGGCATTGCTGCCGATCGCGGTCCTCGCAGACGACACCACGGCGACGCAGGCGGCGGGTGTTGCGGCCGACACGGTCTGGGTCATCGTCGCCGCGTGTCTGGTGATGTTCATGCAGGCCGGGTTCGCGATGCTCGAAGTCGGATTCAGCCGCATGAAGAACGTCGGCACGGTGGTCGCCAAGGTCGTGACCAACCTGAGCGTCAGCTCCATCGCCTACTGGGCGGTCGGGTTCGGCTTCGCCTTCGGCGCAGGAGGAATCTTCGCGGTCATCGGCGGGAGCGGTTTCTTCCCGACGTTCAGCCCTGGATCGCAGCTCAACCTGCCCGCGATCGCGGCGAGCACCTCGCCGGCGGCCGCCAAGTGGTTCTTCGAGTTCGTGTTCTGTGCGGTCTCGCTCGCGATCGTGTGGGGCACGATGATCGAGCGCACCAAGTTCATCGTCTACGTCCTGTTCGGCATTCCATTTGCCGCCTTCATCTATCCCCTCATCAGCCACCAGCTCTTCGGCGGTGGCTTCCTGATGGCCACGCTCGGCTCGCAGGACTTCGCCGGCTCGACCGTCGTCCACTTGACCGGCGCGACCGCCGGTCTGGCGGGCCTGTTGCTGCTCGGCGCGCGCATCGGCAAATATGAGCGCGGGCGGTCCAACGCAATTCCCGGTCACAACATGCCGCTCGCGCAGCTCGGGGTGCTGATCCTGTGGTTCGGCTGGTTCGGCTTCAACCCGGGGTCGACGCTGAACGCGACCAACCTCCACTTCGCCGACATCGTCGTGGTCACGAACCTGGCCGCGGCGGGTGGCGCGGTGGCGGCTCTCGCCACGATCTACCTGATCACCAAGACGATGGACGTCGGGATGATCGGCAACGGCGCGATAGCGGCACTGGTTGCCATCACGGCGCCATCGGGTTACGTCGAACCGTGGGCCGCGATCGTCATCGGCGCGGTCGCCGGCGTGATCGTCGTGGTCGGCGTGCTCGTCATCGACAAGTATCTGGACGACCCGGTTGGCGCGCTGCCGGCGCACGGGCTCGCCGGCATCTGGGGCACGCTGAGCTGCGGACTGTTCACGGTCCCGGCGCTCGCGAAGTTCAACGGCGTGGGCCAGGGCGGCCTGTTCTACACGGGCAGCTTCCACCAGCTTGGTGCACAGGCAATCGCGGTCGCGGTGGCGTTTGTCACCGTGTTCACGTTGAGCTACGGTCTCTTCTGGATCATCAAGAAGACGGTCGGCCTGCGTGTTTCGGCGAGCGAGGAGATGGAGGGCCTGGACATCAGCGAGCACGGCATGTGGGGTTACCCCGAGTCGTTCATGCCGGTGCCAGGCGGCGTGTACCGGCAGCCGGACACGCCAACCGTCAACCCTCACCCGGCGCACGAACCGGTGCCGACTGGGCATAAGGAGGTGTCGCCGGCGTGATTTCAAACGGAACCGGACTTGCCATGAAGATGGTCGTCGCGATCATTCGTCACGAGCGGCTGCAGGAGGTCCAGGACGTGCTGGACGAGTGCGGCGTTTCGGGTGTCACGGTGACCGAGGTCAAGGGTTGCGGCGCCCAGCGCGGATACACCGAGAAATACCGTGGCGCGGCGGTGCACATCTCACTCCGACCGCGCCTCAAAGTCGAAGCTGTCATGAAGTCTGAGATCGTTGCCACGGTCGTCGACAAGCTTGCCGAGGCCGGTCGGACCGGCAACGGCGAGGTCGGTGACGGCAAGATCTTCGTGATCGGAGTGGAGGACGCCGTCCGCATCCGCACCGGCGAGCACGGCGCGGAAACCGTCCAGCACGCCGAGCGTGCGATGTGGGGCCACTGAGCCGGCAAGAAAAAGGGCGGTCGGGATTTCCCCGACCGCCCTGACCCGCGGTCTAGTTTCTGACGCTCGTCACGTTCGCGCTCTTCTCGATCCACTCGCGGATCGGAGCGGCAGCGCCGGGGTAACCGACCATCCGGTCCACCAGCCTGCCGTCGCGAAACAGGCCCAGCGTCGGGATGCCCATCACCCCGTAGCGGATCGCGATCTCCTGGTTGGCGTCGACGTCCAGCTTGCCGATCTTCACCCTGCCGGCGAACTCTTCCGCCAGGCGCTCCACGACGGGCGCCATCATGTGGCACGGCGGGCACCATTCGGCGGTGAAGTCAACGACGACAGGCTCGGCTGCTTGGAGCACGTCGGCCTCGAAAGTCGGGCCGTCGAAATGCTGAAGGTTGTTCACGCCCAATTACAAGGGCGCCGGCCGTTCTCGTATTCCAGGCCATAATCGGGCCGTGTCGGTGATCGAGGCGCAGCCGGCGGCGCCGGCCTGGGAGCAGGCCCTCCGCCGCTTCGGCGCTCGCTTTTTCGAGGCCGCGCCGGGAGCGGTCACCTGGATCTTGCTCGGGGCGCCAGCGTGGATACCGATCGTCTTCAAGCTGCCCGGCGCGATCCTCGTCGCCTGGGCGGTCCTGGTCTTCGACGTCTACTGGGTCATTCGCGCCGTCACGGTGGTGGTCGGTGTCTACAGAAGCCTCTACAAGATGCGCCGGGACATGAACCGAGACTGGCTGGAGGACTGCCGGCAGGACCAGGCGGCGGGCAAGACCGACCCAATGCAGTTCCTGCATCTGTGCGTGGTGCCGACCTACACCGAGCCGTATCACGTCCTCGAGCGCACGGTGGAAGCGATCGTCGACGCCAACTACCCGGACGAACTGAAGCTCGTCGGGATCATCACCCGCGAGACGGACAAGCCCGGATGGGAGAACGTGGCGCGGCTGAAGGAAAAGTTCGGGCACCGGCTGCGCGGCTTCTATCACATCAAGGACCCGCTCGAGCCCGGCATCGTCGTGGGCAAATCGGCGGCAATGAACTGGGGCGGCCGCTGGATGGTCCGCGTGCTCACCGAGGAGGGCTACGACCTCAGCAAGATCCTCATCACGGACCTCGACTCCGACTACCGCGTCCATCCGCAGTACTTCGCGTGGATAAGCTGGCATCACGCGCGCGAGCCTCTCCGCGACTACGTGATCTGGCAGCCAGTGCCCCTGTTCCACAACAACATCTGGCAGGTGCCAATGGCCGTGCGGATCATGTCGGCCAGCACGTCGCAGTGGCAGATGTTTCTGCACTCGCAGCCGCACCGGTTGGTCGCGTTCTCCAGCTACACGTGCAGTCTCGACTTCGTCCACAAGGTCGGGTACTGGGACAAGGACGTCATCCCCGAGGACTCCCGGTTTTACTGGAAGGCATTTTTCACGTTCGGCAAGCGCTTCGCGGTCAAGTCGGTCTGGCTGCCCATTTACGGAGACTCTCCTCAGGCGCGCGACTACGCCGCGACGCACACGAGCCAGTACAACCAGATCAAGCGCTGGGCATGGGGGATCACCGACGTGCCCTACGTGCTGGCCCGATTCTTCAAGCACCCCGAGATTCCGATCTGGCTTCGGTTCCGTCGCTTCATGAACCTCTTTCTCAATCACCTCAACTGGATCTTCCTGCCGGTCCTGCTGATGTTCGGCGCGTCGGTGCCGCTCTGGGTCAGCACCGACTTCTCTCTGACCGATATGGGCCAGACCCTGTGGGAAATCTCTGGGATCCTGCTCGGGGTCACGCTGTCCACGGTCATCTTCTTCCTGTACTTCGAGATGCGAATCCTGCCGCCCAAGCCGGCTGGCTGGCCCGCGTGGAAGAGAGCCGCCGTCTACCTCCAGTACTTCCTCTACCCGATCGTCGGCCTGGTGCTCAGCGTCCTGCCCGCCATCGAGGCCCACACCCGATTACTGTTTGGGCGGTACCTCGAATACCGGGTGACGGAGAAGGTCTGAGTGGACGAATCAAGCACCAGGTCGTTGGTCGGGACGGTGAGCGCGCTCTACCGCGACATTCACCAGAAGTTCCGGGACCAGGTCCGTGGGTTGGATCACGGCACTCTCAACTGGAGCCCGCTCCCGAAAGCCAACTCGATCGCGGTGCTGGTCACCCACACACTGGGCTCGGAGCGCGAGATGATCCGCTCGCTGCGGATGATCGCGGCCGAACGGGACCGCGAGTCCGAGTTCAAGGTCGAGTCCGAGTCGGCGGACCTGCTTGCCCTGATCGACCAGGCCGACCGGGATCTGGACGAGCATTTCGCCGCCCTGACGGCCGCCGACCTGACCGACATGCGCCCGCGTGGGGATCGGCCCTCGCGCCCCGGCATCGAATGGCTGATTTCCAACTACGGGCACGCGCGGGAGCACCTCGCCCAGCTCGAGCTGACCAAGCAGCTCTACGACAGCAGGACCTAGGCTCCGCAGACCTTCCCTGTAAGCCAGGGTAGGCAGAACAACGGTCCGGCGAGAGCCCAGACCTCCAGCAAGGCGATGATCACAAGGAAGATCACAAAGCCAGTGCCGCTGACGATGTTCCGGCCCGGCACCGGCCATCTCTTCCAGCCAAGGCGTCGCGCCGCCGGCGGGCCGGCGATGGCGTCGATGAACGGCCACAGCAAGAACACGATGATGATCACCGTCGGGAGGACGACCGCCATCAGCAGCTCCGGTCCGAGCTTGATGAACTGGAACAGGAAGAGGAAGTACCAGTCGGGTCGCGGGATGGTTACCGCTCGGGGGTCGGCCGGCGCCTCGAGCTGAAGGTTTTTCTGAACAAACGCCGACAGCAGTCCGAGCGTGATCATCATCACGATGATGATCACCGGGTAAGGCCAGAAATGGTCGGGGAAGAACGGATGCGTGTCCTCGTCGGGCATGTCGTCCGCCAGGTGGTGGCCAGAGTCGCCCATGAGGATGGGGAAGAGCGCGATCCCGACAAGCACCGGGTACAGGATGTGATCCGGGCCAATCGGCAGCCGCTTCCACTCGGGCTCGAGTGTGTGGCCGGCGTGACCGTCGAGCTCTACGATCTCGACCTCTTTCGGCGCGGCGACCGCGGCGCCAGGGCCCTCGTTGCTCATGCCTTGCTCGCTCATAGGGGCTCCGCGATCCCGTGCGCCCGGATGAAGCGAAAGTGCACGTACATGAGGAGAACGATCAGTGCCGGCAGCAGAAATACATGCGTGGTGAAGAAAATCTGCAGCGTGGGTGGACCGACCACCGGACCGCCCTGGACGAGCGTTTTGATGAAGGCGCCGAGCTGCGGCGGGGGCGGCAGCCCCATGATCTTGATCGTCACCTCACTGGCGAAGTACGCCTTGGTGTCCCACGGAAGCAGGTAGCCCGTGAGGGCGAAAGCAAGGATGAGCAGGAGCATGGTGGCGCCCACAACCCAGTTCAGCTCGCGCGGCGCGCGGTATGACCCGGTCCAGTACACGCGGGCCATGTGGAGCAGCACCATGAAGATCAGGATGTTGGCGCCCCAGAAGTGGACGCCGCGAATCAGCCAGCCGAGGTACACGCTGTTCTGGATGAAGAGCACACTCGTGTAAGCGGGCGCTGGGTTCCCCCTCGCGTCGGGGACGTAGTAGATGGCGAGAAGAATCCCAGTCAACAGCTGCAAGACGATCAGCACGAACACCATCCCGCCGAAGCAGTAGTAGAAGGCGTTGGCGAAGTTGGGAACTCGCTGGTACATCGCCTCGTCGACCGCCTTCGTAAACGGATAGCGCTCGTCGAGCCAGTTCACCACCGCAAGCTGTACGTCGCGCGGGTGGGGGATCGCCATCTTTCAGAACCCCAGAACGATGCCGTCGACCAGGATCGTATTGGGGTCGTTTCCCGGCTTCCAGGTCAGGTGCGAAAGCGGGACCGGGGCGGGACCGCGCAGCACCGTGCCGTCGAGGTGGAACCGTGAGCCGTGACACGGGCAATCGAAGGTCTTGTCTGCGTTGTTCAACGCGACCGAGCAGCCGAGGTGCGAGCAGTTGATGGCGAACACGTCGACCTTGCTCCCGTTCTTCACGGCAAAACCGCCAAATGCAAGGTCGCCGGCCGCGTTGTCGCCTCCACCGTCGGCCATGACGAACGCGGTGTTGGGGCTCGTGGGGGCGTTAAACTTGATCGCCTCACCGTCGGCGAGCTGGTCGATCGGCTTGTCCAGCGTGATGCTTACCGCCCCCTTCTTCTGGCCCTTGGGCGGCGCCGGCCAGAGATAGACGAGGATCGGTGCGGCGCCGGCGACGGTCAACGCACCGAGGATGATGCCCATCCACCAGCCGAGAAATGTCCGGCGGGTGACCTTCCTGGGGGCCGCAGCGTCTGCCATCCGGCTCAAATGTTACCGATCCAGATAGGGCGGGAGGCCGATCGCCTGGCGCACCTCCACCATGGTTGCGTGCGCGACCTCGCGAGCCCGTTCGGCTCCTGACTCGAGGACGCGGTCGATCTCGTTTCGGCTGAGGGCGGCGCGCCGCTCCCGGAAGGGTGCGAAGCGCTCGATGATCCGCTCCGCCAGCAGTTTCTTCTTGTCGTTGCAGCCGATCTGCGCCTTACGGCAGAGCTCCCAATAGTGCTCCCAGTCCTCGAAGAAGAACTTGTAGAAGGCGCAAACGTTGCACGAGCGCGGGTGGCCCGGTTGAGACCTGTATATGCGCTTCGTGTCGGTCACCATGCTGTGCACCTGCTTGCGGATGACCTCCGGGTCGTCGGTTACGCCGACGATGTTGTTGAGGCTCTTCGACATCTTCGCCTTGCCGTCGGTCCCCTTGATCAGTGGAGCGTCTGGATTGAGCACGATCTGGGGCTCCGGGAACAGGTCGCCGTAGGTGCGATTGAACCGCCGCGCGATCTCCCGAGTCAGCTCCAGGTGCGCGGCCTGGTCGCGACCCACCGGCACGACGTCGCCTTTGACGATGACGATGTCTGCGCACTGCAGAACGGGATACTCGAACAATCCGAGATTCACGTTGTCAGGTTGGTCGCGGACCTTCTCCTTGAACGTCGGCACCCGCTGCACCCAGCTCAGCGGAGTGACCATCGCGAGCAGGAGTGTCAGCTCAGCCACCTCGGGAATCTCCGACTGCCGGTAGAGCCCCGTCCGCTCCGGATCGATGCCGATGGCGATGAGGTCCATGACCATCTCGTACAGGTCGTCCGTGAAATCGCGGGCGTTGGGCTTTGTCGTCAGTGTGTGGTAGTCGGCGACGAAGATGTAGGACTCGTACTCGTCCTGCAGCCGGACATAGTTGACGCCGGCACCCAGGTAATTCCCGATGTGGAAGCGGCCGGTGACGCGAATTCCGCTGAGAGAACGCTTCGCCGACGCCATGTGGGCCACGAGTCTAGCTAGGCCGGCGATCTAGGATTGGCTTAGTTGCCAGACAACGACCTAGCAGACGGCCCGCCGGCCGCGAGCCTCGGGCTCGGCTCGCGGGCGCTTCGCAACTCGATCGTCGTGCTCACCGCAAAGGTGATCGCGCGTCTGATCGCCCTTGTCACGGTCCTCTACATGATCCGGCGCCTTGCCCCGGCGCACTACGGCACTTTCACCGTGCTCATCAACCTGACCGCCATCGCAAGCGTGGTTCTCGACCTCGGCTTCAACGTGCTGTTCGTGCGCGAGGGTGCGCGCAACCACGGCGAGATCCAGCGTTACCTGCGCAACGTCATGTCGCTGCGCCTCGTCATGTCGGTCGTCGCGTTTCTGCTGCTGGCGGGGTTGGTGATCCCGCTCGGGCTCACAGATCTCCTGGTTCCGGGTTTCGTGCTCATGGTCGTCACGTCCTACGCGACGCTGCTCAGGAACGGACTTTACGCAGTGCAGCAGCTGGGTTACGAAGCCATCGCCGTGATTCTCGAAAGCGTCGTGCTGCTGATCCTGGTCGTGTATGGCGGCCGGACCCAGCAGAGCGTCGCTTACTACGTGTGGGCCTACGCCGCGCAGTACGCTTTCAGCTGCGCCTACTTCATCGTCGTCCTCGCGATGAAGAGGATCGCCGTCGTGGGCTGGCGGTTCGAGCCGGCCTTCTTGCGCGAGTGGTTCTGGAAAGGACTGCCCTTCGCTCTCACATTCATCCTCACGATCATTTATTTCCGCATCGACCAACCTCTCGTCTATGCGTTTCACGGCAGGTTCGACGCCTCGTATTACGGAGCCGCGTACAAGCCGATCGAGGCGCTGCTGTTCGTGCCGATTACGTTCCTGTCAATCGTCTTCCCGGTGCTCTCTGTGTATCACCGTGAACGCCAGGCCGACATGCTCGACGCCCTCAGCCGCTTTTACAAGGCGCTCCTGCTCATGGGTTGGCCGGTGAGCGTTGGCGTCTTCGTCCTGGCGCGTCCACTCACGCCCGTGCTGCTCGGCAACGATTACGGAGCGTCCGAACCCGCGTTGCGGATCCTCGCGCTGGCGCTGGCCATCGCCTTCGTCAACAACGCGTTCATCGGGGCGTTGAACGCGTCCGACCGGCAATCGTCCTTCTCGTGGGCCGCGGGCTGGAGCGTGGCCGCAAACGTTGCTCTCAACCTCGCGCTGATTCCCCCGTTCAGCTTCATCGGGGCGAGCTGGGCGACCGTCCTGACCGAGCTCGCCCTCGGCATCGCGGGCTGGGTTCTGACCGCCCGCCACGTTGGACGCGTGCCTGTGCTGGGGCTCAGCTGGCGTGTGATTCTCGCCGGCCTTGTGATGGGCGTCGCGATCTATCCGCTGAGCAACCTGGGCGGTCTGGCGGTCGCCCTTCCGATCGCTGCGGGCGCCCTGGTCTATGCGGTTGCCGTGCTGCTGCTGCGAGCCATCGAAAAAGACGAGATCGCGTGGGCGCGGCGGGCGCTCGCGCTGGCGGAATGAGCACGAAGCCTCTCTATCTCAAGCCACGCGGGGCGGCCGAGCCCGTGCCGTGGGAGGAGATAGCCGTCGATGCGCCGGAGCTGGGCGCGCAAGCGAGGCTTGCGGCAGCGCAATTCGTGGCGCTCGACGTCGAGACGACCGGCAACACGCCCTTCCTGGTCCTCGAGATCGGGGCCGAACGATTCACGCTCGACCACACCCTCTCCTTCTTCGACACCCTGGTCGACTGCCGCGCGCCGATCAACCCCTACGCCCGCCGGCGGCACCACATCGACCGCTCGATGCTCATCGGCGCGCCCGAGTTCAAGGATGCGCGCCGCGCTTTTCTGCGTTTCGCTCAGGGCGCGGTCCTGATCGAGCACAGCCACGACGCGTTCGACACGTGGCTCGTAGGACGCGGCCTGGAGAGCCCGCTCGAGCACCCGATCATCGACACCACGGCACTCGCGCGCCTCGTGCTCGATCTCCCGAAAGGCCAGACTCCCGGGCTGGCCCGCCTCGTCGGTGAGCTCGGCCTCGACGTGACGCCGGCGCACGCGGCGCTGGACGACGCCCGCGCCACGGCGATGGTGTTTCGCGCCCTTATCGCGCGGGCGCAAGCGACGCTTGGCTGGACGACTGTCGGCGAGGTGCTCGCCGCGCTGCCGCGGCCCGCCGTCGACCGGACCGTTAATCGAAGAGGGTCAGCTGCAGGTCGGGCTCCGGGTGCTCGAGGCCGGAAAGCCCAACCCCGATCAAGCGCACCGCCCTCGATTCCACGTGGGACTTCTCCAGCGCCGAGCGGGCGGCGCGGAAGATCGTCTCGACGTCGTCCGTCGGGCTCGTCCGGCTCACCTGGCGACTCACCAGCCTGAAGTCCGGCAGCTTGAGCTTCACATAGACCGTCCGCGCGCGTACGCCGTCCGACTTCAGCCGTTCGGTGACGCGGTCGGTGAGGTCGCGCAGCGCCCGTTCGAGCTGGACGCGGTCGCTGACGTCGTTGTCGAAGGTAGTCTCGGCGGAGATGGTTTTGGCCGGGCGGCTGCCGTCGACGGGCGTGCGGTCACGACCCTGGGCCAGGCGCTGGAGCACGGCGCCGTTGGTGCCGAGAGCCTGGACGAGTCGCTGCGTCTCATAAGCGGCAAGCGCGCCGACCGTGCGCAGCCCCATCGCGTGAAGCCGTTCCTCCGTCTTCGGGCCGAGGCCGGGGATGACCCCGATCGGCAGCGGGGCCAGGAAGTCCGCCTCGGTGTCGGGAGGCACGAGGACCAGGCCGTCCGGCTTGCGCGTCCCGCTCGCCACCTTGGCCACCAGCTTCGAGGTCGCCGCGCCGACCGACGCCGTCAGGCCAACCTCGGTGTGGATCTGAAACTTGATCCGGCGGGCCACCTCCTCTGCATTCGACGTCCCGTGACGCGTTCGCGCCGTGACGTCGAGATAGGCTTCGTCCAGCGCCAGGCCCTCGACCAGCTCCGGCGACGTGAAGCGACGGAAGATCTGGTGGACGAGGCGGCTGGCCTCGCGATAGCGGGCGCCTTCGGGTGGGATCACCGTGAGCTGCGGGGCGAGCTGCAGCGCCTCGTGCAGCGGCATCGCCGAGCGGACGCCATATGCGCGCGCCTCGTACGACGCGCCCATGACGACCGCCCGCCGCGAGCGACCCGCAACCGCGACCGGGACGCCGGGAAGCTTGGGGTGGTCGCGCTGGTGGGCGGAGGTATAGAACGCGTCGAGGTCGACGTGCAGGATGGTTCGCGGCCAGTTGTCCGGTCTTGGCATCAGATGTTGCGCGGCCAGTCTGCCACAACAACTTGTAGCCCAATACGGCCCGAAGCCTAGAATCCGGTGTCGATGAAGGGCGTCGTCCTGGCCGGCGGCACTGGCAGCCGCCTTCACCCCCTGACCCGCATCACCAACAAACACCTCCTGCCGATCTACGACCGCCCGATGATCAACTACGCCATCGAGGCCCTGGTCGGCTCGGGGGTGGGCGAGATCATGCTGGTGACCGGCGGCACCCATGCGGGCGAATTCCTGCGCCTGCTCGGCAACGGGCACGATTTCGGCATCGAGCGCCTCTTCTACGCCTACCAGGAGAAGGCTGGGGGGATCGCCGAGGCGCTGAGCCTGGCCGAGAAGTTCGTCGCCGGCGACCGATGCGTCGTGCTGCTGGCCGACAACATCTTCGAGCGGTCGATCCGGCCCTGCGTCGACGCCTTCCGCAAACAGAGGCGAGGGGCACGTGTCGTGTTGACCAGAGAGCCGGATCCCGCGCACCTTCGCAACCTCGGCGTGGTCAAGTTCGACGGCGACCGAAGGATCGAGCGAATCGTGGAAAAGCCCGCCGATCCGCCGAGCGAGTTCGCGGTCACCGGCGTCTACTTTTACGACGCGACCGTGTGGAAGGTGCTGCCCGAGCTCAGGCCCTCCGGCCGAGGGGAGCTGGAGATCACCGACGTGAACAACTGGTACCTGGGCCAGGGCCTGATGGAGTACGACGTCCTCGAGGGCTTCTGGGGCGATGCGGGGGAGTCGATCCAGGCCTACTACTCGGTGAACGATTTCGTGCGTTCCCACTCCGCAAACCAGGAGCCATGAGCATCGAAGGCGTCGTCTTGAAGGAGCTCGTCACCCACGCCGACGAGCGTGGGTTCTTCCGCGAGGTCATCCGCGAGACCGACGACTTCTTCGAACGCTTCGGGCAGTGGAGTCACGCGTTGATGTATCCAGGCACCGCCAAGGCGTGGCACATCCACCATCGCCAGACCGACTGGTGGTACGTGATCGGAGCGATCAAGGTCGCGTTGTACGACACGCGAGATGGGTCGCCGAGCAGGGGCCGGCTGATGGAGTTCCTGATGGGCGACGGTCATGCCACGTGCGTGAAGATCCCGCCCGGTGTCGCGCACGGCTGCAGGGCGCTGCAGCTGTCACACCTGCTCTACATCACGTCGCACGTGTACGCGCCAGACGATGAGGGCCGCATTCCGCACGACGACCCGACCATCGGGTACGACTGGACAGCGGGCCCGTCCATCAGGTGACCCGCAAGCTCGACCGCCTGCTGGTCGCCGGGGCGGCCGGTTTCATTGGCTCGAATTTCGTCCGCCACATGCGGCTCGCCAGGCCACAGGTCGAGATCACGGTGCTCGACAAGCTGACCTATGCCGGCAACCTCGCGAACCTCGCCGAGTTCGACGGCCGGCCCGGCTATCGCTTCGTCCACGGCGACATCTGCGACGCCGACCTGGTCAACACGCTGGCCGCCCACGCCGACGCCGTCGTCAACTTCGCCGCCGAGACGCACGTCGACCGCTCGCTCATGGACCCGTTCGCCTTCATCGAAACGGACGTCCGCGGCACGGCCGTCCTGTGCGAGGCCGCGAGGCGGTGCGGCCACCAGGTCTTCCTCCTGGTGAGCACCGACGAGGTGTACGGCAACGTCCGCGAGGGCCGCTCCCGCGAGGAGGACCCGCTGCGGCCGCGAAGCCCGTACTCGGCAAGCAAGGCCGGCGGCGAGCACGTCGCCCAGGCATACGCCGAAAGCTTCGGCCTGCCGCTGCTCGTGACCCGCAGCTCGAACAACTACGGGCCGCACCAGTACCCGGAAAAGTTGGTCCCCGTGCTCATCACCAACGCGATCGACGACATGAGGCTGCCTCTCTATAAGGACGGATCGGCGGTTCGCGACTACATCTACGTCGACGACCACTGCAGCGCCATCGACCTGGTGCTGCACGACGCGCCGGCGGGCGGCCTGTACAACATCGGCACCGGCACCGAGACCACCGGGCTCCAGGTGGCCGAGGCGGTGCTCGACATCATGGACAAGCCACGAAGCCTCATCGAGTTCGTCGCCGACCGGCCCGGACATGACTACCGCTACGCGCTCGACATCTCACGCATCACCGCGCTCGGTTGGGAGCCGCGGGTGACGTTTGCCGAGGGACTCGAACGGACGGTGCGCTGGTACCAGGAGAATCCCGGATGGTGGCGCCCGCTCAAGTCGGGCGAGTACTGGGAGTACTACAAGCGCAACTACAGGCCGCTGGTCGGCTAGGCGGTCGGCGGCTGCTCCGGGCTCGCCGCCTGGACCGGCCGCCAGTTCCGGCCGTCCCACCAGAGGGTGCCATCGCTCGAACGCTGCGCACCGGGTGGCGCCTCGTGCGCCGCATCCCTCCAGGTCTGGCCGTCCCACCAGTAATTGCCGTCGGGCGACATCTGAACGGCGCCGGCTGTCATGTCCGGCGAGCCGGCCGCACCCGCCATTCCGGCCATGCCGTACGCGCCTGCCATGGCGGCGGTGCTGCGGCGCCTCAGCGCGAGAAACGCGATCAGCCCCACAACGACGACCACGAAGCCGACGGCGATGGCGAATGCGCCTGTTGGGAAAGACGACCTCGGGGATGCGTTCTCCGGCCAGTCCGAGGTCGGAATGGTGCTGGCGGGCGCGGTGTCGTACTGAGCCTTCGCCTGGGTCGCTGCCAGGGCGGCCACGTCGTCCTTGTCCGACACGAAGAGCACACCGAAGACGTCATTGCCTTTGGCGAAGGCAAAGAGGTCTTCGACGACGTTGTTCGTCGTGTCGACGAAGTGAGCGCCGTAGTACGGGTCGATGCCACTGAGGGTGATGGAGTGCTTGTACGCGGAGTCGGACTTGTCGCCGGCCTCGAGGCCCGTCAGCGCCTTCCTGGCCCCCTGCCCGCCGTTGAAAGCCATCACCGCCTCGATCAGCGCGTGGCCTGAAGAGACCTGCGCCCACGTCTTGCCGTAGCCGGCGACGAAGCCGTCCCGGTTCAGGGCGTTCTCGGTGTCGGTCGCGGCGCTGCCGCTGCCGTTGAGCGTCGCCCAGTCGTGCGCCGTGAACGCACCGTTGAGGGCGCTGGTGGTCAGCTCGTTGAAGTCCGCGCTGGGCGGTCTGGCCAGGACGGTGTCGAGCGACGGATTCGGGCTTGGCGAGGCTGCGGCGGCGCTCAGCGGACTGAGCGCGAAAACGGCAATCGCGGCCACTATGAGGGGGTATTTCGGGCGGTTCACGCGGCACATCTTATCGACTAATCACCACGCGTCCGACGATTCCGCGCCAGTACCAGTGCAGGTACCGCGGAAGCCATTCGACGAGCTTGAACCGGCTCTGGCCAGCGGTCCGGTCCCGCCATGTTGTCGGCACCTCAGCCACCCTCATTCCCAGCCGGTAGGCCTTGACCGTGAGCTCCAGGCCGAGCTCGAACCCGCCCCGCGACTCGATCGTTACCTGGTTCAGCAGGCGCTTCGAGTAGAGCCTGAAGTTGCTGGTCGCATCGTGGATCGGCAACCCGCCCAGCCAGTGGAGCGAGAGGCCGGCCGTGCGCGACATGGTCCGCTTGACGAACGGGCCGCCGACCTGGCGGCCGCCCCGCATGTAGCGCGACCCGGCCACTACGTCGGCTCCTTCCTTCGCCAGGTGGTACATCGGGTCGATGTCGGCGGGGTCGTCGGAGCCGTCGCCCATCGTGATCAGGACGTACGGTGCGCGGGCGGCGCGCAGCCCGGACTTCATCGCGTTGAGCGCTCCACGGCCGAGCGTGTTCTTGTGCAGGCGCAGCTCTGGGATCTCGGCCTGGAGGCGCTTGACCACGGGCACGGTCGTGTCCTCGTCGAAGTCGTGCACGACGAGCACCTCGAGCGGCCTGACGTGGCTCTGCTCGACCACACCGCGGAGCGTGGGTGCGACGTTCTCGCCTTCGTTGTAGACAGGGATCACGACGGAGAGCGCCGGCGTCTCCTCACTCATATGCGTCCGGCATCA
>JACXTT010007069.1_pt1 | contig 15915 bp, 13 predicted proteins | sample 9270951 | NCBI WGS metagenome assembly JACXTT01 (sample SAMN15532306, study PRJNA645909) | rock metagenome | isolation source: weathered quartz diorite | place: Puerto Rico | collected 2017-06-21 | reverse complement strand
TCACTCTCTTCCAGCGACAAGTTTCGCCGGGCACAGCAGATGGTCGACATCTCTCTCCCGATGACCGTAATAACTTTTGCCGACGATCAGAAGGCAGCAATCTCGTTCGTGGAGGCATTCTCATCTCGCGACCGCCCCGCGTTCGCAACCAACGTCGCCGCAATCCAGACGGCGACAGAATCGCTACCTATCTCTGTGAGCGCTTCACTTCTAAAGGGACAATCGCTCGAATGGACTTTGCGATCGTCATTCGGCATCGTCGGGTCGTTGGCGACCGAACTTACTCCGTTGAAAGCCAAATGAGGACCCTTCTAATCGGAACCTATAACGAAGGGAAGCTAAGTGAGATCAAGACGCTTCTTCATGACACGCCATTTAGCATCGCTTCTCTCCATCACTATCCATCAATCCAACCAATTGAAGAGTCGGGCGACACGTTTGTCGACAACGCATCACTGAAGGCGAGTGGCTACGCACGACAGGCTCGCCTTCTGACGCTGGCTGATGACTCGGGACTATTGGTTGACGCGCTCGATGGCGCGCCAGGTGTTCACTCAGCACGTTATGCTGGACACGGCGCATCCGACATCGAAAGAACTCAAAAACTCCTTTCCGCGTTGGCCCTTGTTCCTTCATCAGAGCGCTCAGCGCGCTTCGTGTCGGTTGTAGCGATTGCTGACGAAGAGGGCAGCATTCTCAATGTTTCGTCTGGTGACTGCACCGGTGAAATTGCCTTCGAGCCAAGAGGGAGTAACGGATTTGGCTATGATCCAATCTTCATTCCTAACGGCTTCGCCCTGACGTTTGGCCAGCTAGAAGCACGTATAAAGAATCGAATAAGTCATCGCGCGTGCGCGTTGGGCAAAGCGGCAGCGTTTTTGTGCGCCTTGACCGACGCTTCTCGCGATGTCTAGAATGACAACTCCTTTCGCTTGTTTTTGCGAAGACATCACGGGGCGTAGCACAGCCTGGTAGTGCGCTCGGTTTGGGACCGAGAGGTCGGAGGTTCGAATCCTCTCGCCCCGACCATTGCATCAAACCCATTCAAACGTCGGCTTTTTGCGCGAACTCGCTTTTGGAACGGGCGAACGACCTCTTCATACGCTTGGAATTGAAACTTTTTCGCAAAAATCACTGAAAATTAAGCTTTTTTAGCAGACTTTATGCTTTGTCTGTGGTATACGTGTTTGCGAAAGTTCTCAAATTTCGTCGATTTTTCGGAGGTACTACACCACAAATGGCCACCACGGCAACAGGGAAGAAGCGGATGACCCAGTCCGACGTCATTAATTATTTCGCTGAGCGGACGGGAATGAAGCGTGCGCAGGTCAAGCAGCTGTTTGAAGACTTGGCAAACCTGGCGACCACGGAAGTCAAAAGCAGCGGCGAATTCGTGCTCCCCGGCTTCGGCAAGTTGGTTCGTTCCGAGCGTAAAGCGCGCGAAGGCCGCAACCCGGCAACAGGCGAAACGATTCAGATTCCGGCCAAAACTACGCTGAAGTTCCGCGTCGGAAAGGCAATGAAGGATTCTGTTCTTCCGCGCAAGTAAGCAGTTAGGTTTTCCGCAGTTTTCGTAATACCTAGAAGCGTCGGCGAAGTGTCCCTTGACCGGGACGCGCCGGCGCTTTCGTTTTTCCGCCAATTTACAGCGTTTCGGAAAAGCCGCGTCTCAGCTTCCACCGTTCGACACAGAAATGCCACGGAAATTCTTTTAGGATTTTTTGGGGAGTGTGCTATAGTGCGCGGTTCTGCTGGTACAGTTCGGGCGTTTGATTCCCCTTTTGTTGGGCTGGTACTCTGCAAAAAAGTTCCGAGAACCGTAAGGAGATTGCATCCTCCGGGGATTCGGAAAGCATCTATATTTGTGAATACACAACTGTTAGTTTTGGATTTGACTAGTTAAGGAGAATAGCGAATCGTGAATCTTTATAAGGGCCTGCCGCTGGCTGAGCGGCTTCAGAGAATAGACCATATTCAGGCGCGCCGGTTCTCGAAATTGACGGGCACTGCCAGTGAGATTGCCACCGAAGGTATCATTCGTCATCTGGCGGCTTGTGATCGCATGGATGTCAACCCTGACATCTCGGCTGTGCGTGAAATCATTGACGACGCACTCAATGGCCGTCGTGTGTACGCCGAAGCAGCAGAGATTACTCGCGCGGCTTAATCTCAAAACAACGTCATGTAAATGTGGCTGCCGGAGATCCCTCCGGCAGCCTTTTATTTTGATAGCGGGCTAATTGGCTAGACACGATTGCCCCATTATCTTTGTTTTGGCAATCGAATCGGGGCGCTTGCGTGCTACCATCCCCAAGCCAACTCGCTCCCGTAGCTCAGTGGATAGAGCATCTGCCTTCTAAGCAGAGGGTCGCAGGTTCGAGTCCTGCCGGGGGCGCCAATTCCTCTCAATAATCATCCCCGGAACGAACCCCCTGATTTCCCTGCCCAGATGGCCTGTCCCTACCCACGTTTAGATGATCGAAGTTCAACGCGGCATTGAAAATCAGGAAGAAGCTACCCTGTGTTTGATGCCGCCACATCGGATTGTTTGCAAACAGAACAACGTGTCCTTGACCAACTGGCACGTCTACGACCGCCGGAGTATTTGCTAACTCTGATCCTCCGGCGAGCATTCCGCTGATCAAGAGATTCTTTTCGTCAGAAGCGAATCGGAGAACTATTCGCGGCCGTTGATTCGGCGGCACGAAGAATGGTCCTTGCTGCAGTCTCTGTTCTTGAGTCAACTCGCCACCCTGGCGCTGGGCGGGTGGTGCTGCAAGCGGCATCCCTTGAACGATATCGGGATCGGTCAGAGTTCCGCGGCCCGATGGTCTATTACCGCTACCACCCGGCCCACCTTCACCACCACCACCGCCGCCGCCGAAACCGCCGCCGCCACCGCTTACCTGTAACACTGGCGCCTGATTGAAATAAATGGGCAGCATTTCGCCATATCCGTACGCGATCGGGCTGCGTCGATCAGAAAACGTCGCGTTGTAGACCGACCCACGTGCCTGAAGCTGACGCGTCGTCTGAATTGCGACTCCCGATGTAATACCGTAGTCGATTGGTACTCGGGTGCAGTTAGTGATCGGCATGAAAAGTCCGCCGTCTTCCACAAACTTTTGGAGGTTAAGTACACCTTGAAGACTCATCCCACCACGCATGTCGTCGGTTTGATCGGGAGCGAGTGCCATGTTGGGGGTTACGTCACTTCCCTTCCACGGGATCGGCGCACCGCGCATCGGCATGCCGCTAACGATCGCCTGCGCCGAACCACCGACGGGCGGAAAAATGATCACGTCAAATTTGTCTTTTAGCTTCGCCGTATTACGGATGACTTGATCGGAAATGTAAGTATACGGAATCTGTAACCGATCAAACTCGATGCGAAACCAGCCATCGTTTTGCGTGTTGGTCCAAGTGTGCAGAATCGCGATCCGTGGAACCGCCAACATGTGAGTTTTCATCTCTGGCAATTTATCAACCGCGATTGCCTGGAGACCTGACTCAGCGATGGGGCCGGCCAGAGCTTGTTTGAGATCCCCAGGATTGTCGGCAGTCTTAATCACGAAACTGCCGGCATTGAATTTTTGACCCGCCGCATCAAAGGATTCTTCCGCCGTAGCAATCTTCAAATCCTTGAGCTTGTAACGCAGGGTCATGAGAGTGTTTTCGGCATTGTGATTAATCAGGTAGGCGACCGGCGCTGCCGCGGAAGCTACGCTCCCGGTCACCTTGGCATCCTTGGCTAGCAACGTCATCGGTGCCTGCAAAACGCCCTTGTCAATAATGCGCGCGGTTTTCACGTTTCGCAGCGCGCCCAACGTCCAACCTGTGTCGTCATACGGAGTGGGATCACTCACGTTGTAGTACTGCGTGTCGAGCATCATGTCGGCCATGCGCGAGTAAGGCTGATCCATCCGAACCACGTAAGAGCCGGCTGCGAACTTCTGATCTTTAACCGTAATCTCTTTGTCCGCGGTATGAACCTCGACGCCCATCAAACGAAGAAGATTAACCATGTCCGCGGCTTCTACCACCCGGCTTTGATCTGATGGAATGATCCACGCCGCCGGTCCTTCATTGCTCGCTTTCGCAACCGATCTTTTGCTCTTTAAGTAGAAGTTCTTCAGGAATCGATCCTTGTTGTTCGAGACGAAATTCATCGCGAGCAGGATCGCTGATTCCTGCATATTGATGTTGTTTCGCAACGACCACTTAACCCGCGGCTGTGGCGGATTCGGACGAAACCAGTCGCGGCGCGACTGTTCTCCGACCGTGCGGTCCATGGTGTCGGCGACGCTGTTGCCGAACGTCTCGTAAAAGCGGCCGATCGCGTTGTGTCCGTTAGCCACGTAGAACATGTAATTCGGCGCCCAGCCATCATAAAAGCCATGAGTCCAAACACCAGGCACGCCGCGCTTCGTCATCTCTTCGATTTCGTGGTACGCCAGAATCTGCCATTCATCGACGACGATCGGATCGAGCCACGCGTTGTACGGCCCGGTTCCGGTAGAGGTATAGAGAAAAGGAACCGACTCATGCAGGTCATGCAGGATCGTCGGATGATATTCGAGGAACGTCTTCATCTGATTACGCGACAGCGCGAGCGCCATCCCTAAACCATCGCGGTTATTGTCGTGCGCCACGTATTTGCCCCAATAGACCAGTGGCGGCGCGTTCTTGTCAGGATTTGCTTTGCGGTAGTTGTACGTATCAACCATCATGTCGCGTCCATCAACTTCGAGCGTGGGTGTGATCAGCACGACTACGTTCTTGCGAATCGCCTGAATGAAAGGGCTCTCTTCGACAGCCAGTCGGTAAGCCAACTCCATCAACATCTCCGGAGATCCAGTCTCAGGAGAGTGAATCGACCCCGACGCCCAATACAGAACCTTGCCTTCTCCGACCAACTGTTCGGCTTCAGCGTCATTGATTGTGCGTGGGTCGGCGAGCTTGGCGGTAATTTCTTTGTATCGATTCAGTTTCGCAATCGCGGCGTCATCACCGACCGCCACCAGTAACTGTTCCCTTCCTTCTTCACTCCTTTCCGGCGCGGTGAAAACCTTGACGCGCGTCGTTGCTTTCTCGAGCTCGCGATAATAGCGATATAGATCTTTTGTATAGGTCAGGTGTCCGGGCTCACCGACGGCATAACCGAGCACCTTGTCCGGGGACGGCACTTTGTCCGAGGCCGGCAAATGATCCACCAGCTCGGTCATGAAATAAGATTCCGTAGTGTTCTCTTTGATCTTCGCCGTATAAGCCGCGTTGATTGGCGACGCGGGCGTAGTGGATTTAGGTTCGGTCTTTGGTGAAGTCGGATGCGCGCTTCGCGATTTCTCCGGCTTCTGAGCCTGCGCACCAGACGGCCACCGCCAGAGCGATCCGCAGACCAAAGCAAGCACTGCAACCACACCAATAACTCGGAGAGACTTTTTGGTTTTCATGGTTCGGAACTCCTAAGAAGGTTTCAAGCGTGCGAAGAATACTGCAACGTTTGAAAAGAAGGAAGAGCTGAGCTTAGACCGACCGTCACCGATCACCCCGCTTCCCTCTTGTCGCTTCGCCAGTTACAATTGCAATCGTCTTAATCAGACTTACGGCGGCTATAGCTCAGTTGGTTAGAGCGCCTGACTGTGGATCAGGAGGTCGTGGGTTCGAACCCCACTAGCCGCCCCATACTAACCGCATTTAAGGAAGCTCATGCCAGACGCCCAGCGCACCGCAACGCACTCGCAAACCTACGTCGTCGATGCCGACAGTTTTTTATTTGAAACGGTTGAGCAGGAAAACGGCCAAGCCACCGTAATACGTTTCAAAATCGACGATCAGCGGTATTATGCCGGTGATGTGCTGCTGGTTTTGTCCGGCACGGACATTCATTTCCACGGGATGATTGGCAAAACGGGTGAAGGCTATGCGATCGCAACTGATCGGCGCGGCTCACTCTTGCCGGCGACGGTCCAGTAAGTTCGAATGGAGCGATCAAAGCCCATTCGCATTTCGTAGTCTAGGTGATCATGATGTGCGCAATCCGCGCTTAGAGCAATTTGGGAGGTAGGCATGAAGCGCCTTCTCTTGATAGCGGTTCCCCTATTATTAACAATCGCTTCTTCTGCATCCGCTCAGCGCAGTCAATCCGCGAAAAAGTATGTGAAGCTGGGCCTCGAGCGCTTCAGTAAGAACGACATCACCGGCGCCATTGCGGAATACGACCGCGCGATCAGTTTGGATCCTAAGTTCAGTGACGCTTATCTGAATCGAGGCAAGGCGAAACGTGCCGCCGGCGATTTGGATGGCGCGATCACTGACTATGAGATCGCCGCAGAGTTATCACCAGATTTGGCGGCGAACAATCACGACATCACGCAAGCCTATCTCAATCGTGGTTACATTCGATCGAATCGAATGGATATCGAAGGCGCGTTATCCGATTTTGATCACGCAATCAAATTGGATCCCAACGATGCCGACGCCTACTTCAAGCGGGGGCGCGCTTTTCTGATCGTTGGCAATGCGAAGTTTGCTATCGCCGACTTTGATAAGAGTATTTCAATCGACGATCACAACCCTTTGGTTTACGCCGAACGGGGTTACGCTCGGCAGACGCAGGGTGACAAGACCGAAGCCCAGAAGGATTTTGAGCGCGGATTAAAGTTAAATAATGATTTGCGGTTGATGTTGGATCTGCATTTGATGGATCTACAAATGCAAATTAAAGAGATGCAGCGACGACAGGCGGCGCTGCGAAAGAATATCGCCTGCCTACCTCGTATAACCCGCCGGATGACGAATTTCGACGTCTCGCTCTAAAGGCTTAATATCCAATTTGTGAAAGCCTTTGTTCGTGTGCGTCGACATGTAAGTGAGCGCCATCTGTTTCCCCAAAAGCGAATCGATCTGAGTGAGGAACGGTTGAAAACTGACGGGCGCTGACGTTCCTTGAAAGAAAGCACGGCCGCCGGTTTCGCTCGACAGGCGTTCAAGGCAGCTCTGTCCATTAAGGCTTTGTGAAGCTGATGCTGTCGCGGCCGCGGGCACGAAGATCGAATAAATTGCCACACCGCGTCGTTGGGCTTCGGTGATTGCTCGCTGCAGATCGATACTCTGTGTCGCCGACGAGCTATCAACGCCGCGTGAAACATCGATGCCGTCGCTCACCAAAATCATCGCTCGACGTCCCAGTGGCTGCGAATCAAATCTTTTCAGGCCTTCGACCACTTCCACGAATGGATTGAATGGGCCGGAACTGGCAAGGCCTTGCGGCGGGCGTACGCTTTGCGCCGCGCGGTCCAAGTCAACGGTAAACTTGCGGCGCACGTCCAACGTACCGGAACGGATATAGCCCACCATCACTCTGGTGTCGCCGGGCTGATTGCGTATGAAAGCGGCGATGTTGCGTGCCTCAACCGAAACGCTCGACTCCAGATCATCCTGTAACAACAACGCCAGCGTCAGAGGACTGTCACTTGGGGTGCGTGCCGATAAAATCGTCTGCATCTCTCCATCTTCACGCAACAGGTAGTCGACGATTCGCATCTCAACCGGCTTTGAATCGCGAATGCGAATGGTGACGGGAACGGTAACTGGTTTGACTGGCCCCCGAGGCTTGCCATCCTGGCCAAACACAAAGGGATTGAGAGAGAGAGAAAGAAGCGCAAACACGACAACTCCAGGGTTACGTTTCTTCATCATGGTTCACTTTCCGGCTGTGCCTGATGATAGTACAACGGGATCGGTCGGCAAAACGGCGCGATAGTTGGAACACGTGACGTTGGCTTGCCGTTACTCACACAGGTATCATGAACATTGCATTAATGGCTGATGAATTCTCGACAGAGCTGGCTATGGCGCCCCGGTCAGGACCGCTCACCGCGCGTGAAAAAAGGCTGGCGCGCATGTGGCAAACCGCGCCCTGGCTGGCACTGGCGGGCGTCACCATTGTTCCGCCCGCGGCTCTCCTGCTGGCATACGTACTGTCGGCGTTTTCACCACTTTTTCTGGTGCTGGCCATCACGTCTGCGCCCTTTTCGCTGGTCGCGGCAATCGTGGTGATGCTCATTTTATTGATGTTTCGCCGGCGCTGGGCTCGGCAACTGCGCGACCGCCTTGCATCTGATGGTATTACGGCTGATGAAGTTGGATTCTTCCGCTCAGAATTAACCAGCGGCGAGAAAAAAGCCCTCCGCGAAATGGAGAAAAACCAACCGCTCCTGGGTGACGCGTATCGCGAGACGTTAGCTCTGCGCCTGAACGCAACCCGGCTAACGGCCAGCGCTCGCAGAGATTTGCTGCAAGTCGAGCGGCGAATCAACCGCGCACGCTACCTGAATTCTCCCGACACGTCGGTGTTATTGGAAGAGTTGGGACGCGACCGCGCGCGGCTACAGTCGCTGAGGCAGCAAGGCGCGTCCCGACGCGCCGAAGCCGAAGCGCGCCTCCAAATGATTGAAGCCGCTGCGATGCGTGGTGCCAGCTGGGCCGAGACTAATTACATGCTGCAACGGCTAGACGAAGGTCGCAAGCACCTGCCGCTCGGGTTGGAGAATGCCCGCGCCGAACAGGAATTGCGCGAAGAAGCCGTCAGAGAGTTTCGCAAGGAACTATCACAGTAACTACCTTCGGGCCACACGAGAGAAGCCTGACGAGCATGGATCTCGTCAGGCTTCGTCTTGTTTTCTATGGACGGTTATCTCGGCACATTCAGCGGTGCGCCCGCGCGAATGATCAGCTCGGTTCCCCGTTGAAGATCAAGTTCGTTACGACCTTGAGCATAAACCGAACCTGCGCCGGCGCCGGCGCCAAGAATGGCGCCGATCGCGGCGCCCTTACCACCGCCTGCAATTGCGCCGATGATCGCACCGACAGCGGTTCCAATCGCAGCGCGCTGTTCAGTCCGCGTTGTCTGGCTGCTATCGCGCACCGCGCCCTCGGTATCCACGCGAACGGTTTCGCCGTCGCGCGTGTTTACGGCTTCCAACAGTCCAGCGAACTGATAGCTGCGTCCGTCACGCAAGCGAATGTTGTCGAAGTCGAGTGTCATCACCGATCGACCCGTCAGTCTACCGCTGCGTTGAATGTTGGAGATATGACCCTCGATCGTCGCGTCTTGAAATTCAACCGGCTCGCGCACATGCATCGTAAAGCGATCGCCGACCGCAGACGTGCGCGTCGAAACATCACTATCCATCACCGCCACCATCCGCGTCCCATCCGGCACGACGAAACCACCGGAAGCCGTCGTTGGATATTGATTCGCGTAAGTCGAATTGTAGATATCAAACCGCGCTGAATCCGACTCTTTTTCGTAAGTACTTCGCACTTCGACCGATTGATTCAATTCCTGCGTGAAAATGCGACGCGTAACAATCAACGTTCGTCCATTGTCTGTCGGCTGGAAGGTCACGTTGAATTCGTTGCCACGGTCGCCGGTCGAGCTAACGATCAATTGATCGCGGCTGAGTTGAGCGCGCGATCGAATTGTTCGGCCACTCGGCGAGGTCTCGACCCGTTCGCGGCCATCGGCTTCGAAAGTGACCTGGGCCGCCCGCGTCGACGCCATCGTGACGCTTCGGCCACGCACGTCCAGGGCAATCTCCTCTGGCGGATCCAAACGCCGGCTCACGGTATCCAGCACACGGTTCCGATCGTTGTAGGACAGATTGCGCGCCGCTTGTTCCACGGCCGTGCGCGCATCATCGCTGCGTGAGCGGTCGATGCGATACGTACCGGTAAGCAATCGAACACCGTACTGATCGGCGTAGGTTGGATATCCAGCAGATGAACCGCTTCCATAAGTCGGAGTATTCGACGGATAGTAGCCGGATGTCTGCCACGCCAGGCCATATGCCCTGGCTAATTGAGCCAAGTCCGACTGAATCGTCGACCACTGGTTCTGCGTCCGGGCGTCAGGCCTGTTGCGCGAAACAAAGTCATCGATCCGGCTTGCCTGATTCAAAACATCCTGAACGTCCGAACTCGTCGCCTGACGACGATCGAAACTATTGCGCAAACGGCGCACGCTGTCGCTGAAGTCGCGCGCGCTTATGTTTACGTTTCCGGTAGGCGTGTAAGCGGAATTGGCTTGGGCGTTCCAACTTTCAACGGCGGTGCGAAACAGGTTCGCGCGATTCTCCAGGCGCAAGATAACCTGTCTTACTGATGTGTACGTGCCTCGATACGGTCGCTGTTGCTGTGCCTGAGCGAACAGCCCCACCATCAATAGGCACATGATAGATAAAGGTCCCGTAATATAGCGTCTTGTCATAATTCTGATCCCTCCAGTTTGTAATGCTCATGTTTCAGCACATCAAAAGATGTACCACTCAGAGCTGTAGTGTTCCTCTCGGGAGAGTGGGGAGAGATTATGAATAGATCCGCGATATTAAGTCTGATTCAGGGACGTCGCGGAGCGTTGGGTTGAGCGGGCCGGCTGAATTAGCGATTTGATTACAAAGAAGAGTATCAGGGCCATTCAGCAGCGTTTTGAAAACGGCCATGTTATTCTTTTCTTGAAATCGCGTTAGACCATGATGAGCGACACGACTCAGACCGCCACAATTCATTTTGCCGAGCACGATTTTTTTGTTGGCGTCACGCCATCGGGACACGCCCAGGCAATTGAAACCGATTCGCAACTTCACCGTGCGGCTACGCCAATGGAGTTGCTGTTACTCGCTTTGGGCAGCTGCACCGGCGTCGATGTAATCTCGATTCTGCGCAAGAAGCGGCAACAAATCTCTGATTACCGCATCGAAGTGAGCGGCGAGCGACGCGAGGATCATCCACGCGCTTATACGCGGCTGTTCGTGAAGCACATCGTTCGCGGCCGAGCCGTTTCGAGGGATGCGGTCGAGAGCGCCATCGAACTTTCTGATCAGAAGTATTGCAGCGTTGCCGCCACGCTGCGGGGCACGGCTGAAATAGTTACGAGTTATGAAATCATTGAAGACATACCGTCAGTCCCGACTGCGTAAACTCACAACCGCAATTGTCGCGGTTGCCTTTGCCGCGTTGGCGCCGACCTGCGCGCTACCGCAGAGCGCGACTGATGCCTCATTGAGCGCAGTGCGCGCCACCGACCGACTGGATCGATCGAAGAGCGGCAAGTTTCCAGCCGAAATCACGGCCGCCGAACACATGCGTCGCGCGACGGTTTATATGACGAACCGCCAATTCGCCGCCGCACGCGAACACTGGCAAGCCGTGCTCGACAACTATCCTAATGACCCGAGTGTGGCGGCCGCGATTTACGGAATGGCGCGCTCGTATTATCAGGAGCGTCGCTACGAAGATGCGCGACAGACGTATGAACGAGTCGCGCGTGATTTTCCGGAAACCAAAGAGGGTCGTGAGGGATCGAACTTCGCGGCTTCTTCGCTGCTGCGCATGGGTCGCGGCGCGGAAGCTGCCGATCGTTATGTTCAATACATCAACAAGTATCCCAACGGTGAACGGCTTGATACCGCCCATCTCAATATTATTGATGGATATCGGGAGTCAGGCCGGCCACAGGACGCGATAGTCTGGATCGAGCGCACCCGGCAAAGGTTCTTAGGAACATTTACGGAAACGAGCGCAATGTTCGCGCGCTTGCGTCTGGATATCGCCCTCGGAGATTGGAATCATGCCGTTCAAGCCGCGGACGAATTACTTCAAAAGCCAATCGCGAAAGACTCCAATACGAGCGCTGACGAAGTGCTCTACCTTAAGGCGCATGCTCTGGAGCGCGCGGGACGAACGGAAGAGGCGATTCGGTTCTTTTCAATGATTCCTGATCGCTGGGATTCATACTATGGCGGCCTGGCGACCAGCCGTCTCGCGGCAATGTCGGAGGCGAATGCGCGGCAACTCGCCAATCAGCGGTCACAGCCGGTCCGAGACGCCATCGAACGAGCTGCCGATCAGTATCCAGCAGCATTCCGTTTTCAAGTTGTAAATGAGGCGAAGAAACGAGGACTCGATCCACGCTTTGTTCTGTCGATCATGAAACAGGAAAGTCAGTTCAAACCGGGTGCTAAATCACCTTCCGCGGCGCGCGGCTTGTTACAGCTGACGATCGATGCGGCGCAGCGCTACGCTCGGCAGGCGGGCCTTAAACAAGTCACCGATGACTCGCTTTATCAACCGGCGACGAACATCGCCGTCGGCAGCGAGTATCTCAGCCAACTTTCGCACATGTTCGCCGGACTGCTGGAAGCGATGGCCGCTTCGTACAACGGCGGCGAAGACAACGTCGCCCGCTGGCTCGGACGAACCAATCAGGGCGACGCAGGCGTCTTCGCGGCCGAAGTCGGCTTCGCCGAATCGAAGAACTATGTCTTCAAAGTGATGTCGTTCTATCGCGCCTATAAGCAGCTCTATGACGCGAATTTGAATCGGCGATGAGGTAACGCGAATTGACAATTTGCGCTACACCTACGGCTCGGGACAATACTTCGGCTCGAACCCTTTCGCGCGTTCGCGTCGATTCAAAACATCCGGTCGCGGGTAATCGCGCGGTATGATTCCCAGCCTCACCAAAGCCGATCGATACTCATAACGAATTTTCACTTCGCCTGCGGGCCGCGGATCGAGATCCATCTTGATCCACTGAACACCGTTAGGCACCGAGCGGCCGATTCCGGTCGCGGCTGATTCATCATCCGGCGGCGGATAATACGACGGAGAAGCACTTCTCTGCTTCGCGGCATCACGACTTGCTTCGCCAGTCGACGACGGTGCGTTCTCGTTTCGCGTACTCGGCCAGCCTGAACGGTCATCCTTCTCTTCACGTCGAGGCGCCGGCGTCACCGGTAAAATCGTAATCGGCCGGCGCTCTCGGAAAAATACCGCTGAGATAACGCCCAGGTTTGAAGCTTGTCCAAGCCGAGCCGCGTAAGAATTTTGCTCAGTCGTGAAGTAAAAGCGGCGCGCATTTTCCGAACTCATTTGCCAACCTCTCACATAGATCGTGCCGTAAGGTTCGATCACCCACTTGTGCGCGTCCCAGGCACTCGTGTGCCGCGCATCAATCGAGTTCAGTCCATCAACTGCCAAAGCCACCGCCACGCGTGAACCGGTCGGATTATGAATCCGCAACTCGTATTCGGCATTTTCGAGAGCCTCGATATATCGGCGTCCGCTGGCGGCATATTCCATCGCCGGACGGCCGTCGATGATTACTTCGACCGAAAAGCCATTCTCGGTTGCGGCTGGCTCGACCATTGATTCCAATTCCTCCGCGGTAGCCGGTTCCGCGTTGGCCGCGGTAATACTTTGAGTTTTTAAAGCAAAAGCAGCCGCGATTAGGACCGCGACTGCCGACAGAACCGCCGCTCCCGTTAAGATTTTCTTGAACATGTGCACCACTCCCTTCGTTAGAAAGACTGCTCCTGACGATCACTGAACGGCAGGCGCGGTGGTTCTTGCAGCCGATGCGAATTAATTGTTGGGATATTTTGGAATTTTTGTTCGCTGGGTTAGAATGCGCGTCGTTTTTGATTTAATAGCTTGACCGAGGCTGCATCGCTGGGCTTCAATAGCGGTACAGTTCTGTAATCATAAATGGCTGAATACGTACTGACAGCGACCAAGACCGAAGCTCGCGCGGGCTCCTACTATGATCGCATCGAGCGTTTCTACGATCTCACCTTCAAATTAAATGGTTATGGTCGCTCGCTCGACCAGTACTTTGAGGCGCATCCGCTGCCGGTATTTGAAAACGCGAAGGTGCTGGACGCCGGGTGCGGTACCGGAACATTGACGCTGGCTCTGCTCCGCAACCTGAAAGTTCCCGTGAAGATCACCGCGGTTGATTTGTCCGCGTCGGTGATTTCGACCGCAAAGAAGTACGTTGCGAAGACCAATGCAAACAAGCAGGAAGTGCGATTCGCGCAAGGTAACGTGCTGGCCCTGCCGTTCGCTGACGAGACATTTGACTTGGTCGTTACGAGCGGCGTATTGGAGTACGTGCCACTGGATGAGGGATTCACTGAACTAGCGCGCGTGGTCTCGCGCGGGGGCTACTTGCTGAACCTCCCGATTCGACCGTCGCTGGCCAGCAAAGTTCTCGAGGTACTCTTCAGATTCAAGACGCATCCACCAGAGGAAGTCGCGGAAGCGACTGACCGTCATTTCAAATTGGTCAGTCACTATCGATTCCCACCGCTTCAGGTTATTAGCTGGAGCAAGACGGCCGTGCTGGCACAGAAGGTTTAGTCGCTACCGCACGATCGACGTCGGAACTAATCTCAAAATTCGATCATCATCGCTGGCTGGAGATCCGCGCCCATCACGGTTCGACGTTGAGAAATAGATGTATCCGTCCGGGCCTTCGGCAATATCGCGAATTCTTCCGTACTTGTTCTCCAGAAGATTCTCCTGGCTGACAACCTGTCGGCCATTCGCAACCACCCGAATGATTCGTTCACCACGCAGGCAGCCCAAGAAAAAATTTCCTTTGAACTGCGGAAACTGCGAACCGCGATAGAACGTGCCGCTCGCCGGTGCGCAGGCCGGCGTGTATTCGAGAATCGGCGACTCCATGCCCGTTTGTGTCGCGCGATGATGAATCACGGGCCAGCCGTAGTTTTTGCCGCGCTCGATAATGTTCACTTCATCGCCGCCGCCGGGACCGTCAAAGCCGCTCGGTCCGTGCTCGGTTTCCCAGAGCAGGTTCGTACTCGGCTGAAAATCAATCCCTTGTGAATTACGGCTTCCATAAGCCCAGATTTCGGGTCGCGCGTTCTGCTGACTGACAAACGGATTGTCCTTCGGCACCGTACCATCGTCATTGAGTCGCAGGATTTTGCCCGCCAACGAATCAAGCTTTTGCGCGAGTTCCCGATCGGTCGCATCCCCAGTCGTGATGTAAAGCTTGCCGTCGGGACCAAAGCGCAAGCGGCATCCGGCATGAAACTGAGCGGCAGGAATATTCTCGATGATATTCTTAGGCTCGACGAGCGTTTGTCCCGTCTCGCGATACCTCACGACTTTCACACGTTGCCCATCTGAGTTGTAGGCGTATGAAAGATACAGAAAATGATTCGACGCGAACTGCGGATGCAGCGCGACGCTCATCAATCCGCTTTCACCACGTGGCTCGACATCGGGAACCACAAAGAGAGGTTCCGGTCGCAGTTTCCCGTTCGCATAAACACGCACTCGACCGGGTCGCTCAGTAAATAACATGCGGCCATCCGGCGCCCACACGATCGACCAGACAACTTCAAGCTTCGGGATAACCGTTTCCACCTTGAAGCTCGATCGCGTCAGCTGCGAGGTTTCAACTTCACCCTCTCCCCGACCCGGCGGTGGATGGCTACAGGCGAGGGCAATGGCGGTAATCGAAATTGCAAAGACGATTGGTTTCATGTCTGCTTAGACGCGCGGAGAGATAGATTATTTGACATTTGATATTTGAGATTTGGCATTTGTGAATTGATTTGACGTGCGAACATGTCTGGTCGTTTGATCTGGGTGCTTTAAAACGGTCAGATGTCAAATGTCAAATAATCTTTTTCTCCTCTTGCCCACTGCTCTACACCAACTGCTACTGACCTATGTATTCATGCAGGAGCTTCAGCTCATCGCCCTGCTCGCTGACTTCAACGCGGAGCAGGTCACGCATCGAGAGCATTCCGACCCAGCGCTCGCCATCCACCACCGGCAGGTGACGGCTCCCGATCTTTTCCATTCGTTCGAGCGCTTGATGAGGCGTTTCGTCGCAACTAATCACCGCGCGCAGGGGGCTGGTCACTTCGGCAAGCTTCATCGTAGAGGGATCGCTACCCAGCACGACTACGCGATTCAGCAGGTCGCGCTCAGAAAAAACCCCAATTAGCTTCCCCTCTTGATCCAGCACACAAACGGCGCCAATTCGCCTCTGTGCCATGAACTGAGCGGCCTCAAGCACGCTGGCAGTGTCGC
>JACXTT010007068.1_pt1 | contig 15916 bp, 11 predicted proteins | sample 9270951 | NCBI WGS metagenome assembly JACXTT01 (sample SAMN15532306, study PRJNA645909) | rock metagenome | isolation source: weathered quartz diorite | place: Puerto Rico | collected 2017-06-21 | reverse complement strand
CGATGAGGTCGATGGCGCAGTTGGCTATCCTTCCCGGCACGACTCACTACAACATCATTGCTAGCCCGTCGTTGGCGGTCGTAATCGGTGAGTTCCTGAGGCGATAGCCCGATTCGGCGCGCGGGCAACGCCGCGCACTAGTTTATCGGCTCATTCCAACTGCGTTGGCAATCGACGTAACTTGTTCGGCGTCCAAGACAGCAGTTTTGGACGTTTCGACGGCGAGTTGTGGTCCTAGCTGCGCCGCGTTATCGGTAAACAGCATCGCATCCTGACTGGCGCGGGATACGGCTACATACGCGAACCGTCGAAGGGAAACAGGGTTGAGCCTGCGCAATACGGAATAGAACATGAGGCCACAGACGGTGCGCACGACGTGTTTATTTTTGAGGATTTTGGAAACGGCCAGACGAAACTCACCTTCATTGGAAATGAAACCATGGAGAACGCAAAAAACAGCGGGCGACTAGAGGGCTGGAATCAGATACTCGATAAAGTTGCCGTAGTTGTTGCGGGGCTAGCACAGGCGAAATAAGAAGTTGAAGTTTTGATGATCGTCATGCGCGAGATACAGCTAAGGCTGGCGGCGAAGGCTTAGTTAGAACGGGCTTCTCGTCGCTCGGCCGAATAGTCGCATTTCCGGCTAAGTGACCCTTGGCTCGACTGTTGCCTTCAGCCAATGCGCTAAGCGACCAATGTTTACCGAACTCAACATTGGTCCTGTGAAACGCGCTAGTGTTGACCGCACCGATCAAATCAAATCCCGGATGGGGGGCTTCATTCAAACGGCGTTCTGGGAAGTTCGCAGCGAGCCCTTCGGTTCTTGACTATCTCAGGATGCCAGTAGCAAAAGAAAGGCTCCGGCTCTGTAGAACGTGAGTCGGGGCTATTCTTTTTTTGGGTCCAACACTGGGTCCAACTAGGCCCGTTTTAGGCAGCTTTTGCGGGGTTAAACAGTGCCGAATCAACGGATCGTTTTAAGGTTAACAGCCGAATGCTCTACCGTTGAGCTACCGGGGAATATTTCTATTTTGAGGCACTCATCCGCCATTTTCAAGTTGGCGTGAATCAGCTCCGAAGAAAAACGTCACTTCATCGCCACGAAAAAACCTTCACATCTTCGGCTCTACGATTTGCACCTGATGATGCTCCAGCATATCTCCCGTCGCGTGATCAAGCTGCGCCACCGCCAGCTGAAAATTGATTTGCGCCTGAATCAGGTTCAGCTCCGCTTGCGCAAGCTGCGTTTGCGCGTCCAGCACAAAGAATACCGATTCTGCCCCTAATTCGTACTTGCGCTCGTCGGCTTTCAGCGTGTCTCGCGCCAGGTCCACTGCGACTTTTGCCGCTTCCATCGTGAGCTTCGCTTCCTCCAGTGCGTGCACAGCCTGCGTCACTTCCAGCGTGATGCTCTGCTTCGTTTGCCGCTCCTGGTATTGGTCGCGCGTTCGGCTCACCAGTGCATCCGCAAGATTCGCCTCGCCGCTATGATTCTTGATCGGCAGGGTTAACGAAAGCGAAGCTCCGTACGCCGGATAGGTGAAGTGAAATACCTGACTCAAGCTGCTGTTAATCCCCGTGTTTCCGGCGGTCGGGCTGTTTCCCGCAACTCCGTTCCCTGAATAGAATCCAGAGAGTTGCAGGTCGGGCTTCAAATTGTTGTGCGCAAGTCGCACGCTCAATTCGTCGCTCGCCAGTTGTTCATGAACGCGCTCGAGCTCCGGCCGGTTGACCAGTGCCCGGGTCAGTGCCGTCGTTATGTCCGTGGTCGGCAGTTCGCCCACCGGCTCCGGCCGGTCCGTCAAATCCAAATCGAGCACGCGGATGGCGGGATCGAGGTCCGCTCCAACTCCGCGCCGAAATTGGTCTTCCGCTTGTTTCAGCGAATATTCGGCTTGAATTACTCCCACTCGGCGCGTTGCTACCTGCGATTGCGAGCGGTAGATATCCAGCGGCGGCAACGCGCCCAGACTCAGCGCTTTTTTGTCCCGCTCGTAGCTCTTTTCCGCTTCTTCGAGCGATTTTCTCTGCACGGTCAGGTTCTCCCGCGCCAGCACAACGCTCCAATAATTCCCCACGATCTGTAGAATGACGTCATTCACTTCTCCCAGAAAATTCGCTCGCGCTTGTTTCAAATTCCTCTGCGCAATCAATATCGGCGCACGATTCGGAAATAATCCAAAATTTTTCAGCAACGGCTGCGTCACCGTGAATTGCAAATTGCTGGAGAGAGAAGGATTCAAAAGACTCAGTGAATCATTCGTGGAAAGCTTGTTTGAGCTAAACGAAGTCTGAAAGTTTGTTCCCGTCTGGAATAACTGCGAATAACCGAGGGTTGTCGTTTGCGAAAGCGTGTTCAGTACCGGCGCTCCCTGAATCTGCGTGATCGTGGGTGTCTTTGTGCGGTTATCTGCAAAACTCGACGTCGCCACTGGATCAAAAGGGCCATGCACCCTGTGTAGGCTGTCCTGCGCAAACTCAATTTGCGCATGGTCCAGCCGAATGTCGGTATTGTTGCTGAGCGCGAGCCGGATGCTATCTCCAAGTGTGAGGACCAGCTTCCCATCCACAACATGATCCGCAAGTCCCTGCGGAGTTGGCAGCGGCGTTGCCGCCTTTTGCTTCGCGGTGAGGCCGAAGATCCGCTCGAGCGCGGTGCTATTCTGCGCCCTTGCCCCCGCGCAACACATCGCCAACAACGCGATCACCACCAAAGATAGCCGCGCCGTCCTCATCCCTCACCCCCAGAACGAATCGGATTTTCTTCGCTATTCGTAACGAATTGCTTCCACTGGATCCAGCCGTGCCGCTTTCACCGCTGGGTAGATGCCGAAGATCAGTCCCACGGAAATCGAAACGAGGAACGCCAGCAGAATTGAACTGACCGTAACGATGGTGGACCACCCCGCCAGCCACGCGATTAGTTGCGAGATGGCAAATCCTGCCCCCACGCCCACCAATCCGCCTGCGAAGGAAATCAGCACCGCCTCAATCACAAATTGCCGGATGATGTCCCATTTCCTCGCGCCTACGGCGCGCCGCACGCCGATCTCTCGCGTGCGCTCCAAGATCGCCGCCAGCATGATGTTCATGATTCCAATTCCGCCCACGAGCAATGAAATGGAAGCTATTGCCACCATCACCGTGTTGAAAAGCTGTTCGGTTCGTTTCTGCTGCGCCAGCAACTCCGCCGGCACAATCACGCTGAAATCTCCTGCGTTGTGGTGCGACGCATTCAGAATTCCACGCACCACCTCTGCATCGGTCGTGCTCGTATCCGTTGATGCCAGCCGCAGGTAAAGTCCATCCACTTCATCTTTTAGCCAGCTTTGCGAATCCTCAAGGCGGTAGAGCACGGAATTCAGCGGCGCGTAAATCAGGTTGTTCATGTCCTCCGTTCGAACGCCGGCGACATCGCTCTGCGGAGCAAGCTGCGGTCCCGCTATTCCAATCACGTGGCACCATAGTTCGTTCAGCTTGACGTACTCTCCCACGGCCGGCGCCGCGCCAAACAGGCTGTCCTTCGCCGCCGCTCCTAGCACGCAGACTGGGATCGACGCCGCGTTATCATTCGCATCAAAGAAACGCCCTTCCGTTACGCGCAGGTGTCCGATCTCCAGATAACTCGGCTCCACGCCGTACACCGTCGGCACCTCGACTTGCGGCTTTGGTAGCACTTTGCTCGGTGTAAATCGCTTCCGTGGCGTGCCTATCTGAATATTTGGCACGTTCTTTCGAATGATCTGGTAGTCGCTCAGCCTCAGCCCGTTCGAGAGCTTTCGTACCTTTTGCAGGTCCTGCTCGTTCTGCGCTTCCTTTGCTTCCACGATCAGGTTGCGTACGCCGAGCTGCTCGATGAAAGCCATCACTTTTTGCTGGGCCCCAGCCCCGATCGAAAGCATCGCCACCACTGCAGCCACGCCAAAGATCATCCCCAGCATCGTGAGCAGCGACCGCAATTTGTGTGTTGCTAGATTTTCCAGCCCAAATAGAAGATCGGGCAGCCATTGCGCCAGGGATTTTGGTGAGATCAATGAGCTGGCTTTCATTGCATTGGGGGACGCGTCACTTCGCAACTCCGCCCATTGCTGGGCCGCTGGCGTCTGCTTTGGAACTTCCTCCCGCTTTCTTTTCGGGATTCACAAGCGCCACCACCGTCCCAAGAGGAACGCCTTCTAGAATCGCCCGCCCCTCGCTTAGGGCGCGCACTTTCACTTCCTTCTGCTCGAATCCGCCGCCTCGCTGGCAGTAAACAATCTTTTTGTCATCGCGTTCGAACACCGCCTCCGCTGGAATGGAGACTGCATGCGAGATCTGGTCACCCAAGATGCTCAGTCGTGCCGCAAAACCCGGCCGAAGCCTATCGTCCAGCCGGTCCAACTGCACCATCACATCAAACTTGTGTTTCCCGTTGTCGTCCCAAAACATGCGTGATATTGCCCCGCCGATCGTCCGCACCTTCCCCGCGAATTTCTCTCCCGGCAAGGCGTCCAGCGTGATTTCCACGGCCTGCCCTATCTTCAAATTCATCCGGTCGGTCTCTTCGACCTGCGCGGAAAGCTCCAACTTCGATAAATCAATCACTTCCGCGATCGAACTTCCGGGATTCACTTGATCTCCCACGTGGTAATCGGGCAGCGTCATTCCTCCAAAAAAGAATCCTCCAGTGGAATCGCGGTTCCCATGAATCACGACAATTCCGTCGATCGGCGAGGTGATGCGCATGTTCTTGATGTTCAGCTCCGCCTGGTCCATCGCCAACTGGGCCTTGTGTCGCTTTTCTTCGCTGATCGCTAGCGCCGCTTTGTTCGAAGCGCTGTGTGACTTGATGTCCTGTTCGAGCTGTGCCAGCGCGCGCTTTGCTTCGTCCAAGCCAAGCAAGTTTTTTTGTGCGTCAATCGGACTCACAATCTCGTTCTTGCTCACCTCGAGTTCCGCTCTGCGTACGGCGTACTTTGCTTTCAAAAGTGCCGTCTTGTCTTCCGCGGCCTGCACCGCAGCGTCCGCTCTCGCTTTGGCAATCTCCTGCGCCGCCTGCTGCAAATCGCTGCGGTTCTGCTCAAGGTTGTATTTCTGCTGGCTTGGATCGAACTCCAGGACAACATCGCCGGTATGCACAAACGTTCCCGGCTTGGCGAGTTGTATGATCTGCAGCGTCCCGCCGGCAATCGGAGGCGCGCTGATTCCCCTCGATTGTTCCGTTTTCAACGCACCCGTCGTTCGCACTACAAGTTGCAGATCAGCTTCTTTCACCGTCGCGGTCGGAATCGCGGAATCTGTAGCCAGCACGGTCGCTTGCCGGCATCCGAAGCCGCTTCCCACCGCGGCCATCGCCGCAAGGAGTGCAATCGTTCGCGAATATTTTTTTTCAAACATCTATCTCTTATTGCTCCAGCGTTGGATCCTTCATGGCCAGCGTCGTCCCGGGTTGCAACCCCTTCGCAATCAAGACTTCATCCCCGCTCTTTCGGCTTACCTCAACGTCCGTTTCCTTGTATTTCGAGCCATGCTTTGCGTACACAACTGTCCGCCCTGCCTTTCGAAACAGCGCGCGCGCGGGAATCACAATTCCGTCCGGTACTCGCGCCACCGCAACGTGCACCTGCGCGCCCATTCCCGGCGTCATCCGGGGATCTAACTCGGACAAGCTGAGCTCCACGGAAAAGTTTCTCGGTATCGGCCATCCCGCAGTGAAATCCAGGCTCGCCGTCGGACTGATCGTTTCCACTTTTCCTTCAAAGCTTCGATCCGGTAACGCGTCAAACAGCACCTTGGCTGTTTGTCCCACGCTCAATTGGCCTCGCTCTGCTTCTTCTATCCGCGCGGAAATCTTCAGCGCAGTGGCGTCAGGTAGCTCCAGCAATGCCGCGCCCGGCCACGCCCGGTCTCCAGACTTGAATGGCGTTGGTCCGCCCTGCGGCTCCCAGTGATTCTGCAGCGCCACCACTCCATCCAGCGGCGCAAGCAGCGTCAGCAACGCCTGGTTTTTCTCATCCAATTGCACTTGATACGCGGCTTGATCGTATTTTTGTTTCTTGCTGGTAATATCGGAACCCGCAGAAGCGCTGTCCGCTTTCAATTTTGCTTCCGCTTCCTTCAATTTTTGTTCCGCGTCCGCAAGCTTCAGCTTCGCCTGCTCACCTTCAATCACCGAGAGGATTTCTTGTTTGCTCGCGTCCATGCGCGCTTTTTCCGCATCGAATCTTGCCTTCATTACGTCCGTCAGGTCTTGTTCCTCCTTCAACTTGGCGGCTGCGCGTGCCTGCTGAATCTCCGCTTCCGCCGACGTCAGCGCGGATTTATCCTGCGCCAACTTTTGATTGATAGAGGTTGCATCGAACTGCACCAGCACGTCACCTTTTTTCACCTTTGAGGAATTGGCAACGATGCTCAGAATTTGCAAATCGCCTGCCCCGTAAGGCGCTGTGATAATCACCGACCGCTTCGCTTTCACTTCTCCTTTTATCTCCAAATAATCCACAAACTCTTTCCGCTTCACTTCGCCCGTAGGAATATTTCCCGCCGAACTCGCCAGCCGGAACGCACCGAGCACGAGGCCGGCGATCACCACGGCAGCCCCGATGCCCACGGTCCGTTTATTCAATTTCCAGTTTTTGCCGCTGGCCATTACGGCTTCTCCGCCTGCGCGCTTCCTACGTCGGCCATCTGGCGCACTACATCTCCCTCAGCCAGTCCCGATAAAACCACCGCCTCCAGATCGTTCGTTCGCCCGATTTTCACTTCCCGCTTCTCAAACGACCTCCCATTCTTCACCCACGCGAAGCATTTATTTTCGTCGCATCCAATACTCTGCCGCGGCGCCAGGAGTTCGCTTTTTTGCGTTCCGAGATCCACATCAAGCGCCGCCGACAAATCCGGCAACAGCCGCGGATCCGTTCCCTGCACTGTGAACTGCATCGCAAACGTTCGAACCAGCTCCGCAAATTGTCCCTGGTGCCCTAGCGGCGACAACTGCTCGAGCGTCGCGGGCAGCGACAGTCCCGGGTATGCATCCAGATGCATCTCAGCCTTCTGTCCTTGATGGACGTTGCGGAGGTCCACTTGGTTAACTTCAACCCGCACTTCCATCTGCGAAGGATCCACAACCTGCATGAACGGCACGCCGGGCCTCACCTGATCGCCCTCTTGCACCGTGCCCATTCGCCCGCCGAGCCATATCGTGTTGAAGACCACCACTCCCGGCATCGGCGAGTGCACAATCATCTTTGCGGCATTGCCCTGCGCATAATTCATCGCTGCCTTCGCACGGTCCCGCTGAATCTCTACAATTCGAATCGCCGCCTTCCCCGCCACTCGCTTCAACGCGTACGTCTCCTTCAACTGCTTCAGCGTCGCGTCCGCTTCATCCACCGCTTCCTGATTTTTCTCCGCATCAATCCGCGAAACGATTTCATTCTTCTGCACTTCCAGTTGCGCCCGTTTCAGTTCGTCTTCCGCCTGCTTCATTGCCGTGTCGTCCTTCGCGCGCGCAATATCTTCCTCTGCCTGTTTCTGCGCAACTTGGCTCACCAGATTTTCGAATGTGCTTTTCTTATCCAAATAATCCTTCATCTGCGCTTGTGGATCGAATTCAACCAGCACGTCATCCTTCTTCACGTGCGTGCCTGCCGGCGCCAATTTCGTAATCACCATCGATCCGACTTGCGCTCCTTCCAGCCTCGGGGCTAGCACCACGAACGAACGCGACGCCTGCGTCGTCCCATTCAAACGCAACGTCTGCTTGAACTCTTTTCTCTCTACTTTGACCGTGGATTCGTCGCGTTTGTTCCCGGTCTTTGCTTGCCGAAAGTGGAAAAAAAACAGCGGAACCAGTACTAGCGACAGCACCGCAGACATGCGAAGCAGACGCATCCTGGACTTGCCTGTTTCTGGAGAAGTTCGGTCCATCGTCGTAACTGCCTTGTAGGGACCTGCGCTCGTCCCCTTATCCTGGCCGTTGGAATCCAGTCTCGCCAGAATGGTTGTGTCACTGCGCGGATTGAGGCCGTCTGAAGCGCTCTCAGTCTAACCCAGAGTAGTTGCGAGAAAAACGAAAGAGTTTAAGGGGGAACAACTTTATCAAAAAGCTAAAGCGTCCCGGCCGGAGGGAGGCTCGGAACGCTTTTCACTCGCTAGGAAAAATCGCTAGTTCAAAGTTCGGCGCAGTTCAAAATCTAAAAACTACTTCACCAAACTCATGTTGTGCATGCCCGCGGTGAACGAAAGCCCAGCACCCGCAGCTTGCGGCAGCCACCACATTTTCCTGACCCAGGGCCGGCGGTTCGTCATCATTTTGTGGCCGAAATAATCCATCAATGTAGGGCTGACTTGAGTCGCAACATAGATCGCATTGGAATGCGCGAACGGCCGCAGCAGCGGATTCGCTTCCGATCGATAGCCGCCGGAAAGCGCCCGGCGGGTCGAGTACGCATCGAATGCCGCTGTGCCGTGTCCAGCGATGGACAATCCAATCCACGCTACTTTTTGTCGTGGTGTTTCATAGCGGATGCCGCGGATCGCGGGCTTTGGCGGATTCGCCGGCTGAATCGGCGTTGCTGGCTGAATCGCTTCGGCGGAAAGGGAAGACGATTCGCCATTCGCAGCCGCGCTATCCGCGGCAATCTTTGGTGCGGGTGCTGCCGGCAAAGTTGCGGTGGAAGCGGAATCCGATTTGGCCGCGTCGGTTTTCGCTACTTCGACAACTGGAGCTGGAGCGGAAGGAGAATCGGTTACGACAGAGGGCATTGCTTGCGGAAAGCTGACGGCCAGGAGCGCAGCTGCAAGAAGCATTTCTTTCTCCTCAGTTGCCGCAAGCTCCCTCGCACATCGGCCCGCGACCAGGCTAGTATGCTGTACTAAAGGACAGGTGTCACTGGTCTGATGGTCACATTTTTTTCGGTACGAGGGTTTGAACTTTTCTACTAGTACCCCGTGTTCCAGCCTGGAAAGCGATTCTGGTACCCGGGGCAGCTTAAATTTTTGGTCGTGACACAAGGGGTGCAAATTTAAGCTGCCCCCTGCCCACTGACATTCGTCGCTGCTATAATCCCTTGCCAATGGCGCAAGACTCCTCGGCCAAGCGCGCTCTTATCCCCAAGCGGGGGCCGCAAGCTCCCCGTTTCATCGCCATCGAAGGCCCGCTGCGCGTCGGCAAATCCACGCTGGCCCGCATCCTTGCCGAACGCCTCCACGCCCGCCGCGTTTACGATTGCGAAGACAATCCGTTTCTCGCCGATTTTTACGAGGAAAAATCCGGCTCCGCCTTTCGCGCGCAAATGTACTTTTTGCTGGAGCGCCAAAAACGACTGCGCGAAGCCCTCGCCGCGGATTCGCCCGCGCCGCTGCTCTCCGATTTCTTGATGGAAAAAGACCGCATCTTCGCCAACCTGAATCTCGATGACGAAGAGCTGAAACTCTACGAACGCTATTACGATCTGCACGCCCGCGAAATTCCCGCGCCGGACCTCGTGATTTATCTGCAAGCCAAGCCGGAAACGCTGCGCACGCGCATCGCCAAAAAAGCCGCACGCGGCGAATCGCAAATCTCTCCCGAATATATCGAAGAAGTCGCCCGAGCCTACGAACACTTCTTCTTCCGCTACGAAGCCTCGGATTTGCTGGTGATCAACACGTCGGATATAGACTTCGTCGAGCGCAGCGAAGACCTTCAACAGTTGCTGCGCCGTTTGCAGGAGCCGGTGAAAGGAACACAGTACTTTCTTCCTTTGGGTACAACCGAATAAGAGAACAGCCGAAAGACCAACGGCACCGGGGTTTTTGGTTAGACGTACCAATACAACATCGAAGAAGTCGCCCGCGCCTACAAACATTTCTTCTTCCGCTACGAAGCCTCCGACCTCCTCGTCATCAATACCTCCGACATTGACTTCGTCGAACGCAGCGAAGACCTGCAGCAACTCCTCCGCCGTTTGCAGGAGCCCGTCAAGGGCACTCAATACTTCTTGCCGTTGGGAACCACAGAGTAAGAAGACTCCACCGTATTTCTTGGATAGACCTACCAACGCCCTTTGGGAATAGTTGGGGTACACCCCGGGTGTTTTGGCAAAGAGTGCGCAAGCGATTGAAAAGAAATGGGATGAGCTGCGCTCTTGTGCAAAAGAGTGCGTAAAGAGTGTGGAAGTTGTTGAAAGCAAAGGAGTAGTGTGTGCAGAGAGATCACACACTCCCGGGGCAGTTTGTATGAGTATCAAAAGAAAGGGGTTACGGGAAAATGGTTTTGTAAGTCTATGAAAACGCTGGGCGGAAAATTCGCGAGATTCGTTAGTAGAAGGTAAACGGGAGGGGTGAGAAGCCGCCGGGAAGAATGAGGAGCCAACCCAGCGAGCACGCATCGTCAAAGGGCGCTGAACGGACCCGCGCCCAACACAACCGCAATTATAGAAGATATTTACCACATGTCAATTACTATTTGGCGTGTACTACATTCGAACCATACCGACACTGCCTTCTCTTTGCAATGGTCCGACAATCGGGCTATCAGTCGGTCCTATTTTTCTTCGATGTCAACCTTTGTAAAAGCTTTTCCTTTCGGACGGTAGTAGTCAAATTCAATCCCAAACGCGCCTCTAATCCTTCGGAGCGCCCACCTAATCTTGCCGCCTTTCATTGCGTCAGTGTCGTCCCGGAACATGAGATGGTAGAAAGAGGCCCACATAAGGACAGCGTCGTCAAAATCAATTTTGTCTCGAGGGCCGATCAGCGAATAACAGTCAGAATCAGGTAGAAGGATCGAGGCTAGTTCCTCGTTCACGACCTCACACGCAGAAAAGAATAGCCTTCTGTTTGAGAGCTTTGGTCTGGCGAGTTCACAGAATTCCTCAAGCCCAATCTCGTCTAGCGTAAGACAAACACTTTTCGGATTGCCATGACATGAGATGTGCAGGTAGCGGTTTTGCGTCGCGTAGAATTGTTTAAGCGCCGTCTTGAGTTCTTTTTTCGTGCGTATGTAGATGTACTCTGTTCTCTTCCCGCTTAACGCAAGTATATCTCGAAGAATTTTGCCTTCAAGCCGGTTACAGAATTCGTCTTCAAATTCTAGGGACTCAATGATGTACAGATTTGGTTTGGTGTCTGCTGTCATTTAGCCTTCTTACCCAGATGCCAAACATTTTTGTAGGCGTCCTTCGCAAGAAGTTTTGCTCGATTCTCGATCTCCGTTTGGGTCCAGCGGCTCGCCTTTAGGATTACCTGGTCGACCCAAACATTTGACCGTTTCAGGATTTCGACCTTCTCACCGAAACTATTGTTTGCGAGTTGATTGTTCAGGTCCTGGTTGACTAGGATGAGGTTCCCAATCGACGCCATAACCTCGTGAGAAAGTGAGTTTGCCTTGGGAGGATTTTCAGGTGCCAGGTGCTCGATTGTCATTTGGTCTGGATCGATAGGAAGGCCCTTGCTATTGGCCTGATAAATCTTTGTCAAGACGTATCGAACCAAGTTCTTCTGTTTCGTCATTTTGGTCGAGTATTTTAGTTCAATAAAACTCGGCTCGAATTCGACGTATCGTGGCCGTTTGGCTGCAAGCTTTTTCTTCCGAAAGTCGAGCAGGCATCTAACCTTGCTCTCTAAGCTTTTGGCCTTGTAAAGGTCGCGGGCTGCCAAGGCATACATGAATGAAATGCCTCCAGAGGACCTCTGTGAAACGATAGCAGTGAAAGCAAAATGGAAGTTCTCGATGGCCGAAAGGATTGTGCGAACGTGCTTTGTTTTCAGAGCGCCTTCTTCATACTGGCGCAAGACGCTGAGTACGAAAGGAAGCTGTTGTTTAATACGGAAGAGATTCATCGCCTTAAGCGCGTCGCGGATTTCGTACTCTTCTTTCTCCCATGACTTTGACGTGGGTTCATGTCTGTATCTATATATTTCACTTTCGGTTATGAGGTCGTCGAGAAAGTCGCCTGCATCTTCCTTCTTGATTCGCTTCCGCAGCGCTTTGAATAGCTTCTTTTCAGTGATGTACTCAAATCTCGAGAGCCAAAAATGATGAAGGAACGTTGAAACACTAATATCGGCCTGAGATGCCTCAAAAGTGCCGTGGATCTTGTTCCATTTGTCCTTGGCGAGGTCGACGCCACTATTCGTGGGTTTTAGAAGACGAGCGAGATGGCTCTTTACCAAGTCGGAGAGAGTGAGGTCCTTCCCGCGAGTGTTCAATGTCTCAAAAATTATGTAGGCGTCGTCGTCGTTATCCAGAGCAGTGTAAATGAGCTTAAGATTCAGGACTTTGTCCCTGATTCTTACCAGGTCGTCTTGAATCCTAGACTTCCTTTTCTGTTCAGATAGGTTCGGAAGTCTCTTTGTGTGTTCCACAATTTCGTCCAGGTTTGACTTGAAATAGTCAAACGCTTGTTTGAGTAGTTCTTCTTCTGGCCCTACTTCGGGTGGAATCCCGGGTTTATCCCCGAATTTCTGTACATACTCCTGGAAGTAAGGGTAAGAGGTTTCGGTTTGCAGCACGTAGTAGCGTTGATCGGATATGTACCGGCGCTCTATAAGGCCGTGAACGCCTTTAGCAAGGTTCTCAAGTCCTTCTCGCTGAAATGCGTTGCGGACGGCGCAAAGTAGCAATGTTATTGTGGTAAGTCTTTGTTGACCATCGACTACGCCCATTGCGCCTTTGTCTTCGTAGACGACAAAATTGCCAATAAAATATTGTGCTTCGTTTTCGGCGACTGCATCGTTCCAGAATTCTTCAACGTTTGTTCGGTCCCACGAATAGGGCCTTTGAAACCTAGGAATTCGATAGAATGACTCTTTTAGGAGTTGGCCAACCTGCTTATCTAGACAAGTTATTTTCATTACTAGCTATTGCCCTCGGCTGAAAGTTTACATCAATAGCAACATCACATCACTACGACAACGCTAAGACCGTGCAACTTTATTCTTTGCCCACTCCGGCCTGCTGCAGGTAATTCGAGAGACCAAAGTGTATTTCACCGCGCCGCAAAACTACTGAAATCTGGGCGGAGTCCAAGTCTTGCGCGACAAACCGTCCGGCAAGGCATCAAAATCAAACTATGGCCAAGAGGGAGCAAAACTGGGGACGAACGCCGTGGAAGATTGGGTTCAGCGCGCGAGCGACGCGTTTGCCTGAACACGTTGATGTTGCGATTATCGGCGGGGGATTTACTGGGCTGACGGCGGCGGCGTGTGTGAAGCGTGGAGACGCGAAAAAATCCGTGCTGTTGCTGGAGGCGGGGCGGTTCGGAAACGGCGCCAGCGGGCGAACCGGCGGAATGGCGCTGACGCAGACTGCTGCGGGCGATTTGCCGGGACTCGGAGATGTGCTCGGCGGATACAAGAAAATTCTGCGCGAACTCGGCGTGAAAGCGGATTTGGATTTGCGCGGCGTGTGGGAAATTGCTCGCGGCCCTCGCTCGATGGAAGGAAAAAGAATCACGCCGATGAAAAACTCTCCGATTGACTGGAGCGATGCGGGCCGAGTGCGCGCGGTAAAGCTGGTGCCCGGCGGAACTGTAGATCCGGGAAAAGTGATCGCGGGTCTGGCGCGAGCGGCGGCCAAAGCGGGAGCGGTGCTTGTGGAAAATGCGCGCGTGGTGCGCCTGAATTTTGGCGCAACGGTGTCCTTACAAGTGGAAGTTTCTCTAGGCAGAAAGATTTTGAAAAGAATAGTAACGGCAGATCGCGTGTTGCTCGCAACAAATGCAGGAGCGATTGGCGAAGAAATCTTGGGCGAAGGAAATTCTGCTGAGCCGAAACTAACCTTCGCTCTCGCTACGGCTCCACTCACCAAAAAACAGATCGCCGCTCTTGGCATGAGCTCCGGACGGCCGTTTTACACCGTGGACCTTCCATATTTGTGGGGTAGATTGTTTCAAGCCAAATCATCTAGAACAAAAATTAAGTCGAAAAACAGGGGAATGATTTTTGGCAGCGGCCTCGTTCCAGCCTTCGGAGAGTCTGCGCGCAATCGCGACTCCAAAGAATTGTGGAGCGGACTCGAACGGGAAGACGTTCGCCGCGGCGAATCCGCGCAAAGACTAAGAGCACTAGAGCAGCGCGTGCGCGGATTGCATCCTGCTCTGAAAAAAGTGCGCGTCACGCATCGCTGGGGCGGGCCGATTCTGCTCACGAAGGGTTTTGTCCCCGTTTTTCGCGTGCACCCAAGAAACAAGAACGTGATTATCCTCGGCGGATTTTCTGGCCACGGCGTCGCGCAAAGCGTTTACCTCGGGCGCCGCGCCGCGGAAGTGGTGCTCGGCAAACGCGCTCTGCCGAAGTGGAAATGAAAGAGTGGCGAGGAGAGATTTCTCGACTTCGCTCGAAATGACAGGCCTGGAGTAGGGCGCGCAGCGGAAGGTGGTGCGCGGCAAACGCGAGGTGCCGAGGTGGAAATGAATGCGGCCGGACCATCCAACACGGATTGGATTTTGGCGCGTGAGAGAAAGGGCCGTCTCAGAAGACGGCCCCTACACGAACCCTCCGTCACGACCAAGACGCAGGTAAAAACGGTCCGCTTCAGAAAGCGGACCCTACAACGTCACTGGCCACTGGCCGCTGGCCGCTGGTATAGTGACCGCGGGAAATTCACGGGAGGAACGCCATGAGCTTGTGGTCACGCAGAAAATTCTTTTTGACGTCGCTGGCGGGAGGCGCGGTTGCCGGAAGCGGAAAATTATTTGGAGCCGAGCCGGTTTCGTTCACGCTGGCGCCGCAACCCGCTGCGCAAGGCAAACGGCCGTTGATTATTTCGAGTGCGAACGGCGTGAACGCGCTGCAAAAAGGCATGGACATTTTGAAAGCGGGCGGCGACACGCTCGACGCGGCTGTCGCGGTCGTTACGGTCGTCGAAGACGATCCGAACGACGATTCGGTCGGCTACGGCGGATTGCCGAACGAGGAAGGCGAAGTCGAACTCGATGCAAGCTGCATGCACGGGCCGACCTATCGCGCGGGCTCGGTCGCTGGAGTGCGGCGCATCAAGAACGTCGCGAGGCTTGCCAAAACCGTGATGGAGAGGACGAATCACGTGATGCTCGTCGGCGACGGCGCGCGAAGATTTGCCGTGGCACAAGGCTTCGAGGAGCAAAATCTTCTGACAGAACATTCGCGCAAAATCTGGTTGGCGTGGAAAGCCTCCACTTCTTTCAACTGGCGGCCGGGAATCGATTCGCCGGAGTGGAAAGAGAAAATGGCGTCGATCTTCAAGGACACATCGGAAGATCAGGCGTTGCTGGCGCGCGCGATTCAGGTGATCAAAGATCCGCCGACAGGAACCATTCCCTGCATGGCGGTGGACGCGAAGGGAGATATTTCTGCGACAACGACGACTTCGGGACTTTCCTGGAAAATTCCTGGGCGCGTCGGCGATTCGCCGATTATCGGAGCGGGCTGCTGCGTGGACAATGAAGTTGGCGCGGCAGGTTCCACGGGAAAAGGCGAGGAAAACATTAAAATTTCCGGCGGCCACACAATTATCGAAATGATGCGGCAGGGAAAATCGCCGAAAGATGCTTGCCTGGAAGCCTGCGCGCGAATCGCACGCCACTACAAGAACGACAAGAAAAAACTTGGCACGTTCCACATTTATTTTTACGCGCTCAATAAAGACGGCGTGCACGGAGCGGCGTCGCTCTGGCGCAACGGCTACGAGGCAAGCAAGCGCGCGATGTACGCCGTGCACGACGGGACGGAAGCGAAGCTCGTCGAATGTGCCGACTATTTCGACGAAGCCGGAGGCGACCAGTAGTTTTGGTATGTCTAACCAAAAACAAGACAGAAAATAGACCATGGACCAGGCCAACATTTTGATTATCGGCGGCGGTGTCGTCGGCTGCGCCATTGCGCAAGCCGTTTCGCAGCGGTGGCAGGACGTTTTTCTCGTCGAGCAATTTCCCAAGCTCGGCATGGCGACGAGTTCGCGCAATAGCGGGGT
>JACXTT010007067.1_pt1 | contig 15918 bp, 14 predicted proteins | sample 9270951 | NCBI WGS metagenome assembly JACXTT01 (sample SAMN15532306, study PRJNA645909) | rock metagenome | isolation source: weathered quartz diorite | place: Puerto Rico | collected 2017-06-21 | reverse complement strand
GCCGCCGCAGTAGATGTTGACGATCGGATGCTCGTCGACCGGGCCGATCGAGGCGCCGCCGCTCTGGCCGTAGTAGTGGACCATGACGCGGAACTGATCGTTGTTGGCCGGCTTGCCGATGTTGATGTTCTCGGGCACGCCCTGCGAGCTGATGTTGTCGATGTCGAGCCGCGGGTTGGCGCACATCATCTGCGGCGTGGTCATCCAGGCGCTGCCGCCCGGCGCATTGACGCACTCGGCGAGCGGTGACATGGCGTAGCTCCAGTTGGCCGGCGCGTAGGTCGTGCCGGCCTGGTAGTTCGACGCGGTGCAATTGAGGAAGTTGCAGTCGTCGGCGTTGGTGTTGGCCGTGGTGCGGTTGCCGTTGCTGGTCTGGAACCAGGGCGTGCTGGTGCCCGAGCGGTGCACGTGGAGATCGAGATCCGCGCCGGCCGGGAAACCACCTTCTTTGTCCCAGCACAGCTCCACGCGCACGCCGGGGCCGAGCACGTGCTGGATCCACTTGCATTGGTAGCTCTTGCCGCCGGTGTCGGTGACATTCATGGTGACCGTGTAGTCGCCCGACAGCGTGGGACCGAAGGTGGAGCTGGCGGTGGTGTTGCCGGTGAGCGTATAGCTCTGCTTGGGCGGGTTGCCGGTGGTGGTCTTGAACAGCTGATCGCAGGGGCCGCCGTCGATGGTCCAGCTCCAGCTCGCGGCGGTGCCCTTGAAGTAGGTGACACCGTTGTAGGTCACCGACGAGAACGGCGCGATGTCGGGCACGCTCTGCGGGCAGGCCAGCGTGGCGTCGCAGCACAGCCCGTCGTCCGCGCAGCCGTTGCAATCATTGTCCAGCTTGTCGCACACCTCGGCGCTGCGGCCGATGGTGCCGACGCACGGGCCCCAGCCGGTCTCCACTTCGCTGATCTGTTTGCAGGTCTGGCTGCCGTCGCGGCACGCGCCCACGCCGCGCAAGCCAGGGGGTCCCAGGAAGCACGGGATCACCGAGCCGGCGACGCCCTGGCAATTCTCGTCGATGGTACCGTTTCACTTGTCGTCCGAGCCCTTGGCCATGCCGGTCGGGCCGCAGTCGTCGGCAGTGCCGAACTTGCAGCCTGCGTTCGACGGCATGGGATTGGCGCAGGTGGCGCCGGTGTTGGGCGGCACGCAGCCATTGCCCCCGTCGCCACCAGCCTGACCGATGTCGTCGTAGGCGCCCGCGCCGTCCTGGACTCCCGTTCCATCCATGTCGACGCTGCCGGTCGCGTCCATGTCGTCGGTGGCAGCGTCGTCACCACCACCGCCGCCGTCATCGACACCCTGCCCGGCCAGGTCGCGCGGCTTGTAGCCGTCGCTCTCGGGCGCACATCCGGCAATCAACACACAAGCCAATAACGACTTTTGCAGCATGGCTCGGCACGCACTGTACCTCGATTTGCGCCCGCGGCGTATGCTGCATTCGATGCAAATCGTGGTCACCGGCGCCACCGGAGGCCTGGGTGCCAACGTGGTGCGGCAGGCGCTCGCGCGGGGCATGCAAGTTCGTGCCTTGGCGCGCAATCCGCGGGCCATGTTTCCAGCAGGTGTCGAGGCGATCATCGGCGACGCGGCTTCGCCCGACGACGTGGCCCGCGCGGCCGCCGGCTGCGATGCGCTGGTGCATTGCGTGAACGCCAACTTCGCCACCGATTGGTCGGCGCAGGTCACGCGCATGCTGGAGGTGGCGATCTCGGCGTGCCAAAGGAGCGGCGCGCGATTGGTCTTCCCGGGCAATGTCTGGGTGTTCGGCCGCGGGCGGCCGGGCGATCGCGTCGACGAGCTGCGGCCGCATGCTCCGTGCTCGGACAAGGGCCGCACGCGCGCGGCCAAGGAGGCCCGGCTGGCGGCCTCGGGCATTCGTTACGCAGTGGTGCGGCTGCCCGAGTTTTATGGACCGCACGTCACCACGCTCACCGGACCGCCGCTGCGCAACCTGGCGCGCGGTGGCACCGCCACCTGGTATGGAGATGCGGATCTGCCCATCGAGCTGGTGTTCATGCCCGACGGAGCCGCCGCGCTGGTGGAAGTGGCGGCGGCGCCCTCTACCGACGGACGGACCTTTCACCTGCCGGGGACCGAGACGATCACCGCGCGACAGTTCTTTGCCCTCGCCATCGAGCTGGCGGGCGGAGGACGGCAGCGCGCCTTTCCGTCGTGGATGGTGCGCGTCGCGGGGCTGGTGGTGCCGGCGGCGCGCAACTTCGCCGACATCTTGCACCTGTGGGAAGATCCCATCCTGCTCGACGGTGCGCGCTGGCGGGCGCGCTTCGGTCCGCCGCCGGCGACTCCGTATCGCGAGGGCTTGCGCCAAACCATCGACTGGCTGCGCGCCAACCCCTCTATCAAGATGCACTACTGATCGTGTTACGATCCGCCGATGCGCGCGCTGTGCGTGTTCGCCCTCCTGGGTCTGTTCGCCGGATCGTCTGACGCCCGGCCGGGCGGAGGACAGAGCTATCGATCGTCGGGCTCGCGATCGTCGGGCTCGAGCAGCTTTTCCCATTCGTCGGGCTCGTCGCACAGCTTTTCTTCATCCGGCGGCGGCGGTGATTGGGAAGGCGACGGCAATGGACCGCTGGTCGCATTGTGCTTCGCGCTGGTGGTGGGGTTCATCGTCTATTGGGGCATCAAGCGCACCAGGGGGGCGCAGGCGCGCGCCGCGGTGGAAGAAGAGCAGCAGGTCAAAGGCGAAGGATTGGCCGCCCTGCACGCGGTCGATCCGGCGTTCGACGAAAACGCCTTCGCGGCGCGCGTGCGCGACCTGGTGACTCGGGTCAACAACGCCTGGGTCGAAGGCAAGATGGACGCGGCGCGGCGCTTCATCTCCGACGGTGTCTACGTGCGCTTCGCCACGCAGCTCCGCCTGCTCAAGGCGCGGGGCATCCGCAATGCGATGGCCGACGCCAAGGTGCTGTCGGCGCAGATCCTGGCCGCCGAGGGCGATCCGCTGTGGGACACGGTGCACGTCAAGATCTCGGCGCAGGCGCGCGATGCCGACGTGGCGGCCACCTTGTCGACCGCCGACGCGGTGGCCGCGGCACGCAAATCCTCGCTCAACGCCTATCAAGAGGTGTGGTCGTTCGTGCGCCGGCGCGGCAAGAGCAGCGCCTCGGCCGGCCGCGTGCAGGAGGGCAAGTGCCCGAGCTGCGGAGCCGAGCTGCCAGCGTCGGAGGTGGTGCGTTGCCAGTACTGCAAGGCGCTCACCAACTCCGGCGAGCACGACTGGGTGCTGGCCGAGATCACCCAGCCCGAGGAGTGGTCGCCCGACGGCATCCCGGTGATCGATGGCTTGCCCGAGCTGCGCGCGCGCGACGCGATGGTGAGCGTGCAAGCGCTCGAAGATCGCGCCTCGGTGGTGTTCTGGAAATGGATCGACGCGCGGGTCACCGGCGAGCGCAAGCGGCTCGAGCGCTTCTGCCGCGCCGAGGGAGTGCCGGCGGCGCCGCGCGCCGATCTGTCGCAGGTCGCCGTGGGCGCGGCCGAAGTCACGCACATCGAGCCGCCGCAAGACGGCTACGACCGCGTACACGTCGACATCACCTGGTCCGCCGCCACCAACGGCGGCGAGCCCGACAACATGACCCACACCGTGACCCTCGCGCGCGCGCAAACCGCCCAATCCCTGCGCGGCCTCTCCTCCCTCGACTGCCCCCACTGCGGCGGCGCGCTCGCCGAGTCCGACTCCATCAGCTGCCAATACTGCGGCACCGCCCTCACCGGCGGCCGCGACGAATGGGCCCTCGAAGCAGTCGAAGAGTCCTAACCAGATGGGGACGGTGTTTAGGAGTTAACTTTTGTTCGTGCAAGGCCGCGAAATCACGATCGCGGAGATTCGTCCCCAGTATTCGGCGCGAAAGCGGTGCGGACGCGCTTTCAAGCACTTACGCGACGAAAAGTTAACTCCTTAACACCGTCACCATCCGCGCTTTAGCCGAGCGGGGCGAGCACGACGACCGAGTAACCGATCGCGATCGAGCGGCCGGGGTTGGCGTAGCCGTGGCGTTGGTCGCCGCGGAAGACCACCACGTCGCCGGGGGTGAGCTTCCAGGAGCCGCCGGACACCGCCAACACAAGCTCGCCGGTTTCGCAGGTGAGGTACTCGCGGGTGCCGTGGGTGTGCGGCACGCCGGCGAAACGGGCGCCCGGCTTGAGCTCGAAACGATCGAGTTCCATGCCGGGCAGCGGATCCGGCAGCAGTCGGCGCAGCGCGGCTTGACCCTCGGCGCGCAGGCGCACCGGTAGCGTGTCGCGCGGGTAGAGACGGCCCGCGGCGCGCGGAGCCGCGATCAGCTCCTCGAGTGTCACCTGCAGCGCCACCGCCACCCGGTGCAACACCGCCAGCGTCGGGTTGGCCGCGCCGCTCTCGAGGTTGGCCCAGGTGGCGCGCGGAATGCCGGCCAGCTTGGCCGCGCGCGCCTGGGTCAAACGCCGGGTGTCGCGCAGTTGCTTCACGTTGTCGGACAGATGCTCCGCCCAGCGCTCCTGCATAGTGACCTCTTGCCAATATATTAGCACGCGCTCTCATCTGAGAGCAGGAGTGCATCACACTTCCAGGACAGGGAGGTCACCATGGAAGTGCAACGAGGTGGCGTATTGATCACCGGAGCCAGCCGGGGCTTGGGCGCGGCGCTGGCCGGCATACTGGCGGCGGCAGGTGCGCGCGTGGTGCTGGTGGCGCGCGCCAGCGCGGCGCTCGACCAGGTAGCAGCGCATATTCGCAAAGCGGGCGGCGAGGCCCACGCGCTCGCATTCGATGTGGCGGACAAACAATCGGTTCACGCGCTGGCGGGCGCGGCGCAGGCGCTGATCGGTCCGATCGACGTGCTGGTGCACAACGCCAGCACGCTCGGCCCCTTGCCGATGCCGTTGCTGCTCGACACCGCCTGCGAGGATCTGCAATCGGTGCTCGAGACCAACCTGATCGGCCCCTTCCGGCTCACCAAGCTGATCGCCGGCCACATGGCGCTGCGCGGTCGCGGACTGGTGATCCACATCTCGTCCGATGCAGCGGTCAATGGCTACTCGCGCTGGGGCGCCTATGGCATCTCCAAAGCCGCGCTCGATCAGCTCACCCGCGTGTGGGCCGCCGAGCTCGAACCCGCCGGAGTCCGTTTCCTCGCCATCGACCCCGGCGAAATGGACACGCGCATGCACTCCGACGCCATGCCCGACGCAGACCCCACGTCACTCGCCCGCCCCGAAACAGTCGCCACCCGGCTCGCCACACTGATCACCCACGCCGACAACTGGCCCACCGGCTCCCGCCTCGAGCTCCCGAAACTCGACCTAGCCGAACCCGCCCGCGAGGCCGCGCCATGAGACGGCGCATCTCACTGCCGCATGCGCGCGCCGTCACCGCGGTCCCAGATCTGAGGGCGGCCTTGACGCGCGCGAGCGCGACACCGACCGATCCGGACCAACGCGCACCGCGCCCGCGCGACACGCCGCTCAACGAGCATGCACTCGCCCCTGCGCGTACGCCCCGCGGCGAACCACTCGACGATCGACTGTTGTGGATCGATCCGGCGCGCGCGAGTCTGCGGGATGCGCGCGTGCGCGATTTGCCATCGCTGCTGCGGAAGAATGATCTATTGGTAGTCAATGACTCGGCGACTCTGCCGGCGTCGTTGCGGGCGGGGGAAGTGGAGGTGCGGTTGGCGGCGGTGTGGCCCGATGGCGCGTTCGATGCGGTGCTATTCGGCGCAGGCGACTGGCGCACACCGACGGAGAATCGCCCTGCTCCACCGCTGCTTGCGGCTGGGGAGGTGTTAGTGTTTTCGCCTGGGCTGCGCGCCACCATCGAGGCGTGCTCAGCGATTTCCGCGCGGCTGGTGCGGCTGCGCTTTTCGCTCGACGGGGCGGCGTTGTGGTCGGCGTTGTATGCGCTGGGACATCCGGTGCAGTACAGCTACTTGAGCGGCGAGCTGGCGCCTTGGGACATCCAGAATGCGTATGCGGCGCGGCCCTGGTCGGTGGAGCCGCCATCGGCGGGCAGGCCGCTCAACTGGTCGGCATTGTCGGCGCTGCGTGAGTCGGGGATCGCGCTGGCGAGTATTACCCACGGTGCGGGGTTGTCGTCGACTGGGGATCCGGCGATCGATGCCGCGCTGCCGCTGCCCGAGCCATTCGAAGTCCCGGCGGCGACGGTACAGGCGATCGAGCGGGCGCGATCATCGGGCGGGCGCGTGATCGCGGCGGGGACCACCGTGGTGCGCGCGCTCGAGTCAGCGGCGCTTTCGGGAACATTGGTGCCGTCGAGCGGGCGCACCGATCTGCACATCGGCGCCGATTTCAGTCGGCGGGTGGTCGACGGGATCTTCACCGGCATCCATGCTCCAGGCACCAGCCACTTCATGCTGCTGCATGCGTTCGCGTCCGCCGAGCTGCTCAACCTGGCCGCCGCGCACGCCGCGCGCCAGGGCTACCTCACCCACGAGCTCGGCGACTCGCTGCTCATTTGCGGCGCTTGAGCACCAGCTCGCCGGCCAGCGTGGCCGGGTGCTTGGCCACCGAGATCTCCTTGACGCAGTCGTGGTCGCCGTCGCCTTTGACCATCTCCGAGGCCAGCTCGCCGGTGAGCGCGCGCTCGCCGAGCTGCAGGCCGCCGCCGGTGCACTCTTCGGGAAACTTGATGCGGTCGTCGCCGTTGGCGTCGTCCCAACCGTTGAGCACCAGCTTGTTGAGGCGCTTGAGGCGCTCGAGCAGCTCGGCCGCGTCGCGCTCCTGACCGGGACGGCGCAGCACCAGCTTCCAATATTGGCGCAGTGCTCCCTGCAGCGAGCCGAAGCCGATCGGCGTCCACACCAGCGTGTCGCTCTCTGCGACCGTGGTGCGGAAGGCGCGCACGTCCTTCATCCAGAAGCGTCGATCGAGATCCTGGTACGCCAAGGTGGCCGCACCGCGGTATTTCTCGTCGCTGGTGGCCAGGTAGGCCTCGAGCAGGCCGCGGATGGCGCTGGCCTGCGCTTCGATGCGCGACGGCGATGGATCCGGCGTGCCTGCCGCCAGATCGTAGCCATTGGCCACCGCACCGTCGGCGGCCATCAGCTTGTCGGCGATGAAGTCGCCCTGCGCGCGAATCAGCTGCACCATGCGATCGCGCAGCGGCACGGCCGAGCCGCGCAGCGACGCTCCATCGAGGCGGGTCGGTCCACCGATGGTGTCCGGAGTGTCGTTCGAGTACAGGGTCAGCGACGAAGACACCGAGCGCAGCGCGGTGCGCAGGCCGATGATCGCCCACGCCGCGTCGCGGGTCGTGACTCGCGTGCCGCGCTGCACCGTGCCGCCGACCAGCTTGGCGCTATCGACCATCACCTGGTGCGCCGCATCGAAGTGCATGCGATCGGCGTTGACCACCGCCACCTTGATGACCGCCAGCGCGCGATCGTGCGGGCTGTCTTCACCGTCGGGCAGCCCGTTGTCCGCCGGCAAGGGATCGCCGTCGAAGGTCGCGCGGTTGCTCGCCTGCTTGCCGACGTCGACGTTCTGCAGGTCGGTGAGCGCGAAGAAGGTCGCGAAGCCGCCGGCCAACCCGGCGAGATCGCGCAGCCGGCTCTCACCATTTACGATCTGCAGCGAGGTTGGCTGCGGGAAGTTCTTCCACGCCTCACCCGCCGGCGGAGCGGCGCCGGCCTCGACCGCCGAGGTCTCGCCTGGCCACCACCTGAGCGGCGATTGATAGTCGTAGTCGATCGCCTCCTTGGTATTGGCGAAGCCGCCGAGCTGCACGCCGTCCGCGGTGGTCATGCGCCCGAGCACGAACGCCGACTTGTTGTGCGCCTCGTCGAGCATGGTCAGGCCCTGCCAGCCCTCGAGCGCGATGTCGCCGAGATACACGCCCGGGTTGCCGGGCAGCAGCTTCATGCCCGCCGGATCGTTGGGGTCGACATAGCGACCGACCACCGTATTGCCCGGCACGCCCACCTGCGGCAGATCCGCATCGTCCACTTCGACGATCAGGTTCTTGAGCGTGTCGTGCAGCGCCTGCCAGTAGTTGATGGTCCACAGCATCTGCTTCCACAGCGAAAACCCGAGCGCCGCGGGTTCGATCACCTTGTCGACCTGGGTCTCGCGCTGGGGCAGGTTGAGCGTCACGTAGCCGCACTCGTAGGTGCCGACGAACTGCTGTCCCATGCCCGCCGCCGCGTAGCCCGCGTCGAGGCTGCAGCCGCGCGTCACTCCGCTCGCCGGTTGGATCGCGGTGTCGAACGAGCGGAACTCGATGAACGCCGGCCAATATCCCGGCCAACCGTAGTAGTTGAGCGGATTGTCGATCGGCGTCGGCACGATGACGAACGCCTTGCCCGGGCTGCCGCCCGAGGCGCTGATCAGCGCCAGGTGCTCGAGCCGATCGTGCAGCAGCATGAACGCCTGGTCGCCCGAGACATTGCTCGGGTTCTGCACCGGCCCGTACATGAGAGACAACCCCGCACCCGACTCGAACGCCAGAATGTTCATGGCCTGCTTGGAGTACTCGTACGACTCGATGGCCAGCGAATAGCTGAGCGCATCGATGATGGTCTCGTTGGTATCCGGATCGAGATATTGATCGGTGATGCTGCTGAAGCGGTTGTAGCCGGCCAGGTTGCGCCCGAGGAGCTGCGCGAACGGTTCGCCCGAGATCTGCATCTCGATCGACGCCAGCATGTGATCGGCGACGTGGAAGCGCGAGTCGGTGACCTGCGCGGTGAAGTAGGTATCGGGCGTCGGCGTTCCCACCGGCAGCATGTCGAGCGACTCGGGCGTGTCCGGCCCGCCGCAGGACAGACACAACAGAGTGAAGATCACCGCCCGTTTCATCGTGGGCACGTGCTTTCGGGGATCTTGCGGCGCACTGCCTGCAAGGTCCGCAGGTAATCGACGATGGCATAGGCTTCCAGGTCGGTCATGTCGGTGTGACGCGGCATGATAGTGCACAGCGAGTGGCCTTCGTCATTGATGCCGAAGCGCATGGCGCGCACGATCTGGATGTCGGGCCAGCCACCGATGCCGGTCTCCAGATCCGGTGTCAGGTTGAGCCCGAACGCCTGAGTGCCCGGCCGCGGCATGCTCTGCCCCGCCAGCGTGCCTGCCCCCGGCTCCTCGTGGCACGTGGCACAGCCGCGCCGCTCGACGAACGCCTGGCCCAGGTTGATCGGCGTTCCGCCGTCGGTGACCGGGATCGGATCGGGGTCGCAACCGAGCGGCAGCACGGCCAGCAGCGCCAGTACGGATCGCATGGCGGGATACTACTTCGTTTCGACGCTGAAGTCGTCGAACAGCACCTGCGAGTCGGCCTTGGACCACAGCCCGCAACGGCCCGAGTGCGGAGCCTCGAGCGCTCGCTTGAGCTTCTCCTGGCCGTCGAGCGTCACCGAGAGCGACTTGCCGCGCAGCGACACCGCCAGCGTGTGCCAGGTGCGAGTGGCGGTGTGCACGCCGCGGACCACTTCGAGGATCTGCCGCTTGCCGCGCACCACCTTGAAGAACAGCAGGTTGTCCTCGAGCGCGTTGGCGCGCGCGCCCAGATAGCTGCCGTCGGCGGCCACGCTCCAGGCGATGCCTGCGCCCTGGTCGATGCGCCCGGCTTGCGGATAGAAACGCACCGACAGATCGAGGTTCTCGCCGCGGCCCTCGCCCTGGTAGACCGCCAGCGGAAAGAAGGCGAACGCTTTGACACCGTCGAGGAACGCGGCGTAGCGGTCGCCGTAGAGGCGGCGAGCTTGACGGGCCAGGTTGGCCGATGGAGTGCCCTGCCGCCACTTGCTGCCGTCGACCCCCAGGCCGTGCTGGCCGCCCAGCTCGGCGATGCTCCAATCGCCCACCACCGCTTCGAATTGCTTGGGCGGCGCGCCGATCGCTTCGTCGTTGAAGGTCAGCAGACCGAGGATGAGAAAAGAGATCATGTGCGCTTCCTCCTTCGCAGGTAGCCAGGCAAAAGCAGCAGGCCGGGGATGAGCAGATAGGCGATGGCCAGCACCACGCGCCGTTTGGCTCCCTCGATGACCAACGGATATCCGGGATATTCGGGCTGCGACCAATCGGGCAGCGTGCCACCCGCGGCCTCGAAGATCAGGGTCACGATCTCTTTGCGACTGGTGGAGAACGTTTCACGGCGGGCGCCGTTTATCTCGACGATCACGCGGCCGTAGCCAGGCTCGCGCTCCCCCTCCGCAGGGGCGGCCCGCTCGTCGAGCACTGAAACGATCTCCAGATCGGGCCGCGCGATGCGCAGCTTGGCCAGGGTGTCCGACTCGAGCTGGCGCCGCCGCGCATCGTCCCGATCGAGCCACACTTCGACGCGCAACCGGCCGGGCAAGGCGGCCAGCTCGCGCGCGGCCGCCCGCGGCAGCGAGGCGCGGCGAGCCTCGGTCGCGTCGGCGATGCGTTGGACACGGTGAGCGCACACGCCGAGCGCGAGCGTCACCAGCACCGCGGCGCAGACATGGGGTATTCGCCTTTCGAAGCGCGCACCGGCCCCAGCGATCGCCGCTGCCCCGCCGGTCAGCACCAGCAACCACAGCACCGCGCCGAAGGCCAGCGTGCCCCGCTCCATCGGATACAAGTGCGTGGTCACCGACCAATCGACCGCGCGCCCGAGCCAGACGAGCGCGGCGAAGCCCTCCGACGCGTCGATGGCCCACGACGCGGCCACCACCAGGATCGACACCACCGCGGCCTGCGCCAGAGTCTCGGTCCACGCGGAGGCGGCCACCGCGAGGGCGACCACCAGCGCCAGGTACAGCGCGTGCGCGCCCAGCGCCACCAGAGTCTCGCCGGCGGCCAGATGCCCACCGACGATGCGCCACACGCCCAAAAGCAGAATCGGCGCCAACAGTTGCAACGACGCTCCCGCCAACGCAGCGAACATCTTGGCCGCCACCACCCGCCCCGGCTGCGCGGTCTGCAACAACAGCGGCCGGAACGCCCGCCTTTCCTTCTCGATAGCAATCGCACGCGCCGCCACCAGCGGCACCAACAACGACACCGCGAGATAAAGGCCCCCGAGCGTCGGGCGCACGATACCCGCCAAAGGATCGAACTCGCGCCGCATCAGCGTATTGGCCAGCGCCGAGCGCGATCCCGCGCTGAACAGATCGATCGCCAGCACGAACCCGTGACCCACCAACAGAGCCGAAAGCGCGGCGGCCACCCACGTCATGCGCGCGCGCAGCACGATCGCCAGCTCACGCGCGAGCATGTGCGCGCTCCGCTACCCGAAAGACCAGATCTCCATCGGGGCGCGCGCTACCGCGACGCAGCTCCGCCCACCCACGCGGCACATGCCGCTCCGCAACGCGAAAGACCAGATCTCCGTCGGGGCGGGCGCTACCGCGACGCAGCCCCGCCACGTCACGCAGCATTGGCGCGCTCCAGCAGTCTGAGGAAGAGAGTCTCCAGCGGAGCGCCGGGCGCGCCGACGCGCGCGCGCAGCTCGTCGAGCGTACCCAGCGCGAGCAGACGGCCGCTGTCGAGTATCAGGATGCGCGAGGCCAGCTTCTCCGCGTCACTCATCTGATGAACGCTCATCAGCAGCGACGCTCCGGAGGTCGCGCGCTCGCGCAGCAGCTCCACCACCGCGCGCAGTTGCAGCGGATCGAAGGTCCCGAGCGGCTCGTCGAGAATGATTACTGGACGCGTGGTGCACAACGCGGTGAAGAGCTGCAACCGCCGTTTCTCTCCGCGCGATAGCTCGCCGGCCCGCGCGCGGCGCAAAGCGCCCAGCCCCAACCGCTGCTCGAGGGGAGCCGCCCGATCTGGTGGCGCGCCAGCGAAACGGACTGCGTGCGCCAGCAGAGTCGACACCCTCACTTCGGCCGGCGGCTCGGCGTCGTCGGGCATGTAGGAGAAGACGCGTGCGCGCGCGGCCAGCGTGGCGATCAGCGTCCCCTTCCAGCTCACCGTGCCGGTCGCGGGCAAGAAACCGACCGTGGATTCGAGCAAGGAGGTCTTGCCCGCGCCATTGGCGCCGACCACCACTACGATCTCGCCGGGCTCAATATCGAACGAGACGCCATCGACCACGCGCCGCGCGCCGCGCGTGACCGTGAGTCGCTCGACCGAGAGGCTCATTTCTTTTGCGTGCCGAGCGCGGCCTTGAGGCCGCTGGCGAGCGCGGTGGCCGGGCCGATGCCCCAGTAGTGGAGGAACATGATGCGCGGCTGTTCGTTGGTCATGTGCTGATGGATGGCCACCACATTGATCCCTGCCGCGCGCAATGCTTTCAGCACACCTTGCAGCTCGCCCTCGAGCATGGCGAAGTCGCCGTCGACCACCGCTTTGTCGTCGCTGCCGGCGAAGGCGGCCCAGGTGTTGACGCCCATGGTCTTGCCGACCTCGTGGCCCATCATCTTGGTGGTGCGACCGATGGTCACTTTGTAGACACCGTCTTTCAGCTCGCCCTTGGCGCCCAGCGCCGCTTCGATCTTCGCCGGATCGAGCGAGGTCTTCGCCGGATCGATGTCGGCGATGGGGACGACCCCCTTGCCTTCCTTGATCTTCGCGAACACCTTGCCGACCGCGGCGGCGACCTTCGCCGGTTCGCCCATGCCGCCGATGTGCATGAACATCACCTTGGGCGAGTCCCAGAAGAAGTGGTTGTGCAGCGCGGTGACCTCGAGGCCATTGTCGAGCGCCACGCTCATCACCGAGTTCACCTGGTCCTCGGTGAGGCACAGATCGCCCATCACCATGTTGGGGGTGAAGGCGGCCCAGGTGGTCAGCCCCATCGGCGGCGTGAGATGAGCTCCGGCCGCCACCACCTTCAAGTCGCTGCGCGGGACCGAGACTTTGAAGACTCCTTCTTTCTCGTCGAGCTTGCCCTTGGCACCAGTAAGCGTCTCAATCTGCGCTCCGTTGAGCTGCAGGATGCCCACCAACAGCAGGTATGGAGTCATGCCGTGCTCCTTTCGAGCCGAACTGCGTCAACAGCAAGAGATCGTAGGTCGCCTTGAGCGCGCCCGCGCAGATGAGAGGCCAGCCGAAGCTCGAGTGCTCGAGCATCACGCCGGCGAGCAGCGGTGTAAGCGCCGCGGCCAGGCTGCGCGGGACATTGGTGACGCTGGCGGCGGCCGCGCGTTCTTCGGGCGGCACCACCGACATAACGTACGACTGGCGCGCGGGCACGTCCATTTGCGACAAAGCCATGCGCAACAGCAGGCAGATCACCGCGGCGGTCACATTGGGCATCACTCCGGCGAGGATCAACAGCGCGTTCGACGGCAGGTGGGTGTACACCATGGTCTCGACCAGGCCGATGCGCGCGGCCAGCCGCGACGAGACCAGCTGCGAACCCGCGCCGAGTAGCCCGGCGACGAAGAAGATGGCGGCCGCATCTTCCATCGACAACCCAAAGCGTTTGTAGAGCCACAGCACCAGCAGCGACTGCACCACCAGCCCGCCGCCCATCGAGTCCAAGCTGAACAGCGCCGCCAGCTTGAGCACGATGCTGCGCGACTGGCACAGGCCGATCGACGGCGATGCGGACGGGTGCTCGATCGCCGGCGACAACCTGCCGTAGAGCGGCGCGGCGATCAGCGGCACCAGTGCATAGAGGATGAACACGGTGCGCTCGGCAGTGCGCAAATCCCAACCGTGGCGATGCGCCAGCCAGGCCGGCACCGCGCTGGCCAACGCGCCGAGCGCGCCGGCAAATGCGCCCGCCAGGTTGTACCAGGCGAACAGCGCGGTGCGCTCGCGGCTGGCTGATGCCTGCGACAGCGCCGCCTGCTCGATGGGCAGGAACATGCTGACATCGCCCGCCGAGGGATTGAGCGTGCCCACCACCGCGACCACCAGCAGAGGCCAGAAGTCGGTGATGCCGGCGAAGCCGATGCCGGTGGCGACCATCAACGCGCAGGCGGCCAGCAGCACCCGCTTGCGCGCGAAACGATGTCCGTAGAGGCCGACCACCAGGGTCAGGGCCGCCGAGCCGAGCAACGTGCCGGTGACGATCGCCGAGACCCGGAACGGCGACAGCCCCAGCGACGTCAGATAGCCGGCCAGCATCACCGCCACCACACCGTCGGCGAAGCCGCGCAAGGCGCGGGTGGCGAGCAGCGTGCGCGCGTCGCGGCCGATCATGCGCCCCGCTTCCGCGAGAATACTTCGTAGAGCTGATCGAACACCGAGCTCGCGCGCTCGAGACGCTGCTGGTCGTCGGCGCCGCCGAGCGCGATGCCGGCGACCAGACTGGCGATGCCCGGCGTTTCCGGCCGCAAGTAGCGGTCGTCCTTGATGTCGATGTCATGGACGATCTCGGCGATGGCGTTGAGCGCGCGATCCGAAAGGCCGGTGCGCTGGATCAAGACCTCGAAGGTGCACAGATGGCCGACGTGGGTGAACTCCGCGTCGAACATGTCGAAGCGCAGCTCGCCCGCCAGCGGCTGATAGCCCTTGGGCGGGACCCACTTGAATTTCGCCTTGGCATCGATGAAGCGCCGTATCAGCCAAGCGCTGGCCATGCGGTCGACGTGGATGCCGGCGCGCGTCACCCAGGTGCGTCCCTGGTATTGCTCCGGCTTCTTCGGCTCGATCTTGGTGCGGGCCGGAGCGGCTTCGAGCCGTCGCTCCAGCTCCTCGAGCAGACCGGACACGGTCTCGCGCCCGGTGGCATGAAAGACGTCGATGGCGCCAATCTCGTCCAGCCTGCGGCGCAGGCGCTGCAACTCGGAGCGAACCTTGGCGCGAACCTCGTCCTTGGGCCCCCCGCGCTTGGGCAGCAGCTTGCCGGTGATGCGCGCCTCGTCGGCCAGCTCCTTGTAGTCCTCATCGCGCGCGCGCCGGAACAGCTCTTCCACTTCCTCGTCGCGCATTCCCTGGATCAGGTTGGCCTCGACCAGCGTGGCCTCGCCGCCGCCCGAGACGATCTCGCGCATGATCCACTGCAAGTCTTCGTTGCGCTCTTCGTTGCGCGGCAGCGCATAGACCGCGTTCTTGATCGACACCGCTCCCAGCCTCTGCAGCCGGCGCCAAATCTTGACCCGCAAATACTCGGGCTTGCGCGGAATCTGGTGCAGCAGCAGCAGCCACCGCGGTTCCGCCAGGGCTCGCGCCATGTAACAGGTGTATCACTCATGTCTTAGCTGTCAATGCCTTGTTTCATGCAGCCCACTTGATGCGCTACACTCGATCCGTGACCGACCGGACCAAGGGCACGCTCTGCGGGCTTCTCGGCGCGGCGTTGTTTGGCGCCAGCGCGCCACTGGCCAAGCTGCTCCTGCCTACCACCGGACCGGTTGCGCTCGCCGCCCTGCTCTACCTCGGCGCAGCCGGTGGACTGTGGCTGGCACGTCTGGCGCGCCCGCGGACCGCGGAGGCGCCGCTGCGACGAGCCGATGTGGGCTTGCTCGCGGCCATCAGTTTGATCGGTGGAGTAGCAGGCCCGGTGTTGCTGTTCATTGGCTTGCAACGACTCTCGGCGACCGCGGCGTCGCTGCTGCTCAATCTGGAAGCACCGTTCACCATCTTCGTCGCAGCGGGGCTGTTCCATGAGCATGTCGGCCGCCGCGCGTGGGCGGCCACCGCGCTGATCCTGGGCGGCTCGCTGCTGCTCGCCTATCGGCCGCACGACCTGCACGGCGCGTGGACCGGTGCGCTCGCGGTCGCCGGCGCGTGCCTGTGTTGGGGCATCGACAACAACCTGACCCAGCGATTGTCAGTGCGTGACCCGGTCGCCATCGTCAGTTGGAAGGCGCTGGCCGCCGGGTGCTGCAGCCTGGCGATCGCTCTCGCCGCCGGCCAATCGTTCCCGCGCCCGGCATTGATCGGTGGAGCGCTGGGGCTCGGCGTGCTCAGCTACGGTCTGAGTATCGTGCTCGACGTGTTCGCCTTGCGACTGCTCGGCGCCGCGCGCGAAGCTGCGCTGTTCGCCACCGCTCCCTTCATGGGTGCGCTCGTGGCCATTCCGTTGCTCGGCGACCG
>JACXTT010007066.1_pt1 | contig 15918 bp, 14 predicted proteins | sample 9270951 | NCBI WGS metagenome assembly JACXTT01 (sample SAMN15532306, study PRJNA645909) | rock metagenome | isolation source: weathered quartz diorite | place: Puerto Rico | collected 2017-06-21 | reverse complement strand
GCGGCAAGGTGCTGTGCGGCGAAGTCCACGACGACAGCGCGTACGCGATGGGCGGCGTCGCCGGACACGCGGGGCTGTTCGCCTCGGCGGCCGACGTGAACCTGCTCGCCTCGAAGATCCGCGACGGCTACCACGGCAGGAACCCCGCTCTGCCGCAGGACCTGGTGCGCGAGATGTTCACGCGCGACACGACGGTGCCGAACTCCACGCGGACGCTCGGTTGGGACACCCCGTCGCCGCTCGGCTCCGCCGCCGGCACCCGCTTCTCGAAGAACACGGTCGGCCACCTCGGCTTCACCGGCACGTCGCTGTGGATCGACCTCGAGCGCTCCGTGCACGTCGTGCTGCTCTCGAACCGCGTGCACCCGAACCGGAACAACGAGAAGATCAAGGACTTCCGTCCGATGGTCCACGATCTCGTGCTCGAGGCGATCGGCTACTGAGCGAGCGGCCGCAGCGGATCGGCATCGTCTCCGACACGCACGGGCTCGTTCGCCCCGAAGCGCTGGCCGCGCTGCATGGCGCCGACACCATCCTGCACGCGGGTGACGTCGGGAGCGCGGAGGTCCTGGCGGCGCTCCGCGAGATCGCCCCGGTCGTCGCGGTCCGCGGCAACAACGATCGCGGCCGCTTCGCCGACGGGCTGGCCGGGAGCCGCACGTTCGAGCTCGCCGGCGTCCGCTTCCATCTCCTGCACGATCTCGCGGAGCTTGCCATCGATCTCGTGCGCGACCGCATCGGCGTCGTCGTTTGCGGCCACTCGCATCGCCCCGCGCTCCGCGACGAAGGCACGCACGTGATCGTGAACCCCGGCAGTGCCGGGCCGCGCAGGTTCTCGCTCCCGGTGTCGCTCGCATGCGCCGAGATCCGCTCCGGCCGCGGCGAGATCCGGCTCGTCGAGCTCGAGGTCGAGCGGTGAGGCGCCGGCACCGCGCGCGATTCCTGCGCTCGATGCTCGTCGCGGCGCTGCTGCTGGCGGGCTTCGAGAATGCCCGCGCGGCGAGCGGCGACGACGTGCGGCGGGTCACGCTCGCGAACGGCCTCCGCGCCGTGGTGGTACGGTCGACGCTCGCCCCCGTCGCGAGCGTCGTCGTCAACTATCTCGTCGGGGCGAACGAATCGCCCGACGGATTCCCCGGCATGGCGCACGCCGAGGAGCACATGATGTTCCGCGGCGGCCCGGGGCTCACGTCCGACCAGCTCGCGAGCCTGACCGCCGCGCTCGGCGGGCGGGCGAATGCCGAGACCCGGCAGACGGTGACGCAGTACGAATCGACGGTCCGCGCCGAGGACCTCGATCTCGTGCTCCGTGCCGAGGCGCTCCGCATGCGCGCGCTGGACGACTCGGACGAGGTCTGGGCGAAGGAGCGCGGCGCGATCGAGCAAGAGGTCGCGGAGGACCTCTCGAATCCCGAGTACGTCTTCTTCGAGAAGGCACAGGCGGCGCTGTTCGCGGGCACGCCGTACGCGCTCGATCCGCTCGGCACGCGCCCGTCGTTCGAGAAGACGACGGGCGCGATGCTGCGCGAGTTCCACGGCGCTTGGTACGCCCCGAACGACGCGATCGTGGTCGTCGCGGGAGACGTCGATCCGGCGCGGACGATCGCCGAGATCGAGAAGCTCTTCGGAGACGTGCCGCGAAAACCCATCCCCACGCGGCCGACGGTCGTGCCGGGTCCTCCGGCCGCCGCCGCGTTTTCGCTCGCCAGCGACAAGCCGTACGGAACCGTCGCGCTCGCGCTCCGCTTTCCCGGCACCGACAGTCCGGATCTCGCCGCGGCGACCGTGCTCGAGGACGTGCTGGCGAGCCCGCGCGGCCCGCTGTACGCGTTGGCGGCGAACGGCAAGGCACTGTTCACGGAATTCGCCGTCGACGGCTTTCCGGCGGCCGGCGTCGCGTACGCGATGGCGGGGTTCCCGAAGGGCGCGAATCCGGCGAAGCTCCTGGCCGACGTTCGGAGCGCGCTCGCCGAGATCCGCGACCACGGCGTCTCGTCCGACATGGTCGAGGCCGCGAAGCGCCGCGCGTTGACGCGCGCCGAGATCGAGCGGAGCTCGGTCGCGGACCTCGCGATGCGCTGGTCCGAGGCGCTCGCGGTCGAGGGGCGGAGCTCGCCCGACGAAGATCTCGAAGCCCTCCGTCGCGTCACCGCCGAGGAAGTGGGAGCGGTCGCGCGACGCGTGCTCGATCTCGACCATGCCGTCACCGCGACGCTGACGCCCGAATCCTCGGCGACCCCGTCCTCGGGAAAGACATTCGGCGGCAGCGAGTCCTTCGCGCGAGAGGACACGGCGGTGGTCGCGCCGCCCGACTGGGCGGCGCGCGTGCTCGAGCTTCCGAGCGTTCCGCAGTCGCGCCTCCGCCCCACCACCACCACGCTCCCGAACGGACTACGGCTCGTCGTCCAGCCCGAGAACACGGGGCAGCTCGTCCGGGTCTTCGGCCGCGTGCGGAGCGATCCCACGCTCGAAGCGGCGAAGGGAAAGGACGGCGTCGACGAGGTGCTCGACGCGCTGTTCGCCTACGGATCGACGACGCTCGACCGCATCGCCTACCAGCGCGCACTCGACGCGCTCGGCGCCGAAGCATCGCTCGGCGTCGGCTTCTCGCTCGACGTGCTCGCGGAGGAATTCGACCGCGGCGTCGATCTCCTGGCGGACGGCCTCCTCCATCCGGCGCTGCCGAAGGACGCCTTCGCGATCGTCCGCGATCAGGTCGCCGGAATCGTCGCGGGCCGCCTCCACAGCCCCGAGTACCTCACGCGCCGCGCCCTGCAGAAGTCGCTGCTGCCCGCTCACGACGCCGCGCTTCGCGAGGCGACGCCGGCGAGCGTGCGATCGCTCTCGCTCTCCGACGTCGAGGCGTATCGTCGCAAAGTCTTCCGACCGGATCTCGCGACGATCGTCGTGATCGGCGCCGTGACGCCGGAGCACGCCGCCGAGGCGGTGACGCGCGCGTTCGGCGGGTGGGCTGCCGACAGGCCCACACCCGTCGTCGATCCCCCGCCGATCCCGCGCAATGCGGCTCGGTCGACGATCGTCCCGGACGCGAGCCGCGTCCAAGTCGAGGCGACGCTCGCGGAGAGCCTCGGCCTGTCGCTCGCCGATCCCGACCGCTTCGCGCTCGAGCTCGGCAATCGCGTGCTCGGCGGGTCGTCGTTCGCGACGCGCCTCTACCGCGATCTCCGCGAGCGAGAAGCGCTCGTCTATTACGCGATGTCGGACCTCGATCTGCGCCGGACGCGCTCGTTCTTCGGCGTCCGCTTCGGCTGCGACCCGGCGAAGCTCGGCCGCGCGCGCGCTCTGATCGAACGGGAGATCGACCGCCTGCGGACCGAGCCCATCGGCGATGCCGAGCTCGCGCAGACGAAGGCACTGCTGCTCCGCGAGCTGCCGCTCTCGGAGTCGAGCCTCGAGGAGATCGGCAAGGGGCTGCTGCAACGAGCGACCGACGATCGGGCGCTCGACGAGCCGACGATCGCCGCCGGCCGTTACCGGGCGCTCGGCGCCGAAGAGGTGCGACGCGCGTTCGCGAAATGGATCCTTCCGGAGATCCTGGTCTCGGTCGCCCAGGGTCCGGCGCGATAGTCCGAGTGCGTGACTCTCAGCGCAGCGGCGTCAGCAGCTGATCGCGGAACGACTCGTTCAGCGGCTTCTCGCCGAACCAGATCTGGAAATACGCGGCCGCGAAATCCGCGCCTTCGACCCAACCCTTCGAGCGTCCGTTGACGGAGAGCTCGGTACCCTTGCCCGGCACGTAGGTGAGCGCGCTCCGGTCGCCCGGCTTCACGTCCTCGTAGAAGCCGTTCATGCGATCGAGCCGCGGGCGGATCTTCGCGATCACGTCGGCCGAGACGTTCTGCGCGAGCACCTTGTCGCCGGCGTCGCCGAACTCGGGGCCCTTGAAGGCGCGGAGGTACTGCACCTCGAGCCGCTTCGGCACGTCGTCGAGCACCTGCTTCGGCCCGGCCCCGGCTCCGAGATAGAGCGCTCCGGTGTAGACCTTGAAGACGACGGCATAACGGAACAGCGCCACGCCATTGATCGCCATCGGAGTCGCGTCGACGGAGATCGCGTCGTCGTAGTGCGCGCCTTGGATCTCGGCGGCCGGCGCCGCGACCGGAGCCCACGCGACCGCCGCCGCGAGCACCGCGCGTGCGAGCCAGCGCCTCATGGCGCCACTTTCTCGAACAGATAGTGCGACACCAGCCACTGCTCGCCGCCGTCGTACCGGAAGAGCTCGGCGCAGGCGATGAAGAACACGCGCCAGTAGACCCACCAGCGCGTGACCTCGTCGTCGCCGTACGTCTCGCGGAAGATCGCGCGCACTCGGTCGCGCGCGCGATGCATGTTCGCGAGCCAGGCCTCGCAGGTGCGGGCGTAATGCGTGCCGCCAACGCGCCAATGGTCGATCACGCGGAGGTGCTCCGCGAAGTAGAGCAACAACGAATCCGACGGCATGATGCCGCCGCTGAAGAAGTGCCGTGCCATCCAGTCGCTCGGGCCGCGGTCTTCGAACAGGTAGGCGTAGCGCACGTTCGAGAAGATGTGCACGAAGAGTCGTCCGTCGCGCTCGAGCCAGCGCGCGATCCGCGCGAGCAGCCGATCGTAGTTCCGCATGTGCTCGAACATCTCGACCGACACCACGCGATCGAAGCGGGCCGCCGTCTCGAACTGGTTCATGTCGGCGACCTCGACCGTGAGGTTGCCGAATCCCGCGGCTGCCGCGCGGGCGTCGATGTACTGCTTCTGCGTTCGCGAGTTGCTGACCGCGGTGATCCGCGCCCGCGGGAAGTGCTCGGCCATCCAGAGCGACAGCGATCCCCAGCCGCAGCCGAGCTCGAGGATGCGTTGCCCGTCGGCGAGCCGTGCACGCTCGGCGGTGAGTGCGAGCATCGCTTCCTCGGCGGCATCGAGCGAGTCGACCCCCGCGGGCCAATACGCGCTCGAGTACTTCAGGCGCTTGCCGAGCACGAGCTCGTAGAACGCGGTCGGGACCTCGTAGTGCTGCGCGTTCGCGGCATGGGTCGCGACCGCGATCGGGCTCCGGCGAAGCTCGGCGACGAGCTTCATCAGCGCCTGCTGCTGCGCATCAGGGTCGGCGCGGCGCTCCTCGGCGAGCCGCACGCCGAGCAGACGGCGCACGGCGACGCGGATCGCCCACTCCGGGAAGAGATCGCGGACGAGCAGCCGGTCGAGCAGCGGCTCGGACGCCTCCGCGCGGAGCGCATCGTCGCCCGATCTCATTGCAGGCCGTCCATGAAATCCGTCGCGTCGCGAAGCGTCGGGGCGAGGAACCGGAACGGTCGCGACAGCGTGCCGATCAACATGACGTGGCCGATCCCTCGATAGTAGATCGCCTTTCCCGTTCCGCCGTTCTCGCAGAGCTTGGCGAGCAGCCGGCGCGTGTTGCCCGGACCGACCTTGGTGTCCCACGTCCCGGTCATGAGCAGCATCGGCGGCCCCTTGCCGTCCACGTGATTGATGGGCTGCGTGTCCGGCCACTGCTCGGGTGGCCCGAACAGGGTCCGCAGCGTGTCGCTGTGGAAAGGCAGGAAGTCGTACGGCCCCGAGAGGCCGACCATGCCGCGCACCGCGGAGCGGTCGAGCCCGTACTCCGCGAGGTACTGTCCGTCGAGGCAGAGCATCGCGGCGATGTGTGCTCCTGCGGAATGTCCGACGAGGAAGATCCGCGACGAGTCGCCGCCGATCAGATCCACGTGGTCCTTGGCCCAGCGCACGACCGCCGCGCCATCGCGCAGGAACAGCGGAAACTTCACTTCCGGGTACACGCGATAGTCCGGGATGATGGTGATGAAGCCCTTCGACGTGAATGCGTCCGCGACGAAGAGATAGTCGGACTTGTCGCCGCTCTGCCACGATCCGCCGTAGAAGAAGATCACCACCGGGTCCTTCCCGGTCGAGTGCGCGGGCTTGTAGACGTCGAACGTCTGCCTCTTGGACGCGCCGTACGGCAGTCCGAGCTCCGCCGGCCGCGCGCTCGTGGGCACCGCGCCGTTCACCAGGCGCAGGGGCGAGCACGCGCCCAGCAGTCCGACGACGAGCGCGAGGACCGGCAACAGAGGGAGCGTCGAGTACAGTCGCATGCGGCACTGGTAGCGCGACGCAGGCGCGCTCCGCCATAGGGTACGCGCGCGGCAAGCGCGCGGATTTTACGATTTGACGCCTCCGACGACGCTGGTGTAATCGCCGTCTCGCGTTGAGCTCGTCAACCGCAGATCGAGCGACCGACGTCGATCTCCTCCGTCGTGTGGCGGGAGGAGACGCGCAGGCGCTCGCGGCGATCTACGATCGCCATTCCGCAATCCTCTTCGGCCTGCTGCTGCGTATTCTTCGAAGTCGCAGCGATGCGGAAGACGTTCTGCAAGAGACTTTCCTCCAGGTGTGGCAGCGAGCCTCGACGTTCGACGAGGGCCGCGGACGGCCGCTCTCCTGGCTCGTCCTGCTCGCCCGAAGCCGCGCCCTCGATCGGCTGCGATCGCGCGGTACCCGCGACCGGGTGAGTCAGGAGATGGCCGTCGAACCCGGCGGGAGCGCCACCGAGCCCTCGGCCGTACCGGCGCCGAACGAAGACGCGCACCTCGTACGCCGCGCGTTGTCGCAGATCTCCGAGGAACAACGCGAGGCACTGTTGCTCGCGTATTTCGAAGGCTTGTCGCAATCCGAGATCGCAGAGCGGCTGAAGAAGCCGCTCGGCACCGTGAAGACGCACACGCGACTCGGGCTGATCAGGCTCCGCGACCTGCTGATGGGTCGAGGCGAGGGAACGTCATGAGCCACGAAGAGCTGCAAGAATTGCTTGCGCTCTACGCGCTCGACGCCCTCGAGGCGCGGGAGAAGGCGGAGCTCGAAGCGCACCTCGCGACCTGCGAGAGCTGCCGCGCGGAGCTCGACGAGCTGCTCCTCGCCGCGGCCGGGATCGGCCTGTCCGTCGATGCCGTCGCGCCTCCTCCGAGCGTGAAGGCCCGCATCGGCACGGCGATCGCGACCGCGCCGGCCGTGCCGGCGCCGGCCGCACCCGTGGCGGCCGAGGTCATCCGGCCCGCTCGGTTCTGGACTCCGGTCACGTCGATCGTGAGCTTCGCGGCCGCGGCCGCGATCGTCGTGCTCAGCATGTACGCGTGGGGCCTCTCCGAGCGCGTGCGCACGATCGAAGCCCAGCTCGCCGAGAAGCGGAACCTCGCCGACTTCCTGTCGTCGGCCGACACCTCCACGGTCATCCTCGCCGGCACGAACGAGGCCCCGAAGGCGCGCTTGAAGCTCGTCTACGATCGCAAGAGCGGCCGCGCGATCCTCTTCGGATACGACATGCCGCCGCCGCCCGCCGGCAAGGCGTATCAGATCTGGTTCATCACGGGCGGGAAGCCGCTGGCCGGCCGGGTCTTCGATCCGGGCGCCGCGGGACATGGGTGGTGGCCCGAGCAGGTTCCGCCGGACGGCCGCGATGCCGCCGTCTTCGCCGTCACGCTCGAGCCGGCCGACGGCGTGTCCTCGCCGACGGGCCCGATGTTCCTGAAGAGCGTCGCGCTCTCGTGACCAGCTCTCCTTCGTCGCGCATCGGGTTGTGAATCCGCTCGCGGCGCGCGATGCGTACTGGGAGCGAAGGCACCAGCACCATGAAGATCGCCGTCGTCGGAACCGGCATCGCGGGCTTGACCGCCGCGTACCACCTGGCGGGCAGCCACGAGCTGACCGTGTTCGAGCAGAACGCGTACCCGGGCGGGCACAGCAACACGCTCGAGGTCGCCGACGACGCCGGGCCGCTCGCGATCGACACCGGGTTCATTGTCTACAACGAACGCACCTACCCGGTCTTCACGGCGCTGCTCGCGAAGCTCGGGGTCGCCACCGACGCCAGTGAGATGTCGTTCGGCCTGGCCTGCCGCCGCTGCGGGATCGAGTACTGCGGATCCGGCCCGAGAGGCTGGTTCGCTCGTCCTTCGCAGTTCGTCCGGCCGAGCCACGTGCGCATGCTGCTCGAGATCCTTCGCTTCAACCGCGAGGGCACGGCCGCGATCGCCGCCGCGAGCGACGACCCGCGCACGCTCGGCGAGTATCTCCGCGACGGCCGCTTCTCGGACGCGTTCGCGCGCCACTACGTGCTGCCGATGGGAGGAGCGATCTGGTCGTCCGACACGACGCGCTTCGAGACCTTCCCCGCCGGCGCGTTCCTCCACTTCTTCCACAACCACGGCCTCCTCACGGTGAACGACCACCCGCAGTGGCGCACGATCCGAGGCGGCAGCCGGAGCTACGTCGCCGCGCTGACGCGTCCGTTCGCGGACCGCATCCGCCTCTCGACGAAGGTGCGATCGATCCGCCGCCTCGGCGGATCCGTCGAGATCGCGACCGATGCGCACGGCATCGAAACCTTCGACCGCGTCGTCGTCGCCACGCACTCCGACCAGGCGCTCCGGCTGCTGGCCGATCCGAGCGACCAAGAGCGTGCCGCCCTCGGCGCGATCCGCTACCAGCCGAACGAGGCGATCCTCCACACCGATCCGCGCGTGCTGCCGAAGCGGAAGGCCGCGCACGCTTCGTGGAACGTCTCGGTCGACGACTGCACGCGCCGCAATGCGCCGCTCGTCATGACGTACCTGATGAACCGCTTGCAGCGCCTGGCGACGCGAACGACCTACTGCGTGACGCTGAACGGCGACTCGTCGATCGACCCCGCGCACATCCTGGCGCGGATCGCTTACGAGCACCCGGTCTACACGCACGAGGCGCTGGCCGCGCAGCGCGAGCTCCGAGCTTGGAACGGCGCGCGGCTCACTCATTACTGCGGCGCCTACCTCGGCTACGGATTCCACGAAGACGGCGCACGCGCCGGGCTCGAGGTCGCACAGGCGATCGCGGCGGAGCGGGTGGCCGCGTGACGAGCTGTCTCTTCCACGGCTCGCTCAGCCACGCCCGCCGCCGGCCGGTCGAGCATCGCTTCCGTTATCCGGCGACGATGTTCTACCTCGACTTGGACGAGCTTCCCGCACTCGATCGTCTGCGCCTCTTCGGGGTGAACCGCCGCGCGCTGTTCGGCTATCGCGACCGCGACCACGTCGACGGCGGACCCGGCGCGGCGCGGGACAAGATCGCGGCCTTCCTGCGCGCCGGCGGCTTCGACCCGTCGCGGATGCGCATCCATCTGCTCACGCAGTGCCGCCTGTTCGGCTACGTCTTCAACCCGGTCAGCTTCTTCTACGCCTACGAAGCGTCGGGCGCGCTCGCCGCCATCGTCGCCGAGGTCAACAACACGTTCGGCGAGCGCTTGCTCTATCTGCTCGACGACCCCAAGCGCGCCCCCGATCCCGCGCATCCCGAGATCGACCGTTTCCGCGCCCGCAAGCATCTCCACGTGTCCCCGTTCGTCTCGATGGACGCCGAGTACGATTTCGGTTTCGCGCCGATCGGCGACCGGCTGTCCGTGCACATCGCCGAGACCGAGCACGGCGAGCCGTTCTTCGAGGCGCACCTGTGGGGAAAGCGCGCGCCGCTCGACGACCATGCGCTCGCACGCCTGGCGCTGCGGACGCCGCTGCTGACGCTGCGGGTGACCGCAGGCATCCACTGGCAGGCGCTGCACCTCTGGCGGAAGGGCGTGCCCTTCTACCGCCAACCCGCTCCGTCCGCAGAGCAAGTGGCGCAACTTCGTCTGCTCCAGGACATCGCACAGGGAACCGGATCATGAACGAGGCCGTCGTCTCGAGACCGCTGCTCGAGCTCCCCGCCCATCTGTCGCTCCGCGATCGGCTCGCCACGCGGCTGGTGCTGAACCACCTCGCGAGCTGGAAGGCCGGGGCGATCCACGTCGCGCTGCCGGACGGCCGCATGCTGTCGTTCGGCGATCTCGAGTCCACGCGGCGAGTCTCGATCACGGTCAAGAACTGGGACTTCTTCTGGCGGAACCTGACGGCCGCCGACATCGGCAACGCCGAGTGCTACATGGAGGGCGACTGGGAGGTGAGCGACCTCGTCGAGCTCTGCCGACTCTTCCTGATCGATCAATCCATGCTCGACGCGGGCTCGCCGTGGATGCTGGTCTCGCGGCTGCGGAGTCGCCTGATCCGCTGGTCGCAGACCAACACGCTCTTCCGGGCGAGCCGGAACATCCGCGCGCATTACGACCTCAGCAACGACTTCTACCGCCTGTTCCTCGACGACTCGATGACCTACAGCTGCGCCTACTTCCCAACGCCCGACACCTCGCTCGCCGACGCGCAGCAAGCGAAGATCGAGATGATCTGCCGAAAGCTCGCCCCCGAGCCCGGCCAGCACGTGCTCGAGATCGGCAGCGGCTGGGGAGCGCTCGCGATCCATCTCGCACGGCATCACGGCTGCAAGGTCACTTCGATCACGCTCTCCGAGCAGCAGCACGCGCTCGCCCGCGAGCGCGTGGCCGCCGCGGGATTGTCCTCGCAGATCGACATCCGCCTCTGCGACTACCGGAAGATCGAGGGCACCTACGACCGCGTCGTGTCGATCGAGATGATCGAGGCCGTCGGCTACCGCTACTTCGGCACGTTCTTCGAGCGCTGTGCCGCGCGGCTCGCGCGCCACGGACGCATGGTCTTGCAGTCGATCACGTTCCCCGACCAGGGCTTCGACGCCTACCGGAAGGACTTCGACTTCATCCGCAAACACGTGTTCCCGGGCGGGCTCTGTCCGTCGCTGTTCGAGATCCAGCGCGCCGTGAAGGAGCGCACCGATCTCCGCATCGTCTCCGTGGAGGACATCGGTCCGCACTACGCGACGACGCTGGCGCGCTGGCGCGCGCGCTTCCTCGAGCGCACCGCCGACGTGCGCGCGCTCGGGTTCGACGACCGCTTCCTCCGCATGTGGGAATACTATCTCGCCTGCTGCGAGGCCGCGTTCTCGGTCCGCTACCTCGGCAATCTGCAGCTCGTGCTCGAGCCGGCGAGGCCGAGTTGACTCGCGGGGGAGCGTGCTCCAACCTTCCCGCGGCGGAATCGGCACGCATGGGATCGCTCTCGCGACATTTCTCCATGCCCGAGGGGCAGCGCATCCACTGGGGTGGCGCCTACGCGTTCATCGTGCTGAACGTCGGCACGATCGTCGGCCTGTTCATCTCCTCGCCGACGAGGCGCGCGGTGCTGCTCGGCCTCGCGCTCTTCTGGATCCGCACGTTCGCGCTGACCGGCGGCTATCACCGCTACTTCAGTCACCGCTCCTACCGTACATCGCGCGCGTTCCAGCTCGTGCTCGCCGTGCTCGGCTGTGCGACGTTCCAGCAGGGGCCGCTGTGGTGGGCGGCGCACCATCGCCACCACCACCGCTACACCGACGTGCCGCAGGACGTGCACAGCCCGCGGCAGCACGGCTTCCTCTGGTCGCACGTCGGCTGGGTGTTCTCCTACGAGAACGAGCCGACGCGACGCGGGTTGATCAAGGACTTCGCGAAATACCCCGAGCTCGTCTGGCTCGACCGGAACCACAAGTGGCCGGCGTTCGCGCTCGCCGCGATCTCGTACCTGATCGCGGGGTTCTCGGGTTTCACCTGGGGTTTCCTGCTCTCCACGACGGTGCTCTTCCAGACGACGTTCATGGTGAACTCGCTGACGCACCAGTTCGGCACGCGCCGCTACGCGACCGACGACGACAGCCGCAACAACTGGTGGGTCGCGCTGCTGACGTTCGGCGAGGGCTGGCACAACAACCACCATCGCTACCCCGGCTCCGTGCGCCAGGGCTTCTTCTGGTGGGAGCTCGACGTGTCGTACTTGATCCTGCGCGCGCTCGAGAAGCTCGGCGTCGTCTGGGACCTGCAGGTCCCGCCGCAGCGCCTGCTCCTCCCCGAGCGTCAGGCCGCCTGAGCGTTCCATCACGGCGCGGGCGCGGCAGGACGTCGCGCGGAGGGCCGTTGTCCACCCTCGGTCCATGCGCTAACGAAGCGGCGTGACCTCGTTCCCGCCGGATGCGGAGATCGATCTCTCCGCGGTGCGCCGCGTGCATCTGATCGCGATCTCCGGCGTCGCCATGACCTCGCTCGCGGGCATGCTGAAGGCCCGCGGCTTCGAGGTGACCGGGTCCGACCAGAACGTCTATCCGCCGGCGAGCACGATGCTCGAGAGGCTCGGGATCGCGGTACGCACCGGCTATCGGCCCGAGAACCTCGAGCCCGCGCCGGATCTCGTCGTCGTCGGCAACGCCGTGTCGCGGACGAATCCGGAAGTCGCCGCAATGCTCGAGCGCGGGCTCCGTTACGTCTCGATGCCCGAGGCGATCCGCCGCTTCTTCCTCGCCGGCAAGCGCTCGCTCGTCGTCGCCGGAACGCACGGGAAGACCACCTCGACGGCCATGCTCGCCTGGGTGCTGGAATGCGCCGGGCGTGATCCCGGCCTCATGGTCGGCGGCGACGCCCTCGATTTCGGCGGCAACTACCGCCTCGGGACGGGCCCGGAGTTCGTCTCCGAGGGCGACGAGTACGACACCGCGTTCTTCGACAAGGGACCGAAGTTCCTGCACTACGCGCCGCGCGGGCTGATCCTGACCGCGATCGAGTTCGACCACGCCGACATCTATCGCGACCTCGAGCACGTGACGGACGCGTTCGTGAAACTGCTCGCGCTCGTGCCTGCCGCCGACCCGGTGATCGCCTGCGCCGACTTCCCGCAGGTCGACGTCGCCGTCGCGCGGAGCGGCCGCACCGTCTCGCGCTTCGCGATCGCCGCCGACGCGGACTGGCGCGCGGAAGACATCCGCGACGAAGGCGGGCGCACGCGATTCACGATCCGTCACCGCGGACGCGTCGACGCGGAGGCTGCGATCCTTCCGATGGGCGCGATGAACGCGCGGAACGCCCTCGGCGTGCATGCGCTCTGCCGCGAGATCGGCCTCTCGGTCGACGAGATCCGACCGGGCCTCGAGAGCTTCCGCGGCGTACGCCGCCGCCAGGAGGTGCTCCGCGCGGCGCCTCACGTGGTGATCGACGACTTCGCGCACCATCCGACGGCGATCACCGCGACGCTGGCGGCGCTGCGCGCGCGCTATCCCGACCGGCGGCTGTGGGCGGTGTTCGAGCCGCGCTCGAACACGAGCCGGCGGCGGACGTTCCAGGAGCCGTTCGCGGAATCGCTTCGCGCCGCGGACGCGATCGTGATCGCATCGGTCTTCTTCAAGACGACCGACCCGATCCCCGCGGACGGGCGACTCTCGGTCACGCGCATCGTCGACGATCTGCGCGCCGCGGGACGGATCGCCGACACGTTCCCGGACGACGCTGGCATCCTCGCGCATCTGCGCCGCGAGGTTCATGACGGCGACGTCGTGGCTTTCCTGTCGAACGGTGCGTTCGGCGGCCTTCCGCACCGCTTCGCGGGCGGCTGAAAGGGCCCGCCCGGGCCGATTGCCGGACTGCGTCAGAGCGCGTATCTTCCGCCCACCATGATCGAGAGCTCTTCTGCGTCTTCCGCGGATGGTCCTCTCCACGCCAGGGTCCGGGGCTGGCTGTTCGGTCCGCCGAAAGACATCCGCGATCCCCGGGTCTTCCATCACGTCTCGCTGATCGCATTCCTCGCCTGGGTCGGCCTCGGCGCCGACGGGCTGTCGTCGTCGTGTTACGGACCGCAGGAGGCATTCCTCTCGCTCGGCGCCGGCCACCAGCACCTCGCGCTGTTCCTCGCCGCGTTGATGGCCGTGACGGTCCTGGTGATCTCGGCGAGCTATTCGCAGATCATCGAGCTCTTCCCGTCGGGCGGAGGCGGCTACCTCGTCGCGTCCCATCTGCTCGGTCCGCACGTCGGCCTGGTCTCGGGATGCGCGCTGCTGGTCGACTACGTGCTGACGATCACGATCTCGATCGCGAGCGGCGCCGACGCGTTGTTCAGCTTCCTCCCGATCGAGTGGCAGCACTGGAAGATCGGCACGTCGGCGGTGGCGATCTGTGCGCTCATCCTGCTGAACCTCCGCGGCGTCCGTGAGTCCGTGCTGTCGCTGGTGCCGATCTTCCTGGCGTTCGTCGTCACGCACGCGCTGGTGATCGCCTACTCGCTCGCGGTCAACGCGGGTGCGCTGCCGCAGGTCGTGGCGCAGGCCGGGTCGGAGACCCACCATGCGGTCTCCGAGCTCGGCGTCCTCGGCACGCTGGTCATCCTGCTGCGCGCCTTCAGCCTCGGCGGCGGCACGTACACGGGAATCGAGGCCGTCAGCAACGGCCTCCAGATCCTCCGCGCGCCGAAGGTCGAGACGGGGAAGCGCACGATGCGCTACATGTCGGCATCGCTCGCCTTCACCGCCTCGGGTCTGCTGGTCTCCTATCTGCTGGCCGCCGTGCACGAGGAGTCCGGACGGACGCTGAACGCAACGCTCTTCTACGCGTTGAGCGAGTCCTGGGAGATCGGCGGACTGCACGTCGGGAAGTTCCTCGTCGTCTTCACCTTGTTGACGGAGTCCGCGCTGCTGTTCGTGGCCGCGCAGGCGGGATTCCTCGACGGGCCGCGCGTGCTCGCGAACATGGCGGTCGATTACTGGGTGCCGACGCGCTTCGCGCACCTCTCCGATCGGCTGGTCACGCAAGACGGCATCCTGCTGATGGGCGCATCGGCGCTCGCGGTGTTGATGGCGACCCACGGAAACGTCGACACGCTGGTGGTGCTCTACTCGATCAACGTGTTCCTCACGTTTTCGCTGTCGCAGCTCGGAATGGTCGTGCACTGGACGAGCGTACGCCGCGACGACCCGCGCTGGATCCGCAAGCTCGCGGTCAACGGGATCGGCTTGGCGTTCACGCTGACGATCCTGGTGGCGACCCTGCTGCTGAAGTTCGAGGCCGGCGGCTGGGTCACGGCGGTGCTCACCGGGCTCGTGGTGGCGACGTGCATGCTGGTCCGCCGCCATTACGACGGGGTGCACCGCGCCTTCCGCAAGCTCGACGAGACGCTGATCAACGTGGCCTTCTCACCGGAGAAAACCGCGGAAGAAGGCGCCTGCAACCCCGCCGCTCCCACCGCCGCGCTGATGGTCGGCGGCTTCACCGGCCTCGGGATCCACTCGTTGCTGTCGATCCACCGCTGCTTCCCGCGCTACTTCGAGAACGTCGTCTTCATCGAGGTCGGCATCATCGACTCGAGCAAGTTCAAGGGGCGCCACGAGGTCCGACGGCTCGAGAAGGCGGTCCAGGACGATCTCCAGGAGTACGTGAAGTTCGCCCGCAACATGGGCTACCGCGCCGACTCGGCCTATCGGCTCGGGACCGACGCGGTCGCCGAGCTCGAGGAGCTCTGCCTCGAGGTCGCGCGCCGTTACGGTCACATCACGTTCTTCGCCGGCAAGCTCATCCTCGGACGCGAGTCGTTCTTCGAGCGCTACCTGCACAACCAGACCGCCGCGAAGGTCGAGCGGCGCCTGCAGGTCGCGGGGCTTCACACGGTGGTGATGCCCATCCAGGCGACGACGTGAGCAGGTGCCGCGCGGGCGCCGCGCAAAGCGCTCGCTATCCGGAGAACGTGGCGCCGAGCCAGTGGATCCCGCGTGCCGCGCGCGGGATCGCCCACAACACGACCCCGATGACGAGCGAAGCCCTCCAGGCGAGGTCGAGCACGCCGATCCAGGGATTCCCGGGAGTCCAGAGCGTCGTGGCGCTCAGGGCGAGCAGTCCCGCGAACGAGCCGACGAAGATCGAGACGCAGGCCCAGGTGAGCCAGCGCCGCCCCCACTCGAGGGTGCTCGGTTGATCCTCTTCTTCTGCGCTGACCATCGACGCGGGCGGCGCTCGTCGCACGGGACGGTTGGGAAACGCCGCGAGAGGCCATATATGCAACGACAGACCGGGCAGGCAAGACGGCCCGCACGCCGATGAGCACCCCGTCCGCCGCCGGCGAAAAAGGACACGGGCCGCAGTCAAGGAGTCAGACGGGCGACGTCCAGCACCTCAGCGGGTGGCTC
>JACXTT010007065.1_pt1 | contig 15919 bp, 14 predicted proteins | sample 9270951 | NCBI WGS metagenome assembly JACXTT01 (sample SAMN15532306, study PRJNA645909) | rock metagenome | isolation source: weathered quartz diorite | place: Puerto Rico | collected 2017-06-21 | reverse complement strand
ACATCGTTGACGTACACGTTCAAGCGGTCGAGCGTGTAACGGCTGTCGTTTGCGCGCACGCGCAGGGGAAGCATTGCCGAATCGATGGACAGCGGGATGTCCCGCGTCAGGATTTCGAGCTCAGGCACGTGAAACTCGGTGCTCAGCATCTTCTCGGTCATGCCGAGCTTCTTCAGCCGCCGCTCGTACGCCTGCCGGTAGCTCTGCACCGTGGCCGGCGAGGCTGCGCCGAGACGCTGCAGCACGATGTCGGGGCGGTTGAAGCGCAGATCGAACTGCTCGAACGGATAGACGGTCCCCTTCACCCGGAAACCGACGCCCTTCGCGCCCGCCCTGGAGATGCGGTAGTACTGGTCCGGCGTCACGGCGGCGAAATCGTTTTGCCCCAGCGCGATCAAGGAAACGAGCTCTTTGCCGGTGGCCAGATCCCAGAGCTTGAGCGCCCCGTCCTGCGCGCCGCTCAGCAGCTTTCGCCCGTCGGGGGAAAAGGCGACCGATTCGACGTTGCTCGTATGGCCGACGAGCTCCATCTCCTCCTTGCCGCTCGACACCTCGACGATCCTGACGACCAGGCCGATGCCGCGCGCAAGACGCCGGCCGTCCGGGCTGAATGCCGCGCCGGCGCTGTCGACGGAGGTTTCCGCGACGTCGTCGATGAATCGGGGCGTGCGCTCGCCTGGGGCGCGCGTTCGCCGCGCGATCTCTTCCCCGGTGCTCACGTCCCATAGCTTGCTGCCGGTGCTGAGCACGGTGCCATCGGCACTGAAGGCAAGCGAACGCGAGCTGAGCGGCATCAGATCGCCCAGCAGCTCGTCGGGATCGGCCACTTGGGGCTGGCCGGCCGTGACCTGGTCGCCTCCCGCCAAGCGACCCGACCCGAACGACGACATGAACGCAGCGAGATCGGGCATCGAGCCACCACCGCTCTGCGCACCTCCCTGCTGCCCCTGCTGCTGCCGGCGCATTGCCTCGGCGATGGCCTCCATGGCACTGCCACGATTCCTCCTCGCACCGACCGTGCTCGCGAGTTGCCCGGAACCGAGATCCCAGAGCGTCACGCCGGTCGTATTCGAAACGGCAACGAGTTTTCCGCCCGGATGAACCGCGAGAGCGCGGATATGGCTCGCTACCTCGGCCATCATCTGGGCCCTTTCCGCACCCATTTGCGCGCGGGATGCCTGCTGCATGGCGGCGAACGGATTGTTCGTCGCTGGAACCACGAAGCGGCGAATGTTCTTGCCGCTCGCCAAGTCCCAGAGGGCAACCTCGTCGGCGGCCGCCACGATGAGCGTCCTTCCATCCGGCGTGAACCGCACGTACGTATAAGAGTATTGCAACATTTGGCCGGGCTTCTTCGGCGCCGCGATCTCACGCAACTGCCTGCCGGTGGCCAGGTCCCAGAGCACCGCAGAGCGATCCATGCATCCCAAGGCGGCAACGCGCTCGTCGGCGCTGACCGCCACGGAACTCACCATCGGCGAGTGCGGGCAGCCGTACGTACGCACGACTTCTCCGCTCGTGAGATCCCAGAGCTTTGCGGTGCCGTCGTACATGCCGGCCAGGGCACGCTGGCCGCGCGCGAGGATGGTGAGGTCGCCGACGCCGGAAGATGCGCCGGCAAGCCGCGTCTCCTTGCCGCTCGCGATGTCGCGCAGCCAGGGCGCGCCGCCGCTGGCGCCGCCGAGGACCAGCGTTTCGCCGTTGGCGCTGAAGTTGAGCGCGCTTGCCTGCAATTGAGCGGCCACCCGGCCGCTCGGCAGTTCCCAGATGCGCGCCTGTCCGTCGTGCGCTCCCCAGGCGAGAAGACGGCCGTCGGGGCTGAAGGCGAGTGTAGCCGTGCTGATGGCGCCCATCTTTTTGTCGCTATTGAGCGCGATGACTTCCTTTCTCGTTTGCAAGTCGATGACGCTGATGCGGTGATCCGATGATTCCAGCGCGAGCAGGCCGCCATCGCCGCTGAGTGCTTTCGCCGCCACGTTATCGGCTGCGACCGGCATGCTGCCGCGCAGCTTCCTCGCCGGCACATCCCAGACCTGAAGCTCGGCGTCCAACATGGTGCGGGTGAGGTCGATCTTGCCCTTGAGGAGCTGGCGCCGATCGATCTGGGCGATATCCTTGTGCTTCATGGTGAGGAGAACGCGGCCGTCGGCGCTCAGGAGAAATGGCGTTTGCGCTCCGTCTTTTGGCAGCACCCAGAGCGGCTTGCGCGTCGCCACCTCGATAAGCGCCAGCGTGCCGGGCTGCGCTTCGCTTTCTGCGCTGACCGCGTAGCGGCCGTCGGGACTGAGCAGCGGGGGCTGCCTCAGCGAGCCAAAGCGGTACAGCTCGCGGCCTGATTCGATTTCGTAGACTCGCGCCGACTGCAGGTCGCCGATGATCAGCCGCTTGCCATCGCTCGTGAATCCGGCCTGGCCGCCGGCCATCAAGTATTCGAAGCCGACGAAGGTGCGCACTTCGCGGCCGCTCGCGACGTCCCAGAGCTTCGCGGTGTCGTCCCTGCTGAGCGAAAGAATGAAGCGCCCGTCGGGGCTCAGCGTTACTGCCGTCAATGCACCCGAGTGGCCTTTCGGAATCACGAGCTCGATGCCGTCGCCGCTCGTCGGCGCCTGCACACGCTGGGTGCGCCCCCGTTGGCGCATGAACTGCTCCTGCATTTCGGCCTGGCTCGGCATCTCGTAGCCGGCGTCACGCGGCGGCAGCGAAGGCTGTACCGCGCAGTTGGACACGCTCAAGGCGGCTGCCAGGGTCATCGAGCATTGCAAGGCACGGCGTCCATAGCGCGGCGTGTTCATATTTGTGCTCCCTCCGGGGCGTAGCCCCGCGGCCTAGCTAGTCATTGATCACCACGGTCAGCGTTGTCGCGGTCCAATCCGACGGCACGGCTGGCGCTTGCGATGCCGGCGGTGCGGCGTTGCTCTGCATGGCGTCCGCAGGCGGCGCCGGGTAGCTGTAGGCCGGTGTCGCCGACGGCGTCGGCGGATTCGGCGCCGCCGGCGCGCCCGCCTGCGTCGGCACGTGCGAGGTCGGGTCTTGCACGGTGACGATGCCGCGCGTGGCGAGACCGCGGAACGTGCTGCGCAGATCGCCGACCGCGGCCGCGACAGCGCGCGTTCCCACGCCGACTCGCGACGCGGGCGCGCCCAACGTCCGAACGCGCTGACGGATCGCCTGCGCGGTCTGCAGGTCGGTGCTGGCAAAGACGCGGATGGTGTCATTGCCTTTCGGCGGGCTGTAGTCCCAGAAGAAGCCGGCACGGTTGCCCGATTGCAGGGAGTCGGGCAGCGCGACCATTTCTCCGGCGCGCACCAAACCATCCGGGTAGAAGCCTTGCCGCTGGTGCTCGCTCGGGAAGAGCAGGTTCACGCCGCCTTCGGAATCGACGTCGACCACGGTGAGATAGGCGTCCGCGGTGGCGCGAATTTCGAGTTGCAGGCTGTTTTGCGGCGTGCGCGGCTCTCCCGGCCGGCGGATGCGGTATTGCGCCGGCTGCGTATCGGCGACGACCATGACGCCGCGCGTGCCGACGCCGCGCGTCCCGGCTGTCGGCTGCGCCGCCGCGGCGTTTGCCACCCGCGCGTCGACTTTGATTTGCGACGACGGGTTGTCGAGCGTAAGGAGCTCGGCGGCATTGACCGAGCGCGACACCACGACCGCGACGCCCGCGCCCCACTGCTGGTTGGCGAGCGGGAACGACGCGACGACCTGCAGGCCGTCGGCCGAGAGCAGCCGCAGCATGTCGCGCTGCACGTTCACCAGGAAGCGCGCCGGCCGGTTTGCGCCGACGAACTCCACGTCCTTGAGGAAGCCGCGCAGCGTGTCCTCGATGTTTTTTCTGCGCTCGGGCGGCACATCGACGATGCGGATGGCGATCTGCTGGGCGCTGCCCGCGGGCAGCAGCGCAACGGCGCGCGCGCCGTTCGGTATCGCTACGCCTTGCGGTTGCAGCGTCGCGACGCCGTCCCTGCCGGTCGCCTGCACGACGGTCGCGACCGCCAGCGCGGCGCCGGGCGAGAACGTCGCATCGGCCGGCGGATAGATTGCCCAGGTCGAGCCGGGCCCGCCGCCGAGGAGGAGGCTGTTCACGAGCGTGATGCGACCCGGTGCCTGCGGGCGCGCTTCCACCCACGGCAGCCGCGTGGGAGGCGAGCCGGCGGCGGCGCCTTGCACGCTGCGCGGCTCGAAAAGCGGCTTGTCGAGCAGCTCCGGCGGCGCCTCGAGCTGCGGCTCCGGCATGACGCTGCGGTTGATGCGCGCCTGGATCTTCTTCAGCTCCTGCTCGACACCGCTGAACACCTCGCGCGCCGAAGCGTTCGGCGGGGAGCTGCCCATGCTCCTCGCGAGCGCATACGTAAAAAAGCCATGGAAGCGCCCGTCGACCGGCCCATCGAGCGCCTCCTGGTTGGCGGCGGCGCCGGTGAGAACCACGAAACGCGACTCCATCACCGGCACGACGGCGCGCGTCGACACCTTGGACTTCTCGTAGGCCTCGTAGATGGCGATGCGCGTGTCCTGCGGCACCGAGCGGGTGCGGATGTCGGTCGAGCGCGTGGCGGTTCCGGAATGGCAGGAGTCGAGGACGATCAGGACGCTGCGCGTTTTCAGCCGCGCGAAGATCTCGTCGAGCTCGTCGTCGACGATGTCGCGCACGTCTCCCGTGCGGCCGTCCTGCGGGATGATGGTCTCGTCGAGGCCGTCGTCCTCGTCGCCGTTCAGGTCCTTGACCTGCGAGCCGTGACCCGAGTAATGGAAGTAGACGATGTCATCGGGCCCGGCTTCCTTCACCAGGCGATCCAGCGCCGCCATGATGGCCGCCCGCGTAGCCCGCTCGTCGGTAAGCACAGTGATATTGCGCTCGGCGAAGCCCCAGCGGCTCACGAGGACATGCCGCATCGTCTCGACGTCGTTCACCGAGCCCTGCAGCCGGGGCACGGCCGCATAGTTGTTGATGCCGACGAGGAGCGCGCGCTTCACCGGCTGCGCCAGTGCGGCGAGCGGCGCGAGCGCGCAGCAGGCGAGAAGCAGGACGGCCAGGCGGTTGCGCATCACGCCGGTTGTGTCGGTCTCGTGCAGCCAAAGGTTCATCGCGGCGACATTTCCTCGGCGCTCCTGACCAGGTTCGGATAGCGCGACCGCAAGTCCAGCGGGCGCGGCAGCTCGACTGTGTAAAGGCCCTGCTCGTCCGGGCCATCCACCACCCGCGCGCCCAGCCCGCGCAGCAGCGATGCCACCTCCTGCGCAGTCGACCGCGGCTGGAACGCGACGCGCAGCCGCGCGGGGGCCGGCGCAACCGAGCGCGTCGTCACCTCTACGCCGAGCGGCCGCTGCTCGCGGCCGAGCAGCCACGCCAGCAGGCCGAATTGCGCAACGACGAGCGCGAGCGCCACAGTGGGCGCAAAGTGCGGCGCGAGCAGCGCGCGCAGCGCATCATCCAGGGCGCCGAGCCAGCGCACGCTTCGCGCTCTCGCCCGCTCGCGCGCGATGGCTTCCTGCACCCGCTGCCAGGGCGCTGGTGACGGCGCCGGCTCGGAGGCATAGACGTCGCGCAGCTCCTCGCCCAGCCGCCGGCACTCGTCGAGCTCGCGCCGGCATTGCGCGCAGCTCTCGACGTGCTCCGCGACATAGGCGCGATCCTCGCCGGAGAGCGTGCCGTTGACGAAGGCCGGCAGGAGCAGCGCGGCCGGATGAGTCCCCAAGACCGGTGTATCGCGCAATGTCATGCGGCGGCTCCGGCCGGGTGAGCCTTCTCGAGTAGAAGCTTCAGTCGCCGCTTCGCGTAATACACGCGTGTTTTCACCGTATTCAGCGGGATGGCGAGCAGTCGCGCGATGTCCTCGTAAGGCAACTCCTCATAGAACACGAGGCGCAGCACCTCCTGGTGCTCCGGCGACAAGCCGCCGAGCGCTCCGCGCAGCAACGCGGCTTCTTCGCCGCGGCTCGCCTGCGAAGACGGATTGGCGTGAGGGTCGACGAGCTCGGCGCCCTCTTCCAGCGGCGCGAGGTTGCCTTCGCGCGCAGCGCGGCGAAGCGCGTCGAGGGCCTTGTGCCGGGCAATGCCCAGGATCCACGTCGACACGCGCGAGCTGCCGGCGAACGCGGCCGCGCCGCGCCACACGGCGAGCATGGTGTCGGCGACGACCTCTTCGGCGAGCGCCGCGTTGCGAGCGAGGAGGTATGCGTAGTTGAAGACGCGCTTTTCGTAGCGGCGATAAAGCGCCTCGAACGCCCGCAGGTCCGTGCGCGCCGCGGCGAGCAGCGTGGCGTCGTCCGCAATCGTCTCCCGCCCCTGGTTCGGCTGCGCGCCTGCCGCGTACGCCTTAGGGGCGGGCGATGAAGCTGACGACATAATCCGTCCCGCGAAAGCTCGCCTGCACGATATCGACCTGCCCCTGGCCGGCGGCGCTGACGCCCGAGCGCGCGAGCAGATCCGCGCGCAGAAACTCGAATGCCGCGCGCTCGAACTCGGCGCGCGCCTGCGGCTGCATGACGCCCTCGCGGATGCCGTTTTCCAGCGCGAGCTTGATGCTCTTCAGGTACTCGGCGGCGAGGCCGCAGACGTTGACCGGATAGACGAGATCGAAAAGGAAGGTGCAGCGCTCGCCCGGTTTCAGCGTGCCGTCGAACGTCACGCGCACCGTCTGCAGCGCCGGCAGGCCGCGAAGATCGGTGACCGGCGTGAGATAGACGTCCGCCACCGCGTTCTCCGCCACGAGGTCGGGCAGGGCGCCGTCGCCTTCCGGCGAATATTCGCGATAGAAGGTCTTGAATACCAGCACCGGAAAGACGAATCGAAGCCGCAGCTCGTTGCCCTGAACCGCCGCCACCGGCGGATTTGAGATGCCGCCGACGTGCAGGTAGGTCTTCGCGCCGTTGCCGACGTCGCGCACCTGCCGCTCGACATACAGGCGGCCGGTGAGCGCCCGGCCCAGGACATAGGTAGAGTCTGTCGGGCCCTGCATGTTCGCGAGCTGGATCACCGAGCGCGTCGGGTCGCCGAGGATCGAAGCGAGCGGCACGCTTTGCGTGAGCGTGCCGGCGGGTGCCGTCGGCGGCGCGCTCGGCGCGACCGGGGCTTGCGGTGCCTGGTTCGCGCGCGGTGGAAAGACCTGCGCGATTTGCGCCGGCTCGGCCGCATGAGCGCTGCATGCGGCGAGCAGAGCAGCGAGGAGCGTGCACCGCGAAGTCATCGCTCGGCTTTCGCTATTCGTGCCTGAACCAGCGTGTCACGGTCACGCCTTCGCCCGGCGCCTTCGCCACGTAGGTGAGCGGCGCCACTTGTGCCTGCTGACCCGTTTCCGAGCGCACCGTCGTTCCGTGACCGGCCGCCGTGCGCGCAAACCCGCCGGGAATCACCGCGGGCGAGCTCACGCGCTCGGCGGCGCGGCCGCGCGGCCGCTCGTTGCCGGCGACGCGCGCAATGCTCTCCTCCAGATCCGGCCGCGGCTGCGGCCACACCACGATGTAGAAGGTCTCGACGCCAGGCACCTCGTCCAGCGCATACCAGTTGGCGCCCTCCGGAAAGGCGTACTCCTGGTCGCGCTTCAGCGGGTTGGCATAACTCGAGCGGCCGGGAAAGACGCCCTGTGCCCAGCCCGAGCCGTCGAGCTCGACGATGTAGACGTAGCAATCGCAATTAGTGCGGATGACGAGCTTGAACTTGTCGCCTTTCTCCGGGTTCGCGGGATCGCCGCGCAGCGCCTCGCCGTCGTTCATCAGAACGACCCGGCGATCCGGCGTCTGGCGCACCAGAGCTACATCGACCGCCACCGGCTCCGCGGGCACGCCGCGAGGCAGCGGGTATGCAGGGTATTGCGGATACTGGGCGCTGGGTTGCGGCTGCGTCGGGTACGCGGCGGTCGGCGGCGCGCCGGGCTGCGCGGATGGATAGGACGGATATTGCGGGTATTGCGCCGACGGTTGTTGCTGGGCCGGATAAGGCGCGCCAGGTTGCGCTGCTGGCTGGCTCGAATACGCCGCGCTCGGCTGCGGCGGATAGCCGGCCGGTGGCGAGCCATATTGCCCGGGATATTGAGAGGCGGGCTGGCTGGGGTAAGCAGGCGTCGTCTGGGCGGGATAGCTGCTGGGCTGTTGCGAACCATATTGCCCGGGATACTGAGAGGCGGGCTGGCTCGGATAAGCCGGCGGTGCCTGCCCGGGATACGTCGACCCGGGGTAGGGCTGAGCAGCCGATGCCGTTGAGACGCCCGCACTCGCACCGGGGTATGGCGCCGCGCCGCCCGGATATTGGGCCTGACCAGTTCCCGGCAGAACCGGCGGCGGACCCGCTAGATTGACGTACGGCTGCGAGAGACGCGTGATCAGCCGGCTCACGTCCTCGCTATGACGAGAGCCGTAGTTGTTCGATGCCGTGACGAGCAGGTTGCGGGCGAACTCCATGCCCGCCGGAATCAGGAAGGGGGCGGCTGCAGCGCAGGCACCTAGGACCAGTGCCAAAGACACAACGCTCGTCGCAGTGCGACCGAGCCTCGCCACCGTGGTTGTCATCTTGTCGCCTCCCCGTCTCGCGATGCGCTGTATGTCGAACCAGCCGCGGCCGCGGTTCACTGCTGACAAGCTGCCAGTGGATTATTCCCGACTGACCGGGCTTTGGCCAGCGCTCCCTGGCCGCGGCCACCGGTCCTGAACTAGACGGCCCCTAGCTGAGTTTGTAGAGCCGCCGCGCGTTGTCGGCGAGCACCTTGCGCTTCTGCGCTTCGGTCAGGTCTTCGCGGCTGCGCAGCTCGCCGAGCGAGTGCGGGTAGCTGCCGTCCCAGTGCGGGTAATCGGAGGCGTAGACGATCTGGTTCTCGCCGATCAGCTTCATCGCCTGCGGCAGCAGGCACTCGTCGGCCTCGCACGAAAAGTAGATCTTTCCTGAGCGCGCGTAGTCGCTCGGTTTTTTCCTGAGCGCCGGCGCCTCGGACGCGCGCTTGGAATATTCCTCGTCCATGCGCTCGATCCAGTACGGCGCCCAGCCGCAGCCGGCCTCGAGGAACGCGAGGCGCAGCCTCGGAAAGCGCTCGGGAATGCCTTCGAGGACGATCGAGGTGAGCTGGCGCATCTGGCCGAAGGCGTGCGAGCAGGTGTGCGTCTGGATGAAGGTCGGAAAAAGCTCGAGCCCGCCGCCACCGAGATGCGAGCCCGACGCGTGCACGCCGAGCATCGTGTCGAGGCGCTCGGCCTCCTCGAAGATCGGCGTGAAGCGCGCGTCGCCGAGCACATGCGCGCCGTCCGCCGCCAGCATCGCGCCGACGCAGCCGAGCTCGCGCACGCCGCGGCGCAGCTCGAGCGCCGCCGCCTCCGGGTCTTGAACCGGCAGCAGCGCTACCGCTTTGAGCCGCGGGCTCTTCCGCGTGAACTCGTCGTGCATGAACGTGTTGTAGGCGCGGCAGAGCGCCACGGCCCATTGCCGGTCGCGCAGGAACGACATGAAGAGCCCGAGCGTCGGATAGAGCACCGCCATCTCCATGCCGCCGCGGTCGAGCGCCTTGAGCCACGCATCCGCAGTGGAGGCGAATTCGCCGAGCGTGCCGAGCATGCGGCGGTCCCAGCCGTCCCACGGGAAGAAGAACTGGTTCGACGGCCGCCGGCGATACGGCTCGTCGAGGTACCTGGCGATCTGCTCCTGCGTCTCGGTGACGTGGCCGTCGGCGTCGATGACGCTCATGACGTGCTCCTGGTTAGGGGCAGCTCTGGCGGTAGAACACGTACGCCTCGGCGCAATCCATGCTGCGCGAGCGCGGCGAGCCAGGCGCGCCGCAGAAGAGCTGGTAGTGCGCGCGAGCGCGCTCGCAGGCACGCGCCTCGCGCGCACGCTCGGGATGAGCATCGGGCGCCTTGGCGGCCGGGCGCGGCTTGTCCGGCTCGGCGTCCTGCTCCTCCTTGGAGAGCCGCCGGCCGGGATCGGGCAAATCCTGGGCGCCGCAAGGCGCGGCGGTGAGAAGCGCAAGAAAGAAAAACAGCCGCACCCGCCTATGATGCATTACATAGGCGGGCGCTGTAGCTCGGCGGTGAAAGTCAGGCGGCGGCGCGCGGTTCGGCGGGCGGCCGGCGGCCTGCAGGGCGGCTGACCTCCTGCTTCAGCATGTAGCGCAGCACGTAATCGAGGGTATTCCTGCCGTAGGGCTTGGTGATGTAGCCGTCTGCGCCGAGCGAGAGACCCCGGGCGATGTCCTCGGGCTCCGTCCTGACCGTCAGCATGATGATCGGCAGGTCGGCGTACGCCGGGTTGCGACGCAGGCTCGCGAGCACCTCGAAGCCGTCGCCGTCCGGCAGCCCGATGTCGAGGAAGATGGCGTCGGGCACGCGCCGCTGCAGGCGGTGGTAGAGCGCCCGCACGCTGTCAGCCGTCTGGGTGGCGTAGCCGGCCGCGTTCAGGCGCAGCACCGCCAGCGCGAGCTGGTCGGGATCGTCCTCGACGACGAGCGCGATGGTCTCCGCGACGGTCTTGGTGCTTGGCGCGCGCTTGGAGATCCGCTCGTAGTTGACATAGGCGCCGAGGCGGGTGAGGGAGGTGTCGGCAAACGAAGTCTCTCGGGCGAGGTGCTCCCTGTCCTCCTTCACCGCGGCGACGCCAGGACGGTCTCGACTCACTTCCCCTCCCCTACATGGATATACATGCACCTAGGTTACCGGGGAAAGGCGGCCACGCCTAGGAGGCAAGGATAAAAATGGTGGTATCCGGTGCGCCAGCGCACCAATCCGAGCAGCTAGAGCTCCACCCCGAGCTCCGGAATATCGGCCAGGGTGGCGCCGATCTCCCGCAGCAGGCGCTCCGGGTCCTGATCGAGCGCCCCGGCCGGCCAAGGGAGGTGGGGCCGGGCGCGCGCCTCGATATAGGCACCCAGCCGCCGGCCGCGCCGCACGCAGCGCCGGCCGAATTCGCCGCGCAGCCGCGCGAAGCGCGCCAGCGCCGCATCGATGTTTTTGTTGCTTTGCAGCGAGCGGGCCAGCGATGCCGCATCGAGCGCCGCCTTGGTGACGCCGATGCCGAGGTGCGGCCGCGCCACGTACGCCGCGTCGCCGAGGAGCACGACCCGGCCGGCGGCGATGCGCGGCGTCTCGACGTCGTAGATCGCCTGGAAAAAGGGCTGCGTGCGCTCGACCACTTCGGCAAGCCGCGGTGCCAGTGTCGAGCGCGCGATCGCTTTCAGCCGCGCGGCGAGCTCGGGCCGTACGTGCGGCCCGGTGGCGTCGACGGCGAGATCGGCGAGCTCCGCGTCACCGGGCGCCGGGCGGTACCACACGTAGTTCCAATAGCGGCCCGGCACCGGGTAGCACACCAGCATCTCGCCCGGCGGCAGCGCGAAGTAGTAGCAATTGCCGAGCTGCTCGCGCAGCGATGCCGGCAGCGAGCTCTCTTCGACGATGCCGCGCCAGCCGACGTAGCCGGCATAGACGGGCTGCACATCCGGAAACAGGCACGCGCGCACCGTGGAGCGCAGGCCGTCCGCACCGACGAGCAAGTTCGCGCGCACCGAGGACCCATCGTCGAAGTGCGCGACGATCTCGCCGTCGTCTTCGGTGAAGTCGATGAAGCTGCGGCCAGGGTGGTAGCTCCCGGGCGCGAGCCGCTCGCGCAGCGGGCGGTAAATGCGCACCCAGTGGCTCATGAGGTGCGGCCAAGCGAGCCGGTGGACCACCACGCCGCGCTCATCTAGGCAGACGCGCTCGGCCACGCGCACGCCGATCGACTCGTCCATGGCGATGCCGAGCTTGCGCATCACGGCGAAGAGCTCGTCGTGCGTGCCGATGCCGGCGCCGCGGCCGGCGAGATCGTCGGCGACGCGCTCGTACACGTCGACCGCCCAGCCGAGCTTTGCGAGCAGGTTCGCGGCGAACAGCCCGCCGATCGAGCCGCCGACGACGATGGCGCGTTGCTTTTGCATGCCGACTCGCGGATTATTGCCTGCGAATGGTTCGCCCGCTCGCATTCGCGGTCCTCTGGCTCATCACCGTCGCCGCGCTGGCGCAGCCCTATCCGTCGAAGCCGGTGCGCATCTTCGTCACCATCGGCCCGGGCGCGGCCGCCGATGTGCTCACGCGCATGGTCGGCGAGAAGCTCGCGCCGCGGCTTGCGACGCCGATCGTGATCGAGAACCGCGCCGGGGCGGGCGGCAACATCGCCGCCGATGCGGTGGCCAAGTCCGCGCCCGACGGCTACACGCTCCTCATGGCCTCCTCCAGCACGCACGGCGCGAACATCTCGGTGTATCCGAAGCTGCCGTTCGATCCGATCAAGGACTTCGCGCCGATCGTGCTCGTCGCGACCAATCCCAACGTGCTCGTCGTCCCGCCGTCGCTCGGCGTCAACAGCCTCGCCGAGCTGCTCGCGCTTGCCAGGCAAAAGCCCGGCGAGCTCACGTTTGCTTCCGGCGGCACCGGCACGTCGATGCATCTCTCCGGCGAGGTGCTCGGCATGCTCGGCGGCGTCAAGCTGCAGCACATTCCCTTCAAGTCGACGCCGGAGGCGATCAATGCGGCGCTGGCAAGCGAAGTGTCGATGACCTTCGCCAGCGCGCCGACCGTCATGAGCCAGGTGAAGGCGGGGCGGCTCAAGGCGCTCGGCGTGACCTCCGCCAAGCCGCTCTCATCGCTGGCCGATGTCCCGCCGCTCGCGGCGCAAGGGCTCGCCGGCTTCGACTTGTCCGCCTGGTTCGGGCTCGCCGCGCCGGCGGGCACGCAGGAGGCGATCATCAATCGCTTGAACAGCGAGACGCTCGCCGTGCTGGCGATGCCCGACTTGCGCGAGAAGTTCGCCGCGCTCGGCATGGAGCCGCTCGGCAGCACGCCGGCCGAGTTCGGCGCCTTCATCCGCTCGGAGATCCAGCGCCTGGGCGCGGTGGTGCGCGCCTCCGGCGCGCGGGTCAACTAACGTTCAACTGAGCTGGTCAATCGCTCAGCCAAACGCGCAAAAACTTGTTGTGCTTTCTGCTCCAGAAAAACAGCGAAGCGGCGCTTTCCAGTTTGAAGTACATCAACCCAGGATCACGCAAGTTCAACTTCGGCCGGTTCTTGTGTGGTCCGAAATTGCAGTCCTTCGCTTGATCGAAGCACGCGTATCGATGAACCCCGGGTGGTAGCACATCCACCCCCATCGATAGGTCGACGTTTGGGTATTGCGAGCCCCAATTGATTTCGTCCAACTTAATCCATTCGAACTGATTTCCCGCTTTCGATAGTTTTACCCACAGAGCTTCACCGCTGAAGTTTGTGCTCTTCAGCAAAAAAGCTTCATCGGGTACACCGTCGCCATTGAAATCGGCAGTTGCCTTCGCAAACGCCACGGGGCTTTCCCTGCGAGTCGGATCGGCTACTTCTTTAGCGGTTGGCATCCGCCACCCGACCGGCAGGTCTTGTGACCATCCCTGCGCTGAGTTGAGCGCGAGAGCGACTATGGCGGCTACGAAAGCGAGATGGAACCAGCTCTTAGGCTGCATGCTTTATCCAACGCCACAATGCAAATGCGCTCCCCACAAGCGCAGGCGCGATTACGGCAATGAGGGTGACGAACGAGAATTCTGCTGGTACGTAGTAGTGCCCCGGCATATCAGTCACAAAGGTAACGAACGCGAGCAGAACAAGGATCGACGCATAAATGACAGCTGCCAATATGCGGGCCCACTGGTACTGAAAAGTCTTGGGTCTGAGGATTAAGTACAGAACGCCGATCAACACGGCCAGTACCACCCAAATCCAGAAGACGGAGAGCCACGGGTATGGCGCGTGCTCGGGATCAGGCACGAAGCCTCGAAACTGCGCCTGATACAACGTGAGGGCCGCAAAGAGAAACCAGTAGGCAATTAGGCCGTACCGACGAAACACGGCGTTAATCATGCCGCCTGATGTGCTTCAGCCGTTGAGATGCGAAGGCGAGGGCTTGAGCTCGCCGCGCTCGATCTTGAGCACAAGCTCCGTGAGCTTTACGTGGCTCGGCGCGCGCACGCCTACTTCGGCGCCCTTCACCGCGATGTAGCCATTCATCTGCTCGATCTCGGTGCGCCGGCCCTTGAGAATGTCCTGCGCCATCGACGGCCGCTGGATGTCGGCGCGCGGATTCTCGCCCGCCTTGGGAATGAGCACGCTCTCCACTGCGGCGAGCGCCTCGCGGTCGCCTTCGGCGGCACGCGCGAGCTTGTCGGGCTCGACGCCGCGGATCTTCTCGAGCTGGTAGCCGAGCGCCTGCCCAACGCGCACGCCTTCGCCGGCGAGCGCGATCTGGAAGCGGCGGATGCGGTCGTTGCCGAGGCACGCGGGCGACGTGAGGCCGGTGGCGGCGGTGACGCCGTTGCCCATGCCGTTCTGCACCAGCTTCGACCAGCGCTCGCCCCAGAGGTTGGTGGTGACTTTCGAGCTGTCGATGCCGCGCAGCCAGGCGGCGAGCTCTTCCGCGCGCGGCGTGACGCGCCCGTGCGGCTCGCCGACGCGGAACACGGTGTGCTTGTCGCCGCCTTTCGCCACCGTGCGGCGGATGCGGCCCGGCTCGTACATGTCGACCGAGATGAGCGAGGCGACGACGCCCACGACGCGCCCCCAGCCGACGACGCTCGCGATGGTCTCCTCATTCAGACAGTTCTGCAGCGAGACGATGTAGCCGCGACTGGAGAGGTAAGGCGCGATCAGCTCCGTGGCCCAGCGCGTGTCGTAGGACTTCACCGCGACGAACGCAACATCGACCGGCGTGCGCGCGAGCGATTGCACCTCGGTGAGGTGCATGGTCTTCGCTTTGCGCACGGTGAAGCGCTCTTCCGGCGTCATGCCGTCGAGCTCGAGCCCGCGCGCGCGGATGGTTTCGACGTGCTCGGGCCAGGCGTCGATCAGCGTCACGTCGTGTCCGAGATGGGCGAGGGTGCCGCCGACATAGCCGCCGAGGGCGCCGGCGCCCACTACTGCGATTCGCTTGGTCATGAGCGCATCATAAAGCTAGACTCTCGCGCATGGACATCCGGCCGCTTGCCGGCGCGCTCGGCGCGGAGATCCGCGGCGTGGCGCTCGCGACGCTCGAGGACGAGCGCGCCTGGCGCGAGATCCACCGGGCGTTTCTCGAATATGCGGTGCTCGTGTTTCGCGACCAGGCGCTCGAGGCCGCCGACCTCATGCGCATCGGCGGCCGCTTCGGCCCGCCGTGCCACTACCCGTTCGTCACCGGCCTCGAGGGCTTCCCCTACATCTTCGAGGTGGTGAAGGAGGAGGCGGAGACGACCAACTTCGGCGGCAGCTGGCACTCGGATACGACCTACCTGCGCGAGCCGCCGCTCGCTACGCTGCTCTACGCGCTCGAGACACCGACTCACGGCGGCGACACGCTCTTCGCGAGCACGCGCGCTGCCTATGACGCGCTGTCGGACGGCATGCGCGAAATGCTCGCCGGCCTCGTCGGCGTGAACAGCGCGGGGCTCAAGTACGGCGGCGGACGCTCCAAGATGCACAGCAAGATCGGTGGCATGAAGGTGCACGACACCGACAACGCCGAGCAATACGAGGCGGAGCATCCCGTGGTGCGAACGCACCCGGACACCGGCCGCAAGGCGCTCTATCTCAGCCGCAGCCACACCATCCGCCTCAAGGACATGACCGAGGCCGAGAGCCGGCCGCTCATCGAGTTCCTGCAGGAGCACCAGACGCGGCCCGAGTTCACCTGCCGCGTGCACTGGGAGCCGGGCACGCTCACGGTCTGGGACAACCGCTGCACGCAGCACTTCGCGGTGAACGACTACCACGGCCAGCGCCGGCGCATGCGGCGGCTGACCGTGGGTGCACAGACTCCGCGCTAGTTCAGTACGGCGTAGCCTCTGCCTTTCATGCAGTTGCGCACGATCATGCGCTGCTCGTTCGCGCCGGCGCCCGCGCCCTTCGCCCCGCCGATGACCGCGCCGCCGCCGGCGGCCTGACCGGCGAGGCCCTTGTGGCCGGTCGCCACCGC
>JACXTT010007064.1_pt1 | contig 15921 bp, 7 predicted proteins | sample 9270951 | NCBI WGS metagenome assembly JACXTT01 (sample SAMN15532306, study PRJNA645909) | rock metagenome | isolation source: weathered quartz diorite | place: Puerto Rico | collected 2017-06-21 | reverse complement strand
GGGCGAGTCGCTGCCGCGGGCGGAACGATCGCCTGTGCCCGTCGCGCCAGTTCCCGCCACAGCGGCCGCTGCGGCGGCGGCGCGCGCGGCGTGAGCGGCTTCGGGATGGATGAGGATGCCGCTGTCGAGGTACACGCCGCCGCTGCCGCCGAAGACGAGGCCTTGGTAACCGCCGCCTTCTTTCTCGCCGCCGGCGTAGCCGAAGTAGTCAGTGTGGCCGACGCCGTTGCGGACGGTGTCAAGGAAGACGTCAGCCGACAAGAGGCGGGGCAGGTAGAGGTACCGGCAGCTGTCGAGCCACACCTTGGTGATCGGCGCGGTGGGCTGGTCGGGCTTCCAGAACCACTTGGTGAGCACCGCATTGAGGTGCTGGGGCGCCCACCCGCGGATCACCCACTCCCGCTCCTTGGTGGCGCGCTCGAATTCCTTGTCGAACGACGAGCCCGTGAGGGAGATGGCCTCGTCCTCCCAGCCCACGGCCGACGGGCCGCTGGAAGACTCCGCATCCTGCATCGGGACGAGTAGGAAGCGGTACGCCTCGCGGATGCTGCCATCGACGCGCTTCTCCGCGTCTTCGAGGTTCTTCTTCGCTTCTTTTTGGTGATGCGGGTCGAGGTTGAGCTGCTCGTAGTCGTCGACGATCGACTGCCAGGCGAGCAGCCGCCGCACGTGGTCGCGCAGCGTCGCCGTCGCGTTTGCGTCGGGCGCGAGGAAAAGCACGCGGTTTTGGTACTCGCGCTGTTTTTCGCCGTGGCGCGCCAAGATTTGGGCGGCGGTGTTCACCGCGCGGCTGTCCCAGTCGCGGCGCTTGTGGCTGTGGTCGGGCTCGAGCGCCACGAGGCGCAGCTCCACTTTGTCGGGGATGTCCTTCGCGTCGGCGAAGACGTGCACCTTCGCGGAGCTCGTCTTGATGACCTTTTCGAGGCGGTCCTTCAGCTCGGCGTTGACGTGCAGGCGCATGTCGAACCGCTGCATCCGGTCCTCCATCTCGCGGCGCAGGTTCGGGCGCGAGTCGAACCAGTAGCGGTCATTGCCGGAGTAGAGGTAGTGGAGTCGGTCCGAGAGGCGTTTGAGCGCGTCGTCGTACTTCGACACCGACTGGCCGGGCTGGGCGCAGCCGAGACGGATGCGCTCGACGCCGATGCCGCGCACCTTCTGCCCGGCAACGGACGGCGCGCTGCCCATGAAGATGGTGCGCGCGGCGCGCAGGCACGCCTGGATGCCGCCGAGCGCGGGCGTGCTCGTGTCGATTTCACGCGGCTCGGCGTTCTTGCCGTCGATGTCCTTGTCGACGATCGGATCCCAGCCGGCGGGCAGGTACTTGATGAGCTCGTTGCGCACGCTCGGATCGCCGAGCGGCACGGAGCCCGGCAGAATGAGCGGGTCGGAGTTGCCGTCGGCCCAGAGCGAGTGGACGAGCCGCGCCATGAGGCGCAGCACGCCGCGCGTGCGCTGGAATTTCGGTAGCGTCGACCAGTCCTTGTAGAGGCACTCGAAGACCTCGGGGTGGATTGGGTAGCTCGCCTTGAGGCGGCGCAGGTAAGCGGCGTCGCGAGCCTCCTTAGGGAACTTGTCCGGATCTTCCGAGTACAGCTCCGCAAAAGCGCGACACACCTCGTCGGCGGCCTTCTGGTTGTCGACTTTTCCGAACAGGCGGCGGCGGACGATCTCGAAGGCCTCGTCGCTGCCGACGGGCTTCCACACTGCCTCGATGCGACCGAACACCTTCTGCACCGCGCCGAGCGTGTGCTCGCCCATGTCGTCGCCGGCCTCCATCATGCTGTCCGGCAGCGAGCCGAGCACCATGGCGTTCGGCACGCGCGACGCCGCCTCGGTCAGTGCCTGCAGGAACGAGAGGACCGAATTGTACGTCCCGCCCCTGTAGCTCTTGCCCGATTGAAACTGGCGCAGATACGCGACCGTTTCATCGAGGAGGACGATGGCGGGCCCGTATTTCTCGAGCAGCTTGGCGAGCACGTCCTTGCCGGGCGAGGTGCCGTCCTTGTCGGAGTCGGCGACCATGTCGTGGCCGTCCTCGCCCCCGAGTTGGAAGGCGAGCTCGCCCCACAGGGTGTTGGTCTTGAGCTTGCCGTGGGTCTGCGCCTGCGATGGCGAGAGGAAATTGCCGTCGAGCACGGCGACGCGCGCCCGGGCGAGATCCTTCACCTTGGCCTTGTCGAGCAACTCGGGGACGCCGAGCATCTTCTTCGCGGGCACCTTGCCCGACGCGACGTGCAGCACGGCCATCATCGTGTGCGTCTTGCCGCCGCCGAACGCGGTCTGGAGCTGCACGACGGGATCGCCGCCCTTGCCCGCGAGGCGCTTGAGGACGGACTGCAGGAGAAGGCTCATGCCCTCGGTGATCACCGTGCGCTCGAAGAACCGGACGGGATCCTGGTAGTCGGGCGGCGCCTTGCCGAGAACGACCTTGGTGAGATCCGCGGCGAACGACGCCTCCTGGAAATTCCCTTCCAGCACGTCCTCGTGCGGATTGATCAACTCGCGCCAGGGTTTCAGGCTCATGTCTCTCCCCGTTGTCCTCAGTTGATGAGCTCGAGCTGCTCGCCGTAGCCGACGTCGCGGCTTGCGGCGACGATTGCGGGCCACGACGCGATCAGCTCGTTGTAGGCACGCGCCTCTTCGGCGCGCTTCTGGCGTTCGCAAATCGTGTAGAGCTGGTAGGCGAGCTGACGGATCGGCTCCTGCCGGTGCGCCATGCGCGCGAGCAGTGCTCCCGCTGTCTGCTCGCTATCGCCGAGCGCACGGCACATGTGGTGGCATGCCTCCCAAACCGGCACGCGAGTGTCGGTCGTCGGATCCCACTTCTTCGGGTACTCCTTGATCTTCAGGAGTCGGACCTTGCTTTTGGTTTCAGCAAGTACGCCGGCTTCGACGACGCCATCGACGGCGGTACCTTTCGCACGCGCAAGCACGTCTGCCTCACCAAACGGACCGGGGTCGAAGCCATACTGCTGGAACCAGCCAATGCAGAAGCGCGTGTCGGCATCTAGGTCGCCCTCGGCCTCGCCAAAGTGGGCGTCAATCGCCTTGTTGATATGGGTAAGAGCGTTGTGAACCGTCATTGCCGTCCCATCTGCCTCAAGGACTGCATCGTATTTTGAGAAAATCGCCATGCCAGGACCAATCGCGGCCTGCGCAAGATCGACGGGTGCAACGGACGCTGCGGGATCGGCGGTCATTTCTGCCAACGCGGACGGAAGCGCGCGTTCAAGCTGGCGCAAGAAATCTTTGCGTGCGATCTGGTGCGCACCCATGAGGCGAGGCCTACACACCAAGACGATGCTGGACGCGAGAGCACTGACGTTTTTCTTGAGATTTCCGGTGTACTCGGTCCGCATCGGCCAGGTTCCAACGATGGACAATCCGGCGCGGAGAACGGCTTCCAGAAATGCCTCCCAGCCGGTGCTCGCTGTTCCGTCACCACTGTCCGTGTCGCTCTGCTTGAACGCATAGTAGATGGTGATCGGTGCGGACCGACTCGTTTGGAGCGCGAGTCGTGTCATCGCCCTCGTCATTCCATCGAGAAAAAACTGCTCGGCTTGCTCCCTGCTCCCATGCCGAAACGGAGTGGCAACCAATTCTTCCGCTTTGGGGGTGGTTACGGTCGCAAACAGATCCGGGTAGCTCGCCTTCAGCGAGCGCCGTAGCCAGATGTAGAAAAAATCGGACAGATCGGCGTACCCGATGTTGTCGTAATAGGGAGGGTCCGTCGAAATCACTCGCCCGTCCGCGACGACGCCGCCTGCATCCTGCTGGGTCACCACTCCAGGCACAGACGCGGGAAGCTCGCTCAGGACGGCCGCAAGCCATTTCACGCCGCCTTCGAAGTTGCCAGAAGAGTCCGAGAGCGGATTGCCCTCAGCAAAATCCCACGTCATGGGGATCGCCTGCCGACCAAACGTGCTCGTGACGGTTTCGTACTTCACGCCAGAGTGCCAAGTGCAAATCGTTGAGCAATAATTGGCGACTCGGTCGACGGCGAAGGCAAGGAAGGTGGCGATTGCATCTGCATAGGCGCGTGCCCCGTGTCCGCCTTGATGAAGGGCGAGATTGTCGTCAACCATTCCCGCAGCCACCGCGTCCCGGCGGCAGCGCCCAACGACTTCTGCCGCGAGGTCTGAGAGCGTCGTGAGCGCGACGAGCTGGCGATTGGTGAAGAGGTCGCGATGCTTTGTGATGCCGTATTCTTGGACGCGAAAACCAAGAGCCTTCTCCGGGAGGCTGGTGCCTGGTGGATTCTCCGGTCGCGCCGCACCAGCGAGGGCTTCCATTTCGACGGTGGGCGCGACGTAGATGCGGCGGCCGCGTCCCTCGAGTACGACGGTCATTAACCGCGCTTTCAACCGGCCTGACTTCGCTTCGGCGCGAATGTACTGGAATGGAATCGGCGATCCTGAGAGTAGGCAGGTTCCTCCGGTGCGGCCGACGGTCGACTCGACCTCAGGTTCCTTGTGCCGGTCGCCACAGATTCGAAACCGATATGCGCCATTCTTCTTGTCCACTACCGGCTCGATCCAGGTGCGGCGATCGGGCTTCGTCGACAACCAGAAGTTCGCCACCAGCGGAACGTCCACATGTGACCACGCTGGGCTCGGACTCGCCACGGTTCGTGCCCACAACCAGGCGATGACCGTGAACTTCTCCCCCACCAGCGCTTTGAGATCCGGGCGCTCTTTGGTCATCTCTCGGGTGATTTCCATCTTTGGAAAGAGCGAACCGATTCGCCGCTCGGCTTCATCGCGCATCCACGCGCCGTAACGACGCACATCCTCGGCGAGCCCCCTCGCGCCTGACCAATCCTCGACGGCCGCGGCCTTGGTCTGTTTCTCGCTCTTCGGAATCGGCCCGACCGGCGCACGGCCAGCGAATTTCGGGGGGACCTCGATCATCGCCTTGTTGATGAGAACCGCGACCGGGTTCAGGTCGCTGGCGTGCGCTTCGAGGCCGAGTCGCTGGGCTTCAAGCGGGATGGCGCCGCCGCCGGCGAACGGATCATGGAACGCGGGCAGCTTGTTCGGATCGAAGAGCGTCTTGGCGTCGGGGTGGTTCCTGTTCGCCTCGCACGTCTCCTTCCACGAGGCGCGGATTTCCTTGCGAGCTCGTTCGAGAACGTCCTCGTTGTTGGTGTTCTCCCACTGGACGAGGTCGGTGATGAGCTGGAAGAGCTCGTTGCGCTTCTTGGTGATGGCGCCCTTGATCTGGTTCTTCTTCAGCTCCTCGTCGCTGTACTTCCACGACGGGTCGTTCACCAGCTGGGCGAACAGCACGGCGCGCGCCGCCGCGAGCGGCCGGCGCGCCCACCAGAGGTGCAGCGTCGAGGGATGACCGTGGCGGATCGACTTCTCGCGGGCGCACGCCTTGTTGATGGCGTCGAGCGGGATCGCGACCTCGATCAGCTTCTTCGGGGCGATGACAGGAGCAGCACCCTTGGGGTGCTGCGGCGAGGAAGCAGAGTGGTCGGCCATGGAGTCTTTCAGGCGAGATCGGGCGCCTTGGCGCGCTTCAGCAGATCCTTGATCGAGTGGTTCACGCTCACCACGCTGCCGTCGAGCTCCTTGGCGAACGGCGTGCGGACGTAGTGGGGGCCGTCGACCTTGTCGCCGTCGACGCGGACGATCGCCAGGATGAACTTTGCGCCCTGGTTGAGAGCTTCGAGCACCTCGTTGGCAGTGACGGTGACGTAGTCGGCGTCGACGTAGCGGCCCTTCACCTCGATGTGGCGTGTCGTGCCAGCGGGCGTGACAGAGGTGATGTCCCAGCCGCATTTCTCGGCGCTGACGTCCTTCACCTTGTTGCCAAGCTTCGTCTCGGCGTCGGTGACCGCCTTCATGCCGATCATCTCGACGCGCTTCTTCACGTCGGCGTCGGCCTCGGCCTGGAGGGGCTTGCCCTCGGCCGCGTCGATGAAGCCCTTCGGGATGATGAGCGCGCAGCCGAGCACAATCGGCGGGTTGCTGGAGAGCTGTAGCTGCGCCTCCAGCTCCTTGGTGCGCACGTCGAGCCGGGCCTTCAGCTCCTCGGCGCGCTTCTTAGCGTTCTCGGGCTGCACCTGCGGCTGCTTGCCGGCCTTCACCTGCGCGGTGAGCTCGATGGCGCGCTTCGACCAGTGGTTGATCTCGCGCGTGAGCCGCTCGTGAACGGCTTCGAGCGTCTTCTTCACCACCGCCTTGCGCTGGCGCTTCACCTCGTCGAAGTGGTCCTTCACCAAGTGCTCGCTCGCCCACGACGTGGCGATCGCCGACAGGTCGTCCTTGAGCCACGGGTCGGCCAGCACCTTGGCGACGACCGCCTTGTGCTCGGACGAGGGCGTCTCGTAGCTGAGGTAGGGCGCGGCGCCGCCGTTGCGCACCTGGCCCTGCTTGTCGATCTCGATGAACTGCATCCGCCGTGACGCGAGGCGCGTCATGCTGGTGCCTTCGCGCACGCCGTGGTCGACCATGAACATCAGGCGCGGGCTCGTGCCCGGATCGGTCGGATCGACGAACACCGTGCCGGTTTGGAGCGACTTCTCTTCGGCGGCGAGCATCACGTGGATCAGCGCGGCCATGAGCGGGTGCGCGGGATGCACCAGATCGGCGTCGGGCTTGTGCAAGATGCGCGTCTTTTCACGGTCGAACGTGATGCGCTCGTAGCGTTCGAGCACCGGGCGCCGGCCGCCCTCGATGGCGTGGTGTTTCCGCACCGCCGCGGGGACGTGCTTGATCTCGTAGCGGCCGGCCTCGCGCTCCTTGAGGTCGGCGCCAAAGCGCGCGAGCGACTCCACGACGAAGCGGCGCAGATAGAAGGGCTGGAGCTTCTTGGCCTCGGCCTTCTCCATCTGCTCCTTCACCATGTAGAGCCGCTCCTGAGAGAAGACGTCGGCGGTGAGCGCGTTCCGGTCGATGATGTGCTGCAGGTGCTGGCGATCGAGCGCGCCCTCGACCTTGCGGAAGAGCTTCTCCTTTACTTCCTTGCTCTCGCCGTAGCGGATCGCCTCGATGAGCAGCTCCTTCAGCGGCTTGTCGTCGAACGACTGGCCGAGGATGTCGAACACCTTGCCGCCGAGCGCCTTGCGCTCCTCTTCGAGTTTCACGAACAGGCGGTTGAAGACCTCGCCCTCGCGCGTCTCGATGGCGACGAGGTTCCAGAGGTGGCAGACGTCCTGTTGTCCGATGCGGTGGATGCGGCCGAAGCGCTGCTCGATGCGGTTCGGGTTCCACGGCAGGTCGTAGTTGACCATCAGATTGGCACGCTGCAGGTTCACGCCTTCGCCGGCTGCATCGGTCGCCACGAGAACGAGCACGTCCTTGTTTTGGCGGAACTGCTCCTGGGCGATGAGGCGGTCCTCGCGGCGCGTGCCGCCGTGGATCTCTACGACGGCATCGGGGCTGCCGAGCACGGTGGCGATCTTCTTGCGGAGGTAATCGAGCGTGTCCTTGTGCTCGGTAAAAATGATCATCTTCCGGCGGCCTCCGCCGGGGAGAAACATCTCGGGCGCGTCGGAATCGACAATCGCGGACAGCTCGTCCCACTTCTTGTCGACGCCGCTCTTCAGCACGTCCAGCGCCTGTTTTTCCAGGCCGCGGAGGATCTCGATTTCGCCGGCCAGCTCGGGGATCGTCTTCGCGGCGGTGGCCTCGTCGACCAGCTCTTCCTCGATCTCCTCCAGCTCCTCGGCGGTCATGTCCTCGTCGAGGTCGTCGGGGTCGTAGTCCTCCCAACCGGTGCGCGGCTTGCGCGAGGCCGGGTTCTGCAGGAATTCGAGCCGCTCCTGAAGGCGTTCGCGACGGCGGCGGAGCGACGCGGCGATTGCGGCGGGCGAGGACGCGAGCCGGCGCTGCAGGATGGTGAGCGCGAAGCCGACCATGCCTTTCTTCTTGCCTTCGAGGTGATCAGCCGCGCCCATCTGCTCGCGCACGTACTTGGTAACGGCGTCGTAGAGGGTCTTCTCGGCGGGCGAGAGCGTGTACTTCACCGTCTCGGCGCGGCGCTCGGGGAAGAGCTTGGCGCCGTCGAAGGTGATGAGATCCTCCTTCACCATGCGGCGCATGATGTCGTTGATCTCCACGGGCTCGATCTTCCCCTTGGCCTTTCCCTGGAATCGGTCGGGATCGACGAGAGCGAGCCAGGCCTGGAAGTCCTCCTCCTTGCCGTTGTGCGGCGTGGCCGTCATCAGCAGGAAGTTGCGCGTCAGCTCGGGGCTGCCGACGAGCTTGCCGAGCTCGTAGCGGCCGGTCGGCTCCAGCTTGTTGCCGTTGTAGTGCGCCGACATCTTGTGGGCCTCGTCGACGATGACGAGATCCCAGTGCGCGGCCTCGGCGCGCATCTTGTCGTGCCACTCCTCCTTGCGCGAGAGCTGATCGAGTCGGGCAATGAGGTAGTTGTGCTCGGTGAACGGGTTGCCGCGCGCGGTCGACTCGACCAGTGCGGAGGTGAGCAGGTCGAAGCGCAGGCCGAATTTCTCGGAGAGCTCCGTCTGCCACTGCTCGACGAGGCTGCCCGGCGCGACGATCAGGCAGCGGTCGAGGTCGCCGCGCAGCATGAGCTCGCGGATGAGCAGGCCGGCCATGATCGTCTTGCCGGCGCCGGGGTCGTCGGCGAGCACGAAGCGGAGCGGCTGCTTCGGCAGCATCGCCTCGTACACCGCCGAGATTTGGTGCGGCAACGGCATCACGTCCGACGTGTGCACCGCCATCATCGGGTCGAAAAGGTGCGCAAGCTTGATGCGTATGGCTTCGGCGGCGAGCTTGAAGGAGTCGGGGCTGGCGTCGAACGACCAGATGCGCGTCTGGCTCGACACCGACAGCTTCTCCTCGTCGGCGCGAAACAGCGTTTTTTCCAGCACGCCGCCGCTCAGCAGCTTGTAGGTGACGTCGGCCGAATCGGCCCCGGTCCTGCTGACGTGCAGGATCTTCACCGGGCCGGATGGCTCGATGCCGGTGACGTGGGTGTTGACTTCGAGGGCGTCGAGCTTCAGCACGGCGGTGGTCGATCGGAACCCGGGCGGCTACGCCCGCGGAATGGCTGGGGGTTGTCGAGGTTACAGGGAGCGTTGGCCGCGATCAATCGCTCGCGCGGGGGCACCGGGGCTGCTGAGCCCGTGGGCCCCAGCTGGCGCGGGCGCGGGCCAAGGCGGCGCGCCGGTCCCTCGACGTCGGCTTCGGCCGGGCCGTCAGAGCGCGGACGCGAGCAGCAGCCCGGCGAGGATCCCCCAGCCCGCGGCGGCGTTGCCGTTGAACACACGCGAACCGTCGGGGGCCGTCGTCGCCGCAGCGTTGCCCGCGATGAGAGCGACGAGAAAACCTCCGCCAACGGCCAAGGTGTTCTTTTCGCCGCGGCTCATGGGCGCGCGCTCGGTGCCGGCAAGCTCCATGCGCACGTCCTCGGCGTCGCGGACGCCGCGGATGCTGTTGCATACGGCGTGCGCGAGCCGGAGGTTGTCGATGTCGTCGTCGCCGCCGAAGTACTGCGGCTCGAGGTGATCGACGGTGACGGTGTCGTCGCCGTACGTGCCCGGCGCGCCATACAGCTCGATCGGCGCGGGCTCGTGGCACAGATGGCAGTCGCCGTCGGTGTGGTCGGAAATGGGTTGGAGATGGCCGAAACGCTTGGAGTACATGCTCGGATCCTTTCGACCACGAGGCTGCCACAAGTACTCGATCCAAAATGGATCCACCACTCGTGGTCAGATAGGCTGAAGCGATGTCGGATCGGCGCGGATTCTCGGACGGCGTCAAGCGCGTCGGGCGCGATGTGCTGCGACTGCTCCAAAAGCACGAGTCAATCACGATTGAACGGCTCGCGGCGGGGTGCGGCAAGTCGAAGCCAACCGTGAAGCGGGCGATCGAGTGGTTGCGCCAGCGGTGCAGCGCGCCGCTCGAGTACATCGGCCGTTTGCGAGCGTGGCGGCTGATGGACAAGAGCTTCGCCCTCCCTCTCGCCGACCCAACGCCGGAGGATCTGCAGGCAGCGCTCACCGCCGCGGGTCTCCTGGACCAGCTTGGACAGGAGCGCGCCGCGAAGCGCGCTCGCGCCTTGTTCGATGAGTTTGCGCAACGCATGGAGGGCGCAAAGGGCCCCGTTCTGCGTGCTCAGGCCCTACGGGTGACACAGACGTCGTCGTCGCTCCGCGATCCGAGGTGGCTTCTGCAGCTATTGGGCGCTGCCGGTCGTGCGGTCTTTCGCATCGGGTACCACAGTCCTTGGAAAAACGAGCACACGACGCACTTGTTCGAGCCGTGGCAGGTGTGGCTCCACGACGGCGTGTTCTACGTCAGGGGGCATTCGCGCACGCGCCGTGGCCCACGGACGTTCCGGGTTGCGAACGTCACGGCGATGTCGCCGCTGCCCGGCGACAAGCCGACGGCGGCGGTGCCCGAAGACCCGTGGTCGGGTGACGAACCGCGCTACGGCATCGACAACGACCGTCCGGGCGAGGCGCGCTTGCGGTTCGTCGGGCCCGTCGCGCGATGGGTCGCGGGGACCAAATGGCACGCAGAACAGGTCGACACTCTGACGGACGATGCGCTGGAGCGCCGCGTGCGGTACCGCTCGTGCCGTGAGCTGGCGCGCCGACTCGCGGCCGTAGGGGATGGGCTGGATCTGGTCGAGCCGGCCGAACTCCGGGACGAGGTACTTCGCATCGCACGCGAAACGCAGACCGCACTTCAGCCTCGATGTTCGCCGCGCCGACAACGGGGATGACACCCCGTCGGGTCTCCATGGTGGCCTCCGTGCCGGCCCTCGTGTGACATCCACCGACCCGCGACGCGGGCGCCCGGCTCGCCGCCGGGCACCCGTATTCACCGACGGCTCTACTTCGACGTCGATGGCGGGGCATTGCCCCTGCCGCCGCCCGACGGGTTGCCGGTCTGGCTCGGCCCGTTCGGGACGTGTCCGCCGCCGCCTTTCGTGCCGCCACCACCGCGCGGGCCGCTGCCCTTGCCGCCACCAGCGCCGCCGCCGCCTTTGCCGCCACTACCTTTGCTCATGATGGGTCTCCTTGTGATCCTCAGGCGCGGACGGAATCGCCATGATCCCGCCCGCCCGAGTAGTGCGGGCTCGTCGCCCACGGTGGCTTGGCGGCGTCGGCAGAGGCGGCGGAACTTCGCGAGGACTCCGGGCGATACGGAGTCGTTCATATGATTGCAGATCACCGGAAACGTCTCGCCATCCGGGAACCGCCAGGTTTCGTGCGATCCCTTGGTCCGCTCTCGCCTCGCTCCGAGCGCGCGAAGTCGGTCGCGAATCTCGCGCCAGTTCTTTGGGTTGGAGCGAGCGCTCATGACACCTGCCTCATGAGGACGAGAAACGCCTCGTGGAACGCATCTTCGGTAGGGTCCCTTCCGCCAGCGTGGGTGAGCGCCTCGCATGCTTCGATGCGCGCGATGACGGCCGCAGGGAGGTCGGGGATGTCTCGCAGGCGCCGAAGCGCTCCGCGGACGAAGGAGCCACAATCGAGGCTCAACAGCGCCGACAAATACAGATCGCCGTCGGCGAGCTCACCTGCCTTGAACGCCCGCGCCGCGCGGTCGACGAGTAGCTTCGCCGCCTCGTCGTGGACCCTGCGCAAGATCGCGCTCTTGTGCTGGTCGACGCTCGCGCCGTCCTCCTCGCGTGCGGCGTTGAGGGCGGCGCGCAGCGTGAGCGGTGGGAAGCCCTTGCCGAGATCGATGCAGAGATCGATGAGCGTGCGGCCGCGCGATTTCCACGCCGTTCCCGTTCGCAAATATCGCGCGAGGTGCGAATGCCAAACCGGGGCAAGCGGAGCGCGCCTGAAGCGCTCGAGGGCCAGCGAAAACAGGTCGCTCGAATGCGAGTCGTCCGGTTGCGTGAGGAGCCACTCGTAGAGCGCGCGGGCCTCTTCGTCGGGACCGTGCTCGAGGCGCTGAACAACGAACGGAGCCATCCATGTGGGGAAAGACGGCGCACCCTCGGCCGGCGCCCAGAATCCGGTGGTCAAGCCGATCCGGCTCGCGAGAGCCTTCTCCAAGTCGCTGCGCTCGACAAGCCGCGGGAATCGAGTGTGCAGGTCGAGCAGCGCTGGCACGGGCTGGGTCTCCAGGGCGAACTTGGCGGCCGCGAGGTCGTCGTAGGGACGATCGAGGAGCGCCACGACGGCCGGTTCCGTGCGCGATTCTTCGATCGACATGCAGAAACCTTCGTCGGGATCCAACCCGCGCGACACGTATGCCGGTGCGATGCCGACGTTGAGCGTGTTGAAGATGTCGCCGCCGCGTGTCTTATCGACGAAGCGGTACCATTGGTAGCTGGGCAAACGCCCCTTGAGCGGCAGGGTGAGGAGCTCCCACCACGCTTCGGTGCTGATCTTCGCCGAGAGACGCAGGGTTTCGATCACCGCATCGAGCTGGGCCACACCATCGGCGACAGAAATGAGAGCGGCCAGCCTCGCGACGAACGAGCGCTCCGCCAGCAGCACGCCGTCGGCGAGTTGCGCGTTGAACACGGTGACGAGATGCCCCACGTCGAGCTCCTGGACGTGATCGAGCAGGAACTGGTGGTTCGGAGCCGGAAGCGGCTTCTCCGAAGCGGCGCGTTGGAACACTCGCGAGGGAGATCCCTGCGAGCCGGAATACAACAGGTCGAGCGATTGGCGGTCCATCGGCGGACGCCTTTCATGCTGGGATGTCAGGTAGCCCCGTGCAGTCGCCGCAACTACGCTCGACCCGTGCGGCGGGCCCTCATCGAGCGCACCCGAAGCATAACAATCGGCCTTCGGCCGTCAAGTCACTCTCGCCGGTCACTCTCGCCGGTCTTGTCAATGCTCAGTGCGCGAGGGGATTCCGCCGTCCGGGTCAGCTTCGTGAGCACCACTCCGCGACCCGTGCGAGCATCCGCCGTTGGTGCGCGTCGTCCTCTTTCGCCAGGATGGCGATCACCACCGGGCCGTCGGCCGAAAACCGATACAGCACGCGCACCGGGTGTCGCCCGTCGCGGTGGCGGAGCTCCCAGATAGCGCCGGCTGCGTCGCGCGTGCCCCGGAGCATCTTCACGTCGCGCTTGCCGCGCGCGAGGTTGTAGTAGGTTACCTGTCGCAGGCCCTCGTGCAGCGCCCACTCGGGCGTGGAAAGCTGCTCGCGGCTGCGGGCGAGCGCGTCCGGCGCGACGCGCATCTCGGCGAAGGCGTCGTCCTCGGGGGTCTCGTCGGCCTCGTCGTCGATCACGACGAGCGGCTTCGGTGGCTCGGCGAGCGCGAGCGCGGCGGTCATCAGGTCGGTGAGCTCGCGCTCGACGTGGCTGCGCGCGTCGGCGTCGGCGGCTGCGCCGATCGCCGTCGCGACAGCATCGTATCGCTGCCGCAGCTCGCGCACCGAACGGCCGCGTTCGACCACGGTGGGCCACACGGACCCGAGCGCCCGGAGGCGGTCATGCTGCCATGACGAGAGCAGCGCTGCGTCGAGCGCGGCATCTGCGCGACGGAGTGCGTCGACGACCTGCGGCGCAACGGCGGGCACCTCGATCATCCGATCGAGCACGGCGACGAGACCGGCTTCGCCGGCGAGCGCACCAATCCAACCGGCGCACACCACGGCGTCCTCGATCGTGGCCAGCTCGGCGGCGCGCCGCGCGTGGGCCTCCAGCGCCGGTTTCGGCTCCGAGCGCGACACTGCGCGCGTGTCGAGCCTGGCGCGGAGCGCGTCCAACGCGAGCGCCACAGCGCCGGGCCCAACATCGGTTGGCGGTGCAGGTCGTTTCGGCCTGGTCTCGGCGTCGGGGAACGACTCGCGCTCGCGCCGCGCCTCCTCGACCGCCAATTCGGCGACGAGCGCGTCCCACTCGAGCGCTTCACGGCGGACATTCAAGTCGCGCAGCGCTTCGGCTACGGCGTCCGCGGGCACGGCACCGTAGAGCGCGAAGACGGCGCGCTCGTCCGGATCGAACGGGCCGGTCGGCGCCGTCGCGATGAGCCGCTCCACGCGATCGCGATCAGCGAGCCATCCCGGCCGCGCCCGCGCGAGCCGCATCTCGGCTATCCATGCGTGCGGTCCGCGCGCCGACAGCGTGCCGACCTTCTCGCGTGCCTTGCGGGTGGCCTTGCCGTTACCGAGCTCTCCGGCGACCGCGAGCAGCTCGGCGGCTGCACCCAGCGTCGGCTCGATCCGCATCTCCTCCTGCAGGTCCTTGAGCAGCTCGTCGCCGCGCTCGCCGGCACGAAATCGCGCCTCGTTGAAGCAACCGAGCGTCACCGCGTCGCGCGGGTCGATTTCACGCGCTCGAGCCAACACGGCAACGTGGCGGCGATCATTCGCGCAGCAGAGCACGCCGGCGCGCAGGCGCAGATGGCGGCTCAGGATGTCGAGCGCGTTCGACATGAGACCCTGGTGCGGCGCGGTCTCCGGCAGGTAGTCGCGGCGAGTCGTGTCGCCGTGGCCGATCTCGGCGAGGCCGCAGACGTCGTACTGCCTGAGCAGCACGGCGCAGATGACGAGCGAGTGCAGCTGCGCGGCGTGCCACACCGCGTAGTCGCGCACGCTGTCCGCGGGCGGCACCTTTTGGAGCCGCGCGTGTGCGACGCCGAGCAGTCGCTCCTCACGGCTCGCGCCGCCCGCCACCGGCGCGAGCGAGACCACGCTGTCGTACGCCCACGCCACGCGCTCGCCGGGCTCGCCTGCGGGCGCGCGGACCTTGCCGAGCAGCCAGTCGCGCAGGCGCACGGCGTCGGCGAGCCCTTCGTCGAGCTCGCGCTCGCGGTCGGCTGCGTCGGGTGCGGTGAAGGCGAGGTTGATGCGGTAGCTCTTCGCAGTGACAAGCGCGCTGAGCAGGCCTGCGCCGAGTGGGTTTTGCAGATCGCCACACCAGCAGAAGTCGAGGAACGCCTCCCATCCTCCAGCGACGGCGATCTCGGTCGCCAAGCGCGCCGACGCCTCGTGGTGGAGGCTCCGGCAGAGCGGCTCGTCGAGGCGTCCGCCGGCGAGCGTGATGGCGGCGGCGCACCATACCGCCTTCAGCGGCTCGGAGACAGGCGCCGCGAGCGCCTTTTCGACGGCGCGGCGGAGGTCGGCCTCGGCGCCGAGCCGCTCGATGATGGTCGCCGCTTGTGCTTCGCTCGGCCATCGCCGGGACAAGAGCTCATCGAGCGAGCGCGTCCGCATCTCGGGCGGTGCCGCGCCCGGCACAAACGTGATGAATTTCTCGATCAGCCGCGGGACGCATAGCTGCGCGACGACCGTCGGATGCCGCCGGCCCGCTTCCCACGGGGAAGACGGCATTTGCAGTTGCCGCGTGGGCACCGCCGCCGTCGAGGCAATCGCCGCCGGCGCGGATCCCGGCGCGAGCAGCGAGCGCGCCGCAACCGCCGAAGGCTGTGCCGCCGAAGGCGACCGCGCTTGCGGCGCTGGATTCGCGCCCGGAAAGCCGATTCGCGCGAGGCGCGCCTCCACTACCGGATCGACCGCGTAGTCCGGATCGGTGAAGTCGCCGTAGCTCTCGAACGGGCTCGAGTCGAGCTTGACGATCACCATCTGCGCCGTCTGCCGGTCGAGCTGCCGCAAGCCGAGGGCGCGAAGCACCTTCTGGCCGTCGCCCGAGCGCGCGTAGAGCTGCGCGCCGGCAGAGACGCCGGGCATGCCGGTCAGCCCACTGCGCACGAACGCGAACACGAGCGCGTCCGGCTCGGCCGTGCGCGCGAGCACGGCAAGCCCCTGCACGAGACCCTCGCCGCCCGTGCGGCCAGCGACCTCGTCGGGGGAGTAGACGTCGAAGGCGCGCTCGCGGGCGATGCCAAGGCGCTGGGTGATCTTGCCGCGCTCGTCGGCGAAGACTTTGTCCGCCCAGCTCGCGAGTCGCGCTTCCAATGTCGGCCCTGGCGGCGGCGCGACGACCTGCTTCCGGACCGACGGCACCTTCGCGGCGCGGGCGGGCTTCTTCTTGCTGCCCACGGGTCAGTTCATGGTGCCGACG
>JACXTT010007063.1_pt1 | contig 15922 bp, 14 predicted proteins | sample 9270951 | NCBI WGS metagenome assembly JACXTT01 (sample SAMN15532306, study PRJNA645909) | rock metagenome | isolation source: weathered quartz diorite | place: Puerto Rico | collected 2017-06-21 | reverse complement strand
AGCCGCGGAGATCGCGGCCGCGCAAGCCGCGGCCCAGCCGGCGGCGCCGCCGCGCGCCAGCACGCCGGCCCACCCGACTTCGGGTCCCACGACGGGCTTCGATCGGGGCCGTGGGCCGCGGCGTCGGGACCGCAAGAAGAAGAAGGTGGTCGACGAGAAGCTGGTCAGCGAGAGCGTGCGCAAGACGCTGGCCAGCCTCGACGCCTCGGCGACGCGGCGCCGCCACCGCCGGCGCGAGGACGAAACCGGCGAGGTCGCGCTCGAGGAAGTGAAGGTCATCCACCCCACGGAATTCATCACCGTGGCCGAGCTCGCCAACCTGATGGAGGTGCGGCCCCAGGAAGTCATCGCGACGTGCATGCGGCTGGGGCTGATGGCGACCATGAACATGCGCCTCGACAAGGACTCGATCGTCGCGGTCGCGGACGAGTTCGGATACGGGGTCGAATTCGCGGCCGAGTACGGCGAGGAGGAGGGCGAGGACGCCGCCGCCGACGCGCCGGAACGGCTGATGCCGCGCCCTCCGGTGGTGACGGTCATGGGCCACGTCGACCACGGCAAGACTTCGCTGCTCGACTACATCCGCAAGACCAACGTCATCGCCGGCGAGGCCGGAGGCATCACGCAGCACATCGGGGCCTACGACGTCGAGCTGCCGAACGGGCGGAAGATCTGCTTCCTCGACACGCCTGGTCACGAGGCCTTCACCGCCATGCGCGCGCGCGGCGCCCAGGTGACCGACATCGTCGTGCTGGTGGTGGCGGCCGACGATCGTGTGATGCCGCAGACCATCGAGGCCATCGATCACGCCAAGGCGGCGTCGGTGCCGATCGTGGTCGCGATCAACAAGATCGACCTTCCCACCGCGCGCCCGGACCTGGTCAAGCAAGAGCTGGCCTCCCATGGCGTGGTGGTCGAGGAATACGGCGGCAAGAACGTGTGCGTCGAGATCAGCGCCAAGAAGGGCACGAACATGGACCGGCTGCTGGAGATGATCCTGCTCGAGGCCGAGCTGCTCGATCTCAAGGCGGATCCCGAGCGGCGCGCCAAAGGCGTCGTGCTCGAAGCGCGGGTCGAGCAGGGCCGCGGCATCGTGGTCAGCTTGCTGGTCCAGAGCGGCTCGTTGCGAGTCGGCGACCCGTTCGTGGCCGGCAAGAACTCGGGCCGGGTGCGCGCCATGTTCGACGAGCGCGGTCATGGCGTGAAACGCGCCGGCCCTTCGACCCCGGTCGAGCTCCTGGGCTGGAGCGGCACCCCTGCGGCCGGCGACCTGTTCAACTCCTTCGACGACGAGCGCGAGGCGCGCGAGATCGCGGCCAAGCGTCAGGCGTTGCATCGCGAGTCCGAGTTCCGCGCGCAAAAGGCGATCTCGCTGGTCGACCTCAAGACCCAGATCACCAAGGGCGAGATCAGCGAGCTCAATCTCATCATCAAGGGCGACGTCGACGGCTCGGTCGAGGCGTTGTCCGAGTCCCTGACCCGCCTCGGCACCAGCGAGGTCCAGGTGCGGGTGATCCGGCAGGCGGTCGGCCAGATCACCGAATCCGACGTCCTGTTGGCCGCCGCCAGCAACGCGATCGTGGTGGGCTTCCACGTGAAGCCCGACGCGCGCGCGCGCGAGCTGGCGACGCGGGAGAGCGTCGAGATCAGGCTCTACGACATCATTTACAAGGCGGTCGAGGACGTGAAGCTCGCGCTCGAAGGCATGCTCAAACCGGAGATCCGCGAGATCGTGCTGGGCGCGGCCGAGGTGCGCCAGGTGTTCCGGCTCTCCAAGGGATCGTCGATCGCGGGCTGCATGGTGACGAGCGGCGCGATTCCCCGCACCGCCAAGGTCCGCCTGATGCGCGACGGCGCCGCCGTGTGGACTGGACGCATCGGCTCGTTGCGGCGTTTCAAGGACGACGTCAAGGAAGTCACCAGCGGCTTCGAGTGCGGGATCGGCCTCGACGGGATGAGCGACGTGCACGAGGGCGACGTGATCGAGGCCTTCACCATCGAAGAATTCGCCCGCAGCCTCTCGTCCTAGGCGCGGAGACTCCCGGCCGGACGGCAGGGCCCATGTTCGTAGGGATCGTCCGAATCGAGCTGCACATTCCCGCCGCCACCTCGCTCAAGGACAAGCGCTCGGTGGTGCGCGGGCTCAAGGACCGCATTCGCCAGCGCGCTCAGGCCGCGGTCGCCGAAGTCGAGCACCAGGATCTGTGGCAGCGCGCCACGCTGGGCGTGGCCGTGGTCTCGGGCGAGTCGCGGCAGGTCGACGAGCTGCTCCAGACCGTCCGCAACCTGGTCGAGCGGACGATCGGGGCCGAGCTGCTGGAGTGGCAGGAGGATCGCTCGTGAGGATCCGACCGGAGCGCGTCGCGGAGCGCATCAAGCGCGAGGCCGCGGACATCCTCGAGAACCAGCTGCGGGATCCCCGCGTCAGCGGCATGGTCAGCGTCACCGACGTCGAAGTGACTCAGGATCTCTCGTTCGCCCGCATCTTCGTGAGCGTCCTCGAGTCCGCCGCGCCGGCGGACGAGGTCATCCAGGCGCTGCACAAGGCCGCGCCCTTCGTGCGCCGCCAGCTCGCGGCGCGACTCGAACTGCGCGAGATGCCCGAGATCCGCTTCGTGCGCGACGACTCGATGGAGCGCGGAGCGCGGGTCGATTACCTGCTCAAGAAGATCGCCGAGGGCGAGGCGATTCCGGACGAGGACGAAGGCTCGTGAGCGCGAATGAAGCGCCGTTCGTCGGACTCCTGGCCATCGACAAGCCGGTCGGTCCGACCTCGCACGACGTCGTGCTCGAGGTGCGGCGCCGACTGAGGAGCCCGGGCGCAGGACACCTCGGTACGCTCGACCCCAGCGCGAGCGGTCTGCTGCTGATTGCGCTGGGCGCGGCGACACGCGCCATTCCGGTGTGGCAGGGAGGCGACAAGACGTATCAGGGGCGCGCCCGCTTCGGCGTCGTCACCGCGAGCCAGGACATGGAGGGCGAGCTGCTCGAGCGTCGCGCGACCGACGCGCTCGACGAGGCGGCGGTGCGCTCCGCCGCGCGACGGTTCGTCGGCGAGCTGGAGCAGATTCCGCCCATGGTGTCGGCGCTGAAGGTCGAGGGCGAGCGCTTGCATCGACTGGCCCGCCGTGGCCTCGACGTGGCGCGCCGACCGCGCCGGGTGCGCGTGATCGAGTGGGAGTGGCTGGACATCGCGCTGCCCGAGGCGGGGTTTCGCGTGCGCTGTTCGGGTGGCACCTACGTGCGTACGCTGGTCCACGACCTCGGCCAGGCGCTGGGCACCGGCGCCGCGCTGTGCGCCCTGCGCCGCACCCGCAGCGAACCGTTCGGCCTGGAGCGCGCCGTGACGCTCGACCAGCTGCGCGCGCTCGCTCCCCACGAGACGCTGGAGCGCGGCGGCATCCCGCTCGACCACGCGTTGCGCGTGTTGCCTTCCGTCACGCTCGACGAGCCGGCCGCGATCGAGGCCGGCATGGGCGGACGTGCGCTGGTCTGCCCGGGCGAGGCCCCGCTCGGCGCGGGTGAGCGCTCGGTCGTGCTTCGCGACCGCGCAGGCCAGCCGCTGGCGCTCGGCGAGCTTACGGTTTCCGAGTGCGCGGATCGCGCCTGGGCCTGCCCGCACGTCGTCTTCCCGTGGGCGGTCCGCACCGGACGGCGCGCGCGCAACTCGACCCTGCCTTGGGAAGCATTGTCGGAGCCTTCGGCGTGACCGATGGCTGCGCGGCGCGCCCGCGCGCGGCGGTGCTGGCGGTCGGCGTCTTCGACGGCCTCCACCTCGGGCACCGCGCCATCCTGGATCACGCTCTGGCCCTGGCCCGGGAGCGTTCGGCGCGATGCGTCGTGGTGAGCTTCGACCCGCACCCCGACGTGGTTCTCAGGCCGGGCGCCTTCCACTACGAAGCGCCGCTCACGCCGCTCCAGGAGAAACGACAGCGGCTCGAAGCCATGGGCGTCGATCTGCTCCACGTGATCCCCTTCACGCGCGAGCTGGCCGGCCTGTCGCCCGAAGACTTCGTGCGCGACCATTTGGTCGAGCCCTTCCAACCCGCGGCCCTGGTGGTCGGCCAGGACTTCGCTTTGGGTCGGGGGCGGGCCGGCAACGTCGAGCGGCTCGAGGCGATCGGGCGCCAGCAAGGGTTCACGGTCGAGGCCGTGCCGCTCTTCGAGCGGGAAGGCGCGTGCGTCAGCAGCACCCGTATTCGCGAGTCGCTGGTTCGAGGCCGCGTGGAGGAGGCCGCTCGGCTCCTGGGCCGGCGCTATGGTCTGGCCGGCACCGTGGTGACCGGGCACCGGGTCGGGCACACCCTGGGTTTCCCGACCGCCAACCTGCGGCTCCACGAGGAGAAGCTCCTGCCCGGAGACGGTATCTACGTGGTGTGGGCTCGACTCGGCCGGGAGAGCGAGTGGCGCCCCGGGGCCACGAGCATCGGTGTACGGCCCACGTTCGATGGGCGCGAGCGCCAGATCGAGACCTACGTTCTGGATTGGAGCGGTGACCTGGTCGGCGCGGAGATGGAAATCGAGTTCGTCGATTGGCTCAGGGCCGAGGCCAAGTTCGAGTCGCCCCAGGCCCTGGTCGAGGCGATGAAGGATGACGTGGCCGAGACCCGCCGTCGACTGGTGGCTCCGGCCGCCCCGCCACGGGGCTAAGTCACACTCGAGACGCGGCTTGAGTCCAGAGGCCAGCCCTCCGGTCTTGGTCCTGGCCCCGCGGTGCAGGAGGTGCTAGATTCCCTCGGCTTTGCGCACGAACGTACAAAGGTCCTTACGCTCGGCCACGCGAGGGCTTGCACTCGGTGGCAGGGCTGCGTCCTACCCCAAGTCACGGGAGGCCAAGGCAGTGACGCTCTCCAAGGAGCAGAAGCAGGGCATCATCGGCAAGTTCAAGATCCACGACGCGGACTCCGGTTCGCCGGAAGTCCAGATCGCCCTGCTGACCGAGAAGATTCACTATTTGACCGAGCACTTCAAAGTCCACAAGCGCGATCACGCCTCTCGGCGTGGTCTGTTGCGCATGGTCGGGCAGCGGCGCCGACTGCTGGATTACCTCCGCGCGACGCGGGTCGACCGTTATCGCAAGGTGGTCAAGGACCTCGGCCTCCGCCGTTAGGCAAAGAGCATCGACACGGCGCCCCGCCCGGGGCGCCCGGAAGGTCCGCGGATCGGCCGCGGCAGGCCCACGGGATCGCGTTCCCGGTCGGGCGAACACATGACGTCCGGCGTGGGCCGGACGGACAGGCGAGAGGGCGAGCATCCTGATGGAACAATCCGTATCCGTTGATCTCGGCGGCAAGGCTCTGACGATCAGCACCGGCAAGATGGCCAAGTTGGCCGGTGGGTCCGCCGTGGTCCAGCTCGGTGGAACCGTCGTCCTGGTGGCGGCCAGCGCGTCCAAGACCGCGAGCCCCAACCGGGATTTCGTGCCGCTCACGGTGGACTACCGCGAGCGCACCTACGCCGCCGGCAAGATCCCCGGCGGCTTCTTCAAGCGGGAGGGACGACCCACCGAGAAGGAAGTGTTGAGCTCGCGGCTCAGCGATCGTCCGATCCGGCCGCTGTTCAGCAAGCATTTCCCCTACGAGACCCAGATCATGGCGACTGTGATGTCGTCGGATCAGGAGCACGACTCCGACGTGCTGGCTCTGATCGGCGCGTCCTCGGCCATCAATCTCTCCGACATTCCGTTCCCCGAGCCGGTCGGCGGCGTGCGGGTGGGGCGCGTCGAGGGCCAGTTGATCGTGATGCCGACCTTCGAGCAGCTCGACGAGAGCGACATGGACGTGGTGGTCGCCGGCACCGCCGACAACATCATCATGGTCGAGGGCGGGACACGCGAGGTGAGCGAAGCCGACATGATCGCGGCGCTCGAATTCGCCATGGAGCACATCCGCCGCATCGTGGCCGCGCAGCGCGAGCTGATGGGCCAGGCCGGCAAGCCCAAGCGGGCCCTGCTGCCGCCTCCCGACTCCGGTGCGCTCGAGCACACGCTCGACCAGGGCTATCGCGATCGGTTGCGCCAGGCCATCCGCATCCCGGGCAAAGAGTCGCGCCAGGAAGAGGTGGACCGCATCGGAGCCGAGGCGATCGAGACCCACAAGGAAGCCTTCAGCGACCTGGCCGGCTTCATTCCGAAGATCGTGCACGACATCGAGCGCGACGAGCTGCGCCGCATGGTGCTGCGCGAGAAGGTCCGTGCCGACGGCCGCGGCCCCGACGACATCCGCAAGGTGACCGTCGAGGTCGGCGTGCTGCCGCGCACCCACGGCTCCTGCCTGTTCACGCGCGGCGAAACCCAGGCCCTGGCGGTGTGCACGCTCGGCACCAAGAGCGACGAGCAGCGCGTCGAGGAGCTCGAAGGCCAATCCTGGAAATCGTACATGCTGCATTACAACTTTCCGCCTTTCAGCGTCGGCGAGGTGCGGCCAATTCGCGGGCCGGGACGGCGCGAGATCGGTCATGGCGCCCTCGCCGAGCGCGCGATCGAGCCGGTGATTCCCGCCGACACGCACTTCCCGTACACGATCCGCCTGGTGAGCGACATCCTCGAATCCAACGGATCATCGTCGATGGCCACGGTGTGCGGATCGGCGATGGCGCTGATGGACGCCGGGGTCCCGATCAAGGCGCCGGTCGCGGGCATCGCGATGGGCCTGATCAAGGAGGGCGACGACGTCGAAGTGCTCACCGACATCCTGGGCGTCGAAGACCATCTCGGCGACATGGACTTCAAGGTGACCGGCACGCGCGACGGGGTGACCGCGTTCCAGATGGACACCAAGATCGGCGGCATCTCGTTCGACGTGCTGCGCCGGGCGCTGGAGCGGGCCCGCCAGGGTCGCTTCCACATCCTGGAAATCATGGAGCGGACGTTGTCCACGCCGCGCGCCGAGATGTCGCCGTTTGCGCCGCGCATCACCATCCTCCACATCCACCCGGACAAGATCCGCGAGGTCATCGGGCCGGGAGGGAAGATCATCAAGCGCATCACCGAGGAAACCGGCGCCCAGATCGACATCGAGGACTCGGGCGAAGTGCGGATCGCGGCGATCAGCGGCGAGTCGAGCCGCCGCGCCGAGGAGATGATCCGCAACATCACCGAGGATCCCGAGGTCGGCAAGATCTACCAGGGCCGCGTGCGCAGCGTGGTGACGTTCGGCGCCTTCGTCGAGATCGTGCCGGGCCGTGACGGACTGCTGCACATCTCGGAGATCGATCACTATCGCGTGGCGCGCACCGAGGACGTGCTCAACGTCGGCGACACGGTGATGGTCAAGGTCATCGGAGTCGATCGCGACGGCAAGATCAAGCTGTCGCGCAAGGCGCTCCTGCCCGAGCCCGAAGGCGCCGCCGCCATGGCGGGCGCCGGAGGCGGCGGGCAACGTGACCGCGACCGTGACCGCGGCGGACGGGACCGTGACCGCGGCGGCCGGGACCGCGACCGCGGCCGGCGACGCTGATCGAGCAGCACCGGCGGGCGGCGCCGTCACGCCGCCCGCTCCAACCTCCGCGCTCCCCGTCACTCGCTCCCGGGAGTTCTTCGCGGTGAACGAAGTCATCTATCGGAAGTCGGTGCTCGAAGGCGGCGTGACGCTGCTGACCGAGCGTCTACCCGGCCGTGAGTCGGTCGCGGTCGGCGTGTGGCTGCGGAGCGGCGCGCGCGACGAGCCGAGCGAGCGGCTCGGGATCACGCATTTCATCGAGCACATGATGTTCAAGGGCACCGAGCGCCGTGACGCGCGCGCCATCGCGGCCAGCCTGGAGTCGGTCGGGGGCCACCTCGATGCCTTCACGGCGCGTGAGCAGGTGTGTTACTACGCGCGCTCGCTGGCCGAGCACCTCCCGGTGGTGGTGGACGTGCTGGCCGACATCGTCTGTCGCTCGCGCATGACCGCGCAGGACGTGTCGCGGGAGCAGTCCGTGGTGCGCGAGGAGATCCTGGCCTACGAGGACAATCCCGAAGAGAAAGTGGGCGACCTGCTGTCGGAGCAGGTGTGGGGGGATCATCCGCTCGGGCGCCCGATTCTGGGAACCACGGAAACCGTCTCGGCGCTCACCTCGGAGCTGGTGCGCGACTACTTCCGGCGCCGCTATCGACCCGAGCACCTGGTGGTCGCGGCCGCCGGCGGACTCGAGCACGATGCCCTGACCGATCTGGTCGCGGCTCACTTCGTGCCGCCCGACGGGGAGCCGCTGGCGCTCGGCGCCACGCCGCCTCCGTTCCGCGCCTCGGTGCGGCACGTCGAGCGCCCGGAGCTGCAGCAGCTCTACGTCTCACTGGCGACGCGTGGCGTCCCCGACCTCCATCCCGACCGGTACCCCCTGGTGGTCCTGACGACGCTGCTCGGCGGGGGGATGAGCTCACGCTTGTTCCAGAGCGTGCGCGAGGAGGCGGGGCTCGCCTACTCGGTGTTCGCGGCCCAAGACTTCTACCGCGACAGCGGCATGCTCTCGATCCACATGGGCGTGTCGCCGGAGCGCGGCCGCGAGGCGCTCGCTCGCACCCGGCAGGAGCTCGAGTTGCTTCGCGACCACGGCGCCGAGGCCGACGAGGTCGAAGCGGCCAAGCAGCAGATCCGCGGCGGCGTGCTGATGGAGCACGAAGGCGTCTCGGCCCGCATGGTGCACCTGGCTCACGAGGAGATCTACCGCGGCACCTACACACCGCCCGAGGCGCTGGTCTCGCGCGTCCTGGCGGTGACGGTCGAGCAGGTCGCGGACGTGGCGCGGCGCTACCTCCAGCCCGGCCGCTTCGCGCTCACCGTGCTCGGCCCGGCGCCGGGCGGCGCGCCGCTGACGGAGGCCGACTGGCCCGTTGACGCCGCCTCGACGTGAGAGCCGATCGAGTCACCAACCCTGGAGCCCTTGAGACTGTCTAGCCCGTAAAGGAGGAAGCCCCCGATGAGTCGTCGTGCCGAGGATCTCGCCCAACGGATCGAGCAGGGAGCGCAGTCGCTGGCCGCCCTGGTCGAGAAGCTGTCGGATCAGGAGTGGAATGCCAAAGTGCCGCCGGACGGACGCACGGTGGGCGTGATGGTGCATCACGTCGCCAACATGTATCCACTGGAGGTCGACCTGGCCAAGAAGATCGCGGAGGGGACGGGCGTGCGCGGCGTGACCTGGGGCGCGGTCGCCGAGGTCAACGCCAAGCACGCGACGGACCAGGCCTCGGTCGGCAAGCAGGAGGCCCTGGATCTGCTGCGGCGGAACTCGAAGGCCGCGGCCGACGCCGTGCGCACGCTGAGCGACCAGGACCTCGATCGCGCGGCGCCGGTGTCGCTCAACGCCGACGCGCCGCTCACCACGCAGTTCTTCATCGAAGATCACCCGCTACGTCACAGCTTCCACCACCTGGCCAAGATCAAAGCGGCGCTCGGGAAGTAGCCCCGCGGCGCGATCAGTAGACGAGGCCGGCGCGCGCCATGCGCTCGCCGGCTTCGCGCAGCCGGGCCTCGGTGTCGCACAGCGCGACGCGCACGAAGCCCTCGCCCACGCGGCCGAAGCCCGAGCCGGGCGCGACCGCGACCTGGGTCTTCTCCAGCAGCTCGCGCGTGAAGTCGATCGAGCTCGCGGCCCGGCGCGGAATCGGCAGCCACACGTAGAGCGTGGCCTTGGGCGGCTCGACCGGATAGCCCAGCGGCCGAATCGCCGACAAGAATGCATCGCGGCGCGCCCGATAGGTCTCCGCGGCGCGGGCCGGATAATCCTGCGGCCCGCTCAGCACGGCGAGCGCGGCGCGCTGAATGGCCATGAACACGCCATAGTCCATGTTCGACTTGAACCGCACGATCCTCTGCAGCGCGTCGCGATTCCCGGCGGCGAGCCCGACACGCCAGCCCTGCATCGAGTACGACTTCGAGAACGAGTGGAACTCGACCGTCCGCTCGCGCTCGCGGTCGAACTCGAGGAACGATCGCGCCCGGTAGCCCGGATCGAGGGACAGGTCGCAGTAGGCGATGTCGGAGATCACGAACAGATCGAAGTCGCGGGCGAAGCGCAGCAGGTCCTCGTAAAAGGCCGCGGTCTCGGTGGCGGCGCTGGGATTGTTCGGGAAGTTGATCGAGATCACCTTGGCGCGGCGCGCCTCGTCGGTGGGGATCGCCGACAGGTCGGGCAGCATGCCGTGCGCGGGGTCGAGCGGAACCTCGACCACCCGCACCTGGGCGATGGCGGCTTGCCCCAGATAGGCCGGATAGCACGGCGTGCACAAGAGCAGCGTGTCGCCGGGATCGAAATGGGCGAGGAAGAACTTGGCGATGCCTTCTTTCGAGCCCACGAGCGCGATGGCTTCCGCGGCGGGATCCAGGGTGACGCCGAAGCGTCTGTGGTACCACTGAGCGATGCCGGCCCGGAATTCGGGCAGGCCCGCGAACGAGGGATAACGGTGATTCTGGAGCTGGGGATCGTCGAGGGCGGCCTTGAGCGCGTCGATCGCCAGCTGAGGGGGGCGAAGGTCAGGATTCCCGACGCCCAGGTCGATGACATCCGCGCCCTGGCGGATCTTCTCGTCGCGATCCTGTAACACCTTGGCCAAGGCGTAAGTGGGCAGGTTCTTGAACCGCGCCGACGGCTCAAGCGTCGGTTTGACAGGCGATTGGCTGGACGACATATTGACCCCTCGCTGCGTCAAGGAGGGCGGCATCGGAATTGCGTCTTCGCACTGCAATGATCGACGCGACCTATCTTAAGGCGGGCTCTGGTCGTGCGCCAGTCGAGGGGTTGCGCCGGGCCCTCATCGTCCTGACGGTCCTCTTGGCCGTGTTCGGCTTGGCGCAGTCCCTGGGCGCCGATTCGACCGACGTCGTCGCTCGCGACACGGCCATGACCGCGGCTGTGGTGCGGCCGGGTGGCAAGGAGATCCTCCCCGCCGTCCCCCACGCGGTGCGAGCGGGGGAGTCGCTGCGCTTCTCCGTCAACTACGGCTTCATCAACGCTGGCGCGGCCTACCTCGAGGTGCCCGAGATCAAGGTATGGAATGGGCACGCCGTGTTCCGGCTGGTCGCGCGCGCCGAGTCCAACCGTTTCTTCAGCGGCCTGTACAAGGTGCGGAACCGGATCGAGTCGTACTGGGACTCCACCGGGCACTTCAGCTGGCGCTATACCGAGAACCGACGCGAAGGCGGGCACCGGGCGCAGAACGAGATCGTGTTCGACTACGCCAAGCAGCAGGCACGCTATCAGGATGGCCAGACGTTCCCGATCCCGCCCGAGGTGCAGGACGCGCTGTCCTCGTTCTACTTCACGCGCACGCAGCCGCTGCCCTTGGGAGGCAGCGTCTTCTTCGACTACCATGCCAGCCGCAGGAGCGTCCCCCTGGAAGTGAAGGTTCTGGGCCGAGAAAAGGTGGAGACCCCCGCCGGCACGTTCTCGTGCGTGGTCGTCGAGCCGATCCTCAAGGCCGGCGGCATTTTCAAGAACAATGGCCGGTTGGTCATCTGGCTCACCGACGACGAGCGGCGCATGCCCGTGTTGATGAAGAGCAAGGTGATGATCGGCTCCATCAGCGCCAAGCTGGTGGAGGCCAAGTCCGGAGCGTGATGGGTCGGTACCGCGAGGCCGACCTCTCGAAGCTCACGGTCGGATCGGTGACCCAGCGCGCCACGCGCGTCTCGGTCGCAGACTTCGCCCACGCTCCCGACGCCGAGGCCGCCGCGCGGCTGCTCTCGAGTCTGCCCGATCAGCTCGCGGCACGCGCCCTGCGCGAGGTCGTGGCGCGTGTCGCCGCGGCGGTGCGCGCCCGGCGTCCGGTGCTGGTGATGTGCGGGGGACACGTCGTGAAGACCGGCGTGTCGCCGTGCCTCAAGGCGTGGCTGGAGCGCGGTGTCATCACGCACCTGGCCCTCAACGGATCGGCCGCCCTGCACGACGTCGAGATCGCGCGCGTCGGCCGCACCTCCGAAGACGTCGAGGCCAATCTTCAGAGCGGGTCCTTCGGTATGGTCGATGAGACCGGCACCTTCATGAACGAAACCATGGCCGCAGGGGCGCGCCGTCGCGAGGGCCTGGGCGAGTGCTGGGGTCGCGCGCTGGTCGAGCAGCGCGCGCCGCACGCCGAGTACAGCCTGCTCGCCGCGGCCTGGACGCTCGGCGTCCCCGCCACGGTGCACGTCGCGATCGGCACGGATACCGTGCACTTCCACCCCGCCTGCGACGGCGCGGCGCTCGGGGAGACCACGTTGCGCGACTTCCGCATCCTGGCGGCCACCCTCGCCGAGGCGCGCGGATCGGTCACTCTCAACCTGGGCTCGGCGGTGATGATGCCGGAGGTCTACCTCAAGGCGCTCACCGTGGCGCGCAACCTGGGCGCCGAGCTGACGGACCTGACCACGGTCAACCTGGATCAGATCCAGCACTATCGTCCCCGAGTCAACGTGATCGAGCGGCCGACGCAGGGTCGCGGCAGCCGCGGCTACGCCTTGACCGGCCATCACGAGATCCTGGTTCCGTTGCTCACCGGCGCGGTGCTGGCCGAGCTCGAGAGCCGGGTGGCCCGCTAGTTCCGCGAGGGACTCGGTGACCTCACGCGACGTGCTGGTGGTCGTGCCCGCCCTCGACGAGGAAGCGAGCCTGGGCGCCCTGCTCGACGAGGTGCGCGCGGTGGCGCCCGGGGTCGACGTGCTGGTGGTGGACGACGGCTCCCGCGACGCCACCGCCGACGTCGCGCGAGGGCGCGGCGTTCCGGTGCTGCGCCACGCCGTGAACCTGGGCGTGGGCGCCGCGCTCCAGAGCGGGTTCCGGTACGCGCTCGAGCGCGGCTACTCGATCGGGGTCCAGCTCGATGCCGATGGCCAGCACGATCCGCGCGACCTGGACGCCCTGGTGGCTCCGGTGCGAGACGGGCGCTGCGACGTGGCGATCGGATCGCGCTACGTCACGCGCACCGCCTACCGGGCGCCGTGGGCGCGGCGCTTGGGCATGATGTGGTTCGAATTCGTCGTGCGCGTGGCGCTCGGCCAGCGCATCACCGACACGACGTCGGGCTTTCGCGCCTACGGGCGGCGCGCGATGGAGGTCGGCCTCCACGACTTTCCGCGCGACTTCCCCGATGCCCCGCTGTTGATCGCGCTCGGTCGACGCGGCTTCCGCTTCCTCGAGGTCCCGGCGCGCATGCGCGAGCGCGGCGCGGGCCGATCCTTCTACACCCTGGGCAAGTCGCTCTACTACCCATACAAGAACATGCTAGCTTCCCTGATGGCGTGGCTCAGGGCGCCCACCGACGGGGAAAGGAGGTCATGATGGAGTTCCTTTCGAGGGCCCAGATCATCACCGCCTTGGCCGCGGCGCTGCTCGCGCTCACGGTGCTCGACCTGGTGCGGCGCCGGCGCTTGTCCGAGGAGTATTCGCTGCTGTGGGTGGTGTCGACGCTGGTGGTCGCCGTCCTCGGCTTCTCGACGCCGCTGCTCAAGTCGATCACGCACCTGCTCGGCATCCTCTACGAAGCCTCCACGGTCTTCTTCTTCGGCCTCGGATTCGCGACCGCGATGCTGCTCTTCCTTTCGGTCAAGCTCTCGCGTCTGGGACAGGATCACCTGACGCTCACCCGTGAGCTGGCCTTCCTCAGGCTCGAGCTGGAGCGCCTGCGCGGCCAACGGCCGGCCCCGGGCCAGGAGAGGGCTTGAGCCGCGGCCTGCAGTTCGGGATCGGCGTCGTCATCTCGGCGGTCTGCCTGTGGCTCGCGATGCACGACGTGCGGCCGGCCGAGGTGCTGGCGGCGCTGAGCCAGGCCAACTACCTCGGTTTCGCGGCGCTGATCGTGCTCACGCTGCTGGGTTTCTGGATCCGCGCCTTCCGCTGGCGCTGGCTGCTGACCACCCCCGAGCCGCTCGCGATCGCGCCGCTCTACAGCGCCACGATGATCGGCTTCATGGCCAACAACCTGCTCCCGCTGCGGCTGGGCGAGTTCGTGCGCGCCTGGGCGCTGGGCCGGCGCGTCGGGGTGTCCAAGACCACCGTGTTCGCCACCGTGGTGGTGGAGCGGGTGGTGGACATGATCACGCTGATCGCGATCTTCGGCATCACCATGCTGGTCCATCCGATCGGCGAGGGCACCGACGCCGGGCGCTTGGTGCGTCGCGGGGCCACCCTGATGGTGATCGGGGCGGCGGGGCTCACGCTGTTCGCGATCCTGCTCGAGCGCCAGCCGGAGCTGGCCCGAACCTTGGTCTCGTGGGTCACTCGGCCATTGCCGGAGCGGCTCGGCCGGCGGCTGGCCGCGATGCTCGACCACTTCGTCGATGGCCTTGCGCTGTTTCGCGACCTGCCACGGCTGTCGTGGGTGTTCCTGCTGTCGTTCCTGATGTTCGGTGTCTTCGCGCTGTGCCTGACCGTCAGCATGTGGGCGTTCCAGATCGAGGCGCCGTGGTACTCGGGCCTGGTCATGTTGGTGATCACCGCGATCGGCATCATGGTGCCGGCCGCGCCGGGTTACATCGGCACGCTTCACGTGGCCTGCAAGGTGGGGCTCAAGCTGTTCGACGTCGGGCCCGAGCGCTCGGTGCCCTTCGCGTGGTTCTTCTGGGCCGGACAGTGGCTTCCGGTCACCGTGGTCGGGCTCTACTTCCTGCGCCGCGAGGGTCTGTCGCTGGCGTCCCTCGGCCGCGTTCAGGACGAGCCGGCGTGAAGGCTCCGCGGCGTCGACCGGCGCCGCGCGACTGCTGACGCTTGGCGCGCCGCTTCCTTCGCGATTCGCTCGGGCTCGCGGCCAGCCAATACCTGGCGCGCGCCATGGTGCTGGGCCGCGGCCTGGCGGCGGCGGCCGCGCTGGGCCCGAGCGGCCTGGGTGGATGGAATGCCCTCAACCTGATCTTGGACTACGGCGCCTACGCCTCGTGCGGGGCGTTCCAGGGGCTCGATCTCGCGCTTCCCGCGGCGGTCCAGCGCGGCGAGCGCGAGCGCGCGCGCGACGACATGCGGGGCGCCTGGTCGATCGCCTTGGGTGGCGCGCTGCTGTTCGCGCTCACCGTCCTGGCCTTGCTGTGGAGCGGACGTTGGATCGCGACCAGCGGCTGGGGTTGGCGAGCGCCGGCACTGATGCTGGCCGCCGCCGTGCTGCAACTGACCATCCTCTACCACGTCTCGGTGCTCAAGGCGCATGGCGACTTCGGGCGAGTCAGCGCCGGCCTGTCGTGGCTGGCGATGGTGGGCGGAGGGCTCGGCATCGCGACCGTGTGGCGTCTGGGCTTCTGGGGGCTCTTGTGGGGCTGGCTGATCGGACAGACGTGCGCGATCGCGTGGATGCGGCGCTCGCCCGCTCGCCCGCCGCTGACGCCGGGGTCGCCGCGCGAAGGAGTGCGGCTGGCGCGGCGCGGGCTCCCGATCTTCGTGTTCACCTGCCTGACGTTGATGATTCGATCACTGGATCGCGTGGCGCTCGCCTATCGCGCGGACAACCATGCCCTCGGGCTCTACAGCCTGGGCCTCACCGCGACCGCGATGGTGTTCTACCTGCCCGAGGCGGTCTCGGCGGTGCTGTTCCCGCGCATCGCAGCCGCGGCGGAGGGCGCGCTCGATCCGGAGCGGATCCGGCATCAGGTCGTGCGTGGGCAACGGGTGATGATGGCGGCCCTCCCAGCGTTGGTGGGCGGAGGGCTGATGTGGGCGCCTTGGGTCCTGGCCCGGGTTCTACCGGCGTTCACGCCGAGTGTGCCGTCACTCCAAGTCCTGGCGGTGGCGGCGCTGGTCTATGCGATGGCCACGATCCCGTCCTACTTTCTCCTGGCCCAGGGAGGAGCGACGAGGCTGCTGCCGATCCCGGCGGCTGCCGCCGCGGTCACGGCGCTCGCCGTGTTCGGGACGGTGGCGGTCGCGCCGCGGCCGGTCGCGGTGGCCTGGGCGGCCACGTTGGGCTACGCGTGCTTCTCGCTTGGCATGCTGTGGGTGGCGATCCCACGCCTCGCGCCGGAACCGCACGCCCGTCGCTCGCTGT
>JACXTT010007062.1_pt1 | contig 15923 bp, 16 predicted proteins | sample 9270951 | NCBI WGS metagenome assembly JACXTT01 (sample SAMN15532306, study PRJNA645909) | rock metagenome | isolation source: weathered quartz diorite | place: Puerto Rico | collected 2017-06-21 | reverse complement strand
GGCTGCCGCTATCGAAGGTGACTGTTTCCACCAAGCACGGAGAAATCGACATGGCGATTCCCGAGAAGGCCAAGTTCGAACTCCGCGGCACGGCGACCCGCGGCGAAGTCAACAACGAATGGGGAGACGTATTCAAGGTGGAAGGCGAAGCACGCCGCGGACAGACGCTCAGCGGCGCCACGGCAGGCGGCGGAGGCCCTCTCATTTCGCTACAGACCTCGCGTGGCAACCTGACCGTCCGGAAGGGACAGGCGACGATCGCGCCACCTCCGCCCGCTTCTCCGCTTGCACCTAGCGTGCCTCCTGCGCCTCCGGCCGCGCCGGCCAAGCCCCTCGTTCGGGTCGAATAGTTTTGGCGTCTTATCGGACGCATAAGCGTAAGCCTCTGGTTCGATCCTCCCGTTGTCCATAGACTCCTCTTTAGGAGCCTGTAGACAACAACACTCATGAAATCGAGAATCATCGGCGCGGCATTGGCGGTTAGTAGCCTCGTCGCATTCGGCCAACAAAACCAGCGTCCGGCATTGACGACCAACACCGGCATGCCGGTGGGCGATAACCAGAATTCCAAGACCGCCGGAGAGAACGGACCCGTACTGCTCGAGGATCTTCATCTCATCGAAAAGCTCGCCTCGTTCGATCGCGAGCGGATCCCCGAGCGCGTGGTGCATGCTCGCGGCGCCGCGGCTCATGGCGAGTTCGTCTCGAATGGCGATTTCTCCAAGTACACCAAGGCGAAGTTCCTGCGCGCGGCTGGCGTCAAGACTCCGGTTTTCCTGCGTTTCTCGACGGTCATCCACCAGAACGGCAGCCCCGAAACGGCGCGCGATCCCCGCGGCTTCGCCGTCAAACTCTACACCGAAGAAGGCAACTACGACATCGTAGGCAACAACTTGCCGGTGTTCTTCATCCGCGACGCCATCAAGTTCCCCGACATGGTGCATAGCCTGAAACCGTCGCCCGTCACCAACAAGCAGGATCCCAACCGGTTCTTCGATTTCTTCAGTCACGTGCCGGAATCCACGCACATGCTGACGTTCGTCTACAGCGACCAGGGCACTCCCGCAAACTACCGCGAAATCAATGGCCATGGCGTCCACTCGTTCAAGTGGGTGAATGAAGCGGGCGAGGCGACCTACGTGAAGTACACCTGGAAGTCGATGCAAGGCGTCCGGAACTTGACGGCCAAAGAGGCCGAAGAACAGACCGGCAAGGATTGGGCCCACGCCACTACCGACCTGTACGAAAACATCGCGAAAGGCAATTTCCCCAAGTGGGAACTGCGCGTGCAACTCCTGCCGGCGGCCAAGCTCAACGATTTCGCCTTCAATCCGCTCGACGCCACCAAGGTCTGGCCTGAGAACCTGGTTCCCTCGATCCCGGTCGGAGTCATGACCCTCAACCGCACTCCGGCGAACTTCTTCGAAGAGACCGAACAATCCGCCTTCTCGCCCGCCAACCTCGTGCCCGGCATCGAGGCCTCCGAGGACCGCCTGTTGCAGGGCCGCCTCTTCAGCTATCTCGACACGCAGCGCTACCGCATCGGGGCCAACTTCCAGCAACTGCCCGTCAACCGCCCCCGCGTCGATGTCATCAGCAACAATCAGGATGGCGCGCTGTCGATGCGCGGCAAGAGCGGCGAAGTCAACTATGAGCCCAGCGTGACGCAGGGAACTCCCGCACAGAGCCCGTCGAAACGCTACTCCCGCCTGCCTCTCAACGGCACGACACTGCAGCAGGCGATCGCCAAACAGGACAACTTCACACAAGCGGGCGACCTCTACCGCAGCTTCAGCGAGACCGACAAGGCCAACCTCATCAGCAATCTCGCCGGCGACCTCGGCGCGGTGAAAAATCGCGAAGTGAAGTTGAAGATGATCGCCCACTTCTACCGGGCTGACAAAGACTACGGCGCGCGCCTCGCGAAGGCGTTGGGCGTCGGCATCGACGACGTGACGGCCGCCGCCATGACGGCGGAATAACGCCTCATGCTCACTCTTACGCTTCTTGCACTATCCCTGGCCAGCGAGCAATCGCTGGCCGGAGCGGCCCGGTCCGGCGATGCCATATCGGCACAGCGCCTGATCGACGCCGGAGCGAACGTCAACGCCGCGGATAGCCGTGGCTACACGCCCCTGATTCTCGCTGTCTACAACGGCAACAACGATGTGGCGAAGCTTCTACTGGCGAAAGGCGCCGACATCCACGCTGCCGATTGGACCGGTTCCAATGCGCTGATGGCGGCCGCGTTCAAAGGCAACCTCGAAATGGCGGAACTTCTCATCAAAGCCGGGGCCCGCGTGAACGACGCCAACAAGGTTGGCGCCACGGCTGCGATGTTCGCGTCGCTGACTGGGCGCGAAGAGATGGTGAAATTCCTCGCTCAAAAAGGCGCCAACATGAAGGTAAAGGATACAAGAGGTTTCGACGCTCTCGGGCTCGCACTGCAGCAAGGCAACGAAAAGCTGGCAGGCCTGATCGAACGCCTCCTCCACTGATGGAAATTCTGCAACTGCGTTATTTTGTCTCTGTCGCAAAGGCCGGTAGTTTTGTGAAAGCGGCGGAACATGAAAGCGTTTCGCAACCGGCCCTTTCGCAACAGATCTCCAAACTGGAAACGGAACTCGGTACGCCGCTGTTCGATCGTCTGGGACGGTCGCTGCGGCTGACTGCGTTTGGAAAGCAGTTGCTGACGCGCGCGCAGGACCTGCTGCAACAGGCGACGCTCATCAAACGCGAAGCCGAATCGAGTAAGAACGCGAGCAGCGGGCGCGTGACGCTTGGTGTGATCCCGACCCTGCTGCCCTATGCGATTGCCCCTCTGCTAGCGGCTTTCAGCGTGGAACATCCGGAGATCGACCTGCACCTGGTCGAAGATCAAACCAATGTTCTGATCGACAAACTGCGATCGGCGGACGTCGACATCGCCGTGCTGGCGCTGCCGATCAAAAGCCCCGAAATCGTCTGCGCGGAACTTCGCCGCGAGGAGTTGCTCTTCATCGTGCCGCCGGGGCGCAAGCTACCGGACGAGGCCGTCGATCTGCAATCGATCGCCAAAGAAAAACTGCTGCTGCTGCGGGAAGGAAACTGCCTGCGCCACGACGTGTTGACGGCTTGCAGCCGCGCCCGTGCGCAGTTTTCGCAGGTATTCGAGACCGATCAACTTGCCAGTATTTTTGCGCTGGTCGCCGCTGGATCCGGCGCGAGCCTCGTTCCGGAAAGCTCCATCCGCTTTCACGGCAACAATGTGCAGGCTGCATCGCTGCGGCAGCGCGTGTATCGCAGAATCGGATACGCGCAATCAAGGAACCACCGCGCGACCGCAGCGCAAAAGACCGTAATCAAATGGCTGCGGTCGGCGATGTCCAAGCAGACGAACTAAACCGTCTTGACCCACTTCTGTTTCTTGCTGCTCTCGAGAGCTTTCTCGAGCAGGTACATGCCCCAGGTGCCATCGGCGAACGTCGGGTAATTGACCTCGGCGTTACGATCCGCGACACGCGCGTAGAAGCGGCGGAACAACTGCTTGTGCGCATCGTCGTAGCCTTCGCTGTGGCCGCCAGGCAGGTCGGCAAACGACGCAGCCTTGGGCAGCATCAGCGAACCGTCTTTGACGATGACCTGGTTCGGCGAATTGCGGTTGCCGATCCAGAGTTCATCCGGCCGTTCCTGGTTCCACTGTACGCCCGACTTGGTTCCATACACTTCAATATTGAAGCGGTTCTTGCAGCCTGCCGACATCTGGCTCACGGCGAAACATCCGCGCGCGCGATCGCCGAGCTTCACCAGCACGGAGCCGAAATCGTCGGTGTCGATCGGTATCTCCGTGTACTTCGCCGGCGCCTTGGCCTTTTTGCCGGTGAACGTTTCCACGGCGCCCGCGGGCTTTTTGCGGATCTGGTGGAAAGTCTGCATGTCGCAGCACAGTGCGCTGATCTTCATGCCGGTCACATGCTGGATCATATCCATCCAGTGCGAACCGATGTCGCCCATCGCGCGCAATGCGCCGTTGTCCTTCGACTCCACGCGCCAGTTGTAGTCGGTGTCGTACAGGAGCCAGTCCTGATAATAAGTGCCATTGACGATGAGGATCTCGCCCAGTTCGCCAGCGGCGATCATCTGGCGGATCTGCTGCACGATCGGGTAATAGCGCAGGTTGTGGTTCACCGCGTTGACGAGCCCCGTGCTTTCGGCGAGCTTAACGAGCTTCTTGCCTTCCGCGGAAGTCATCGTAAGCGGCTTCTCGCACAGCACGTGTTTACCGGCCTTCAAGGCGGCTTCGGACATCGGATAATGCAGCGCGTTGGGCGTACCGATGTGCACGGCGTCGATCGTTGGATCGGCGAGAATCTCGCGGTAGTCGCCGCTCGCCTTGGGGATGTTCAACGAATCCGCGAACGAGTGCGCGGATGCCTGGGCGATCGACGCAACGGCCGCGAACTCGACATTGCCCAGCCGGCGGACGGCCTCGGTGTGCACTTTTCCCATAAAGCCGGTGCCGAAGATGGCGGTTCTGATTGTCTTCACTTGCAGGGTTCCTTTCGTGGGCGCCTGGAATTCGAGCTTGGAATTGGACTCTGCCCAATTTACCGCAGTTTTGTTGCTAGACTCAAAAGCAAGGGCAAATGTTTCAGACGCCATGATTGTCAAGCTGCGTTTTGCAACAGGCCGCCGGGTCAAAATCGCATCAGGCAAGAACCGTCACGTCGCATTGGCGGTGGCCGCATTGATGACCCCCGCAACGCTCATGATGTTCGTCATGGCAATGTGGCGCATTGCGTCGGACATCCAGCTCGCCACGGAATTCCCGATCAATGAAGGTGTTTGGTCACACTGGCAGGTTTGGATCGCCTCGGCCTTCCTCTCACACCTGACCAGCGTCATTCTAAATCGCTACGGCAAGACCGGAGAAACTGGTTTAGCGCGATCGATCGCAGGCGGTCTGGGTCAGCTCTTCGGGCGTCACACCCAAAGCAAGCAGTTGGAACAGCAGCAGTCGAAGGCCGGCCATGGCGTGGGACGCGCCGCGGACTGACGTACTTGCCGCTGTGATAGTGTCAAAATTCGATGGTGCAGTTGTTTTCCCTAGTAATGCTAGGCGTCGCGGCGCCGTCAACGTTCACCAAGGACGTCGCGCCAATCCTTTATCGGCACTGCGTTGCCTGCCATCGTCCCAACCAGATCGCGCCGATGTCGCTGTTGGATTTCAAGTCCGCGCGCCCGTGGGCCAAATCCATTCGCGAAGCGGTCTCTATTCGCAAGATGCCGCCATGGTTTGCGGATCCGGGATTCGGCCATTTCTCGAATGACGCGCGATTGTCAGAAGGCGAGATCGCAACCATCAAAGCGTGGGCGGATTCGGGCGCGCCCGAAGGCAATCCCGCCGACCTTCCTCCTCCGCCAAAGTTTGCCGAAGGTTGGCAGGCCGGCGAGCCCGATCTGGTCATCGATATCGGCGAAAACTTCAAAATCACCCCGGGCGAGGATGCGTACGAGCATTTCACTGTCCCCACGAACTTCAAACAAGGCGTCTGGATCCGCGCCGCCGAGATCAGGCCCGGCAATCGCGAAGTGGTGCATCACGCGCACGTGCTGCTGGTTGACGAGGACCTTAGCAAGATGGAGGTTGCATCCACGAAGAACAGCCCCGCGCTTTCGAAGTTTCTCGTGCAGGAAGGCAAGCTCACGCGCATCCGCGACGACGCGCCGGTCGTCAACAACGCCTGCGAAGCTTCGATCCCCGATCTGCCGTTTCTCACTGGATCGCAGGAAGGCGCGCTCGCATCGTTCCTGCCTGGACGCCCGCCTGATGTATTTCCGGATGGAACCGCGAAATGGATTCCGCCCGGCGCCAAACTGCAGTTCGTGATCCACTACGCGCGCACCTCGAAGCAGCATGAGACGGACCGCACCAGTATTGGACTTTACCTCACGCCGGGCGGGCGGCCTCCCGAGCGAGTGCTCCGCCGCATGGACCTGCGCAACTTTTTCATGCAAATTCCGGCGGGTGCGGGGAATCACGAAGTGAAACGCTGCTACACCTTCGAGAATGACAAACTGCTGCTTTCGTTCACGCCGCACATGCACTACCGCGGCAAAGACGCGACCTACGAGATCATCCGACCGAGCGGCAAGCGCGAAACCCTGCTCGCGGTGCCGCGCTATGACTTCAACTGGCAGCTCGTGTACCGCTTGCGCGATCCGCTGTTCGTCGAAAAGGGCAGCCGGATGATTGTCACCATTCACTACGACAACAGTCCCAACAATCGAGCGAATCCGGACCCCGGCAAGACGATCCGCTGGGGCGACAAGACGGAGGAGGAAATGATGACGAGCTGGATCGAATACCTCGACGCACCATCGAATCCCAGATAAATCACAGCCGCAGGATGTAGGGAAATTAACGCGAACGAGTGGAACCGAAATCGCGGGATGTCTTCTAACATAGTGATAGAAGGGACATTTATTATGTTGATTCCTGCGTCGCGCCAAAGACTTACCTGGGCCGCTCTAACTCTAGCGCTCGGGGCAACTGCCACCCTTCTGGCGCAGGACCCGCCGAAAAAAGAGAAAGAGCAGCACGAAAGAGAGCGAGGCAGGCCCGCGCGCGAGGCGCCTCCGGCTCGGACGGAGCAACACCGCGAGCGGGAGCACCCCCAACAGCAGCAGCGCCAGGCTCCACCTCCTGAAGCCCGCCAACCTGAACCAGAACGCCAGCACCCGCCTAGGCAGCAGCAACAGCAGCAACAACAACAGCAACAACCGGCGTCGACGCCGCCTCCCTCGGTGCAGCGTGAGAGAGAACCCAGACAAGAACGGCAACGTCCGCAGCAGCCCGCGGTTGTTCCCCCAGTCACGCATGAACCCGCTCGCCAGCCCAATTACGACCGGCGCGGCGACACCGGCGTTCGCCCGCAAAATAGCGGCGGAGGCTTCACGAGAACCGAAACTCCCCGCCCCACTCCCGCTCCTTCAGACCGGAGGCCCGGATTCACTCGGGACCAGCAGGGCCGGGTGGAAGCCTACCGCAGCCGTTCCGGATCGGAAGTGCGCTATCGTCCCGACGGCCGCGTCGGCGTCGTGCGTTCGGGCAATATGACGATCGTGCATAATTCGACTCAAACGAGCCGCATTGTCGTGCAACGCGTGGATCGCACGGTAATCGTGACCAACCGTTCGGGCCACGGCTATATTCAGCGGCCATTCGAGTATCGCGGACATGAGCTCGTCAACCGGACGTATTATGTCCGGGGCCAGTCTTACACGCGCTACTACAATCCCTATCGCTACAACGGCGTTGTGCTGCATGCGTACGTGCCTGTGCGCTACTACAATCCCGGTTTCTATGGCTGGTTCAGCATTGGTTGGGGTGCGCCCGTTTACTATCCATGGGGCTGGGTCCGGGACCCATGGTACGGCTACTATCGCGGCTATTTCACGCCCTATCCGTACTACAGTTCGCCGGGATTCTGGCTCACTGACTACATCATCTCCACGAGACTCGCAGAAGCTTATTCCGAGCGCGCAGCAGCTGCCGCCGGCGGTTATTACGACGGCGATGTCAGGCTGTCGCCGGAGGTGAAGGATAGCATCGCAAGAGAGGTCGAACGGCAACTTGCAGCCGAACGGGCGGAAGCCGACGCACTGGCCCGCAACGAAATGCCCGACCCGCAGGGAGGCTTCCCAAGGATGCTTGCGGACGGCAACCCGCACGTCTTTGTCGTCTCGTACAACCTGGACGTGATCGACAGTTCCGGCCAGTCCTGCTCGGTTGGCCGCGGCGATGTGCTGCAATTGTCAGCCCCGCCTCCGCCGGACGCAGTGGCTGCGTTGTTGCAGGTGGTCGCCAGCAGCAGGCCCGGTGGATGCCGTGTGGGCGCCCGCGTAACGGTCGGCCTCGAGGATCTGCAGGATATCTACAACCAGATGCGTGAGACCCTATCGCAAGGCGTTGAAGAACTGCGCATGAAGTCCGGCCAGAATGGAGTTCCCGCACTGCCTCCTGGAGTGGGGATGGCTCCTCAAAACGCGTCGTATGTGGTAAATGCGCCGCCACCCGATGCGCAAGTCGCCACTGAGCTTTCACGAGAGGCGCAGAACGCCGAACGCGTGGAACTGGAGGTAACCAATGAGGCCGCCAGCGATCCTGAGGGCCGCTCGACCGCGCCTCCGGTGACGGTTTCGCTCGGACAAACCATCGATGAGGTGGTCGCCGCCCTGGGGAATCCCAGGCAGATCGTCAACGCGGGGAACAAGCAAGTCTACGTTTACCCCAAGCTCAAGATCACATTCCGGAATGGAAGAGTCGCAGACGTCGAATAGCCCATCTTACTTTTGTGTTTTCAATACGGCCGCCGCAATCAAGGGAGCGAAGGTCTGTAGCCCCTCCAGCGTAAGCTGGCCGCTGCAGTATGCTGCATACCAGGATCGACGCCAGCGAATGATTCTCTCGCCATCGCGCAACTGCAGTCGCGTGAGTGTGAACTCAGCCTTGGCCCGGAGGCCAGTTGGAACCTTTTCCGTGGCCCGCATTTGCAACGATGGCAAGAGGATCTCGAACCATCCTGGCCCAATTTCATAAGGGTCCAATACCTCGGTATCGGCATTTTGTTTCGATGAATTCAACGGCGCGGACGCGAATCGGTAGTTGCTCCATTCATACGCAAGACCTCGATGGTTTCTGAAGCTACGGTAATGATCTACTGTGCCACCGGTAGGGTCGAGCATTGCAGCGTAGCCACACAGGTGACCGAAGCCTCTGGCAAGGTCTGGTGTGTACCGCTCCCAAAAGGCCTTTGGCCGCTTTGCGTCAGGATGATCCCTTAGCCACTGGTTGCCAGGGGATTTCACGTTTTTGTCAAATCCAAGAGGCTTGCGAACCCTGGCTACCGGAATCACTTTTTGACGCCCCGGGCGCCGTTGATGCCCTTTGTCTCTATCAGCCATCGCGGCCAAAAATCGTCGCCCGGGGCAAGTAGCCGCTTCAGAGCGCCGTGAATCGCAGATTGGCTGTCGAGTCTCGGCGGCAACTTCAGCAGGTCGCCTCGCATCAACGCCTCCGCAGCCTCAATGGCTTGCTCCGCTTCCACGGAGCGCGCCTGGTTCAGTCCGAAGGTTTCGGACACGAGCCAGCTCGTCGCGTCCCCTTGGGTTGCCCATGCGCCTTGTTCCACCACGACCTGGCCCTCGCGTAACGACAGGTGAATCAAATCGTCCTTCTCCGCATTGAATAACGGCTCGAGCGACGCCGCCACCAGCGGGGCGTGTGTAGCCACCAACAACTGCGGTTCGCGCCCTTTGGCGCCGCGCAAAACGCCGATCGCTTTGAGTAGAGAGGGAACGATGGTGCGCTGCCAGCGCGGATGCAGGTGAGTTTCTGGTTCGTCAAAGAGCAGTACAAAACGGTCCTCGGGCTTCTTACCCAACAAATCCGCCGCCATACGGTGCTCGTGCCAGGCCCAAACCAGAAAGTACGCAAGAGCCAAAACTCGGCGGACACCCGCGGAAGCCAGCGCGACTGGCACGGTTTGATTACCCACTAACAGCGTGGGACGGTCCCGGCCTTCACCAATAAAGACTCGTCGCGGTTCCCCTGCCTTGAGCGGTTCGTCCATTGGTGAAAGTTCTCGCAGCACTGCCTCCAATGCATGAAAATGGGTCTTGCGTCCTTCCTGCCAGTTCACCCAATCACGCTCTAGACCTTCGCAAATCCGCTGAGGTTTGGCGTCCCGGGTAGGGGATTCCATGTCCAACCCTTCCCAGACTTCAGCCGCTTGAAAATGATAGGCAGCGGGCCGTCCAGGATCATTCCGCCAATAGTTGCGCGCCGGATCCCACACCGAGAAACCTCCATCGATCCGGATATAGACGACAATTCCGGGCATCGTAGGCCGAGCCTGCTTGAGCGGCCAGGACTGGTCGTCTCGCTGAAAGTTGGACACCACCGGCGATCCAGTTTTTGCCGAGCCCCTGACTACGTATTCGATTGTCGACTTCTTGCTCGATGGTGCAGGCATTGCAGCCGTGCCTGCCCAAGTGCGCGTCAACGCCCACCAGGCCAGGTCGAGCAGGAAACTCTTGCCCAGCCCGTTGTCGCCCGCGATCAGATTGATGCGTTCAGCCCATTCCACGCGCAAATCCGGCGCCAAGCCTACGTTCTTCAGGTGCAGAGATTGCAGCATGTTTTTTCTGATTTCTTTGTTAGCGTATCAACAATCGACAAACATTCACTCGAACGCTCAGCCCTAGATCGGGTTGATCAGACCCTCTTCCGTAGCCTTGCCGTTGCGCACCAGCCACACCACGGCAATCGTGGCGATCAGCGGCATCAGGCTCGCGGTGATCAGGATTGGCTCGAAGGAAAACCGGTCCGACACGATGCCGGTCAGGAAGGTCGCGAGGATCGTTCCGATGCCTGCTCCGGTGCCGCTCATGCCGCTTACCGAGGCGACGCTGCCGGTGCGATACAGATCCGCCGGCAGGTTCAACACGATGGTGGAAAAGCTCGCGTACGAGAGCGTCGCGATCGCGAAACAGAAGATCATCGCCTCGAACGAATGGAAGAAGACGGTCGCCGCCAGCGTCGTCATCCCCAGCCCCGAAAGCAGCGCCACCAATCGCCGCGACCGTCCCGTGGACCAGCCTCGCGCGATCAGCCAGCTTGACGCGCCTCCTCCTACGAAGTTGCCGAGGTCGGCCGCGAGAAACGGAACCCAGAACGCGAGTAGGCTCTCTTCCGGCTTGAATCCGCGCGACACGAGATAGATCGCGAACCAGTCCGTGATGAAGAACCAGACCGGATCGGTGAAGGATTTTCCGATGATGATGCCCCACGTCTGACGCAGCCGCAATAGAGTCCGGTGGGGCAATCGCAACTCGCTCCCCGAGGCCGAAACATCGGCGCGTTCGCGCAGGATGTACTCGCGCTCCTTAGGCGACAATCGCGGATGACCTTCCGGACTTCGATAGAGCCAGCGAAACAAGGGCAGCCACAAGAGCCCGAGCGTCCCCGTCACCAGGAATGCACTGCGCCAGTCGCCCGTCAACCGGTAGACTTCGTACACCAGAAACGGGGCGACGGCGCCGCCGATCGCGGAACCGCTGTCGAAGATGGCGACCGCCCAGCCACTCTCTTTGCGAGGGAACCATTCCGCAACGGCCTTGGTCGCCGCGGGCCAGTTCGCCGATTCACCGGCGCCGAGCAGGAATCGAAACGTGAGCAGACTCTTGAATCCAACGGAGAGCGAAGTCAGCATCGCCACAATCGAATAGAGCGCGACGGTGAAAGAAAGTCCGCGGCGAATGCCGACCTTGTCCAGATAAAGGCCCGACGCCGTCTGGCCGAACGAATACGAAAGACGGAAGCCGATGATCAACCAGGCGAAGGTCGCGTTGTTCCAGTGGAATTCATTTTTGATATACGGCGCGAGTACGCTCAGCGTTTGGCGGTCAATGTAGTTGATGACGGTTGACAGAAAGAGGATGCCGCCGATGTACCAACGCAGATTGCCGTTCACCAATCGATGATGACACGACTCTTTTGCATACAATCCGTGGCATACAATCGGATCTATGAAATTCGCCGCTCTCCTGGCAGTGACTACGGCGCTCATCGCGCAGCCCCAACCGCGTATGGTTGATGCGCACGTCCACCACAACGGGGAAATCGAATTTCTGGACAAGCTCGTCGCCCGGCTCGAAAAGCTGAATGGCATGGCGTTTCTGCTCACCAAGCCTGAACACATGAAGCAGGTGCAAGCTTATATGGCGGTGCATCCGGGACGCCTGGCCGGTTTCGGCGACATTTCGCTTGACGACCCCAAAGCGCTGCAGCAGATCGATGCATTTCACGCCGCCGGCTTCATCGGCCTCGGGGAAATCTCCAGGACCCTGAAGCCGTTTGACCATCCGACCTACACGCCGATCTACGATCGCGCCAGCAAACACGGAATGATGCTCCTGTTCCACACGGGCATCGTCAATCGCACCCGGCCCGATGTCGCCGAAGATGTCAGCGTGGACCGGTTGCGCGTCACACTGCTCGATAACATTGCCCGCCGTTATCCATCCATGACGATCATCGGGGCGCACCTCGGCAATCCCGACTACGCCTGGGCAGGCGAGATCGCGCGCTGGAACCCGAACCTGTTTTTCGATCTCTCGGGCTCGACTCTGATCAAGAAGCAGGAAGATCCGGCGTTCTTCAAATCCATCTTCTGGTGGTCGAGCATTGCCCCGAGTCCGCATACGCCGAAAGGCCAAGCCAGCGCGTTCGAAAAAATCGTTTTCGGCTCGGATATCTTCGGCGGTGAGCTCGAGGAACTCGACCGTTCGATCGAGCGCTACGAGAAAATGTTGAACGCCTGCGGCGTCTCGAAGGAATCGCAAGCGAACATCTTTGGAGGCACACTGCTACGGATCCTGAATAAGCGTAAGCCCTGACTTCGCACTTCTTAACAATCGCCCACCTAGTCACTTCACACTCGCCGCATCTTTGCTAATGAAGGCTCTGGCGCCACGAGCCTTCAAACAAAGGAAAGAGGAAGCGAAAACATGCTTGGAATATTAATTGCCACGGTATGCGCCATCGGCCTGTACCGCTTGTGGCGGCCGCGCCACTATGGCCGTTACGCGTACGGTTGGGCCGGCGGCGGCGGTGGTTGCGGCGGCGGGTTCCATCGCCACGACGGCGGGGGCGGGGGCGGACACCACCGGTCGCACGGGCTCGGGCGCTTGATGCGCGAACTGAACGCCACTCCGGAACAGGCCGAGGTGATCCGCCAGAGTTCCGAAGAGATTGCACAGGCCCTGCAGGACCAGCATCCGCTCGCACGCATCGACGCCGTCGCCAGCGCGCTGACAGAAGAAACGTTCGATCGCGAAAAGCTCGTGCAGTCGCTGCGCGGCAACCAGGAAGACGCGTTTCCCAAGGCGATGGCCTCCGCTGTGGAACGCCTGCGCAACGCACTCGATGTCAATCAACGCCGCAGGCTGGCCGCCCTGGTCACGCTGCGCTTTGGCGGCGCCAATCCCCCCCGTAAGGAGGGCAAATGAGACGAATCATCTTGACCGTACTGTTGACGGCTGGAATTGTTGCGGGCGTAGGGTCCGCATTCCGGCATCGCCGTTTCTACGACGAGGACTGTGGGCATCATCATCATCACCACCACCATCATCAGTGGGATCATGATCATCATGAGGGAGAAAGACCCGCTCCCAAGCCCGAGACCAGATAGGGCCAGGATCCACCCACGTGCCGACGATAGATGCACTGCTTGTCGATGACGACGCCCGGCTGCCCGAAATGCTGCAGGCATTCCTCCAGCCGCAGGGCGTCGCCATTACACAAGCTCCCAACGGAACGCTGGCGCTGGCTTTGCTGGATCGCCAGGCTTTCGACGTGGTCATTCTCGATGTCATGATGCCGGGAATGGATGGCCTCGAAGTATTACGCCGCCTGCGGGCCAGATCGAACGTACCTGTGATCATGTTGACCGCGCGGGGTGACGAGGCAGATCGCATTGTCGGCCTCGAACTCGGCGCCGATGACTATCTGCCGAAGCCGTTCAGCCCGCGCGAACTGCTGGCCCGCATTCGCGCGCTGGTTCGCCGGGCAGGGCCGGATGCAAACGCCGAAAGGGTCGAGTTCGGAGAGATCCGGCTTGCGCTCGAAACGCGCGAGGCGTGGAAGGCCGGAGTCCCGCTCACGACCCTCACCGCTCTCGAATTCGATCTGCTCGCCGCGCTGATGAAGAAACGCGGGCGCGTGGTGCCGCGCGAAACGATGCTGCGTCTGGCGGGCCGCGGCGACACAATGGTCAACGAGCGGACCGTAGACGTCCACATCGCGCACCTCCGTCAAAAGCTTGGAGACGACCCGCCGCGCCTGATCAAGACCGTGCGCGGTGTGGGCTACGTCTTCGCGGCGGAATCCACATGATGCTCCACCACCAACATCGCCGTCATCCTCGCGATCCGCGCAGGTATCCAGCTTGGGGCGTCCCGCCCTTCGGCTTGCGCCGCAAGATCTTTTGGTCCCTGCTTGGGTCGATGCTGGTCGCCGGACTCTTCACGGAGGCTCTGTCCCTCTTCTGGACGAAATTCCACTCGGCGACAGGCCTCGCGCAACCCGGCCGCGACATCGCGGTAATCGCTGTCTGCGCGATCCTTTTTCTGTGGTTCGCTTCCGGCCGGCTGGCATTCCGGCTCGTGCGTCCGCTGAACCGCCTAGTCGATGTCGTACAGCGCTTCGGGCAAGGGGACTACTCGGCCCGCGCGGGCTTCTCTCCCTGGGCGCGCGACGAAGTGACTCGGGTCGGCAAGGCTGTCGATGAAATGGCGGATCGCATCGAGCGCCAGATGAAAGAAGAGCGGCAGTTGCTGGCCGTTGTCTCCCACGAACTCCGCACGCCGCTGGCGCGCATTCGCGTGCTAACCGACCTCGCTCGCGAAGGACAGGCTGCTTCGCTCGACAGCATCGACCGCGAAGTCTCCGACATCGACTATCTGGTATCCAACATCCTCGCCCGTTCGCGGCTCGAGTTCGGAACCCTGACGCGCCAGCCGATCCGCCTTCCCGAGGCCGTAAGCGAGGCGCTCGACCGGGCGGGTCTCCCTTCAGCGCAGCTTCTGCGCATCGAGGGCGATCGCGTGCAGGAACCGGTTTCCGCGGACCCCACCTTGTTGCATCGCGCCATCGCGAACCTGATCGACAACGCGCAGCGGCACGGCAAGGGCGTAGAACGCGTCGAGGTCCGCGAGACTCCTGGGGGCGGAGACAGCGTCGCAGTGGAGGTGTTCGACCGTGGGCCGGGGTTCCCCTCAACGGTTCCGCGGGAAGCGCGTTTCAAAGCCTTCAATCAGGACGCGAGCGGAGGTTCTCGCGGGTCCGGCCTGGGTCTGGGCCTCAACCTCGTCCAACGTATGATCCACGCGCAGGGCGGGAGCGTGTGGGCGGAAAATCGCGTGGACGGAGGCGCGCGCGCGGGCTTCGAATTGCCCTTCGCGCCGCCCTTACCGGACTGAGACGCACTGGCCGAAAACCACCGCTTTGGTGGCGTTCCACCGCATTACGTCTCATTCATGTGCTTCCGAATCAAACAGTTGGCTTTTGGCGCCCGATTTGCATTCTTAACATGCGAAAGGGAAGGAAGGAACAACACATGAAAAAACTAATTCTTGCTGCACTGCTGTTCACGAGCACTTCGCTCTTCGCACAGCGCTTCTATATCGGAGGAAGTTGGGGCTATGGACCGCCTGCGCCGGTCCGCGTTTACGCGCCTCCGCCTCCGCCGCCTGTTTACTACGGGTACGGCTATGCTCGTCCGGTTGCTCCGGGGCCGGGTTACGCGTGGATTGACGGCTATTACGATTACTATGGTCGCGACTACCGATGGCGGCCGGGTTACTGGGCGCCTCGCCCGCACCACCGCGCGTATTGGTACGCACCCCGGTATCATGGCGGACGCTACTACGCCGGATACTGGCGCCGCTAACGTACTGATTGCATCCGACTTCTCTAGCGAAGCCACCGGGACCCCACGGGTTCCAGTGGCATTGCTTTTTGGGAGGGGAAGGTTCTGTGGCCCAGGCAATCTCCTAGCAGTGGTATCCCCCAACCCGCCTATCGCGTGACACGCCGGCGTGTCCCAGAATGCCACCGGTAAGAGGTATCCGGACTACTCCCCACCAGCCCTCGTGGACCCCGGATTTCACTTCACCACGTGATACAGCAGGTCTGCCGCCGCACCACCCAGCTCCTAGCAGTGGTATCCCCCCACGCGCCTATAGCGATACCCGCCCGCGTGTCCCAGAATGCGAAGTATAAGATGTATCAGGACTACTCCACAGCACCCCAGATGGGCCCGCTATTAATTACACACGGTGATACAGTCTCTGCACACCCACCCCCACCAACCCACACA
>JACXTT010007061.1_pt1 | contig 15924 bp, 18 predicted proteins | sample 9270951 | NCBI WGS metagenome assembly JACXTT01 (sample SAMN15532306, study PRJNA645909) | rock metagenome | isolation source: weathered quartz diorite | place: Puerto Rico | collected 2017-06-21 | reverse complement strand
GCCGAGATGCTGGCCGGCGCCGCACTCCGGGGCGACGAGGAGCTCGGCGAGATCGCCGGCCGCAACACCGTGGTCGTTGCCGAGAAGGTCGCGATCAACGCGGTCCTGGCGGGCTGTCGCCCCGAGTACATGCCCGTGGTGGTCGCCGCGATCCGCGGGCTCTGTCATCCCGACTTCTCGTATCACGGCCCGGCGTCGAGCACGGGCGGCTCGGCGATGGTGCTCATCGCCAGCGGGCCCGTCGCGCACCGGATCGGACTGAACTCGGGCAACAACGCGTTCGGCCAGGGCTGGCGGCCCAACGCGACGATCGGGCGAGCGGTGCGGCTCACGATGATGAACGCGATGCAGACGCGACCCGGCCTGCTCGATCGCGCCGTGCTCGGCAACCCGGGCAAGTATTCCTTCTGCTTCGCGGAGCGCGAGCACGATCTTCCCTGGGAGCCGTTCCACGTGACGCGCGGTCTGCGTCCCGAGCAGAGCGCGGTGACGGTGTTCGCCTCGAACAGCCTCTACCAGGTCTACAACCAGCTCGCGGCCGAGCCCGAGCCCTTGCTCAGATGCTTCGCCGACGCGTTGTCCAATCTCGGCGTTCCCAACGTGAAGGGCTACAACCAGGTGCTCGTGGTCCTGGCCGGCGAGCACACGGAAATCATTCGCGAGAGCGGATGGGCGCGGCGTGACGTCCAGCGCTTCCTGATCGAGCACACTCGCCGTCGGGTGGCCGATCTCAAGCGCGCGGCACGCCTCCCGGGCGAAGTGCTGCCCGACGACGAGACCACGTGGCGCTCCCTGCTCCAGAACCCGGACGACATCCTGATCGTCTTCGCCGGTGGTCGGGCGGGGAGCTGGTCGGCGTGTCTCCCGGGCTGGGGCAATAAGTGGACGAAGGCGGTCACCACGCCGATAGGAGAGATCCGATGAGCGCACCCCTCTTCGATCCCACCGCGGGGCCGGTCGGCCGCGACGTGAAGACCGCGCCGCGCCCGCTCCGGCTCGACGGGCTTCGCATCGGGCTCGTGGAGAACACGAAGTTCAATTCCGACGTGCTGCTGCGGCGACTGGCCGATCGGCTGGGCCGCCGTCACGGCATGACGGTGGCTCGGATGGTGCGCAAGCGCTCGCCGAGCCACGAGGTCGACGAGGCTTCCATCGAGGCGCTGCGGGCCCAGAGCGACTTCGTCGTCTCCGGGATCGGCGACTGAGGGTCGTGCTCGTCGAGCAGTGTGCTCGACGCGATCCTCTTCGAGCGGGCGGGCGTGCCGGCGATCGCGATCGTGACCGAGCCCTTCCGGCCCACGGGCGAAGCGATGGCGTCGAGCTGGGGCATGCCGGGCTACCGCTTCCTCGACGTGCCACATCCGATCGCCAACCTGGAAGAGAAGGAGCTCGACGCGCGCGCCGATCGGCTCGTCGAGCAGGTCCTGGCGCTCCTGCGCGGCTCTGACTGACTCCCGGCGTGCCGCGAATCGACGTCCCCGTGCCCGGCATCCCGCAGCCGCTGGCGAGCTACACGGCGGCGACCCGCGCGGGCGATCTCGTATTCGCGGCCGGCCACCTCGCGAGCGATTTCAAGCAGGGCGTCGCGCCCGAGGCGCGCGTGGACCCGGCGTTTCCCTACTACGGCTCGTCGATCAAGAAGCAGACGCGCTACGCGCTCGAGAATCTGAAGAAGACGTTCGAGGCGGCCGGCACGTCGCTCGGCCACGTCGTGAAGGCGCAGGTGTTCCTCACCGACCTCGCGCACTTCAACGGGTTCGACGAGGTCTGGCGCGAGTACTTCCCGACGCCGCCGCCGCGGACGACGATCGGTACCAGCGGGCTGCTGGTGCCCGGCTGTCTCGTCGAGATCGACCTGACCGCGACGCTGCCGAGATCGGCCGCGCGCGTGGTGCAGTCGAGCGGGCCGCGGCCCCTGGCAAATTATTCCGAGGCGGTCGTGGCCGGCGACCTCGTCTTCGCAGCGGGTCAGCTCGCCAGCGATTTCAAGACGGGCGTCCCTCGGGAGGCGCGCGTGGATCCGGCGTTTCCGTACTACGGGTCCGACATCAAGCGTCAGACGCGCTACATCCTGGAAAACCTCGCGCGAACGTTCGCGGCCGCCGGCACGTCGCTCGAGCGCGTCGTCAAGGCCCAGGTGTTCCACACGGATCTGAACAACTTCTACCCGTTCGACGAGGTCTGGCGCGAGTTCTTCCCGACTCCGCCGCCGCGGACGACCATCGGGACGACGGGGCTCCTCGTGAAGGACACGCTGGTCGAGATCGACCTGGTCGCGGCGCTGCCGTCGGCGAAGATCACCGCGATCTCGGTGCCCGACATCCCGAGGCCGCTCGCGCACTACACGCCGGCCACGCGGGTCGGTGATCTCGTGTTCGCGGCCGGTCAGATCGCGAGCGACTACAAGACGGGCGTGCCGCGCGAGGCGCGCGTGGATCCGGCGTTTCCATTCTACGGCTCGGACATCCAGCGTCAGACGCGCTACGTGCTGGAAAACTTGAAGAGGACGCTCAAGGCCGCCGGCACCTCGCTCGACCAGGTCGTCAAGGCGCAGGTGTTCCACCTCGACCTGGCGAACTTCGCCGGCTTCGACGAGGCGTGGCGCGAGTTCTTTCCCGCGCCGCCCCCGCGGACCAGCGTCGGCACGACCGGCCTCCTGGTGCCCGGCACGCTGGTCGAGATCGATCTGATCGCGGCCGTGCCCTGAGCGAGCCGGCCGCGCCGCTCAGCGACCCTTGAACGCCGGCGCGCGCTTCTCGACGAACGCCTTGATGCCCTCGCGCGCGTCCTCCGTCTCGGAGCAGACGTTCTGGGCGAAGGTCTCGAACTCGAGCGCGCCGCGCAGATCGGTCTCCTCGCTGTGGTAGAGCGCGCGCTTGGCCAGCCGGATGGCGACCGGCGGCCCCGCGGCGATCTTGCGCGCCAGCTCGTAGGCGGCCGGCATCAGCTCTTCGGGCGCATAGACGGCGTTCACGATGCCCAGGCGCAGCGCTTCCTGCGCGTCGATGATCTCGCCGGTGAAGATAAGCTCGCACGCCTTGGCCATGCCGACCAGGCGCGGCAGGAAGTAGGTCCCGCCCCAGTCCGGATGCAGCCCGCGCTTGACGAACGCCTGGGTGAACTTCGCGGCCGTCGAGGCCAGGCGAATGTCGCAGCCGAGCGCCAGGTTCATCCCGGCGCCGGCGGCGGCGCCGTTCACGGCGGCGATCACGGGCTTGGGCGCGTCGCGCATCGCCAGCAGCACGCGATCGCGCAGCGGGGCCACCTTGTCCTCCAGCGGGCGCGCCGGCGCGCGGCCTTCTTTCGTGTCGTTCATGGCCTTGACGTCGCCGCCGGCGCAGAAGCCCTTGCCGGCACCCGTCACGACCATCACGCGGATCTCGGGGTCCTGACTCGCGCGGAGCACCGCGTCGTAGAGATCGTCGCGCAAGGTGTCGCCCAGCGCGTTCAGGCGCTCGGGACGGTTCAGCGTGAGCGTGGCCACGGCGTCCTTCACTTCGTAGATCAGACACTTGTAGTCGGGCATGGTCCTCTCTTATAAGGACCTCGACTATACCCTGGAGGGCACATGGACTTCTTCGATGTCGTGACCACGCAGCGTGCGATGCGACGCCTCAAGCCGGACGTCATTGCCGACGACGTCCTGAAAAAGATCATGGACGCCGCCATCTGCGCGCCGAGCGGCGGCAATCGCCAGAACTGGAGCTTCGTGGTCGTCCGCGAGGCGGCCAGGCGTGCGCGGCTCGGCGAGCTTTACCGCGAGGCGTGGGGCGAGCTGATGAAGGTGCCGTACTACGCCGGCGCCGCGAAGGAGCCGGCGGACAGCCCGGGGGGCAAGATGCTCGCCTCGGCGCGCCACCTGGCCGAGCACCTCGGCGAAGCGCCGGTGATCGTGCTCGCGTGCGTCTCGCTCGATCCCGGCGCCCGAGCGAGCCTGACCAGCGGCGCGTCGATCTACCCGGCGGTGCAGAACCTCATGCTGGCGGCGCGCGCCCTCGGGATCGGGAGCTGCATCACCACCATTCACCGCTTTCGCGACGCTCAGGTGAAGGAGCTACTCGCGATCCCGGCGGATGTCGAGACGGCCGCCCTGATTCCGCTGGGCTACCCGTTGGGGAAGTTCGGCCGCCCGCCGCGACGGCCGGTGCGCGAGGTGGCGTTCGCAGATCGTTGGGGCCTGGCGCTCTGATCCCTATAATCGAAGTGTGGCCAGAGCGGAGCGCGTACGCCCTCATCTGATCCGGATCGCCGCGGCGGCCGACGCCGCGGTCGTCGCCGATCTCATCCGGCGCGCGTTCGCGGCGCAGCCGCGGCCGACCAATCCGCCGTCGAGCGCGCTGAAGGAGACCGCCGCCACCGTCGCGGCGCACCTCGCGCGCGGCGGCGGCGCGGTGCTGGAGCGCGACGGCGTCGTCGTCGGCGCCATCCTGTGGGAAGTCGAAGAGGGCGCGCTCTACATCAGCCGCGTGTCGGTCGATCCGCGCGCGCGCCGGCAAGGTATCGCGCGGGCGCTGGTCGACGAGGCGGAGCGCGAGGCGCGCCGGCGTTGGCTGCCCCGCATGACCCTGGGGGTACGACTCGAGCTCGAGGAGAACCGCCAGCTGTTCAGGTCGTGCGGCTTCGAGGATCTCGAGTTCCGACGCCACGAGGGCTACACCGAGCCCACGTGGGTGCTGATGGAGCGCCGGCTCACCTAGACGGTTGCCGGCGCTCCGCGGCCGGCCTACAGATACTTCGTCGGATGGTTGATCGTCCGCCACATGTGCGCCGACGGGCTCTGATCGAAGCCGAGCCCTTCCTTCGGCTGCCTGAAGTGACGGCCGACGACGTCCGTGAACTCCTCGAGCTCCACCCGGACGTTCGGGTCGAACGAGTAGAGATCGTTCACGGTGATGAGGCGTGACGACTCGTACCACTTGTGCTCCCGCGCGCGCCGGTGGGCTTCCTGGATGTGCGGCTCGGGCGTGAAGTCCGCGCCGAACAGCCGGATGTAGGAGTCGGGGTACTTGTACCCGTAGGACTCGTCCGCGAAGAAGCGGAGCACCTGATGATGGCGGATCGCCCAGCTCACTTCCTCGTCGACGTAGGGCTCGACCAGCTGCGCGCCCCAATAGCCGTGATCGCCGCGAATGAATCCCATGGCGGAGATATCGTGGAGCAGGCACCCCAGCACGATCTTCTCGCTGACGCCGTTCTTCTTGGCAAGCCGCGCGCTCTGGAGTACGTGCGCGGAAGGCCCGAAGCGTAGCTTGAAGAAGTCGAACAGGGTCGGCTTCTCGGGCATGAGGGGCAGCCGCGGATCGTGCCCCATCATGTAGAGCTTGCCCTGGCTCTGCTGGGGCGGCAGCGGCTGCCGTGGATCGCGCTCACCCGACGTGTAAATCGCCGACTTCACGACGATCCGGTCGAGCTCCTGGCTCATCGCGTGCTCGGCTGCCTCGGCTCTCTCCAGCGACGTCATCGCCATCGCGTATCCTCCGGGAAATCGAACGTTGCCACGATGATCGGTCTCGCGGCCACCGACTGTCAAGCTGCGCGCAGCCGGCCGACCAGCGCCTCCGCGAAGCGATCGCCCGCGCCCGGGACGAGGTGAAGGCCCAGGCCCGGCTCGTTGACCTCGACCTCCATGAGGACGAACCGGCCGTCTCGCCGCACGCCGTCGATCCGGGCGTAGAGCGGCTGACCCGGGAGCATCCGCAGCACCTCGGCCATCGCCGCGATCGTCGCGCCATCCAGCGCGGCGGCTTCCATGCGGCCGCCGTACTGACTGTTCACCCGAAACTCGCCCGAGGCGGGAACGCGGCGCAGGCCGTGAGAGAACGCGCCGCCCAGGAACACGCCGGCCAGCTCGCCGGCGGCGACCTCGGGCACGAATTCCTGGACGAGCAATCGCGGCGGGCTCGTCACGGCGCGAAGGCGCGTGAGCGCGTCGGCTTCGCGGCCGCGCGACACCCGCTCCACGCCGACCCCGCTGGCGCCGACGGTCGGCTTGATCACGGCCTCGCGGAGGGCCATCCGCGCGAGCGCGTCGGCCACCAGGGCGGCATCCACCGGGACGATCGCGGAGGCGGGGACCGCGGCACCGCGCGCGGCGAGCTCGGTCAGGTAGGTCTTCTCGAGATTCCAGCGAACGAGATCGGGAGCATTGAAGGTCCGCGCGGCGTCAAGACAGGCGAGCCACCGGCGGTAGTCGTCGAGCGCCAGGTGGTAGTCCCAGGTCGCACGAATGACGACGGCGCGAGCGCCGGCGAAGGGCTCGAAGGGGCCGTTCCACGGCGCGTGCTCGACCCGGTGGCCTCGCCGCTCGAGCGCGGCGGCCAGCGCCAGGTCGCTCGCGCTCAGCTCCGACCACGCGCGGCAGGTGGCCAGGACGATGCCGCGGTCGATCGCCGGCTCAGGCCATGACCCAGCCGCCGTTGGGCTGGAGCACCTGGCCGGTGAGGTAGTTGGCGATGCCGCTGTGGGCGATCGCGTTGACGGTGACGCCGTGGGGTCCGAACTCGTGGGCCACATCGCGCGCGTGAAGGCCTCCGGCCCGAAGTCCAGCGCGATCGCGCGGCCGAAGCCGCGCCCTGCTCGCGTCACCGGCGCGACGCGACCGTCCAGACGCCCCATGCGAGTATTCTCACGCTCGTAGTCGGAGTGCGATGCTTCGAGGGGCTATACCGCGCGGACGAAGGAGGTGTCAAGACATGCACGAGCCCAGCGACGTCCTGACGAGCGCACGGATCGAGCTGGCGCGCTTTCCTCTGGTGCTCGACGGCCTCCTGAACGATCTCGACCCGGCTTCGTGGCGAGCGCGCCCGGCCGCCGCCGAGTGGGCGCCCGTCGAGATCGTGTGTCACCTTCGCGACGAGGAGACCGAGGACTTCGGCGCGCGGCTCCGTGTGGTGCTGGACCGCGGCGAGCGCTTCACCCCGATCGACCCGGAGCGCTGGGCGAGGGAACGCCGCTATCTCGAAGACGACGGCCCGCGGGCGCTGGCGGAGTTTCGCGCGCGGCGCGCGGCCAGCCTCGACGCGCTGGCGACGGTCGCACCGTCGCGCCTCACGCCCGTGGTCGCGCACGCGCGGACCGGGGGGCTCTCGGGCCTCGACATCCTCGCCGCCTGGGTCGAGCACGATCGCCTGCACCTGACCCAGCTCGGCGCCACGCTGTCGCGGCTGTGGGCCGCGTGCTGGGCGCCGCTCCACACGGAGTACGCCGGGCCGATCCCGTACGCGTGACTCCATGGGGTCTCGAAGGGGCGGGCTCATCCGATGACGCTCGCGTGACGGCTGGCGACGACAACGAGGGCGAGGAGGGAGAGCTGATGAAGACGCACGGTCTCCTGTGGGCCTCGTTGGCGCTCGTGCTGGTCCTGCTCGCCGGCTGCGCCACGCGGCAGCTCGTCCAGTTCCCGGACCCGAAGGCCGCCGTGCCCGATCCGCAGAAGGCGCGCATCTACGTGATGCGCGACCCGAACCTCTGGAGGTTCAACCTCGTAAGCCTGTTCCGCACGATTCGCGTGCTCGACGGGGCCGTGGAGATCGGCTCCATCGCCGGCCAGCGCGGCTATCTCTCCTGGGAGCGAAAACCGGGAGAGGTGTCGCTGTCGGTCCCCGGCGAGGCCTACCTCGGCCTGATCGTGGAGGAAGGGAGCGTCACCTACGTCGTCGTACACGACAAGGCCGTCGGCGCGGGGTGGCCTCCGGGCAGTGGCCGCATGACCGTAGAGCTCGAGCACGTCGACACCGAGAAGGGACGCCGAGTGTTGGCCAGGAGCACGCCGCCGCACCGCCCGGAATAGCCCCTCGCGATCAGAACACGGCGAGCGGATTCGCCGGCGAGCCCGTGCCGCCGACGACGCGCAGCGGCGACACGAGCAGCATGAACTCGTCGCGCCGCTCCTCCACGCAGGCCTTCGCGAGCGGCTCGAGCAGCGCGTTGTCGACCAGCGCCACGCCGTACGCGAAGATCGCCGCGTGGACGGCCCAGGGGATGTCGTAGCCGATCGGCAGGTGATCGAGCATGTCCCACACCAGGACGCTCACGTCGTGGTCGCGCAGGAACGGCAGGCACGACACTTGAAGGCCTGGACGCTGTTGCTGCGTCGGATTGAACGGACGCCCGTACGGGCGCTCTGGATCCTGCCCCTGCCACGCCTCGCGCCCGGAGTAGACGCAGACCGCGTCGCCGGGCTCGAGCCGGATCCCGCGCTTGGCAAGGATGTCGTCGAGCTCCCAGCCGTGCACGGGCGCGTCGTGCGTCACGCACGCGACGCCCCGGTGCCGCGGCACGTCGAGCATGACGGCGCGGGTCATGATGCCCTCGGCCCAGTGCTCGACCGATCCGAACCGCGCGCCCTCGAACGTGATCTCCTTCTTCGGATCGCGTCCGTTCCACATCGCGTCGTCGTCCCACGTGTGGCAGAGCGCATCGATGTGCGTGGAGGCGATGCCGTGGTAGTAGATGCCGTAGTAGTCCGCGGAGAAGCCGCCCTTGCCCCGGGGATGCGTCCGCATGTAGTGCTGGGCCGGCAGCGGATTGTTCGGGCCGGGGTCCTTGGGGAACGGCCGGCTCAGCGAGACGCTGCGCCCGGTGCGCACCAGCCGGGCCGCCGCCGCGCGCTTGGCCGGCGTGATGAGGTTGAGGGCGCCGAGCTGGTCGTCCTTGCCCCAGCGGCCCCAGTTGCGGCGGTCGCGGATCCAGCCGAGCACTTCCTGCTCCGTCGGTAGCTTGCGTTCGGGCATCGCGGCCTCCCTGGTGAATGTGCCTGACGGCGCGCTATGGTATCAGGCGTGGCGGGAGAGCCCGGGGCGACGTTTTTCGCGCTGACGCCGGATCGCGTCCTGGACGCGGTCGAGGTCGGCGGCCTGCGCTGCACCGGCCGCTGCCTGCCGCTGCGCGCCTTCGAGAACCGCGTCTACGAAGTGGAGCTGGAAGACGAGCGGCGGCTGGTCGTCAAGTTCTACCGCCCCGGCCGCTGGTCGCGCGAGACGATCCTCGACGAGCACGCGTTCCTGGCCGATCTGACCGACGCCGAAGTCCCGGCGGTCGCGCCGATCGACGTCGGCACCGGGACCACGCTGAGCGAGATCCAGGGCATCTACTACGCGGTGTTCCCGAAGGTGCGCGGGCGCTCGCTCGACGAGCTCGACGCCGAGAATCGCCGGCGGATCGGCCGCACGATCGGCCGCATGCACGCGGTGGGCGCCTCGCGCGACGCGCCGCGGCGGCCGCGGCTCGACGTGCAGCGCTACATCTTCGAGCCGCTCGAGGTCCTGACGGCGGGGAGCTTCATTCCCGAAGGGCTGACGTCGCGCTACCGCGACGTGGCGGTGCGCATCGCAGAGTTCGCGGCCAAGGCGCTCGCGACGGCGCGCATCCAGCGCATCCACGGCGATCTGCACTGGGGCAACATCCTCTGGACGCCCGATCCGTTGCTGGTCGATTTCGACGACTGCGTGGTCGGCCCGCCGGTGCAGGACATCTGGCTCCTCGCGCGCGGCAACTCGGACGAGGCGAGAAAGCTGCGCGAGGATCTTCTAGAGGGCTACGAGCTCTTCCGAGAGTTCGATCGCGCGACCCTGGCACTGTGCGAGCCCCTGCGCGCGATGCGGATCGTGTACATGTCCGGCTGGATCGCTCGGCGCTGGTCCGATCCGTCGTTTCCCCCCGCGTTCCCGATGTTCCGCAATCACAACTACTGGAACCAGGAATACGAAGAGCTGGTGCAGATCGCGGAAGCTCTGGGCTGACCTACTTGCCCTTGCCGTAACCCTTGCCGTGTCCCTCGCCGCCGCGGCCGTCTCCGCCGCCGTGACCCGGGGGACCTCCCGTGCGCGCCTCCTGATGACGCCAGCCGTGGTCGTCGTTGCCGCGCTCCTTCCACGCCCGCTTCTCGGCCCAGCTATGGCCCCACTCCTGCTCCCAGCGAGGCGGCGTCTCGCGCTGCCACTGCTTCCAGTGCCCGGGCGGAACGTGGTAGTAGCGCACCGGTACCAGCAGGACGGGACGCGGGACGAACTGAGGCGCGACCACGACCCACGGGCCGTCGTGCCGACGGCTCACGTGCCAGCCGTCGTCCGCGAAGACCCAGTACTGGTTCCCGTAGAAGAAGACATTGGCCGGCGCCGAGGGGGCGTACTGCACGGTCGGGATGCCGGGGACGACCACCAGCGGCGGCGGGGCCGGGAGGTGGATGTCGATGTGCACCTGTGCGGCCGCCGGTGCGGCCAGGGCGAGCACGAGAACCGTCGAGAGCGCGTAGCGCATGGGATTAACCTCTCCTTCTTGAGCTCGAGCGGCTAGAGAGAGCCGAGCACCGTGCGCGCCAGGCAGGGCAGATCGGGGTCGCGCGCGCCCATGATGAGCACCGTGTCCCCCGGCCGCGCCTCGCCGACGATCCATTGCCGTGCGGCCTCGTGATCGCGCGCGTAGCCGCAGTCGATAGCGGGCGACAGATCGTCGGCCAGCATGCGGCTCGAAATGTCCTTGGCCACCGTCCCGCCCGCGTAGAAGATCTCGGCGTAGCAGAAGCGATCCTGCGGCCGGAGGAGGGTCGGGATCATCGCCTTGAGCTCGCCGCGGAGGAACCGCGCGGGCCCGAAGCCGTGGGGCTGGAAGACGGCCACGACCCGCGCCGAGCCGGCCTGCGCCGTCGTGATGGCCGCACGAATCTTTTCACCGTTGTGCGCGTAGTCGTCCACCACGTGGATGTCGCGGGCGGTCGTGCCGACCAGCTCGAAGCGGCGCGCGACGCCCGGGAAGCGCGAGAGCAGGCCGACGATGAGCGCCGCGTCGAGACCGATCTCGAGCGCGACCATTGCGGCGGCGGTGGCGTTCTGGAGGTTGTGCAGCCCGGGCTGCGGAAGGTCGAGGGTCAGGTCGCGGCCGCTGTGCCGGAGAACACCGCGGGCCCGCCGCGGGCCCACGCTGGTCACGCGGAGCCTCGCGTCGGCATCCTGCGCCATGCCGTAGGTCGCCGCCTTGAACCGGCGGCCGAGCGCGGCGGCCTCGGGGCAATCGGCCCCGACCAGCAGTCGCCCGCAGTTGCGCGCGAACGCCGTGAACTGCGGGCGCAGCGCGCTCAGCTCGTCGTGGTCGCGGCTCACGTTGTGGATGACGCCGATCGCCGGGTGATAGCCGACGAGCGTGCCGTCGGACTCGCACGCTTCGGCGACCGCTGGACCGGCGGCCGGGCCGGCGACGAAGCAGCCGCCGGTGCCCTCGCCCACGAAGTCGGCGCCACCCAGCACGGTGGCCTTGACGCCACCCTCGCGCAGGAGCCAGCCGAGCATGCCGACGATCGTGCTCTTGCCGCTCGTGCCCGCGATCGCTACGCCCGGCGCGGCGGTGTTGACCACCTCGGCGAGCAGCTGCGGACGGGGCAGGCAGTCGAGACCGAGCGCGCGCCCCGCCCGCAGCTCGGGCGTGTCCGCTTCGACGGCCGCCGAGTACACCAGGCGATCGATCGCGGCGGTGATGGCCGTCCCGTCCTGCGGGGCCAGCCCGATGCCGAGCCCGCGCAGCTGCCCCGCGATCTCCTGCTTCTTGCCCTGGTCGAACGCGCGATCGGAGCCCTGCACCGCGTGCCCGCGCGCCTGCATAAGGCACGCGAGCGGGCCCATCCCGGCGCCCGCGATGCCGGAGAAGTGATAGCGCAGAACCGTCACAGACTGACCTGCTTGCGGGGCTCCAGATGCATCGTCGTCTCCATGTCGCGCGACTCCGTCACTTCCTTGAGGCTCCGGAACGGCAGGTTGAAGACGGGCCGCGACGCCGTCAGGATCATAGCGAAGTTCAGGGCCGCACCCAACAGATGCACGACCGGGAGCGCCAGCAGCTCGAGCATCTCATCGCTCTTGATGTGCAGCCAATCGAGATCGCGTCGGAAGTCGTCCATCGCCAGACGCCAGAACGGCTCCGAGCGCATGCTCGACGCGTGCGACGTCTCGACGTCCGTCAGCGGCCGCCGGGCGGCGAGGGCCAGCAGCGGAGGCGTCCCGTACTGCCCGAACAGGAACCACGTGAGGCCGCGGACGCCGACCCAGCCCGCGACGGCCGCGCCGACCATGGCAGCGTTGTCCTTGGCGATCCACGGCATCGTCACCTCGACCACGCCCCGATACAGGAACATCACTTCGAAGAATACCGTGAACAGCTCGATGCCGATGATCTGCGCGATGAACCGGGGATCCTTCATGCGCATGGCGTTGACCAGCGCCTGAACGCACGCGAAGCTCGCCATCACGAGCGCCAGGACCATGAGGTAGAGGATCGGGACGGTGAAGCGCGAATCGTCCGAGCCGGAGAGGTCGTTCACCAGGGTCGTGATCCGCGGCTCGAGGGTGTACGTGAACACGGCGGCCTCGAGCGCGCACCACAGGAGCAGCATCACGAAGGCGAGCCACGGCACGCCCGGCTTGAAGTAGCCGCGCATCAGCATGCTCGACATGGCGACCGGCGTGCCCACGATGTCGCGAAGGAAGCCCATGACCAGCCGGAGGGCCAGCCGCACGATCCCGAGGGCCCAGCCCAGCACCACGCCGGCGACGCGAACCATGCCGACCCAGTAGAGCCACACCGCCAGCGCCGCGTCCCACCACGCGAGGAGGACCAGCGACACGAAGCGCGTGCGGCTCGCGCGGAAGGGCAGCGTGTAGACCGAGAGCCCGGTGGACCAGACGGCGACGACGCCCAGTAGCACGGGGAAGAGCAGGAACACGTACTTGAGCGCCGTCATCCAGCCGGGCTGAGGGTCGAAGAAAAAGCTCATGAGCGTTTGCTGCAGTACCGGAACCCAGGCGATCGGCGCCGCCACCAGCTCGGCCGGGCCGCGCCACGCCTCGGGAAGCTTGCCAATGATCCGATCAATCATCTGACCCTCCTTCATACGCTGCCTGCATGAACGTCAATTCCAAAGCTATTCCGTAGCTATTCCGCGAGACACGTGGGAGTGCGGGATCTGGACCGGGGACGGTCCTAGGGGCCCTGGCCGTTGGTCCGACCGGCCCAGGCAGGCTCGGTCGCACCACGTACCGGTGGCGCGGGCGCGGCGGCGCCGGCGCGGTCGGCTCTCGCCGCGGCCTGATGCTCGAGCGCCTGGCGCTCGGCCCACGCCGAGCGCGGCGAGGTGAAGCTCGGTGCCAGAGACGGGGGCGACAGCAGCGCAAAGTTGGGGTCGATACGCGTCGTCGCCACGGGAATGACGGTGGCGTGGACGCCGCTGACCCGGGGCTGCGTGACCAGGTCCGGCCGGCCGATGCGCCGCAGGATGCGGTTGACGTATCGCCGAGTCTCGCGGTACGGCGGCACACCGCCGTACACCATGACGGCCTGCTCGCCGGCGTTGTAGGCCGCGAGCACGAGCGGCAGGTTGCCGCGGTACCGGTCCATCAATCGGCGCAAGTGGCGAACGCCGCCCTCGATGTTCTCGTACGGATCGAACGTGTCTGACACGCGGAGGCTCGACGCCGTGTCCGGCATGAGCTGCATCAAGCCGCGCGCGCCGCGCCGCGAGACCGCGCGCGGGTTGAACTCCGACTCGGCCTCGACGATCGCGGCCACGAGGATCGGCGGAATGTCGTACCGCACAGCGACCTCTCGGATGTGCGCCTCGATCTCGACGATCTCGGTGATCTCGACGCTCGAGTCGGTCGATTCGACCGTCTCGCGCGCCATCCGCATGATGTCGGACTCCGGCGGATTCGGCCGCGACCCGCCGAAGTAGCCGTACGCCGGGACGATCGTCAGCAACAAGACGCCGAGCCCCAGCGCGTGGCGCGCGAGCGGCGAGAGCGGGTCTCGCTCGAGGCGTCGGATCGTCGCTTTCGCGTCCAAGAAATTTCCTCCGGGTTCGATGCCTGGCGAGCAGCATTCTGGATGGGTCTGTGCGTAGCACTCCCCCAAGAACGCAACCCCAATGCCAGGAGTCAAAAGTGTCAAACGATATATTTATCCGTATCTTGAAAGGCACATCAGTGGCGTGCGCACTGACGGAGCCCGTCAGTGAGGCGACACCGGCGTGTCATCCGGTCCCCATCATTTCCGGAAAGCCCAAACCGGCCCTAGACGCGACGGAGCACGCCTGGGCTCGCGGCCGGGCTTCCCTCGACGCCGCCCCAGCTGCGAAGCCCGAGATTCGCGCACTCGATGAAGCAATCCAGCGCGGTCGTCAGCTCCGCGCGGCTCTTGGGCCTGACGAGCTCAAGGGTGACGTCGTGGCCGTTGAACACCGCGTTGGCCGCGCGAAGGACACTCGCGCTCGCGTGGCCCTTGAAGGTGGCGATCCAGGTCTGGTCGGGCGCTCGGTTCACCCGGAAGCGGACGAAGACGCGGTTGTCGGAACGCTTTTCCTTCGCCTCGAACGTGGGATCGCTGACACGCATGATCGGCATGACGACTCCCAGCCTGCGCGACGACCCGAGCCCTGCGCCCGGCAAGCTCGGCACACGAACGCGAAACGTTCGGCGCCGCGCTTGAGTGGATGATGCCGTGCTGCGAGCGATCGAAGGCCTACCGGGTGGTAGGAAACCGAAACCTCGGGGTATGGGAACACAGGACCGCGAGTGTGTCTAGTGGCGCTTTCTTGATACGCTAGGATTCCGTTTCTCACGAATGAGAGCGCACGGAGGGCCTCGATGAAGCATCGCATTGCGGCGATTCCCGGCGACGGAATCGGCAAGGAAGTCGTGCCGGAAGGGATGCGCGTCCTCGACGCGGCCGGCCGACGGTTCGGGTTCGAGATCGAGTGGACGACGTTCGACTGGAGCTGCGAGCGCTACACGGAGACCGGTCGCATGATGCCCGAAGACGGGCTCGACCGGCTCCGACAGTTCGAGGCGATCTTCCTCGGTGCCGTCGGATTTCCCGGCGTGCCCGACCACGTCTCGCTCTGGGGTCTGCTGATCCCGATCCGGCGCGGGTTTCATCAATACGTGAACCTGCGCCCGGTGCGGCTGCTCAAGGGCGTCAAGTCGCCGCTCGCCGGGCGCGGACCCGCCGACATCGACATGCTGATCGTGCGCGAGAACAATGAAGGCGAGTACTCGGAGATCGGCGGGCGGCTCTATCGCGGCACCGCCGAAGAGCTCGCCGTGCAGCAGTCGGTCTTCACGCGCAAGGGCTGCGACCGTATCATGCGCTACGCCTTCGAGCGGGCCGCGAAGCGGCCGCGCCGCCACGTGACGTCGGCGACCAAGTCGAACGGGATCATCCACAGCATGCCGTACTGGGACGAGCGCTTCGCCGCGATCGCGAAGGAATACCCGTCCGTGAAGACCGCCCAGTACCACATCGACATCCTGACCGCCCACTTCGTGCAGCATCCGGACTGGTTCGACGTCGTCGTCGGCTCGAACCTCTTCGGCGACATCCTCTCCGATCTCGGTCCGGCGATTGCCGGCTCGATCGGGCTCGCTCCGGGCGGGAACATCAATCCCGAGAAGGAGTATCCCTCGATGTTCGAGCCCGTCCACGGCTCGGCCCCTGACATCGCGGGCAAGGGCGTGGCCAATCCGATCGCGCAGATCTGGACCGGCGCGATGATGCTCGAGCACCTCGATCACGCGGACGCGGCGCGAGCCGTCGTCGCCGCGGTCGAGCGGCTGGTGGAGGAGGGCAAGACCCTGACGCGCGACCTCGGTGGCCGCGCGTCGACCAGCGAGGTCGGGCAGGCGATCGCGGGGCTGCTCTAGGCGACGCGGCGCGCGTGAACTTCTTCGGCCACACCGTGCTGGCGGTCCGGCGGAGCGCCGACCCGGCCTTCGTGCTCGGAGCGATGCTTCCCGACTTCGCCACGATGATCCGGGCGCGACCGCCGGCCACGGAGCACCGCGCGATCGAGTCCGGGATGCAGTTTCACTGGAGGACCGACGAAGTCTTCCACCGGGCGCCGGCGTTCCTGGCGCTCACCCGCCAGGCGGTCGTCTGGCTGTCGGC
>JACXTT010007060.1_pt1 | contig 15924 bp, 10 predicted proteins | sample 9270951 | NCBI WGS metagenome assembly JACXTT01 (sample SAMN15532306, study PRJNA645909) | rock metagenome | isolation source: weathered quartz diorite | place: Puerto Rico | collected 2017-06-21 | reverse complement strand
AGGGGGGGTGGTGGGTCTGCTCTGCTAAGCGGTGCAGGCTCGTGGCTCTTGGCGCGGCTTAGGCTAGCTCGTATGGCGACGGCAAGGTTTACCTGACGCCTTTGCGGGTGACTTTGCGCGTCAGCCTCAAGTTGGGGCCGTGGCACGGTTGGTTTGGTTGGCGCCAACGGCACTCCGCTTTCCCACAGAGGCCGCTGACGGCGGTGGTGGAACCGCTGCGAAACTCACCCGATCTGGCGATGCGGGACAAAATGCCATTCCCCAGCAGGTCCAGCGCGACCAGCGACGTTTGCAAGTAGCACCGCCTCCCCTACCGTATCAATACGCAAGGAAAATATCCACAAAAAAAAAGAAACGCTCTTCTCAACACATTCAGGTCGCACACCCGCCCCGCGCGGCCGCTGTCGCGGCTCTGGATATAATGTGAAAGGCAATTCTCCGTGACAAAGCGCAAGCAGCGGTCTGTCAAGCGAATGATAGGGCGGTTCATTGTCGCCGATCCCGCGATCTGCCACGGCCAGCCGACATTCCGGGGAACGCGGATCCTCGTGTCCGACGTGTTGGATCTGGTGGCCGCCGGTACTGCCTGGGAGACGATCGTCGAAGAGTGGCGCGGCGGCGTTCCTTTAGACGCCATCTCGGAAGCGGTGCGACTGGCGAGCCAGGCGTTTCGCGATCACTCTGTCCAATACATCGCGCCGGAATACGTGCTCGAACGAGCTCCGGCTTGATCGTCCTCGACGAGAATATCCTGGACGGACAGCGCGTGCTCCTCGATGCATGGCGTCTGGCGAAGGCAAGTTGGAGTCAACGTGGGTCGCAAAGGTCTCAAGGACGAGGAGATCGTCGTCCTTTTGCGCCAGCCTAAAAATCCGACGTTTTTCACTCGCGACGCGGGCTTTTATAACCCGGGACTAAGGCACTGAAGTTACTGCCTGGTCGTGACGAACATTGGACAAAACGAAGTGGCTACGTTTGTTCGGCGCTTTCTTCGCCATCCCGGCTTCGATACCCGGTCGAAGAGGATGGGCCGCGTAGTGCGGATCTCCCACGCCGGCCTGGCCTTCTGGCGCCCGCGGACGCAAACTGAGACTCACGCCACTTGGATCCCACCGGCTTAGCGACGGCCAACCGCTCTTACCAGTTCGTCAGCGAACCGTCTGGACGCCTCAGCATCGGCGTCAGCACATAATGTTCCTTGTAATCGCCGATCAATTGCAGCTTGGACGTATCCACCTCCACCCCGACGCCCGGCCGCTCGTTCGGCCACAGCTTTCCGTTCCTCAGGTCATAACCCTGGTTCAAATAAGGCCACACTCGCGTCCCGCCCATCACCATTTCCATCAGCACCGGGCCCGAAAACGCCGCCGCGCAGTGCACCATCGCCGCTTCCGAGATCGGACCCGTAAAGTGCGGGACGATGCCCACGTAATGCGTCTCGCACATCGCCGCGATCTTCTGAAACTCGGTAATCCCTCCCACGTTCGGAATGGTGGCCCGTGCGTAATCGATCAATTGCTGCTCGATCAGCTCGTTCCAGTCCCACTTCGGTCCGAACTGCTCGCCGACCGCGATCGGCACCTTGACCTGATGCCGCAGCGTCCGGTAGACGCCCGGATTCTCGCTCCGCACCAGGTCCTCGACGAAGTACGGCCGCAGCGGTTCAATCATGTTCGCCAGCGCCACCGCGTCCGGCATATCCAGCTCCGTATGAAAGTCGATGCACCACGAGCCGTCCTTCCCGACCCCCTCGCGCACCTGCTGGCAAAGTTCGTACACGCGCTTCACGTTGTCGAAGCGGTCCACCACCGGGCCGCGCGTGTCGGTGGAAATGCGGTATGCGCGGAAGCCCGCATCCACGCACGCCTTCGCTACCTCCTTCGGCGACCCTTTCGCCGGGTAGCCCGTCGAGTAGCACTCGACGTACTCGCGGGCTTGCCCCCCAAGCAGTTGGTACACCGGAACGCCCAAAGCCTTCCCCTTCAGATCCCACAGCGCGACGTCGAGCGCGCCCAACGCGTGCGCTTTCTCCCGCCCCGCCGGATAGAAATAGGAACGGAACATGGACTGCCAGAGCCGGTCCGTGCGGAACGGGTCCTCGCCGATCAGCAGCCCGGCGCACTGTTCCATCGTGTCCGCCGCGCCGCCTTCCCCGACGCCCACCAGCCCCACGTCGGTTTCCACCAGCACCACATTCGTGCTCTGGTTAAAAAGCGGCTGCTTGGTATTCGGACGCCCGGCTGCGTCGGTGGGCGTCTTGTAATACCGGATGCGCGTGATCTTGGTCTTCGGCAACCCGGCGGCGTCCGCGCGATCGGCCAGCGTAATCGCGCCCGCGGCGCCCAGACAGGAGTGTAAGAATGCTCGGCGGTTCATTTTCTGGCAATCATATCAGACGCCTGAAACGAAACGCCCCAACGCGTGACACCGAAGCATGCAGCTTCCCCTGCGGATTTGCCCCCGCAAGATCGCCGTCTGCCGCTTCGATCGCAGTTAGAAGGTCTAGCCTAACTGAACAGTGTCTGTAGTGTTTGCGGACCGCGATTCCGGTTGGGGCCGCAAACTCTCACCGCTCCGGCATCGCCGCCGTCACATCCTCAAGATGCGCCAGCCGCACCCGCAGCGTCTCGTACGCCCGGAACAGCATCGACTTCACCGCACCCGTCGAGCACCCTAGCACCGACGCGATCTCGTTGTAGTCCAGTTCCTCGTACTTGTGCATCACTACTGCCAAGCGCTGACGTTCCGGCAACTCCCGCACCGCCGCCCGCACCTCGTCCGCCACCGACTCCCGGATCGACTCTTGCTCGATCGAAAGCCGCGGATCCGGCAGGTCGATCCGCCGCATCGCGTCCGGGCCGCGTTCCAGACTGCATTCGCCCTGCGCGTAGCGGTGGTCGCGCTGCCAGTTCAACGCACGGTTCGTCGCGATCCGGTACAGCCAGGTCGTGAACTTCGCAGCCGGCTCGTAGGTTTCCCGCGAACGGTAAACGCGCAGAAAAACGTCCTGCGCCAGTTCCTCCGCCACCGCCGGGTTGTTCACCATCCGCCCCAGGTACAGAACCATCGGGCGCCGGTACCGCTCCAGGAGACGGGCGAAACTCTCGGTCTCGCCGGCCTTCACCCGCAGCATCAGTTCGGTATCGGGATCAACCGCTAGAACGAAAGAGGCCATGCGTCTTCTCTAGTAATAACGCGGCCCGCATCTAAGGGGTTAGCGCGGACTCCATGTCTTTACACAGTTTTACATTAGAAGCTCAGCCGCAATTGGAATTCCAGGCGGCGGTTGGCCGTCGGCGTGGCGAAAAATCCCCCCGCCAGCCCGTTCGACGTCCCGAATAGCGAGGAGCTCAAATTGCCGATCGGCGGCCCCGGGTTTACGTGATTCAACAGGTTACGGGCTGAAATGCTCAGCGTCAGATTGTAGTGTTTGCCCGTCGAGCTGTCGCCAAACATGCCGCCAGGTCCGCCCCGGCCCCCGCCTCCGCCAAACCCTCCGCGCATGCCTCCTCCTCCCGGACCTCCCCGAGGCCCCCCGCCCATCGGACCCCGCCGCGGCTCGCCCCCGTCCGGCCGCGCCGTCGCCTCCGTCTTCTCGCCGAAGCCCCACGTCTTGCTCATCCGCAGATTGAACGAGAACTGCCCCGGCCCGTCGCCGTAATTCAGCGGGATGATCGTCTCCCCCGCCACCGGGTTCAGGTCGAAGACGCCGTACGGCGTGCTCACCACCGACGGCCGCGACAAATCCGTCGCAAATGCCGGCCGGTCCGTGAACAGCGAATCGTGATTCAGGTCCCGCCCCACCGTGATATTGAAAGGCGTACCCGTGCTCGCCACCATGAACGGGCTCAGCCGGATTCCCCGCGGCCCGGTCAGCGATCCACCGATGAACACGCGATGCCTCACATCGAACGCCGAACGCCCATATTCGCTCGTCAGATCGTACTGGTTCGCCGGAAAACTGGCCGCCCCGTTCGTATTCCCGTTCGCTTTCCCGAATACGTAAAAGCCGAACAGGTTCAGCTTCGGATTGATCCGCGCGTTGACGTTGCTCAAAATCTGGTTCTGCCGGAACAACCCGGTCGATTCGTACAGGTAAAGGTTGCCCGCGCCGGGATACGGCAGCAACCCGCTGTCCGGCAGCGGCGCGTTAATGTTCCGCGACCGCAGTTGGTGTACCCCGCGCGTGCTCGCCCAGGTCACCGACACTGTGATGTTCTTCGGCAGTTGCCGGTCGATCCCCAGCGCGCTCTGCGCCACGTACGGCGCGTGCAGGCTCGCATCAACTTGCCGGATCGTCAGCGGCTGCCGGTTCGCTTCCAGCGCACTCAGCGGCGGCACGTTCGGATAGAAATCCGGAGACGGCACCAGGTACTGCAATTGCGTCACGCCGTTCAGCCGCCGCGCCTGCAGCGTCAGGTCCTCGCTGAAACGGTCGTAGAACAGCCCCACGCCCGCGCGTAGCACCGTCTTCGCCTGGCGCGACTTCCCTCCGTCCAGCCCCCACGCGATCCCTACCCGCGGCGCGAAATTGGCTTTGTTGCTGATGTTGTCCTGGTTCTCGAAGCGCAGCCCCAGGGAGAGCGTGAAGTTCGGACGCACCCGCCAGTCGTCCTGCGCGAACAGCCCCAGGTCATACTGCGAAACCGCCGCCAGCGGCGTCCCCCCGATCACCGAAAACTGGCTCGCCCCGCCTCCCGCCGCGCGGATCTGCTCCGGCGTCCAGCCATTCGCCAGGCCCTGTTGCGTAATGCTGTACGCCCCGATCGACGTGAACGTGAACGTTCCGTTGTAATTCTGCGTCGAGTAGTCCGATTGGTGCACCCCGCGCACCCGGCCGCCGAACCTCAGTACGTGCTTGTTCAAAGTCAGCGACGTATTGTTCTGCAGCTCGTACCGGTCTTCGTTGGAGTAGGCTAGCCCAATCGACGACCCGCCGCCGGTGAACGAATCCAGCACCTGCACCCCCGGCGTCGAGTTGTCGCCCGACTGGTTGTTGCGCCGCCCGATGTATTGGAATCGCGTCTCGTTGATCGCGTGCGCGTTCAGCACCGCCGTCTCGGTCACCTGCGCCGTGTGCTCCGTGTTCGCCACGCCGTAAGCGCGCGACGGTAGCGAGAACGCGTCCAGCCCCTGGTTCTCCTGGTCCACCTTCGCGAACGTGTACCGCGCCACCAGTGTGTTGTTCGGCGTCAACTGATAGTCGATGCGCGGGCTCACGGTCGTGCGCACGTTGGGGCTCAGAACCGCGTTGTTATATCTCGTGACGTTGAACGAGGGATCCAGCGCCACCGCGTTGATAATCGACGTCTCGTCCTGATCCCGCCGCTCCGCGTCGATGAAGAAGGAGGCTTTCTTCCCCAGCGGCCCGCTGAAGTTGCCGCCGAAGAACTTCTGCTGATACGGCGGACGCGTCAGCGAATATGGATTCCGCGAATTGAAAATTGCGTCGCCAAAATTGAAAAAGGCCTGTCCGTGATATTTGTCCGTGCCCGGCTTGGTGAAGATCTCAATCCGCCCGAACCCCAGCCGGTCGTACTCGGCCGAAAACGGATTCTGGTTGATGCGCACTTCGCGGATCGACTCCTTCGGAGGAAGCCGCCCTCCAGTGAACCCGTCAATGAAAATCTGCCCGCCATTGGGACCCGCCGACGGCCCCGCCAGCGCCTGTAAGTCCGACGCCAGATCGTCCGGATTATCCGACAGCGCGTCCAGATCCGCGCCCTTCAACACCAACTGGCTCCCGTTGTTCGACGGCTCCACGTCTACATGAACCTGGTCCGTCACCGTTACTTCCTGCTTCGCCGCGGCCACAACCAGCCGCGCATCCAGCGTCAGCACCTGCCCCGCCGCCACTTTCACCGCCGGCTTGTCGAACACCGTGAAGCCCGTGGCCAGCACACTGATGCGGTAAACACCCGGCGGCAGGCCGTTGATGGCGTACTTGCCCTCCGCGCCCGTCTCGGCCACGTTCACCACCGGACCCGTCGCCGTCACGCTCGCGCCCGGGATCGACGCCCCGGTCGGATCCGTCACCGCTCCGCGAATCGTGCCGACCCCCGCCGCCCCGGCGCCGGTCTGTGCGCGCGCCAAGGCCGCCAGCAGCAGCAAGGGCAGACACACGTCGAGTGCAAGAATGAGAAAACGCTTCATAAGCGACGATTTCCTTTGAGGACGCCCGCGACTACATCGGGCCCATGTTCATGTTGAGGTCCAGGTTCCAGTTGCCGAGCGCCATCTGCCGCCCGCCCGTCGGGGCCGATGCTAGAATGGGCTCCACTCCAGCCAGCACTGTGATCGCCGTGATATGGCCGGGATCGCTGCTCTGCGTTGCGGCGACAATGACCGCGTCGCCGGGTTTGAGTTCCGAGAATTGAAACGCCGGCATGCGATCCAGCATTTCGCCCGGGTTGCCGCGGCCGCCCCCAAAACCTCCCGGGGGTCTGCCGCCCGATTCACTCCCAGGAGTTCCACCGCCAGGAGCACCGCCTACAGGAGGTCCGCCCCCAGGAGCACCGCCCGCTGGCCGTGCTCCACCCGCGTTGCGCATCGCCAGCATTTGTGCCACAAACGGCGTCAGCCGCCGCAGTGAAGAATCCGGGCTGATCTTCAGCGTCAGCGTCTTCTTCGAATCCAGGTCCTTCACTTGAGCCGTACTCGCGCCCGCATCCACCGACACCACTTGCAGCGCCAGGTTGCGGAACGCGCCCGACACCAGCTCATCCGCGGTAAATCTCTTCCCATCCTCGCTCCGGGTCCCCAGCGCCCGCACCTGGTCGCCCACCCGCAGCGCCGCGAACTCGCTCGGCTTGGCATCCGCGAACCGCACCGAATCCGGCGCGTACCGCTTCAACACCGACGCGCCCAGCGCCACCGTCATCTCGCCCGACCGCTGCGTAATCACAATCTCGTTCGCAGCCGCGTTCACCGACTTGATCACGCCCGTCGTCCCGCGCCGCTGCCACTCGGCATTGTCCGCCGCGTGCTTTTTCGCTACGTCGGCCTGCGTCATCACCACTACGGAGGTCGCGTCCACCGTTTTCTGGTCTTCGCTTAATTTTCCCCGCGCCAACACCCGGTCTCCAACCCCGACATCGCCCGCCGCGATCTTCGCCGCTCCCGTAAGGTCCTTCGCCCCAGGCTGCACCCGCAGATAAGTCGCGCTGCCCTGCGGAATCACCGTTACCTCATGCCCATCGTCGGTTTTCAGCGTCAGCCGCCCGCCATCGATGGCCGTAACCACCCCTACCGGACGGACTTGCGCTGCCGCTGCAAGCACGTAGAGTGCGGCCGCCAGTAGCCTGCGATTCATGTTTGATCTCACATGTAGGAACGACTGCCGTAGCCCTGAGGTTATCCCGTGAGCAGGTTTTTACACAGTTTTACAGAGTGCTGCGGGCGTTTCTCGCCTGCGCGCTTCACGGCCGGGAAGCCATAGGCGATGAGGCCGTGACGCGAACGGCCGTTAGATATCCGGATAGTTCAGGAAGCTTGTTGAACCTGCGCTGCGGACGCGGCACTCTTTGCCGCTGGTCCCTAACAGGCACCCGTTCAGCGGCGCGCCGCCAGCAGACTTTCGCCGGCGCCCAGCCGCACCTGTCTGTCCCGGTAATTGATCGTCACCACCGTCTGGCTCAGCGCGCGAAATCCGATCACTCCCGAGACCTCGATGCCTTCCCAGCGGCTCAGCGCGCTGAGATCCGCGACCGCGACCTCCCGCTCCACCAACCGCTGCCCGCCCGTCAGGAACTCGATCGGGTGAGTCATCCGGCCCGGCATCGCCCCGCTCGCTCCGCGCAATAATAACCGCGGGCGATCGAGCGGCGGTCCGAGCGCGTGCGCCAGCCGGTCGGAAACCAGGCTCATCGCCGCTCCCGTGTCCAGCAGAAAGTAGCCCGAGCCGACTCCGGCCGCCACCGCCGGCACCAGAAGCGTGTGCACGGCCTCGACGGCACTCCTTCTTGGCTGCCCCCCCGATGCTGCGAAGGGTTCCAAATCCAGCGTTTGACGCGCCGCGTTCATGCGGATCAGGAACTGCTCGAAGACCACCGGCCCGACCACACCGTCCAAATCGAGTGGCAGCGGACCTTGCGCCACTTCAATCCGGCAATTCACAAGCTCCAGATCCTCGAAGCGGACCGAACGGGCAAGGAACACCCGCGCCATTGTGAGGTCGCCCCCGCCAAATCCGTCCAGCGCCGATTCGGAGAGATATTCGAGGCTCAGTTTCTCGGCAGCTTTAGCTGTCAGAACGATGTTCTTCGCCCCAGTGTCGAGCAGCAATCGCAAGGGGCGGCTGCCGCCTATGCTCGCCCGGAGGTAGACTCCCACCATCGGACCCGGTCCATGATAATGCGGTGTCAGCTTGAGAGTATAACGCTGTGTCTCCAGCGGTGCAGACTCAACGGCATCCGCGCCTGACCCGTGGCTTGCCAGCCCGGCCAGGCACAACGCTAGCAGCCCAACCTTTCGCCGTATCTGCCTTAGCCTCCCCATGCCCGGCTCCCGATTGTTACAAGATCATGACAACCATATCACACTTCGGTTACAAACACGCTCAATTAATCGGCGGAAAGCCCCGTTTTCAATAGCGCAAGGTTAACTGGATCGTAATGGAAGTGTAATCGCCCGTCTGCTAGCCTGACTCTCTATGCGTAAGTCGAGACTAGCCCTTGTATGCCTGCTTGCCACGTCTGCCTTCGCTCAAGGCGACTCGGCTCGCATCGTCGGAACGGTGTCTGATTCCAGCGGCGCCGTCATTCCGGGCGTCACCGTCAAGGTGACGAACGAACGCACCGGCGCGGAGCGGGGAATCCAGACCGACTCGCTGGGCCGCTACATTATAACTAACCTGCCGCCATCCACTTACAAGGTCAGCGCCAGCGCTCCCGGTCTGGCCGTCCAGACGGCCAATGTGCCGCTCACCGCAAGCCAGGAGCGGACCGTCAATCTGATACTGACGGCAGAGTCCGTGAGCACGGAGATAAAGGTTTCGGGCGGGGACCTGGTTGTAATCGACACAAGTTCCGCCCGCATCGGCGCTAACGTCAACGAACGCGAAGTCTCCAGCCTTCCGCTGAACGGCCGGCAGCTCTCGCAGCTTTACCTCATCTCACCCGGCGCGCAGACCGCCGGTGGCGGCACCTTCGACAACATCCGCTTCAGCGGCCGGTCGAATCAGCAGAATGTCATCAAGTACGATGGCGTGTCCGGCGGATCCATCATCGACTCGTCGCCGGGCAACCTGAACGGCGAATCTTCTTCCAACTTCCGCCTCCAGTCGAGCCTGGAGAATGTCCAGGAGTTCCGCGTAGAGAGCAGCAACTATCCGGCGGAATATGGGACTGGCACCGGTGGCCAGATCACGGTGGTGACGAAGTCGGGCGGGAACAATTTTCACGGCGGCGTTTTCGAATATGTGCGCAACAATTCCATGGATGCGCGCAACTTCTTCGACGGCGCAACCAAGTCCGCGCTCCGGATGAATCAGTTCGGCGGCTCCGTGGGCGGCCCGATCGTGAAGGATAAGCTGTTCTTTTTCGCCTCAATGGAAGCGTTGCGGCAGCGTGCCGGGATAAACCTGGTCGAGACTGTTCCCAGCGCCACGGCCAAGGCGCAGGCGCAACAGAATGCCCTCACCGACCCGAAGGTAGCCGCGATCCTGCCGCTGTTGTCCGCTTATCCGGCCGGTCAGCAGGCATCCGCCAACTCGCTGCTCGACATCGCCTACCGCAACTCCGCCAGCAGCGTCGATGAATACTACGGTTCCATCCGGCTGGACTACCGGGCGTCGCAGAACGACACCTTCAGCTTCCGTTATTTCCGCGATCAGGGCGAATCGTTTGACCCGTTGAGCGTTACCGGGCGCGGCCAGGCCTTCACGGCTGTTCCGCAGAACGGGATGGTCTCCTGGAACCGCATCATCAACGCCAGGTTGATTAATGAATTGAAGGTCGGGTTGAACGCGTATAAGACGCGCTCGTTTGGCGTGGTGAACAATAACGTTCCGGGGCTTGATCTTGCCGCCCTCACGGTGAGCTTCACCGGTTCGGTCGCCATCCCAGGCATCGCCAGCCAGGGCGCCACGGCCGGCGCTTCGCAGCTCGGAGGCCTGATTCGCGCCAATAGCGCCTACAATACCCGCGCCCAACCTTACACCAACTGGGAGCTGCCCATCCTGGACTCGCTGAGCTGGATCAAGGGCGGCCACAATATAAAGATCGGCGGGGAGGTTCGGCCAATCCGCCTGACGACGGACCGCTTCGCCGGAACCACTTACACCTTTAACAGCATCAACGATCTGCTGGCCAACAACCTCGCCTCGGTGCAGTTCAACGCCGACGCTGGGCTGCCCAGCCCGTGGAACAACGGCGCCACCGGTCCCCGTCACGCGCGGAACATGTACGAGATAGTTTACGCTCAGGACGAGTGGAAGGCGACGCCGGAGTTGACCATCAACTATGGCTTGCGCTGGGAGTACTTCGGCGTCATGCACGAGCGGGACAACCGGAACGTGAAGTTTAACGTCGTGACCGGGCAGATCGACCCGTCCGACACACCGTATTATCAGTCCTCGAAGCTGAACTTCGCGCCGCGGCTCGGCCTCGCCTGGTCGCCTTCGCGGTTCAAGAGCAACACCGTCTTCCGAGTCGGCGCAGGCTATTTCTTCGGTCCCGGCCAGCCGGAGGACACCATCCAGCCGCTCGAATCGGACCGCATCTCGCGCACGCTGTCCAGCGGCGTCGCCTTCCCTCTCGACACCGCCTCAGTTATCAAGAACTACAACATCAACGATCCGAGCCTGGGATTCCAGCCGCGCGCTTATGATCCCGGCTACAGGGTCCCGGAAAAGATCCTCTCCTACACTTTTTCCATCCAGCAGCGTCTCCCGGGGGATACGGTGCTGCAGGTGGCCTACGTGGGCAGCCAGGGACGGAATCTCTTCCTGCGGTCGGTCGCCAACAAGATCATCGGCGTGGCGACCAACCCCACCACCGGCGCCGCCATCACCACGCGCGAGTTCGGCAACCGGTTCGCGGAGGTCGACTACAAGACCAGCGGCGGCAATGACCACTACAATTCGTTGCAGACCACGATCAACCACCGCTACAGCCGCGGGCTGACCTTCGGACTGCAGCACACCTGGGGCCGCAGCATCGGCAACAGCCAGGGTTCGAACGAGGCCCTCACGGCGGCGAACAATTACAGCTTCGCGGCCGACTACGGCAACAATCTTTACGACGTGCGGCACTCGCTGAACGCCACCGCGCTGTGGGAGATCCCGGTGGGAAAGAACCGGGCCCTCAGCCTTTCCGGACCGGCGAACTATGTGCTCGGTGGATGGGAGCTCGGCGGCATTCTGAACTATCGCACCGGCTTGCCGATCGACATGCGAATCACGCGAGCCGACGTCCTATACCGCGACAAGCGGAACGGACGTATTTACACCAGTCCGGTTATCGTCGGAGGCACGGTTCAAACCGAAGCGGTGGCCAACACGCCCGGCGGTGGCGCCTCGCGCGGCGTCCGCCGGCCCGACGCAGTGGCGGGCGTTAGCCCCTACCTTACGACCAGCGATAAAAAGGTCTTTCTTAACCCGGCGGCTTTCATGATTCCGCAGCCGGGCACATTCGGAAACCTCGGCCGCAACGCCTACGTCGGACCGAATCTCGGCCAGTTCGACCTCACGGTGCACAAACGGCTGCCCATCAGCGAGAGGATCAACCTGGAGTTCCGCGCCGAGATCTACAACCTGTTTAACCGCGCCAACTTCGCAAATCCCCCGGCGACTCTGGGCGCCGGACTGCCCGCGGGCTACAACGTCGCAGCCGGTGCCGAGCCGGCCGCGTCTGGCGTGCAACCGGGCCAGCCCTACACGGCTTCGGCGGCCGGTGGTGCCTTCGGACGATTCAGTTCGACCGTCGCGAACACCGTCGGCTTAGGCGCGCAGCGCCAGATTCAGTTGTCCCTGCGCTTGAACTTCTGAATGGAGCGTCGCCTGGCGCGGATCGAGATGCGGCCGAAGTAGGCCCAAGCCGGCCTCGGAGAGACGAGACCTCAACGCTCCGGTTCTTTAATTTCGGCGGGCAGGCCAAAGAACTGTTTCTCCCCGATCTCTATGGGTCGGCGCTTTTCGTCCCTCTTCGGAAGCCCCTGGATCAACGCTGCACGACTTATCCAATAGGTCGCTGTCTCAGAGTTCGCGCAGTGCTTCAACGGGTGCGACGTGTGACGCTCTCCGGGCGGGCGTCCACGCTGCCGCCAACGCCGCCAGCGTCAGAGTAACCACCGCGCCGGCCAGCGGCAGCGGTGCCGTCGCCTTCACGCCGTAGAGCAAGCCCTCGATCAACCTCGCGCACGCCGTCGCGCCGCAAAGCCCGATCGCGACACCGGTGGCGGTCCACCAACCCACCTGCCGCAGCACCATTGCGCGGATGTTTCCCGCCGTCGCGCCTAGCGCCATCCGGACGCCGATCTCGCTCGTCCGCTGCGCCGTTAACAACGCCATCACGCCATACAATCCGATCGCAGCCAGAATTAGCCCGGCCACGGCGAATCCGCCGAGTAACATCGATTGAAATCGCGGGCGGGCGCGCATGTGCCGCACGCGGTCATCGAGCGTCTCGAACTGTACCGTCAGTCGTGGATCGAGCTCGCGGAACGCCTCGCGCACAAACGGCATCACGCGCGTATCCGCTCGCAGCAGCACGTACTGCCGCGGCCGCTCGCGGTTGCTGGGCAGGTAGATCTCCGGATCCGAACTCGCCGTCAACCCGCCATTGCGAACGTCGGCTACGACGCCCGTCACCTCAAGCGTGGCTTCCTCGGAAAGGACGAGGTGTCGGCCGAGCGCCGTCTCACCCGGAAACATTCGTGCCGCCATACGCTCGCTTAGCACGACAGTCTGATTCTCGCCCTCGGTAAACAACCGCCCTTTCCTTACCGGAATGCCGAGAATCCGGAAGTACGACGTCGACACTTGCCGCACCACAACCATTCCGCCCGTTGGCCCCCCTTCATGCCGCGGCCGGCCCTCCACATGAATGCTCGAAAAGATCCTGCCTTGCGCGCGGCCTTCGGGCGGCAGCGAATCCGTGATGCCGATCGCCTCGACGCCGGGTACCGCCGCCAAACGTTCCGACAACGATTTCCAGAATGCCGCTCGCTGCGCGGGGTGAGGATAGCGGTTCCCGGGCAACTGAGCATACGCCGAAAACTGCGAGGCTGTTTCCATTCCCAGCGGCGCGTTGGCCATGTTGTGAAGGCTCTGGGTCAGGAGGCCCGCGCCGCACAGCAGGATCATGGAGAGGGCGATCTGCAGAACAACCAGCGACGGCCGCAGCCACTCGCGGCGCCTCCCCGCAACCCGCCCGCCCGTCAGCGTCTCGGGCGATGGACTCCGCATCGCCGGCGCAAGCCCGAACAACATCGATGCCGCTATCGTCGCCAGCAATGAAAATATGGCGATCCGCCAATCGATCACGGCTTCGTCCAATCGCGCGATCCCGGCCGGTGCCAGCTCGCGGAACACGCGCAGCAACCCGGCCGCAAACAGCAATCCGCCGGCGCCGCCAGCAACCCCCAACGACAAACTCTCCGTCAATGCCTGCCGCGCCAGCCGGGTCCTCGCCGCGCCGATCGCCGCCCGCACCGCCAGTTCGCGCCGCCGCGCCGCCGCTCTTGCGAGCAACAGGTTTGCCACATTGGCCACCGCGATCAACAACACCAGTGACACCGCCCCTAGCAGCAGCAGCGCCGCGCGCCCGCTGTCCCGCACCTGCCGGTCCCGCAATGGGTTGATCGCCAACCGCACTTCTTTCTGAAATCCTCGCGGGACTGATTTCAAGGCCTCTTGAAAAAAAGGTTCCATCCGCGTCCGCGCCTCGACCAGGGTTATGCCCGGCCGCAGCCGCGCGAACGCTCCCAACAGTAACGACGGCGCCGAGTCCGGCTTGTTCTCCTGCAACTGCAACACCTGCAGCACGTCCACGCGCGCCAGTGACGGTGTCTCGAAGTTCTCGGGCAGCACGCCGATCACCATCGTTTTGTTGCCGTCGATTTCCAGTGTCCTGCCCGAAAGATCGCCGCCGGCAAAGCGCTCTTTCCAGAGCGCCCGCGAAATCAACGCCGCCTGGGGAGCGCCCACGCGCGCGTCTTCCTCGCTGAAGTCGCGCCCCACCAGCGGACGGTATCCGAACACGGAAAGATAGTTCGCGCCCACACGGGAGCAGAGCATCCGCACGGGATTCATCTCCGAAAGATTGCAATCGCCCACGCCTGCGGTCACCGTTATCGCCGAAAACGGTGTCTGCTGCTTTCGCCAGGCTGCGTAGTTCTGCTCGAGGATAAATTCGGTCGCGCCGCTGATCGGTGCGGTCATCCCCAGCCAGACCAGTTCGTGCTCGTTCACATACGGCAATGGCCGGAAAAGAATTCGGTCGGCAAAACTGAACACCGCCGTCGATGTTCCGATGCCCACCGTAAGCGCCGCTACCGCCGTTAGCGTGAAGCCGGGCGAACGTGCGAACCCGCGCGCCGCGTAACGTATATCCTGACTCAACTGTTCGAGCCAAACCGGAACGCTCACCGCTCTCACCTCCTCGCCAATCAGTCCTCGATTCCCAAACGCCCGTTCCGCGGCGCGCCGCGCTTCGGCCGGATCCATTCCCGCGCGCTCGTTCATCTCCGCGCGCATCGCGATATGCGACTCCGACTCCTCGTGCCAGCTCATGCAAATCTCAGCAGCCGGGCCACGCCTCTCGCCACCGCCACCCACCGCTCTTGGGCCTTGGCGAGCCGCTTCCGCCCCGCTGGTGTCAGCCGGTACAATCGCGCGCGCCGGCCCGCCGCCGTCGTGCTCCACTCCGCCGCCAACGCTCCGTCCTTCTCCAGCCGGCGTAGCGCGGGATACAACGATCCTTCCTCGACGCCGAGCAGTCCGCCCGATGCCTCCTGCACGCGTAAGGTGATGCCAAAGCCATGATTCGGCCCCGCGTCCAAGGACTTGAGGATAAGAAGTTCGAGTGGAGCCATCTCTAGTTATCTACCCTAGGGAACTAGGGAAGATATGTCAAGCGGTCCCGGCGGGGCCGCATGAGCAAGCGCGACCGGCCCAATAGTGACGCACTCGCGGCAGGTCCTCGACCACTCCTCCTGACCCGGCGGCGGTTTACGATCCCATCCACGTGGACCCACAGAAGCCACTCTGCTCAACTGCCAAGCCGGGTCTCCCATCTCGTCATAATGTGCAGCTCTCCCTCCGGCGGAGATTGGACTGGTTCCAGAAGATAAAACCGTTGTCCATCGACTGAGGGCGCATATTGGCTAACCCCGTCCGAATACTGGTTCAACCATGAGACGCCGCTGTTGAACAACGCTCTGGGAGATCCGAGTTTCAGAGAAGCAGCCGATTCAATGCTGACGGACGTGATGGTTCCATCCGGCGCGAGATAGAAAAGCTCTTTGCCGTCCCGTCTCCAAATGGGCTGAACCCCACGGTGCGAAGACACTTGTGTCCTCGCGGTGAAACCTGGAAATGCGGCGACGAAAACCTCGGTGTGGGGCGGTCGAATCCGGGCGGAGGCGGTCGCGATTCCGGGGTGACCTCGATCAGCGTTCCGGGATGATTCCGATCATCGTCTCGGCGGAATCCCCAGCATTCAGGAAATCGCTCAAGCCGTACGTCGATTACGATACCGCTAATCATTTCGCCACGCCGTCCACGCGCCCAGACTGAAGCACGACCCCCCCGGCCATACCCTCCCGGAACCGCGGGCCCAAAGCGTCCGCCCCATACTACTCGTAACAGAGCGCAGCCATGGGGTCTAAACGCGAGGCCCGCCTGGCCGACCAAAATTCGGGCACGCCCGAGATGGAACGCACCAGTCAGGAGGGTGGAGCCAGGGTAAGTGGATTAGATGGGAG
>JACXTT010007059.1_pt1 | contig 15925 bp, 12 predicted proteins | sample 9270951 | NCBI WGS metagenome assembly JACXTT01 (sample SAMN15532306, study PRJNA645909) | rock metagenome | isolation source: weathered quartz diorite | place: Puerto Rico | collected 2017-06-21 | reverse complement strand
TTTCTATCCATTTTATCAACCTCTGTGCTGATATTTTTGAAGAAAAGAAACGCGTTAAAAAACTCAGCCCAAACCAGGAGGCAGAACTGGATGAAGTGCTGGCCAAAGCCGTCAAAAAGATAAATGCCGTGCGCCCCGGCTTCCATACCACCATGTACCACTCGTGGACGGACTACCTCGGCAACAGCAAAAAAGACCCCGAAATAAACCTACAAAAAGTTAGCAATGTTAGTAGGAAGTTGGCCAAAGCCGCCATACAGGTGGTGGATGAACTGTACCCTTATTGCGGCCTCATCGCGGCAAGCACCGGCTCCGAGATTAACCGTGTTTGGCGCGATATGCACACCGCCAGCCAACATGCGCTGTTAACCTTTGCAGAGTAAGCTTAATTCTTAACATTAAGCTCATATAAGTTTCGTTTTCATTACAGATATTTGGGCACTTTGACCCTCATATCCGATGAAAATTAAACACCTGTTCATAGCCTTATCGCTCATAACACTTTCGGCTACCGCCCAAACCAAAAAAGCTGCTACTGCCCCTGCCGCTTCAGTGTCACGCCCCAAATTAGTAGTAGGCATCGTTGTCGACCAAATGCGCTGGGATTACCTGTACCGTTATTATGACCGTTACCAGGCCACCGGCTTTAAGCGTTTATTGAACGAAGGTTTTAGCTGCGATAACACCAACCTCGATTATATCCCTACAGTTACTGCTGCGGGGCATAGCTGTATCTATACCGGTTCGGTTCCGTCAATACACGGTATTGCAGCCAACGATTTTATCATCCAGGCCACAGGTAAAGTGATGTACTGTACTGATGACGCCACCGTTAAAACCGTAGGCAGTACCTCTGATGCAGGCCTCATGTCGCCGCGCAATTTACTGGTAAGCACCATTACCGATGAGTTGCGTTTAGCTACTAATTTTCACTCAAAAGTTATCGGAATTGCGCTGAAAGACCGTGGCTCAATTTTACCCGCGGGCCACACGGCAAATGCGGCTTATTGGTTTGATGATATATCGGGTAACTGGATAACCAGTACTTATTACATGGCCGATTTGCCTGAGTGGGTTAAAAAATTCAACGACCAAAAATTGGTAACAAAATACCTGGCACAAAATTGGAATACGCTGTACCCCATCAATACCTATCTGCAAAGTACCGATGATAACAGCCCAAAATACGAGGGCAAATTCAGAGGTGCCGATGCGCCAACTTTTCCTGTAAAAACAGCAGGCGGCAGTTACAGCACCATCCGTACCACGCCTTATGGTAACTCATTTACTTTGGATATGGCCAAAGCCACCATCGAAAACGAAAAGCTGGGAAAGAATACTGCGACCGACTTTTTGGCCGTAAGTCTTTCATCAACCGACTACGTGGGACACCAGTTCGGTGTTAATGCGGTAGAGACCGAAGATACCTACCTGCGTTTAGATAAAGACCTTGGTGCGTTTTTGACTTACCTTGACGCCACAGTAGGCAAAGGCCAATACATTGTATTTTTAACTGCCGACCATGGCGCGGCCCACAACACCGCCTTTTTAAACGATCATAACATCCCCGCCGGTGTTTGGCAGGCAGGTGATGCGCTTAAAAATCTGAACGCTTACCTTGCTGATAAATACAAGGAGCAAAGGCTGGTGCTCAGCCTGATCAACTACCAGGTAAATCTTAATAACGCCGTAATCACTGATAAAAAAATAAGTGAATACGCCCTAAAGCAGGATTGCATTGCCTTTTTGCAAAAAGACCCTGCCGTAGCTTTCGCGGTTGATATGCAAGCCGCCCAAACTACATCTATCCCCGAGGCTTTGCGCTTGCGCATTGTTAACGGCTATAACGCCGAACGTAGCGGCGCTATCCAGATCATATTGAAGCCGGGCTACTTTGACGGACACGGTGCCACAGGAACCACCCACGGTACCTGGAACCCTTACGACACCCACATACCGCTGGTATTTATGGGTTGGGGTATACAACACGGCCATACTAACCAATCCACCCACATGACGGATATTGCCCCAACAGTTTCGGCCCTGTTGCATATACAGGCACCTAACGGAAGCATTGGTACGCCTATTGAGCAGGTAGTGAAGTAGTTTTTTAGTCAAAAAGTTCCTCAGCGCTGCCGCAAGTTTCCAACTTGTGGTAGCAATAGTTCAAGTTTTTAACTTGAACATGTAAGATATAATTTACTATGCATGCATTGTAAATTCAAATAATTAACCCGACCTTGGCTTTATAAACCAATATAAAAAGCTTCCCTTTTAGGGGACGGGAGGGGTATGAATACACTAAAAGTTACCATAAAAGACAGGCTCGCCATCATCGCGCTCGACAGGGGAAAATCAAACCCCATGAACGCTGAAATGGTAAAGGAGCTAACTATGCTTATCCAAAGCATCAATACGGATGACAACATCGGCGGGCTTATCATTACGGGTAAGGAAAACTTCTTTTCGGCAGGCTTGGACCTCATCGAGATATACAATTATAACGAGGCCGAGATAGCCGCGTTCTGGAAGAGCTTTCTTAACCTGCAAGCTAAAATGGTTTCCTTTAAAAAACCGATGGTGGCAGCCATCAGCGGGCATAGTCCGGCGGGCGGCTGTGTAATGGCGTTGTGTTGCGACTACCGCGTAATGGCGCAAGGCAAATACATCATAGGTTTGAATGAAATACCCGTAGGCATCATTGTTCCCGATAGCATTTTTGATTTGTATGCTTTTTGGCTGGGCGGGCGCAAAGCATATCAATATTTGATGGAAGGCAAACTATTGTCGGTTGATGAAGCCCTATCTGTTGGATTGATAGATGAAACCTGTAACCCCGAAAGTGTGATCAGCACCGCAGAGAAAAAGATACGTACTTACATGCAGTTCAACGCGGCAACCTGGAGCCAAAGTAAACTTAATTTACGTAAGGAATTGATCGCAAAAGCAAACGCCGACCAAACCGAAAATCTGGATATGATGCTCAAACAATGGTGGGCACCCGAAACACGGAAGGCGTTACAAATGATTATACAAAACCTGCAAAAACCAAAGCCATGATAAAGGGAATGTTACGCGAAGATGCTTTGCAAGGCAAAACCATTATAGTTACCGGCGGCGGCACAGGCTTGGGTAAAGCCATGAGTACCTATTTTTTAACGCTTGGCGCGAATGTGGTCATCACCAGTCGCAAATATGAGGTACTTACAAAAACCGCAGCCGAAATGGAAGCAGCTATAGGTGGTAAGGTTTTGCCACTACAATGCGATGTGCGCAATTATGATGAGGTGGAAGCGATGCTGAATGCATCGATAGAAAAATTCGGTCAGGTTGACGCCTTGCTCAATAACGCGGCAGGTAACTTTATATCACCTACAGAACGCTTATCAGCAAACGCGTTTTCTTCGGTTATCGATATCGTGCTGAAAGGTTCCGTTAATTGCTCGCTTGCGGCGGGCAAATACTGGATAGCCAATAAAATACCGGGCAACATCCTCAATATTGTAACTACTTACGCTTTTACAGGCTCTGCTTATGTAGTACCATCAGCTTGCGCGAAAGGTGGAGTGCTGTCGATGACACGCTCTTTGGCCGTAGAGTGGGGGCGTCACGGTATCCGTACCAATGCCATCGCTCCCGGCCCCTTCCCAACCAAAGGCGCCTGGGAAAGATTATTACCCGGTGAAATGGCCTCCAAATTCGATTTCAAAAACCGTGTACCGCTTAAACGTGTAGGCGACCACCAGGAGTTGGCTAACCTGGCAGCGTTTTTGGTGTCCGATTTCTCGGGATATATCAACGGTGAAGTAATTACCATCGACGGCGGCGAGTGGTTGCAGGGGGCCGGCCAGTTTAGCGCATTGGAGATGGTTACACCCGAAATGTGGGATGGTATTGAGAAAATGACACGCTCGGCAAAGTGAATGGGAGAGCAGTGAATTGTGAATAGTTGTTAAAGCTAAAAGACAAATTAATTTCATTTGTACATCCGCAGATTCGCACATCTGCACATCAATCTGTAAATTTGCAGCCATGCCTACGCAAACAGAAGAGGAAACCCTCACGCTTGAAGAAATATTAGCCAGCCTGAAGGAAATGCACAGGCTCATTTTATGGAATGATGATTTCAACACCTTCGATCATGTGATCCACTGCATGATGAAATACCTGGACTATACCGAAGTGCAAGCCGAAAAAATTGCCTGGAAAGTTCATAACGAAGGTAAGTGTGCCGTACTGGAAGGCTCCTTTACCGAAATGGAAATTTACCGAAAAATTTTACAGCAGGAAGGCTTAACCGTTTCGGTGGATTAACCCTGCAACAAGTGAAAAATATTCACATTTGTTTAAACCCGTCGCCGATTGAAAACTACTAAACAATGCGGCCGATGTTTATTTTATGTTACTCAAAGGTTAATTACATTTATTCAAAAACACATCAGGATTTGAATTTATTAAGTTATTGTTACCATTTGATTATCAATTGTATAGTAACTTAAAATTCAGAATTACTCCAAATTTCAAATGCGTTCTTTGCAAAAAAATCACCCTTTTCTATGCAAAGAAACCATACTTATCACAGTTTATTTCTCCTTTTTTTGATGTGCATTTTCGCCTCATTTTCGACAAATGCGCAATCAATTATTAAGGGCAAAGTTACCGACGCCACAACGAAAGAACCTATGGTTGGTGCTACTGTTCAGCTTAAAGGCACCGGCAAAAGCCAGTTTGTACAGCTTGATGGTAACTATACATTTAAAAACGTTAAACCCGGCAATTATGTGTTGGAGTTTAGCTTCGTTTCGTACGTCACTAAGGATGTGAACATTACGGTAACTGCAGGCAAAACTGCCATAGCAAATATCGAAATGTTATCGAGCACCAAAGAGTTAAGTTCGGTTAACGTAGTTGATAACGAAGGCTCAACTGATAAACGCGCCCGTACACTGGAGCGCAATGCTAACCAGGTAGTAAACATTGTATCGGCACGCAGCATTGAGCTGTCGCCCGATTTAACTGTAGCTAATGTTACCCAAAGGGTATCGGGTGTAACCATCGAACGCAGCAACTCGGGCGAGGGCCGCTATCCCATCATTCGCGGTATGGAGAAGCGTTACATCAATACCTTGGTTAACGGTATCAAAATACCAAGCCCCGATAATAAAAACCGCTTTATCCCGCTCGACCTGTTCCCTTCAGAATTGCTGGAACGCTTAGAAGTTAGCAAAACCCTTACTCCGTCAATGGAGGGCGATGCCATAGGCGGCACCATTAACCTGGTGATGAAAGATGCCCCCGCCAAGACATTATTGCAGGCTAATTTCGCGGCAGGTTATAATACCATTTTCAATGGTCGCGATTTTTTACAATTCAGCACCTCTTCGATAAGCAAATCATCTCCTACCGAAATTAATGGCGATAACTATAAATCAGTTCCTGCCGATTTCCAGGTGGGAAGCCTTAACTATACAACTAAGGGTACTCCAATTAATACCAATTTCGGTATCACTTTTGGCGACAGGTTTGGTGCCGGTAAAAAACTGGGCTTTATAGCATCGGCCAGTTACCAGGATAACTTTACCGGTAACAACTCTACTTTCTTTTTACCTAACGCGCAGCCTGCCGTTAACGATATGCCGCAGTTTGTTGATCTTGAGGCACGTACCTACTCGCAGGAAAGCCGCCGTTTTGGTTTAAACAACAAGTTCGATTATAAATTTAACGATAAGAACAAGATATCATTAACCAATGTGTTCGTTCGTTTAGATGATTACCAGATCCGTAAAATAAGTGATACCATTGTACTCAATTCGTTGATAGATGAATCTTATCGCAGCAGGTGGCAATACCAGTCCATCTATAACTCAACCCTGCAGGGTGTTCATCAATTGGCCAATACTTTAAAATTAGATTGGTCATTAGCATACTCGCAAGCTGCTAACCATCAACCTGACCAGGCTGAGTTTACACACGAGTTCCAGATCAATCAATCATCGGGTGCGCAGGATAAACTGCAAAAAGTATCGCACCAATGGTCGCGCAACAGCGATCAGGATTATGCCGCTTACCTGAACCTGACCGATAATTTTAAACTTTTAGGCCGCAAGTTCGAATTAAAGATAGGCGGTGTTGAGCGAAACAAGAGGCGCGAGGCTAACTACTATTCGTACAGTTTAAGCCCAACCCTTGGCGAAACTTATACCAACATTAACAACGCTGTGTTTATTACTGATGGCTCGGCATACACACCGGATGGCAATACCTACAGCATAAAAGAAAATGTTGCTGCGGGTTATCTGCAAGGCAAATGGGAGCTTACCGATAAGTTTGAAGCATTAGGCGGCTTACGTATTGAGAATACGCAGCAAAACTACGATACCCAGTTAACATCGGCCACAGCCTATAAATCGGGTAAAATAACATATACCGATTACCTGCCGAGCGCCATTTTTAAATACAGCTTGCGCGACAATGAAAACTTAAAACTATCGTACTATAGGGCATTGGCCAGGCCGGGCTTTGCCGATCTGATACCCGATGGACAACAAGGTGAGATATTTAAAGAGCAAGGCAATCCTTCGGGCTTAAACCACACTACCGCTGATAATATCGACTTCAGGTACGAGTTGTTCCCTAAAAACGCAGATGAAATATTACTGGGCGTTTTCTACAAAAGAATACAAAACCCGATAGAGATTGCCGCAATAAAATCGGGCGTAACATCGCAAACGCTGATACCTCAAAACTTTGGCGATGCCACAAACTATGGCTTTGAAGCGGTTATTACTAAGTACTTTGGTCCTTTTGGTATAGTAGCTAATTATACTTATACCAAATCGCAGATTACCACTTCCAAGCTGTACTCGTACCGTAACGATGCAGGCGTAGTAACATCGCGCAACCAGGACGAGACCCGTCCGCTGCAAGGCCAGTCTGACCATATTGGTAACCTTGCTTTGGTTTATAAAAACTCAAAGCTGGGTTTAGACCTTCAAACGGCATTTGTTTACACCGGTAGTCGTGTATCATTGGTTAGCCCTTATTATGGTTTGGATTACTGGCAGGCACCTACGCGCCAGCTCGATTTTTCGGCAGAGAAGCGATTTGCTAAAAAGTTCTCTTTCTACGCCAAAGTGAACAACCTTACCAATACACCATACATATTGGAGTTGCACCAATCATACAATGCCTACCTGGCAGCGGGCGGTGCAAGAGCACTGGCTTTACAAACCGATGCTGATAACAAGATCATTGTTCAAAAAGATTATTTCAAAACAAATTACTTATTCGGTATCCGCTATAAATTCTAAACCACATGAAAAAAATAATTTATCTCATCATTGCAGTTTCATTTGCCGGAGCGGTATTTAACTCATGTAAAAAAGCTATCGACGATAAAGACTTATCGCAACCGGTTGTACAGGTGGCCGCGCCTATAAGTGATGTTGGCTGTTTAACGCCCGTTGGTACAGCTACGTATTTAGCTGTTAAAGGTACCATGCTGGCAGGCAAAACATATAACGTATGTGGTAACCTTGAGGTGAACGAAGGCGATACGCTGATCGTTCAGGAGGGTGTGACCGTTAACTTTAAGGGCAACTATGGCCTGGGAGTTAAAGGCTCGCTGGTAAGTTTGGGTACTAAGGAAAAACCAAACTACTTTACAATGCTGGGCATTACCAAAACCGACCAGATAGGTGCTGACCCGACCAAAGACCCGGCTTTTGTTGGTAAATGGACAGGCATTATTGGCGGCGTTAACTGCAAAATGCTTATTTTAAAATGGACACACGTTGAGTTTGGCGGCGGTGCGCCAAGCAGCGATATTGCAGCCATATCAAAAAGTCCGTACCCTATATTTTTCCAAAACCCTTACGGGATATTTGTGCTTGAAGATTCGTGGGTGTACGGCAGTGTGGACGACCCTATCCGTACATTAGGCGGAAAGATCTCGGTAATGCGTAACACTTTCGAGAAATGTGGTTATACCGGTGGCGAGGCATTAAATGCCAAGGCAGGTACCATTGGCGATTTTGCCTATAACCTTTGCATTGGCATGGCAACAAACGGCCCCAAAAACTCAAACTCGGGTGCTATTACCGGCGTGCCGGGATCAAACATCCGCATGTACAATAACACCATTGTTAACTGCGGTTACCGCAGGGCCGCGGCAGGCCGTGGTGGCTCGATCAACTTTGAGCAGGATGCTGCCGGTATGGCGTATAATAACCTGATAGTGAACTGTAAGTTTGGTGTGCGTATTGTACAAAACCCTATTGCCGATACTGCTCACATCCGTTACGGCTATAACTTTACCTATTGCGACTCGGCGTCGGTAGCTAACCAGATATATCCTTCTTTCGCGGTTAGCACTGCTATTACAGTACCACAGTCAACTGATATTCCTGCTCCGTCAAGCTTTTTACCTGCAGGCTGGAAACCCGGCGATACTTATGTAGCTAACACCGCTATTATCGGCGCCAATAATCCGCAGTTTATTAATGGTCCGGCGCCACTACCTGCCGGTGCGCGTTTACAGGATATTGCTACTGTTGGCACATACAACTTTAATCTTAAATTAACTTCGCCATGTATTGGTAAAGGCTTTACAGGTTTTGTTCCGTATTGTGTTGAAAAGGGTGTTGTGCCACTTGATCCTAAATTTGGAGCTACTGAATTTACACCTCCGGGAAAAGATATAGGCGCTTACCAAACCAATGGTACAGGTAACCAACACTTTTAAAATATTTTTTGTCCTTAAACCCAAATGCGTTGCCTAAAAGCAACGCATTTTTTATTTTGCACGTTCTGTATGTATTCAAATAGCAGTATAATTATATCTTTACACTATCGTTATACAAATCCGTAACTAACGCAGCTACAATAATTATTGCACAAATGAAAAAACACCTTTTTTACCTTTCCTTTTTGGGAGGCCTGTTTTTAGTAAACAACGTAAAAGCGCAAACCAACAATTGCTCAAATCAGTTTTGGGGCAGCAATACACTCTACAACTTTATACAGCCCGAATATACCCCAACGCCCGAGGAGTACCAGCCTATTTTTGTTAACTACATTGGGCGTAACGGGGCGTCGCACATGCTAAAAGATGTAACCACATCATTTGTGTATCATTTATTGATGAAAGCTGATAGCGCCCAATCGCTAAAAGTTGATGGCGTTAAACTGCGTAAAATGTTGCTGCTTATTCAAAGCCTGGAGAAACCGAAACTTGATAATATTACATTAGAAGGTACTGAAGAAATGCAACAGATAGGCGCGCGAATGGCCTTTCTTTATAAAAATGCCTTTAAGAATGGCAAATGCGTAAAGGTATCAGCCTATAAACAAAACAGGATGACACAAAGTGCAGGGGCATTATTAGCAGGACTTGGCCATAAACTTGATGAACCGGGTTGCGATAAGATTAGCTATGATGATGATGATAACCTGCAGCCATTAGCTGTTGGCCCCGCGTTGATAGAGTTTGCCAAAAGCGGTGATTGGAAAGATAACGTAGATAACATTCGCGATGCTAAAAGGCCCGAAAACTTTAACGTGCGTTTTTTAACCCGCTTTTTTGAGCAAAAATTCTTTGACACATTGGATGAACCAACCCAAAACCAGTTTATTGCCAATATGTACGACCTGAGCCTGGTGACAAACAATATACGACGCGAAATTACGCAGGCTGGCCTTACCTGGGCACAGGTGGATATTCGTGCGTTTTTTACCTGCGAAGAGTTGGAATTATTTGATAAACTTAACTCGGCAGCTGAGTTTTATAAGAGCGGGCCGGGTAACGATAAAGCAAGTATCCAGGTGCGCAGCGCAGTACCTTTATTAGTAAACTTTATTAATACTACCGATGCATACTCGGTTGGGCAAAACGTTGCTGCCGATGTAAGACTAACAACCTCAGAATCTATCGCCTCACTGGCGGTGCTGATGAACATTCATGGCGCTAACAAAGAGAGCAATGATATTTACAAGTTCGATAAAAATTGGAATGCATCTGAAATAATACCCCAGGCGGCTAATATTCAATGGGTGTTGTACAAAGGCACCACGCCCGATACACAACGCGATTACCTGATAAAGTTTATGATAAACGAACAGGAGGCAACAATTGATGGCTTGAAAACACCAAGATCAACAGTCCCGCCACCATATTACCTTTGGGAAGATGTGAAGACCTTCTTCCTTAAAAAATTGAACGATGAATGGGATGTTGAAAAGCTGAGCGATAATATGCATACCTACCTCATGAATTTGAAGTAAGCGAGATAAATAAAAAAGCCGCCCTGATAATATGGGCGGCTTTTTTTGTTTGGGTCTGTTATTGTTATTCTTCTTTGGTTATTCGTTTTAAACCTGTTTTAGTTCCTTGCTTAACCTGCAGGTAATAAACGCCGTTCTTTGGTAACTCAAAGCTTTTGGTAAAACTACCGTTGCTTGTTTTTTCTATCCAAAGCGGTTTGCCTTCGGTATCCTTCAAGGTAACTTCTGATGCGCCTGCAGGTAACGAGAAACTGATGACAGTTTTACCCGACGAAAATTGAGGTGTTATAGTCAGGTCTTTTATTTCAAGCTCAGCCTTTTCGTTACCTGTTATTCTTTTCACATTTTCGGCACTGGCATCGCCGGCGTTAAAATTAATGTGGGTGCTTATTCCGTCTTTATCGGTATTCGAGTAATTAAAGCTTTGCGAGTTTTTGCGGTTACTACGCGCCATAGCCATGCGCGGGCTGCTGAATGAGAATGCCTGCCCGTCGCCATTGCCAAAAGCCCGTGGCATGTATTCAAAATTCATATCGGGCATTAAGCCGCCTTTCTCCTCCAACATTTTACGAAGTGTGGTAGTACCTGCGCTGTCGGTCATAAAGTTAAAGTTCATATCGGGTGCAAAACCATTCCTGTCACGCATCATTTTACGTAACTGGCCATGGGCAGCACTGTCGGTCATAAAATTGAAATTGTGATCGTTGTTCATACGCGGCAGCATGGTAATAACATCTCCGTTGTTTCGCTCTATCACCAGATCATCCGAATTATCGCCGCTTTTACGCATCCTGAATGTAAAATGACTTGTGGTATCACTTTTGCCTGATTTAAAGCTGAAACCTGCGCTCATCTCATCCAGCTTTTTAAGCGCTTCTTTGCGCTCACTTGCCGATAGCTGCTTTATGTTCTTACCGTTTATGGTAGTATCGTTGTTGGAGATAGTAACACTAAATTCTTTTTTTGCTTGCGCCATAACAATGGGCGGCAATGCGAATATGGCAATAAGGCCAAGTGCGAAGGCAAACTCGAAACCGGGATTGAGTAATCTTTTCATGATGAGGTATATTTACGGGTAAACAATGATCAAAGTTAGTAAGGCGTTGTATCCGAAGATGTTAAATGATATGTTAAAAAATGTTAAAGCATATTTAATTGGCCGTAACTTCGATAGTTTTGTTGTTGGATGAAAAAGAAGAGCATAGTTTTTATTACCGTATCGATGGCTGTAGCGCTGTTGGGTGTTATGGCTATGCAGTTTTATTTCCTGCGCCAGTCTTACCAGCTACAATCCGAATTGTTTGATGGCCTGGTTAAAGAGGCACTTAACAATGTGGTTACCGAAGTAAACAAGCACGACCAGGTCAAATTTTTGATCGACAGGTCGAATAATACCCGCAATACCAACGTATCCTATAAAACTAAGTTAGATGTGGTCAAAAAGCTTGAGATCAAAAGTGATACAGCAGGGCAGGAAAGCGATGTGAAAGACCCCGTCGTAATAAAAGATCGCAAAAGCCAAAACTATACCTACGTGATGTCGTCGAACACGCCATCGACACCAAACCCGCCGAATACTTATACTGATAGCGATAAGCGCCCCGCCACTATAAAAATAATGATGCATGGCGGCAAGCTTAGTAAAGAGAAAATAGCCAAAATCAAAGACACCCTTAACCAATTGATTGCTATACGCAATTTTGAGAAGGATATTGACGAGGTTGGCCTGCAAATGCATGTGGAGGAGTTCACCAACGAGTTTGGCCAGGTGATGCGAACCGTTACACCCATGCTGGTGCCTTTGCAAACAGTGCATACACAACGCAAATTGTATAAGTACGATACCGTATCGCAAGTGTACATCGACCCAATGCTGGGCAAGCAGGTGATATTTGAGCGCCGCATAAACCCCTTGTGGCTGCGTGAGCAGGACCGCAAAGCTAAAGAACAGCAGGTAGTTCGCCTTAAACACTTACTGCAGGTAGAAAAAGACGGCGCGCCCACAAAATCAAATAAACCCAAAACAGAGATATTTGAAAAACTGGCAAATGATTACCAACGCGCCGACGAGCCTTTACAACAACGTTTGAACCAGGCCTACATCGACTCGCTGCTGCGCTTTGAGCTTGCTACCCGAAACATATCGCTAAAGGATTTTAGCTACGAGGTAACCACCGCCCATAACGATTCGCTCATCTTCTCCAAAGCGATGAACACTGTGGATGGTCCTCCTGTTTTTTTAGCTTCCAACAGCTACCAGATGCCTATTTTTAGTGGAGGTATCATCAAAGATCCCGGTCAGATACGTGTTTCCTTTCCTCATAAAAACTCCATCATACTAAGCCACATGGCCGCTACCATGGCTACTACCGGTGGTTTGCTGTTGGTACTGATATTCTGCTTCGGTTTTACCATCTACGCTATCCTTCGCCAAAAGAAGATATCGGAAATGAAGACCGACTTCATCAACAACATGACCCACGAGTTTAAAACCCCGGTATCAACCATCATGATAGCCAGCGAGGCTTTACGCGATGATGAGATTGCCGAGGATAAACGCCGCGTATCTAAACTGGCAAACATCATCTACGAAGAGAACGTTCGCCTGGGCAGCCATATCGAGCGCGTGCTCAACATTGCCCGTATCGAAAAGGACGACTTTAAGCTCGACATCAAAACCATCGATGTGAACGAAACCGTAGCCGCCGTGCTCGATAGCATGCTGCTAAAGTTACAGAAACAGGATGCCAAGGTTGAAACCGACTTGTCATACAACGGAGGCCCTTTGTTGATCAAAGCCGACGAGTTGCACTTTTCGAACGTGATATACAACCTGGTGGATAATGCCATCAAATACAGCAAAGGCACGCCCGAAATAACCATCACTACGCAACTCAAAAACAAACAGGCCGTTATCAGGGTTGCCGATAAAGGCATTGGCATGAGTTACGACCAGCAAACCCGTATATTCGAGCAGTTTTACCGTATACCAACCGGCAACCTGCACGATGTTAAAGGCTTTGGTTTGGGCCTGAGCTATGTAAACACCATTGTTAAGCGACTGAACGGCTTTATCAGCGTTAAGTCGGAAAAAGATAAAGGCTCCGAGTTTGAATTGAGGTTCGATAAAGTTGCTTCCTAAAATCCATCGCATGAAAAAAATACTACTTGTTGAAGACGACCCCAACTTAGGCTTGCTTTTGCAGGACTACCTTGAGCTGAAAGGCAAATTTGAAGTAGTACTTTGCAAGGATGGCGAAGAAGGCCTCAGAGCCTTTACCAAAACCCAGTACGACTTGCTCATACTCGACGTGATGATGCCCAAAAAGGATGGCTTTACACTGGGTAAAGAGATCCGTAAAATGAACCCTAATGTGCCCATCATCTTCGCTACAGCAAAGGCAATGATAGAGGACAAAACCCAGGCCTTTACCCTTGGCGGGGATGACTACATCACCAAACCTTTCCGTATCGAAGAGCTGTTGCTCCGCATCAACGCGTTACTAAAACGGGTTAACGAAGGCGGCAAGGACGGTGCGGCCAGTCAAACCAATTTTAAGATAGGTAAGTACGATTTCGACTATAAATCGCAGATCATATACGAGGGCGATAACCAGCAAAAACTAAGCACCAAAGAAGCTGAACTGTTGCGCTTGCTCTGCCTGAAACAAAACGAAGTGCTCACCCGCGAAGAGGCCCTGCTCAACATCTGGCACGATGACAACTACTTCAACGGCCGCAGCATGGACGTTTTCCTCAGCAAGATCCGCAAATACCTCAAAGATGATTCGAAGGTAGAGATCATTAATGTACACGGTAAAGGGTATAAGCTGCTGGTGAATTAAAATCCACTAAAATACTCTGCTACGTCATTGCGAGGTACGAAGCAACCTCTGCGCTACAGGTCTCCGATAGACCTCATCGACGCGCATGTGTAGAGGTTGCTTTGCTATCGCTCGCAATGACGAGTTTGTTGTGATTGCTCCCATCCAATACAACTTCGCATTACTGGTATTTACAAAAAATACCCCACATTTGTATATGCCTAAAGGGATACTATACTTAATACCGGTACCGCTTGCCGATAACGCTGCGCAGGCCTCGTACACGCCATACCTCAACCAAACCATCAACCAACTCAGCGAGTACATCGTCGAGAATGAGAAGACTGCCCGCAGGTTCCTCAAAGAGGCAGGCCTTACCATCCCGCAAAGCCAGCTCACCATTCACGATTATGGCAAACACCAGCGCGGTGGTAGTTTAGGCAGTTTTTTCGTGGGGCTCGAATCGGGCCGTAACGTTGGCCTGATGAGCGAGGCCGGTTGTCCCGGCGTTGCCGACCCCGGTGCCGATATTGTTGCAGAGGCCCACAAGCGCGACATCAAGGTAGTCCCGTTGGTTGGCCCAAGCTCCATTTTGCTTGCGCTGATGGCTTCGGGCTTTAACGGGCAGAGCTTCGCCTTTCATGGCTATTTGCCCATTGATAAAGGCGAGCGCAGCCGTCGCATCAAAGACCTGGAAAGCGCTTCCGTTCGCTTTAAGCAAACGCAGCTGTTCATCGAAACCCCCTTCCGTAACAACTCTATTTTGGAAGAGGTACTCAAAAGCTGCGCCCCACAAACACGCCTCTGCATCGCCTGCAACCTTACCGGCGAGGATGAGTTTGTAAAAACACTCACCATTGCCGACTGGAAAAAACAAATACCCGATCTGCATAAAAAGCCAACCATTTTCCTGTTGACGGGTTCATAATGTATGAAGATAACGGAGCAACATACACCGGTACTCATCGTCGGTGCGGGCCCTTCGGGCCTCATGATGGCCGCGCAATTGCTGCGCAACGGCGTTCAGCCCATTATCATCGACAGCAAACAAGGCCCGACTTCGCACTCCAACGCGCTGGCTGTTCAGGCACGATCGTTAGAGATATACCGCCAGTTAGGCATATCAGATGGCGTGGTTGCGAACGGCAAGCAGGCTCAGGGCCTTACCTTTAACCGGGATGGAAAGCCGGTGGCAACTTTACAGGTTGGCAATATTGGCCAGGGTAAAACACCTTTCCCCTTCGTGCTGTTATATCAACAGTATAAAAACGAACGCGCCCTGCTGGCCTACCTTACCGAAAAATGCTGCCCCGTTTACTGGAACACCAGCCTCAAAACGGTCGAGCAAAAAGCCGATGGCGTTACGGTAACCCTTACCGGCGAAGACGGGCAGGAGCAAACCCTCACCGCCGACTGGCTCATTGGTGCCGATGGCGCCCACAGCGCGGTGCGTAAACAACTCAATATCCCCTTTACGGGAGATACCTACCCGCACCTGTTTTACCTGGCCGATGTAAAGCTCAGGGACACCAGTACCGATCTCATCGACATACACCTCACAAAGCAGGGCTTCGTTGGCTTCTTTCCCATGCCTGAAGCTAATCGCTACCGCATCATCGGCAATTTGCCTGAAGAGTTGGCTGAAAAAGACATCAGCCTTGATGATGTGACGCCCTGGATGGAAAAGATCACCAGCCGGCAACAACCTATCGACGAATGCCATTGGTTTACCACCCACAAACTTCACCCCCGCATTGCCGACAGCTTTAAACCGGGTCGTAAGTTTTTGGTTGGCCATTACCCGCCTATCCCACCCCCCC
>JACXTT010007058.1_pt1 | contig 15925 bp, 8 predicted proteins | sample 9270951 | NCBI WGS metagenome assembly JACXTT01 (sample SAMN15532306, study PRJNA645909) | rock metagenome | isolation source: weathered quartz diorite | place: Puerto Rico | collected 2017-06-21 | reverse complement strand
GGATTAAGGACATCTTACAAGTGCACGTTGAACCGTTGGGGAGGCAATTGGGGGAAGTTGTTTCCGATACGAAAATGACGACGCTGTCTTTAAACGGGCGCAGTTATACGGATCTGCTCCCAATTCAGCCTGGCGTCACACCTATCACGACGTTAAAGCCCAACTCCGTGATCATGGCCGGCGTGACCGGCACGATCGCGCCCTCGGGAGAGTTGAACGCCGGGAATATGTCGATCAGCGGCCAACGCGAGTCCGCTAATGGGTTCATGGTGAATGGAAGTGACGTCCAAGAGCACATGAATGGCGGCACTGCGGTAGTTCCGAATCTGGATTCAATATCTGAATTTCGGGTGCTTACGAATAACTTCGATCCTGAATACGGAAACTACAACGGCGGCATCATTAACGTTGTTACGAAATCCGGCAGTGACAGCTTTCATGGCAACGCCTTCGAGTTCCTGCGAAATACGAAATTGGATGCGCGAAATTTTTTCGCGCCCGAGCGCGCAGAGTTCCGCCAAAACCAATTCGGAGGCACTATCGGCGGACCGATCAAGAAACAAAAGTTGTTCTTTTTCGGCGATTATCAAGGGACGCGAACGACTGAAGGCGTCGATAGCGCGCTTATCCCAGTCCCTACGAACAACCAACGCGCTGGCAACCTGTCCGATATTGGTAGCGCTTTGACCGGAAGTGTGAACGGGAGTTATTGGGCGAGCCTTCTATCGCAGAGGCTTGGGTACACCGTTTCGCCCGGCGAGCGTTATTACACCCCAGGATGTGTTAGCTCAACTCAATGCGTATTTCCAAATGCTGTCATTCCTTCCAGCGCTTGGTCTACGCCTGGTCAGCGTCTGTTGAAATATATTCCCGAGCCGAATTCCGGCGACGGCCTTTTCTCGACGTCGGCATTTCCTCATACCGTCAATGACAATAAAGGATCGGCAAAAATTGACGCGAACAGTCGTTGGGGCTTTTGGTCCGGGTACTATTTTCTCGATCGGTACACACACGACGATCCCTATCCAGGGCAGCAAGGTGGCGCAAGCATTCCAGGTTTCGACGCACTGACCACTGGACGCGGCCAACTGTTTTCGTTGAGCAACACCAAGAGTTTTGGCTCAAGTGTCGTCAATGAATTTCATTTCAGTGTGACACGCAATGCGAACGACGTCGGAAGGCCTCACGGGGGTACCGGCGTCAGTCTTGCATCTCAGGGTTTCGTGACCGGACCGGGGACGCCCGGAATCGTTGTACAAGCGCCTAAGTTCGAAGGCGTCGAAAACATCGTGTTCAATAGCTTCGTCATGGGCGTGACCATCACGGGCGTCGATCAGAACAACACCACCTACCATTGGAGCGACAACGTTTCGAAGGTTGCTGGTCCGCACACGATGCGGTTCGGAGGCCAATACCACTACGATCAGGTCAACATGCATCCCAACGCGACGTTCAACGGCACGTTCATCTTCAGCGGAACGGAAACCGGTTCGGATTTCGCGGATTTCTTGCTTGGGATTCCCAGCAACTATATCCAATCTGCTGGTGGCGGTTTCTATTTGAGAAATAAATACGCCGGCTTTTATGGACAGGACAGCTGGCGTGTACGCCCCAATTTCACATTGAACTACGGACTACGTCTCGATCTGATCCAACCGTGGTATGAAAAATATAACCAGGTGCAGACTGTTGTTCAGGGCCAACAATCCATCGTTTATCCTGGCGCGCCCTTGGGCTTGGTATTTCCCGGCGATCCTGGTATTCCGCGCACGTTGTCACCTGCGAGACACAACAACTTTGCTCCGAGAATTGGCTTTGCCTACTCGCCAGCTTTTAACAGTGGAATCTTGAGAGCAATTCTTGGAAGTGGCGGGAAAAGCAGTATTCGGGCTGGATTTGGACTTTTTTATACTGCATTCCAGGGTATATCTGCCGGAATCATGTATGGTGTTCCCCCGTACGGCTATAACTACCTGAGTCCTGCTCCTCCGCTTTTCGACAAGCCATTCATCACTGCGGCAGACGGAACCGATAACGGACAGCGGTTTCCGCTGGCGCCTCCCCCGCTGGACGCCTCTGCGAAGAAGCCTTACAACAATGTCAATTGGGCGAACGTTCTTCCCGTAAACGCGGATCCCTATTTCTTCCATGACAACAGCGTTCCTTACGCTGAGAGCTACATGCTGTCGATTCAACGGGAGGTGGCTGCAAACACGTTGCTAACGCTCAGCTACACGGGTAACCAGTCCCACCACCTGTTGGTTGTGCAAGAAACCAACCCGGGTGATCCGGCCCTTTGTTTGAGCGTCAGCGATCCAAGTCAGGTCGCCCCTGGTAGTCCAACATGCGGACCATTCGCTGAGAATGGTGTATTCACCACAAGGTCAGGGCAAGTCATTAATGGGACGCGAGGACCGTTGGGGCCGAACTACGGTACTGTGACGGCGCAAAAGACCATCGCGAACGGTAACTACAATGCGTTCGAAGCCAATCTCCGCTATACGGGCAAAAGAGCAGACTTCTTGATTGGCTATACATTCAGCAAGTCGATCGATCAAGGCTCGAATCTTGGCGAGCAAATCCATCCGTTCGACACGCGGCTGAGCCGTTCGATCTCGTCCTTCGATATGAAACACAACTTCGTCACGAGCTACAGCTACACTCTTCCGTTCGATACCTTCTTCCAGCGTAATCGGTTGACGGAGGGCTGGACTCTCTCGGGGACAACCCGCTTCAGTACTGGTTTTCCCGTTACGATGTACAACAACAAGGATACCTCACTGCTCGGGACGTTCGGCAATGGCGTAAATAACGATTTACTCGATACTCCAGACTTCACGCCAGGACCACTACAAATTCATGCGAATCCTCGCGACGGAAAGCCTGCATTCAACGCAGACTTGTTTAGCCTTCCCCAATTGGGCCATCTTGGCACCTCTGCCCGCCGGTTCTTTTATGGCCCTGGAATCGCGAATTTCGATATGACACTTTCCAAGCGTATCCGCTTGACAGAATCGCAATCCCTGCAGTTCAGGTTGGAAGCGTTCAATGTATTCAATCACGCCCAGTTCTATGGACCAGCCTCTGTGGATGGCAATATCAGTAACTCTACGTTCGGTCAGATCGTGAGCGCGGCGTCGCCAAGATTGGTGCAATTGGCCGCAAAGATTAATTTTTGAAAATCATGGCAGGTGACTCGACGACCGGAACGTCGAAGTCGGCGCGACGAAGAAAAATTCGTTTCATGCCCTTCCTCCGAAGGGGCGGCTGCGCCCTTCAAGCAAACGTCACGCTACGTTAGAGCAGGGTGCAACCGGGGAGGTCGGACACGCTGCGTAAACAGGCGTTTGACCTCCCCGCCGCACCGGCACTAGAGTAGTGAAGAATAAAACCGGCGGTCATAGACCGCCGCTACAGCAGCACAACCTAAGATTGATTTCAGTGACGTCAATTGACGTCAATTTCCGGTTGACCAAGATTCCCGCCGTATTGACAGCGATTGACCGAGATCTGCGACACGCGTCCGCCTATTATGATCCCCGTTGAAGCATTCAACTTCGATGCTTCGCGATGAGGAGAAACGATGTGTAACGGGAATCAGAATCTGCCGATCGTCGCAGGCTTGAACCGAATCGTCGACGTCACGTCGACAATCGGGTACGACACGCAGAGGCGTGGCTCAAGCTTACCGACGGTTGTCGTCGTCGCAATCCTGATGCGTGAAAAACCGCAGACGATTGTCCGGATGACGGAGACGACGATCTCGCTCCTCGAGACAATCGGGGCCAAGGCCCTCCCTCCTCGGTCCAAAGTCCACCCTCCTCAGTTTGCGACCTCCCCAATCGGGTTTGAACCGTACCCGATCGGGTTTAACACGCCGACGATTGGGGATGAAGCGTCCCCGATTGGGGATGAAGGGTCCCAACCCGATTGGATTCAGCGGATGCCGACGGGGCCTTCAGACCCGGTCGGGTTTGAGACGCACCTGATTGGGGATGACACGTCCCCGATTGGGTTTGGCACGTCCCCGATCAGGTTTAACACGCTCCCGATAAGGTTTGACTCATCCCCGATTGGGTTTAAGACATCCCCGATCAGGTTTGACACGCCGACAATCGGGTAGAACGCGTCGACGGTTGGGAACGGCACGGACCCGATCGGCAAGGAGCCGTACCCGATCGGCAAGAACTCGCACACGATTGGGGAAGAAACGGACCCAGTCCTCTTGATATGCACCGCAATCATCCGCGCCGCGCAGACGCTTGTCTTCGCGCCGGTCCGAAGTCTCTTGCGACGGGAACACCTCTATCTGAAGGAAAGATTAACGCCAAACAAAACTATTTTCGAGTGCCGCTCACAATAAGAACCTCGGCTGGAAAACGAACTCCACGCACGGTGGCATATGAACGTAGACCTTCAATCACCTCGCGTCTGAGTTCTTTTACTTGATCTGCGGAAAGTATGGCCAGTTTGCCACGAAGCTTTTCGGACATTTCAGAGCGTAGCGTCCAAAAATCTTCGACGGAGAGAGGAGCCTCTATGTTGAATTGCAGGAGTCGCTCAGACGCTTCCGCACCACCTGCTTCAACGACCACATCCCGCAGCTTGTCGTGAAGCGCGAAACGAAACGCGTCTGGAGCATCCGCCGGTGCTGGCGGCGACTCGACATATCGTTCTAGAACGCGGGAAACCAGATAGTGAAACGGATTTCGATCTGCAAAGTGCCAAACGGCCATCGCAAGTCTTCGTCCGGGCTTCAGTACCCTTAGCATTTCGCGAACACCGTCAACCGGAGACGCGAAAAACATTACGCCAAACCGGCTCACCACAGCGTCGAAAGTGTCGGCCGGAAAAGGCAGCCGGTCGGCGGAGGCAATCTCAAAATGAGCATTCGTGAAGCCACCGCGAATTGCCGCGGATCGGGCGGCCGCAATCATTTCTTGTACAGGATCGATGCCAAACACTTGGCCGCCTGCACCGATTGCCTCCGCGATACTGAGTGCCGGCTCGCCGGGTCCAGTTGCGATATCCAAAACGTGATGGCCATTCATGATCTGGGCGTCTTTCATGAGCGCTTCGGTAATCGGAGCAAACATCTGCTTGATGATTTGCCGGTGCTTCTTCCAATAGGGAGCGGACTCGCCCCATTGATTCAGAATTTCGCCTTCCCGTTTCACGTGGGGAAGTATATCGACAAGAGCTTGCCGTGAAAAAAGTCTTGTGCGACTGTCACAAACGCCCTCGGGCCGGTGTTGTACCTACAACGGTTTTCACTTCGCTTCAATCAACCACACATTGCTGTCAACGGTTCTAAGAGCGAAAGCGAGGAAGCGGTCATTGGGGGAAGGCCTGGGATTAAAGAACCACAGCCCCATCGTCTCACTGAGAACATCGACTTTTCCGTCGAGACCAACATGCAGCAGTTCACTACCCTCGCGCTTGAGTGTGGTTACGAAGAGATCTTGGCCGCCCGCAGACCAGGCAACAGAGCTCAGATTTGTTCGCGCTCCGAGCGCGATTTCGCGCGTAATTCGATCCTTCAGCGCAAATATTGTTAGATATTCAGCGGCTGTAGATCTGAACTCACCGTATGCGATTCGCAAGCCGTCGGGCGATAAGTCCCAGAAAAATTTTGAAGGCGACGTTTGCACACGTGTTGCCTCGATTCCGCGACCGCGAACCGGATCGAAAGACGTGAAGACGACACTGTCCTGCTCCGCTTCGGCTAGAAGACACGAGGCACTAGGCGACTGCATCGGACATCGAAAATCCGGAAAACTCTTAGCACCCTTCGCTTGCGGATCCTGCTCGCCTCCGGGCGAGAACGTGATCCCCGATGCGAATGATCCAGCGGCTTGCAAAACCGTTTCTGCAGAACCACCAGCCGCCGAATTGCGCATGACGCGGACGGGCGCTTTCTGGTTCCGGTCCGGCCAGAGCGTGTATAGCAGCCACTGCCCATCCGGACTCAGTTTCGGCCCCCGGGTATTTTCCTTGCCGTGAACAACTGTGGTCGCCTGGTCAGTCGATTGCGACTGCTTGAAGATGTTGAAGGGGCCGTTACGATCGGAGAAGTAAAGGACCTCGTTTCCGTCCGCTGTCCAACCCGAAGGCCAATCCGAGCGTGTATCCACTGTAAGTTGTCGCTCAGGCTTTAGCTTGGTCCTGTTCGCGTCCAATTCGACGACGTAGACATCGCTTTGCGTATACCCTTTAGTTGTCACAATTCGCTTTCCGTTCGCTGATATGCTGACGAAACCTGGAGAATGTCCAACCCATCGCGTCAAGCGGTTTGGTTCTCCGATGGGCCGCAAACTTTTCGAGTCGATGCGCTGTTCCCACAAATCATACGTCGCTTCTTCCGATGCGGCGGCCTTCGAATAAATGAGCCGGCCGTCGGCGGTCCACCAAAAATCCAGCAGTCCCATACCGGCGATCAAAACGCTCGTACCGCCATCCGAAATAGAGCGCGCCTCGATTGAGCCTTCAGTTGTACCGAACGTATTCTTCAAATACACGATTCGCTGGCCGTCAGGTGACCACTTCGGGCCGCGAAACTCGTAACGTCGTTCAAGGTTCATGATCTGCCGAGCGTCATCGCCGTTCGATCCCATGACCCAATATTTTTCGTCCTTCCAAAATGCAATGCGAGATCCGTCGGGTGTGAATGTTCCCTGCGTGCTGTCATCGAGAAGTTTGCGGACCTCGCCGGCTAAGGTTGAGATGACCCAAAGGGCGATCTGCGGATCGGTTCCCGCTTCTCCATCGGCGAGAATTTTGGTCCCATCCAGGGACCATGAAAAGCGCGCTCAGCGGTAACAGAAATTTGGCGGTACAGAGAGCGTACGTGTTTCGCCAGTGTCGATGAGTCGGATACGAACCGCGCTCGAATCGTTGTAAGCGACGTATTTGCCGTCAGGGGATATGGCCGCAAAAATGACTGGGTCTTCGATAGGGTTCGAAGTGATTTGCCGTTCTGTAACAACGTTCGCCAAATCGTTGCGGGCAGGCGCCTCTGTCCGGCGGATGTTTAGAAAATATACGCCGAGCGCGGTTAACAAGAGCACTGCGGCAACAGCCGCCGTAACCAAGACTTTGCGACCAGCAGAAGTTGAAGTGGGCGAACCGGAGAAGGCTGAAGGTGAAAGAGCATCATCCAATTCGACGCGTGCGTCGGCGATGTGATGCATGCGCCGCCTTGGGTCTTTCTCCAGGCAACGTCGAAGCAGACGCCGGATATTTTCCGGCAGTTCGTTCGGCAAATGGACCCAATTCGGCTCACGTCCGAGCACAGCACCGATGATTTCCGTTGTAGAGTCACCGCCAAAAGCCCTGCGCGCGCTGAGCATTTCGAAAAGCACACAGCCGAAGGCCCAGATGTCGGCGGCGTTGTCGGCGCCTTGGCCGGTGGCCTGCTCGGGACTCATATAACCGGGTGTACCGAGGATGACTCCTTGTGCTGTATCCGTTGCTGCCTGCGACACGTTTTGAACTGCACTTCCACCTGCGAACACTTTTGCCAGGCCGAAGTCGAGCACCTTCACTGTGCCATTTCGAGTGATTTTGATGTTAGCCGGCTTGAGGTCTCTGTGGGCTATACCCTTTTCGTGCGCGGCTTCGAGCGCCTCTGCAAGCTGGCGCGCAATGCGCAATGCGTCTTGAGGAGGTAGTGGACCCTTTGCAAGGAGATGCGCCAGCGTAGGCCCCTCCACCAACTCGAGCACTAACGCGCAACTGTCTTCTTCGTTCTCAAAACCATAAATCGCTGCGATGTTCGGGTGATTCAATGCCGCCAAAGCGCGCGCCTCTTGCTCGAACCGACTCCGACGGCTTGGATCCTGACTAAAGAAAACCGGTAACACCTTGATGGCAACATGGCGGCAGAGTTTCGTATCTTTGGCGCGATAAACCTGTCCCATGCCTCCAGCGCCAATCTGCTCGGCAAGCTCGTAATGAGCGATCCGACGTCCACTCAACGACGCGTCTTCATTTGTCCCTGCCATGATACGTCCTTAATTTGTCGGCGAGCTTAACATCCGATGCGCAGGGTCGCAAGGGCGTCGGAGTTCGACGCCGCAGTCACAAGGTGATCGCTAGGAACATCGTCGCGGGATGGCAATCGAATAATCGCGTGGCCGAGCGAGAACCTTGCGCACTAAAATACGCAAGGGGACCGGCATCTTGAGAGTCTGCTTTTGGATTCTGCTGACAAGTCTGATCGCTATTGGAACCGCATGCACCAAGGCGGCGCCACAGAAGCGGGCTGCTGCAGAACTCTCGAGACCGGCCACGATAAAGGACATCATGGACTCGATGGTCGATCCCAGCGGTGACTTCATGTTCGAATCGATCCAGGAGATTGCGGACGAACACGGAGTTCGGCAAAAGGCGCCTCAGACCGATGAGGAATGGGCAAATGTCCGGCATCACGTTTTCATTCTCCTGGAAGCGCCGAATCTGTTGGCCATGGAAGGTCGCAAGGTCGCGCAGCCTGGTGAGAAAGCGCAGAATCCCAACGTGGAGCTTCAACCGGAAGCGATCCAGAAGTTGATCGATGACGATCGACCGAGCTTCATCCGGCGTGCGAAACGGCTTCAGGATGCGGCTGGAGCTGCACTGAAAGCGGTTGACGCGAAAGACAAGGACGCCCTATTCAAGGCGATCGATAGCATCGACAAAGCTTGCGAGAATTGCCACCTGCACTATTGGTATCCCAACGACCAACGGGCTAAGGAAGCTGCGAAGGAAGACGGGCTCGTAATCGACTAGCTCGCGACATATCAGTGCGGGGAACCATGCGCATTGCGTGCCGGCGAAGCCGGCGAAAGCTGGGAACGAGCGTCGTCACACTGAGGACGATTCCGCCGAGACTCAAACCCACAATGACGATGTCCCACGATGGGCGGCTGTAATAGAGGAAGGGAAAGTCCAGGTCGTGTAGTCCTTTATATAGCCATCGATTCACTCGGTTCATTCTCTGCATTCGGGTCATCTGACCATGTTGCGGATTCAAGTAGAGCCACGTGCTTTCCGGATCGTGGAACCGGACACGGAGCACCGGCAACGGACGAGAGCCATTCTGGTTGTAGTAATACGAATCGTATTCGTTCAACCACACAGCATCTTGAATGAGCACACCCGGCATGGCGGCGCGAGCCACTTCGTACATGGATTCATCGTTGAATCGCTTGAACGTTCCCTGTGCAGGATGAATGGCGGAAACGATGACATGCTCCCGGTTGAGCTGTAGCGCTGAGAAATCCGAAAGGCTCGTGTATTTCGATCGGTCCGCTTCGGCTAAAGATGGGGGCAAGTACGAAATGAAATATTGCTCGCCGAGAAATTGCACGAAGTCGAGTTCCTTCGGCGTAAACGATGTCGCGATGGTTTCGACGACAGCGTGCAGCCGGTCGATTGTGATCGGTTCGAGATTGACGCGGCCGCCTGTAGCTGCTTCGCGTTCTGCTCTGCTGACCGGAGTTCCGCGAAGAAACTGGAATGGTCCCAAAGAGAGGGCGCCGCTAAAAGCCCACGTGAACGTGAATACGCCGAAAAGCAATCCAGCATAGTGATGCCACTTCATCATTCCGGCATACGGCGAGTGCGACGGCGTCCCCTTTAAACGAAATCGTGGGCTCAACCCGTAACGCCAGATGCCGATCACGATTCCGACGATGCACATCACGCAGCCGATCAACGATCCCCAAATGATCGACTGGCTCCAGAGTTGGCCATGCCGGCGGAATGGCGTGAAGTAGAGCCAGTGTAAAACAGCGCTGAGATATCCGCGAATGCGTGTCCCTGTATCGGTCCGCATCACGGGCTCGCCGGTCTTTGCGGAGACGTAGTAATGCGTGCCGGCCTCATCGCCGAGCGCAATCCGATGCAGAGGCATGAGATCCCGAACAGCGTTTTCGAGTGTCCATTGGTCCGAATCGGAAAGATATGCGTCATACCGCATGGTTGCGGCATGCTCCGGGATGATCTTACGCAGCAGGCCCATGGCTTGCTCGGCATCCATTTCTCCCATCGGTTCGCCGGTGTCCGCGTAAGTCGTCGTCCATTCGCGGCCGCTCTGAAATCGGTACACCGGCCGACCACGTAACATCGCGATGCGAAGGCGAGAGGGTAATTGCAATCCCTCACGCGCCACGACCTCTGCCGGGGTCACGTGTGCGTCGGAAACGTCCAGAGGCTGCATTCGCGCCAACCGTTCCTGGGCCGTCAGGTGCGGTTCGCCCCAGTACACAAAGAAGATTCCGGAGACGAACCACGAGACGAACACTAAGCCCAGGACAATGCCCAGCCAACGATGCGAATAGATCAGAAGCTTCCGCCAATCGAGCAGTTTGCTGGGGTTCATCAGAATTTCGCAGTCAACGTCAACTCGATCGTTCGCGGCGCTCCGATCCGTCCTCTCGATGGCGGCGCCGTGTTGCTCCCGGTGACACTCTGGAGATACAGCTTGTCGAAAATGTTGGCCGCGCGGATATCCATTGAAAGCGATTCCGTTAGCTGCCTGCGTAGCGAAATGTCAGCGACTGCGTAAGCCGGCGTTGTGCCGGTGTTCGCCGTATTCAGATACCGGGATCCGACAGCGCGCACGCCAGCCTGTGCTTGCCACGCATTGAGAAAGCGCCAATTCACCCAGATGTTCGCAGTCTGCTGAGGAATGTTCGATGGTGTATTTCCGTCGCGGACCACGACTACGCCCGAAACGTTTTCCCTGAATTCATCAAAGCGTGCATGAAGCAAGGCCGTGTTGGCATCGATGCGCACACTGCTGACCGGGACGAAGCTCAACGTCAATTCGACTCCTCGCGAGGACTGCTGGCCGACCTGCTGCTGACGAAGCGGATTATCCGGATCGGGAATGAGCAGCTTCTTTTTCACGATGTGATATCCGGCGAGCGTGATCTCAGCTCTGCCGTTTGCTGCCGACTTCTTTACGCCGATCTCCACCTGGCGTCCGGGCGTGAGATCAAAGAGCTGTTGCTCAGGACTCAGAGTCAACAATGTGCCTACGGCGTCGGTCGCGGTTGCATACTGTCCATAGAACGACAACGTTTTTTGCGGAGCGATGACAACTCCGGCACGCCAGTTTCCGGGATGGAATGTACGGCCGGCGCTGGTTCGCGCTCTCAGATCCCGGCGATCGAGGTCGTACTTATCGAAGCGCGCGCCGCCAACCACAGAGAGATACCGATTCAGAACGAGACGGTCTTCAAAAAACTGGGAACGATGGTGAGAATAGGATCTGAACTGTGGTGTGCTCGCAGGCGTTCCAATGAAAAAGCCCGGCGAGAAATTGTCGAGGGGCACGATGCTGCTGTTGCTGTTCGGGGAATTGTTGGTGTGTTGAAAACGAACCCAGTCGTAATCGATTCCCACGGAGAACGCATTCTCTTTTCCAAGGATGCCTTTCGTGATCACCGCTTCGGAGTGATTTCCGTACTGCTGCTGGTCGTGCCAGATCTCGAGGTAGCTCGTGCGCTGAACACTATTTGATGCCGGCAGGTAGCTATACGTTTCAACGTCGTGCCAAAAACGATTGGCGCGCAGCACATCGAAATTACTTCGCAGTGTGACGTAGTTGGAAAGCCGCCACTCCGCTTTGGCCTGAGATAGATTGTCTTTGTAATAGATGTTGGCATCGAGGACGTTGAAGTTGGCACGCCTCAGGGATGGATCGAATACTCCATTGATGAGTGGAGTACCGAAATACTTCGAAGGCCGCTGAAATCCCCAGTCTTCAGACAGCGTGACGCGAAAGTTCTGCGCAACATCGATGCCGAGTGCCGCGGAAATGGCATTGCTCTTCGATTGTCCGCGATCCACCCAGCCGTCCGAACGGATGTGGCTGAGGTCGAGGCGATACGCCATGCGGGAATTGATCGGTCCGCTCGTATCCACTGCTGCTCGCCATGTGTTGTTCGATCCACCAGTTAACCGCGCGCTATGCTCAAAGTGATTACGGTTCGGCCGCCGCGGAATCACATTGATCGCTCCACCGATGGCTCCATTGCCGTACATCACCGAAGCTGGTCCGCCGAGCACCTCGACACGATCGACGGTCCACGGATCAAACGGGAACGTCACCGTTCCGGACCCGATGAAAAGCTGGGTGCCGTCGTACAGTCTCATGACGGACGTCACACCACTGAAACCTCGCGCCATGCGGGACCCGCCGCCATTTCCAGGCGCACTTTGGTTGATTACGCCGACGAGACGCGATTCGGCTTCCTCGAGAGAAGTGTCGCCTCGCTCTCGGATCACTTCGCCGGGAAGAATCTGAAGGCTCGCTGGAACCTCGAACGGCGTCAGACCCAGCCGGCTGCCTGTCGGTGACGGTGCAGCCAAGGTCATCGCGCCCGATTCCAACACGCTGATGCTTTCACTAACTGCCGCCAGCTGCAACATGACATTCAAGGGCATGACAGTTTCCCCTGCCCCAACGACGACGCTTTGCATCCACGACTTGAAGCCCGGTGCATCGACTTGAATTGTGTATTGCCCAGGCCGCACTTGCTCGAACACAAATGTTCCGTCGGCCAGCGAGCGCATCGTTTGCACACGCTGGCCCGTGCTTGTCAGCGTGACCGTCGCGTTGATAACGACTCCGCCCTGCTGATCCGCAATGTGGCCGCTGACAGCGGCCGTTTGAGCCATTGCATTCGTGGACAGGAACGCAATCGATAGAAGAAGGGCGAAGACGGAACAAAACGATTTCATGCAGATTTCTCCTTACGCATGCCCCAAAGACAATGTTGGAAAGAAGCCGACCCCCAAGTCGACTGTGCGGGAATAGTAGGCGAACCCGATTGGTGGTCCTACTTAAGGTTTTCTGAATTTAGAGTCATGACAAAAAGTTCAGAAAGTTTTCAGTTTTGCGGCCACAGCCGCTCTTACACTTGATGGGATATAATCCGCGGCCGGTGTGGTTCATCATATGGAGGATTCCATGAGAAGCTTCGAACTGATTGCGATTGCAATCGTCTTACTTGTTTTCTGTACTTCGTGTTCTTCGCAACAACCGCAATCCCAAACCTCGCAGCAAGCAGAGTACAGGACAACTGCGACAATAAAAGACATCATGGATTCGATGGTGGATCCCGGCGCAGATTTTCTGTGGGGTGCTGTCGAAACGGTTGTGAGCGCGAAAGGTACGGAAGAGAAAGCTCCGCATACCGATGAAGAGTGGAAGGAAGTGCGCCGTCACGCGATCATGTTGCTGGAAGCGACAAATGCATTACAGATTCCCGGACGTCATGTCGCCAGGCAGGGCGAGAAGGCCGATGACCCGAAGGTCGAACTTGGCCCCGAACAGATCGAGGATCTGATCAATAAGGACCGCGCCTCCTGGATCAAATATGCTCACGGCTTGCACGACGCCACCATGGAAGCACTGAAGGCGATCGAGGCGAAGGACTCCGAGAAACTGCTGGATGTCGGCAATGGCATCGATGAAGCGTGCGAGAAATGCCATTTGCAATATTGGTACCCGAACGAACGGAAACCGGAGTCGGCACCCAGCCAAAAAGGGAACTAACTTATTGCGAGGGGCCCTCTCCCTCCGGAGGGTGCCGCGAAGCGGCGGGTGAGGGCACAGCCGCCCTCATCCGCCGCTTCGCGCCACCTTCTCCCGGAGGGAGAAGGACTTGATGTCGAAACTATTGACGTTTCCTTTACTGCTCCTCACCACCAGTGTGCTTCTTGCTCAATCTGCGGAACTGAGAGGCCGTGTCGTGGACTCTTCGGGATCCGTCATGCCTGGTGCACGAATCCGCCTGTATGACGGCAATCAGGTCGTCCAGGAAGCGATATCAAGCCCAACCGGCGAGTTTGCGTTGACGGTCAATCCCGGTGAGTATCGGCTCGAAGTCACGGCCCAGGATTTCGCGCCATATACGCAGGTTGTACGGGCTGCCGTGAATCTCGCGCCGCTCGTGGTCTCAATGAAAGTGGCGCAGCTCAAGCAAACCGTCAACGTTACCGACACCCGCAATGAAGTCGGCATCGATCCGGATTCGAGTTTAAAAACGACGGTCCTGGCGCCCAATGCTATCGATGCACTGCCTGATGAAGTCGATGATTTGGTCGCGTACCTTCAGCAAATCGCCGGTTCGCGCGGCGAAGCGGGCGCTGATGTGACGTTTGTGATCGATGGCTTCACCAGCGGTCGTATTCCTCCGAAAGATCAGGTTCAGGAAGTCCGAATCAACAATAATCCGTTCAGCGCGGAATTCAGCGGCGTCGGCTTCGCTCGGACCGAAGTCGTGACTAAAGCCGGCACGGGCGATTTTCATGGAAACGCGAACTTCCTGTTCCGGGACTCCGCACTGAATGCACGGAATCCGTTTGCCATGAGCCGGCCTCCTTATGAACAACGAAATTTCAATTCGAGTTTCAGTGGGCCGGTCATCGCAAACAAATTCACTCTAAACGTAAACCTTCGCGACAATGAGAACGAGAGCAGCGATACGGTTCGCGCCATTCTTCCTTCAGGTCCCGTTTCCGATGCCGTCGTGATGCCGAACATCAATCGCGCCGGCAATGCACGAGGTCAGTGGGCGCTCAGCCCGAACAATACCGTAACATTCAATCTCGATTACCAGCGACTCCACAACGAGAATCAAGGTATCGGCGGATTCACACTAGCTGAGCGCGCATCCTCTCGGCATGCCCAGAACACAGAGTATCAGGTGCGCGAAGCGGCCATCCTCGGCAAACAACTCGTCCACGAAGCGCGTTTCTCTTATCGCCGGGATTACTCGCGTACAACGCCGGCCAATGGTCAAATGTCGATCAACGTTCTCGATGCTTTCAGTTCGGGCGGTGCTCAGAACGAAAGTGTGAATGATAATCGTTCGCTGGAGTTCGGCGACCTGCTGGCCTATTCCGGCGGGCGCTGGAGCTACAGAGCCGGCGGGCAACTTTTGCGCCGACTGAACCACAACACGAACTACAACAATTTTTCGGGTACGTTCACGTTCTCGAGTCTCGCGGATTTCGTAGCGGGACGGCCTGTCACGTTCAGCAAGAATCAGGGCAATCCTTTCCTCGATGATGTGCAAATTGAGCTAGCCGCATTTTTTCAATCGGATTGGAAGGTGACAAGGCTCCTCGACCTTTCTCTCGGTGCGCGTTACGAAGCCCAAACCAATATTTCCGATCGGAACAACCTAGATCCGCGATTAGGATTCGCCTATCAACTATCAAATACGCTAGTCTTGCGTGGCGGCGCAGGAGTTTTTCACCAGAGGCTGGATCAGGTCACGGTCGATCAGCTCTTGCGCTTCGATGGAGTGCACCAGCAGCAAATTGTCATCCGATTTCCCTCCTACCCGGATCCGTTCAAGAACGGCACAGCCGAACCCATTACTGTGCGTGTGCGGTCGCCGGGTCTCGCTACGCCATACAACGTCATCGGCGATATCTCGCTGGAAAAGACTTTGCCCAAGGGATCGGCCGTTACGCTTTCGTGGGATGGATTCCGCGGTGTGCGCCTTTATCGCAGCCGCAACATCAATGCGCCGCTTCCGGGATCCCTCGTTCGCCCGATCCCATCAGCCGGCAACCTGAATCAACTGGAGTCTACTGCGACGTCCCGATCGAACAACTTCACGATTGGTTTTCGGCAGACGTTGCGGAACAAGTCCAACCTGAACGCTTTCGCGAATTACACGTTGGGCTGGAATTACAACGATACGGATGGAAACTTCATTCTGCCGGAAAACAACTACGATCTTCGCTCCGAGTGGGGACGCGCGCCGTCAGATCAACGCCATCGTTTCGTGGCGGGTGTGAGCTTTCGCACGATTTGGAATTCGACGGTCAATACCAATCTCCAGGGAAACTCAAACCGGCCTTACAACATCAACACAGGGTCCTACGACAAAGGTGATACGAAAGTCAATTATCGGCC
>JACXTT010007057.1_pt1 | contig 15926 bp, 8 predicted proteins | sample 9270951 | NCBI WGS metagenome assembly JACXTT01 (sample SAMN15532306, study PRJNA645909) | rock metagenome | isolation source: weathered quartz diorite | place: Puerto Rico | collected 2017-06-21 | reverse complement strand
CCCGGGTAACCTATTGGGCAAACGAAGCGGCCGCGGGCCCGAGCAACAGCATTCCCCCGAGCAGCCGGAGCGCGCGAGGCGTCGAGAGCATGCAGCTTCCGAAAATCGACGTCACGTACAGAACGAAGAACGGAATCGGAAATCCCACCCCGGCAATCTCGTATCGGATGCTGTGCCCGACCACCCGCGACGACACCGACGCGGTCAGGACGAACGGCAGCAGGTACAGCACGACGGACGCTCCGGCCATGGCACACAGGCGCACGAGTCGTCGGCGCCCGGCGTCGGGCTCCGCCCGTTGGACGGCGAGGGGCACGTAGACCGGCCACAGGAGGTACGAGATCGCGACGTAGCCGTAGGTCGCGATCGCATTGAAGGCGGGTGCGCCGAACGACAGCCACACCAGACCTTCGACCATCTGCTGGACGCCGAGCACGAGCGGGACCGCGGCGAGCGGCCGGTCCTCGCCACGCTTCACGGTCATCATCGCGGCGGCCCCGAGGGTTCCGACGCTCGCGCCCACCGCCAGGCTGGCGGTCGGAGAGAAGCACATGCAACCGGTCTCTAGTAGATCGACGTCAGCGCGTCGGTCACCCGGCGGAACGCGATGCACGCGAGGCAGTCCGCCGCTGCGTGGGAACTCGCGGCGCACGCGCTGACGCGCTGCAGGTCGCCCGGCTCGCAGGCCGACGGCACCGGCACGGCCAGCGTGGCTGGGCCGTTCAGCTGCACCCCGTCGGCGCCGATCCGGCCGAGCGAGACCGTTCCCCCGTGGGTCTTGAGCGCCTCGTCGGCACGGGTGACCATCGTGCTCAGCGCGGCGTTCGCCGCCTCCACGAGCTGCGTGGCGCAGGCCTCCGCGATCGGCAGCTCGACGTCGCCGAAGGCGGCATGGCTGACCGCGATCGCGGCCTCCGCGTAGCGCTGGAGCATGCGCTCCGCATTGGGGCGATCGACGCCGCGGCACCCGACGCGGACGTTCGAGAAGAACGTGTTGCGCGCCGCAGCGATCCGCTCTGCGGTGCGCCGGTCCGCGGGAGGCACTTCCTCCGTATCCACGAAGTATCCCCGACACCGCTCGGTCGGCCCCGCGCCTGCCGGCGTGGCCTCGTCGTGCTGGGCGAGACTCTTCAGGCACTCGGTGGTGGCCTGCAACCGAGTGGTCGCGTACTGGCCCGCCTCCACGGCGAACCGTTGGCTCCTGTGGCGATCCGCGCGAGTCTTCGGGAGCACGATCTCGCCCGGCTCGACCTGCGTGCAGGCATTGCTGTCGCAGGCCGTCCCGAGCCCGTCGAGGTCGTCGTCGAAGTACGACAGGTCCGGCTGGTCGACGCACCGATCGAAGCCGTCGAGGATCCCGTCGCCGTCCCGGTCGCCGTAGAGCACCGGCACCGCGCCCCCGGCCGGATGCACTTCCAGACCCTGGGCGCCGGTGATCGCCGTCACCGTGACCGCCGCCGGGAGCGAACCGCCCGCGGGCGTCAACGGCTGCAGCGCGAGCGCGTCGATGTTGAACACGTCGAGCTCGCGGCCGAAGGGGTCGCAGCAGGTGAGCGGACGCAGGAAGTAGATGTCGCGACCGCGCACCGCGTAGGGCTGCATCCATTCGTATCCCGGCTCCGTGCAGCGCAGGGCGGCGAGGCCGGTCTGCACGAGACGGTTCGCCGCCAGGTCGTACGCCGTCATCACCGGCGCGGGGAACGTGGAGATCTGCCCGCTCGGAAGGACGATCTCGCTCGTACGGAACGCAACGACCGCGCCGTCGGTCACGAACTCGTCCGTGCCGGCGATCGCCTGGATGGCGGTCGTGGTGCCGGTCGCCGGGTCGTAGACCCGCAGCACGAGGTCGTCGGCGTCACCGTCGCCGTTGAGATCGCAGGGTGCCGTCGGCGTGGCCTTCGTGCCGAAGCACCCGGGCCCCTCGTCGGCCTCGGCCGTCACGAACAGCACCCACTGCGCCGTCCCCGTCGACGTGGTCGCAGTCGTGACCTTCACCGCTCGGGCTGAGACCGACGGCGTCGTCGGCGACGTGGGGGCCGTGGTCGCTGCGTTCGACGTCACCACCAGGATGTCGTCGTTCGTGTCGCCGTCGCCGTTGCCGGTCACGGTGCCGCTCGACTCCGGAACGGTGAGCGCGGCCAGCGTCCCGCCGACCGCGGCGTGGTTCGCGGGGAGGGTGAGCGAGTGCGCGGCCCCGTCGTAGAACTGCGCGGCCTGGGGAGCCACCGTGATCGCGACGGCGGTCCCCTGCCCGGGATCGACCGCGACCTCGAGCGCGCTGACGCCGGGGTCGCGCAGCACCGGTGGCGAGACGCCGGCGTCGAACACGAGCAGCGGCAACGCCGTTGCCGTTGCGGACGCCGACGCGGCGGCCTTCCGGAAGAACACGGAGGTGCCGGCGACGACGAAACGCGCGCCGTTCACGACCGCCGCGCCGTCGACCTTGATGGTCGGGTTGGACGTCAGCTCGGTCGTCTTGCCACGGAAGACGTGCAGCCCGCCGTCGGTGTCACCGAGGAAGGCCGTGAGCTCCCCGCGCACGTCGAGGAGCGTGCGGCTGGCACCTGGCACCACCTGCTCGGCGGCCGCGATGCCGGTCGACGACGCGCAACGCTTGCCGGTGCCGGTATCGGCGCGGCTCAGGATGGCAGGAACGACGTCCAGCTCGTCGCCGTCGTTGTTCAGGTCCCCCACCTTCTCCACCCCTTCGTCGACACCGAAGGCCGTCACGCGCTGGCCCCCCTTCAGCCCGGAGAGCAGCGCGGGCCGGGTGCAGCGGTACACGCGGAATTTCCGGGAGCCGCTGTTCGACAGCACGATGGGGCCCACACCGGCCTGGCTGGTCCCGTTGTCGTCGGTCACGTTGGTCAGCATGCCGGTGAGGTCGTGCACGACCCGGGCGCCGGCCGTCCGGGCGATCCGCAGCACGGAACGGGGGGCGTCGGTCGTACCGAACAGACCGCCCCCGTCGTCGATGCCGACGACGGGCGGAAGCGGGAATCCCTCGGGGGAATACGGTCGTGCGAGGCTCGATTCCGGCGCCCCGGACGCGACTGCGCTCAAGAGCGATGCCGCGATGGTCTGGTTGCCCACTCCCGACGGGAAGGCGCCGAACCCACGCTGGACGAAGGCGACCGGCCCCCGGCTCGACACGGGGATCCTCGCGTAGCGGAACGGGATCAAGAGATCGCGTTGTCCGTCGAGCGTCATGTCGATGAAGTCGTCGCTCGTCTCCTTTGCGTCGTAGTCGTTGTCCTCGGGCAGGATGGTGAAGTTTCCGAACGTCTGGTCGCGGTTGTTGCGGTCGCACCCGGTGGTCGGCTCCCACAGGGCATCGATCTGCGCGATGATCTGGGGCGTGGGCGGCGGCGTTTTGACCGTGATCCGCACCGGGCCCGTGAGCCCCTGCGGCCGTCGCGGCGGCATGACGGTGGTGGGCACCCGGAAGCGCAGCCGGTGCGGGTCGGCGGGGTCGATCTCGACGTTCACGTCCTCGACGGTCACGGGCAGGAGGCCCGTGGGAGGAGTGGGCGCCCCGAGCAGGCTCGCGTCGAAGTCGATCGTCACACGGTCGCCCGCGGCGAACGTCGAGCGCGGCGGCGTCGGGATGGGGGGCGGGACCGGGCAGCTCGGGTTGACGACGATCGTCACCCAGTCGCGGGGCCCGGCGATCGCCCGATCCACGGCACCCAGCGTCGACCCGAAGGTCTTCGCCGCGGGCGGGATCGCGTCGCAACCTGCACGGACCTGCGCGACCGGCAAGACCACCATCGTCGCCACCCAGACGACGAGTGCCCACGGGCTTCGGCCTGTCATCGCCCCTCCTCGCGCCAAGCCATAGCTGCATAGCGCTCATGGATCGCGGCCGTCAACGTTGTCGCCGCCTCGGAGCCGCGCGCCATCGCCGCGCACGGATTTCGCGCCGGGAATGTGAGACATCAGCAACATCCATTTGAGGGAGAGCTTTCTTCCGTGATCGGTTTGTCGGGGGAGGGCATCTTCGGTGATCGAGTCGACCCGGCGGCGTGTGGCCCGTGCCGTGGTCCTTGCGACCCTCGCGGCGATCGTCCTCGCGATGACGTGGCGGCCGGTGGGAGTTCGCGCCGGCTGCAACATCATCCCGCCGGCGTCTCAGTCCTTTCCCTCGACGCTCGGCAGCGTCGCCAGTCCCTTCGCGGTGCCCGTCGACGTGCCCGACGCCCAGGTAGAGCTGCACCTCTCCGAGTGCGACGTGCTCCCGGGCAACACGATGGCGACGTTCGGGCCGACCGATACCGTCACCGTTCGATTCCTCCGCGCGGGTCCCGGCCAGCCGCCCGACGGCAGCTTCATCTAACTAATTCTGGATACGAACCCGGCTGCTGCGCCCTTGCTGCTCGTACAGGCTGCGCATCCGGCATCGCCTTCGAATGCCATGACTGCCTGAACCTTGCCAGGATCGACATCCGCACCCTATGGTGCGGTCCGCATGAAGCTCGAGACCATCGACGCGAATCTTCTGGTGGCGTTCGATGTGCTCGCGACCGAACGGAGCGTCACACGCGCCGCCCGGCGGCTCGGCTTGAGTCAGCCGGCGATGAGCAACACGCTCGGACGCTTGCGCAAGGTGTTCGGCGACCCGCTGTTGGTCCGGCGCCGGGGGGCGATGCAACCGACCCGCCGCGCGCTGGAGCTCGTCGAGCCGATCCACCGGGCGCTGAGCGAGATCCGGCGGACGCTGAACGCGCCGGAGACCTTCGACCCGGGCACCTCGCGGCAGACGTTTCGCGTCGCGGCGACGGACTACGCGAGCCTCGTCGTCCTGCCGCGTCTCACGCGTCGGCTGCGGCACGGCGCCCCGGACGTCGATCTCGAGATCCTGGCTCTCGGCGAGGGTCTTCCGGAGGAGGACCTCCGCTCGGGACGGCTCGACGTGGCCGTCGGCGCCTTCGCCCCGGAACGCGCGGGCCCGTTCCGGCACGAGGAGCTGTTCGACGACGGCTTCGTGTGCGTCACGCGCAACGGACATCCCCGGACGAGCCCGCGCCTGACGCTCGCCGAATTCCTGCGGCTCCCGCACGTGCGCGCGATGCCGCTCGGGCGAGCCTGCGGCATGATCGATCGGCGGCTCGCCGAGCTCGGTGTCGAGCGGCGCGTCGTGCTCACCACGTCCCACGTGCTCGTCGCCGCGATGGTCGCGACGCGGACCAATCTCGTTGCAACGGTGGGCCGCCGTGCGGCCGAGAGCAGCGGGCTGCCGCGGGTTCATCTGAAGCGGCTCCCGTTCGATGTGCCGAGGTTCACGATCTCGATGGTGTGGCACGAGCGGACGGCGAACGAGGCCTCCATCTGCTGGTTGCGCGACGAGCTGCGTGCAGTCGGCCTCGGCCTCCGGCGTCCGTCGGCGAAGCGGGCGGCGAGCGCCTAGCGGGGGCGTCCGTCAGCTACACGCGGGCGGTCGACTCTGCCGGCAATGCCCGACGATCGCCGTCCGACACCGCTTCCGGCACTTCTTCGGCTTGCTCGCGGACGCACAGCTCGTCCTGCAGGCGTCGATGATCGGGCTGCACGCGGACGCGCACTGCTTCTTCTTCGCCGGCTGGGAGCAGCAGACCACGTCGGTGAAGCCGAGCGCGGAGTCGCCGCATCGCACCTGGCCGCCGGGGCACACCGGTCCCGACACGAGGCACACGCCGTTGCCGTTGTCGCACACCGGCGTGCTGGGCGGGCAGCAGTTGCCGTTCCCGCAGTCCGTTCCGCAGATGCCGCACCCCGGTTGGCCCACCGGACAGCACTCCACCTGCGACGGCCCGCACGTCAGGCAGAGGTTGTGGGCGTTGTCGCACACCGGCCTGTCGAGCGAGCAACAGCCGCCGTTGCCGCAGTCGACGCCGCACACCCCGCAGCCCGGTTGGCCGACGGGACAGCACTCGATCTGCGGCGGCTGACACGGCACCGTCGTCGTCGTGACGACGGTGATGGAGGTCGTCGTAACGCTCGGAGACGTGGTCGTCGTCGCTCCGCCAACGATCAGGTCGTACCCGATCACGTCGAGATTGATGCCCTCCGGCGACGTCTCGGTGACGTCGGAGAACTGGTTCGGGCAGCTGAACGCGTTCTGCGCGTAGGGGGTCGCCTGCGGGCACGGGCCGCTCAGCCAGTCGCCGAAGTCCCCGTTGGGGCTCTGGTTGAACCCGACGATGTCCGTCGTGCCGCCGTCGATCGAGAAGTAGCGAGACCCCGTGGACGACACGCTCCGCACGCCAGGGGACGACCAGCTGAACAGATCCTGCGGGCGGCGGTCCGGGAACTCGTTGATCGAGGAGCCGAAGCCCAGCACCTCGTCGATCTCGTGCTCGACCGATCGCTGGGCATCGTAGGTGTTGTTGGCGGGGGGACGGGTGAACGTGAACACATGGGCGGAGTTGATCGTGACGATTCCGTCGTACGGCCCGCCCACTCCGAGGCTTCCGTCCGCGAACATCACGGGCGGGCTATCCAGGCCGAGCGCTCTCCCATTGGCGCTGGACGCGTCCACGTTCATCGTGAGCGCGCTCGCCGGCAGGGTCCCGTTCGCGGTCGCGTCGTTCGACGTCGTCGCATCCGCCGTCAACGCGCCGATGAACATACCCCACGGTTTGATGTGGAGGCCGTCCTGGCTCGCGGCGAGGAGTCCGCCGGGCAACGGGCTGCCGTCGGCATAGGTCGTGGCGTAGCGGAACCGGATCGACACGACGATCGGGTCACTGAACAGCGACTCGTGGACGGCGACGGCGGCGTTGATCATCGCCTCGATCGCCGCGGCGTTCGGGTCGTTCGTGACGGAGCTGTCGAAGGTGACGTCGATCGTGAGGCCACCGCCACCGGCGCGGGGAATTGCGACGCTGGGCACGAGAGGCACGGCGCCGGCGGCGCGTGCGTCGGTCGAGGCGTAGGTCCCGTGCCGCGCGCTCAGAAACCCGAGCGACGCGCCGCCGGGTCGATCGAGGGGGACGGCCCCGGCTCCTCCGGCGAACGCCAACACGACGGCGAGCCCGAGGCTACAAAGGCCGAGGTCGACGATGCGCGTTCTCATCAGGGCCTCTCCGGATGTCGGGCAGTGTCCATGCTCGGACGGTATCACATCCTTGTGCGTGACCTCCCGGTGTCGCTGAACGTGGAACAGGGCCCTCGTTGGCACGAGCCGGCGCCTGGCCAGTCACGCCAGGGAATTCCGCATGGTACTGCGGTTGCTCCTGCGACGCGTCGCGAGACCGGCGCTGCTCGTCGCTGCCTTGCCGGCGGCCACGAGGCGTGCGGCTCGGCCGGGCAGGCCTCGCTCAGCAGCGAGACCCGCCGTTCCCGACTCCGGCCCCTCGTGCGAGCGGCGTCGACTCTCTGGCGTCCCGACAATCGGTGAGGCGAGGACGTCAGGCAGAAAGCGAACGGGGCACCAGGACGGCATGCGAGCTTGATCTGGCGGGAGGAAGCCGGAAGCTGGGCACTCTGCCACGTCAACACCGCAATGCCGCTCTCTTGACAACGGCACCTCGCGGACAACTGCCACCTTCTAGGCGACGCACCGGTTCTTGCCAGCGCCGCGCGGGCCGTGGGAAGCTTCGGCAGCTACGATGCTCTCCACCCGGCAGGTAGCTCCGGCACTCGTCCTGATCGCAGTCACCGGTGCGGCGCTGGCGGCACCGGAGGCTGCCCCGCCGCTGTCCGCGGCCGATCTCGCCCGACTCCACACGGTCGGGGCCTGGGACATCACCTATGCCTACTCGGACACCCTCGACCAGACGGCGTCGGCCTCCCGCGCCAGCACGGCGGGCTTCGATGCGATCAATCCCTCGTACACGAGACACGAAGCGCTCGGGTTCAGCTTCGCCGTGACGGTGGCGGGGAAGTCCCGTCCGTCCGACTGCGATGCCGCCGACCCGCCGAACGGCTGCGTGACGAAGTACCGGTTCCCCGCGACCGTCGACGTGTCGGTCGACTCGGTCCACACGGTCTACGGCTACACGGAATGCTACTGCGACACGCCGCTCCGCTTCTGTCCCTTCGACGGCAACCGTCAATGCACCGGTCAGACGTTCGACTACGTGGACGTGGAAGACCGGACCGCGACGCCCGGACACGTCGTGCTCGACGGCACGCCCGGCCATGCGGCGGACGCGGGCGTCTTCCTGATCGACTACAGCGTGAACCCGCCGCAGGCCGTCGTCGGCATCCAGGCGCTCGACGTCCGCCCCGCGCACATCCTCCAGACGATCCCTGACCACCCCGGGAGCCACACGGTGGAGGGAGACACGACGCGCAGCTACTCCCTCGGCTTCGAGTGGGGCGACGGCACCGACGCCGACCTCGGCGACACGCAGGTCCGCATCGAGAACGGGCGGTTCGTGATCCGTGGCACGGGGGACGGCGTGCGCAGCCTGACCGCGCCGCCGGTCTCCTACTGGAGCCCCGACGCGGTTTCGAGCGGCACGTCGCACCGGCATTCGGAGTGGGAGGTCCGCGAGCACGTCTTCCCACCGCTGGTCGTGAACACGACCGGCGACGACTCCGACCAGGACCGATCGGATCTGATCTGCGACACCGGGAACCAGACTCCCAGCGGTGAGCCGGAATGTACGCTCCGGGCTGCCATCGAGCAGGCGAACGCGATCGGCGGACGCGACGCGATCGCCTTCGACATCCCGGACGCCCCGGTGATCGCGCCCGCCACTGCGCTGCCGTCCGTCGACGATCCGCTGTCGATCGATGGCACCACGCAGCCGGGCGTGACCATCGACGGCGCGAGCGCGGGCGCGAGCGCCGACGGACTCGCGCTCACCGTCGGCGACAGCCAGGTGAAGGGGCTCACGGTCCAGCACTTCGGCGGCAACGGCATCCTCCTGGAGGGCGGAAACGGCGGCACGTCGGTCACGCACGACACGATCACGGCGAACGGCAAGGCGGGCGTGGCGGTGAGCGGCGCCACGAACGTCCACGACACGATCCGGGAGAACAGCATCTTCGCCAACGGCGGGCTCGGGATCGACCTCGAAGGCGGCAACGAGCAGCAGAGCGGCGTGACGGCCAACGACGCCACCGACGACGACCACGGGCCAAACGACCTGATGAACTTCCCGGTCGGCGTCACCGCGCAGTTCGACGGCGTCAACACCTACGTCAGCGGCGTGCTCGTCACGAAGGACCCGGCCAACGCGACGATCGACGTCTACATGAGCGACAAGCCGAGCGCGTCGGGCTTCGGCGAGGGACAGGAGTACCTCGACACGACGATTGCCGGCGCCGACGGCAGCTTCGTGCTGGTGCATCCCGGCCGGTTGCCGCGCCCGTTCGTGAGCGCGACCGCGACCGACGCGGCCGGGTCGACGTCGGAGTTCGGTCCGGTGTGCGGCGACCCGGACGGCGACGGCAACCCCGACAGCGACGGCGACGGTATCTGCGACGACTGGGAGACGCCGGGCAAGGGGATCGATTTCGACGGCGATGGGACGATCGATCTGGATCTGGCCGCTGCGCCCTACGCAGCGAGCCCAAGCCGCAAGGACCTGTTCGTCGAGGTCGACTACATGGACTGCACGATCGCCGGGACCTGCGCGGCGGGCGACGGGAGCCACCAGCCCGAGGAGGGTGCGCTGCAAGCCGTGGAGCACGCCTTCGGTCGCGCGCCCGTCGACAAGCCGCTCGGGATCAAGCTCCACGCGATGCTCGACGAGGGCGTGCCGGAGATCCTCATGCCGAGGTTTCTCTCCCGCGCCCCGGGCACCGCCGACGACTTCGATGACCTGAAGCTCGGGTCGCCACCCAACCCGTGCGGGACGCAGCCGAACGACGGCCACTTCGGAACGCCGAGCGACCGGACGAGCTCGAACTGCCGCAACATCCTCGGCGCGAAGCGCCTGGTGTTCCGATACGCCATCTTCGGTCACAGCTTCGCGGAGAAGCCTGGAAGCTCCGGCGTCGCCGAGATCGGCGGCGTCGATGCGGCCGGTGCCCTGGCCGGCAGCGGGAACGACTTCATGGTGACGCTCGGCAAGACGTCGGCGGACCTCTCCTTCATCGGCGGTCGCCTGCGCGTCGAAGCCGGGACGTTCATGCACGAGTTCGGGCACACGCTCGGCCTGCGCCACGGTGGGACGAGCTCGTCTCCGAACTGCAAGCCGAACTACCTGAGCGTCATGAGCTACGCGCTCCAGTTCCTCGACCACGACCCGGGCCGGCCGCTCGACTATTCCCCGACCGCGCTCGCCGCGCTCGACGAGAACGCGCTCGACGAGACGGCCGGCGTGCCTGGGCCCGCCGGACGCAACGTCGTGCACGGCGTCGGCGGGCTCGGCAGACTCGATCCGACCAACGCCCCGATCGACTGGGACGGGGACGGGAACATGACGAGCACGAGCACCAACGCCGACATCAACTTCTCCGACGCGAGCAACTGCCCAGCAGACGGCCTCTCTCCATCACCGCTCGTGGGTTTCGACGACTGGTCGCACCTGGTCTACGCCTTCCGGGCGTCGGGCGAGTTCGCCGATGGGGCGCCCGTCGTTCTGCCCGAAGCGCCGGAGCCTCTCCTGAGCGATGTGATCGCGGTGGCCGAGGCGAACGACGCCGACGGCGACGGCGTGTCGAACGCCCGGGACAATTGCCCCACGGTGTCCAATCCCGACCAGACCGACACCGACGGCGACGGCATCGGGGACGCCTGTCAGCCGACGGCGCAGGCGGACCTCTCGATCCGCGTCGTCGACGGACATGACCCCGTGCAGGTGGGAGGCGCGCTCGCCTACGGCATCACGGTCCACAACACCGGCCCCGCCGGCGTCGCCGACGCCATCGTGAAGACCGCCGTGCCTTCCGGGAGCGTGTTCGTCGACGCGACGTCGAGCACGGGCACGTGCAGCGGCACGGCTCGCATCCGCTGCGCGCTGGGCGCGCTCGCGGTGGGGGACGATGCCACCGTCACGCTCACGATCGCTCCTGCCGCGGAAGGCCGGCTCGACCTCACCGCCCACGTCGCGAGCGCGAGCCCGCACGACGCCGATCCCGAGCCTGCCAATGACTGGGACTCGGAGAGGACCGAGGTCGTCAACGAGCTGCCGAGCACGACGACGACCACGACCCCCACGACCACGTCGATCACGATCGCGGGTGCCACCTCGTCGACGACCTCGACCAGCTCGAGCACCACGCTCCCCGGGTGCCCCGGAGGAGCGACGGCGCCGTCGATCGCCTGCCGGCTCGGCGAGCTGGCCAGCGCGGTCCGCGCCGTCGGACAGCTCGGTGCGCTCCAGACCCGTCTCGTCGCGCAGACGCAGGCAGCGGCCAACCTGGTACGCCAGAGCGCGGACTTGCTGACGCAGGACAGGCACGCGAAAGCCGGCGTGGCGCTGAAGCGGGCGCTCCACAAGCTCGCGACGTTCGAGCACGCGCTGCGGTCGCGCGCGGCGCACCACGTGCCGAACGACGTCCGCTCGACGCTCCTCGCGAGCGCGGATGCCGTCCGCGTCGACCTGAAGGCGCTGCGGTCGGCCGCCCTGCGCCGGTAGCGTAGATCGCCTAGCGTCGACCTCGCCCGGCGCCGCTCGTCACCGGCGTTCGGCTCCGCCGATTCGCCCGAGTTCGCGGCTGGTCCCGGTGCTCATGGGTTCAGCGGCACACGCGCAGCTTGCCTTCCAGCGCGGTCATCTTGGCCCTCAGCTCCGCGATCTCTTTCTGCTGCGCCTGGATCGCCGCCACCGCCATGCTGGCGTAGCCGTACAGGTCGACGTGCGTCCCGTCGGGCGCGATCGCCGGGCTCTGGCCCATGTCGTCGATGATGAAACCCAGGTGATCGGGCGTGGCCGTGACGTCGGTCTTGTACCGATACGTGGCGAGCCGCACCGCGAGGAGCTGGTCCCGCACTCGATCGAGGTCACCGCTCTGCAGGTAGCTGATGTCGCGTTTGTACTCCCGACGGGAGATCGGACAGAGGCCACCGTGCGTCGGGTCGGTGGTCGCGCACTCGAGGAGACGGTCGCATTCGTCGCCGGGGTCACACGTCTGGCCGAGGCAACTGCACGCCGCGCCCGCCTGCTGCGTGGTGCAGGCTGGCACGCCCGGGCGCGGCCGAGGCCCGCCGCACACGGGATCGCCGCACGTGAAGAAGAATTTCCCCTCCCCCGGCGCGCACACCTCGGGAACGCACTGGCACGCGAGCGCGCCGGTCAGGCTCGTGCAGGCACTGCCGGCCGGACAGCTCCCATTGCAGAGGGGGGACGTGTCGCCGCAGGGCTGGGTGGGGAGCACACAGACACCGGTCACGTCCGGATTGGCGTGCTGACAGACCAGGCCGGCGTCGCACACGGGGGGCGGCGCGAGGATGTTCCCGCCACAGGGACCTCCGATCCCCGAGACGCATCCGCAGGACGCCGCCGCGGTCGGACCGCGCCGACACGCGCTGCTCGCGGGGCACGCGCCCCCGCACGTGCCGAACGGCGTCGCGCCGCAGACGTCAGTGGGCGTCGTGGTCGTGGTGGGACGCACGCAGAGCGCGGCGGGGCCAGGACAGCACGTCTGTGTCGCGCTCGCGTCGAGACAGACGCAGGAATGCTCGCACTGTCCGCTCGTGCAGCGGTCCACGGTGCACGGGTTGCCGTCGGCGCAGTCGGCGTCGCTCCCGCAGGTGTTCGGCAGGGTACTCGTCGTGGTCGATGGCCGGCACGGGCCGATGCACGTGGGAAACGCGCTCCGGCACTGCTCCACGCCGGCGGCGGCGACGGTCGCGCACGTCTGGAAGCACGCTCCCCGGGTTGCGCCGCTACAGCCGCGCACGCACGCCTTCACGTCGGCGATGACCCCAATGGCGCAGGTCGCGAGGTCCTGGCCGCACGTGTCGAGCTGCGCCCCCTGGCACGAGCTCGGCGGCGTCGGAGGCGGACAAAGTCCCACGCAGCTGCCCTGGTCCGTCCCGCAGCTGCTCATTGCCGCTCGGAGCGTGGTGAGGCAGCTCGTCCGGCAGCTCGCGACGTTCGCGCTTCCGCCGCAGCTCGACACGCACGAGCGCCGGCTGACGCGTGCGCTCTGGCGGCACGCCTTGGTCAGTCGCCGGCAGCCGAGCGGGCACGGAGCGACGCCTGCGGATCCGGGCGCCACGAGGAGCGTGAGGGACAGCAAGAACGCGACGCCGCACGCAACCTGCTTCATCGTCCCGACCTCCTTGACGGTGGACGAAGTCTAGCACGGGAGGACGGCAGGCCGGGACAACTGGCGATGAGGCGATTCGCCCCGCGGCTGGAGTTCAGGCGATGGCGCCGCCGTGCCGTCAGTGCACACACTCGAAGGGCTGGAAGCAGCCCACCACCCCACCGGTGGAGCAGCACTGCAAGCCGACCGCGCAGCAGGCGCCAGTTGCGCAGCAATCCTGCCCCGTCGGGCAGCACATCGGATCGGTGGTGCCGTACGGACAAGCGCTTTCGCCGGGCCCGCAGGGCGCGCACGAGCCGGTGTCCGGATCGGTGCACGCGTAGCCGTCGGGGCAGCACGTCGCGCCGCACTGCCGGTTCACGGGACAGCAAGCGCCGGCGACGCACACCTCGCCCGCGCCGCAGCACTGGCCGTTGCAGCAGCCTCCGAGCGGACAGCACGTGTTTCCGCACTGCGCGCCGGCGGGACAGCACTCGCCGTCGGCGAGGCAGACGCCGGGCGGCGGGCAGCAGAACCCGCTGCCCGGGCAGATGTCGGTCTTCTTGCAGCACATGTCGGGAGCGATGCAGACGGAGTCCGAGGGGCAGCAGGTGTTGTCGCCGCAGGGGTCGTGGTCGCAACAGACGCGGCCGAGCTCGTCACCCGACTCGGAATCGTACGACACGTGGCACTGCTGTCCGTCGCCGCAGCATCCGAGCCGGCCACAGTAGTCGCCGCTGCCGGCCGGGCAGCAGGCCGCGTTGGTGCAGTGGTCGCCCGGCCGGCAGCAACCCGGGCCGCACCCTTCGCCCGCTTCCGGCGGGCAGCACACCTGCAGGTCGCCCGACAGCGACTTGCTCGTCGCGCACTTCGACCCGGGGGCGCACGCCGGTACGAACCCGCTCGGCTCGGGTTGGCAGCACACCGTGCCGACCGCCAGACAGGACTCGCCGCACTTCACCGGACAGCATGCGCCCCCGCCCTCGTGGCAGGCTTTGAGGCAATCCTCCGACAGCTCGAAGCACGTCTTCTTCCCCGCGAGTGCGCTCCCGATCGCCACCGCGGCGCCGACCGGGTTGCTGAACGTCGCGGCGCAACACGCGAGCCATGCCGACGAGCACTTCCCCTGGCAGGCGACGCAGTCGAATGAATCGTCCGGAAGCGATGCGTGCGAGCCCTGGAGGATGGGATCGGACGCGACCCGCGGCACGACGAGCGAGGTCGCGGCGACCTGAGCCAGCACGGCGCCGGCCGGCACCGGGCATCCGGTCCTGGCACGCGCCGCGAGCTTCAGCAGGGTCTTGCGGATGCTCGACCGGACGCGGATGCGGGGCAAGGGACTCCCGTCCTCGAAGCGGATCGAGCTGGCCGCGGCGCCGAGACGGAACGGCTGCGTCCGCTTGCCGTCGATCACGACCACCGCCGTGGTCCCATCGGTGGTGAAGGACGATTCGGCGACGCCCTTGAATCCGCTCCCGAAGCGGACGTCGCCCGATCCGGAGCCACCCGCCGCAACCGTCTGGGTGAGGTGAATCACCTGCTGCTGCCCCTGGGTGACCGCGATCTCGAACGAGATGGACCCGCTCGCCGTATCGGTGCTGGACGCCTGATCCAGCAGGACCGGTCGTTTGCCCTTCGAGTGCGTCGACAGCGTGCTGGTGACGACCGAGCCCTGGGTCTGGGTCGTGCACTGTGGCGGAGGCTGCTTGCTCGCCGCGACCTTCGGCAAGATCGCCAACAAGGCGAGAACCGTAGCGCCAATGCGAATCGCCCGCACGCTGAGCCCTCCCGGATGTCTCGACGTCGTCATGGTGCCACTCGGACCGCCTTCGCGCGGCTGACCGCGTCCGTCAGCTGGACGCCCGCCGCATCGCCGCATGCCTGTGTGAGCGTGCCCTTCTTCGTCGCCCGCACGGCAGCACCGTCGGCCTTGGTGAAGAGCCCGATGATCTTCCTCAGCAGCCGAACGCGACGCGCACCCGACGCCCCCTGCGCCTTCTCGACGAGGGCACAGGCGCGCCCGGCGAGCCGCGTCATCTTGGCGGGGTACGCCTGGCCCGCGCAGGTGACGGGCACCGGCCGACCGCAGACGCACCCGAGTCTGGCGAATCCCGTGACGGCGCGTGTCGTGCATCGTCGATCGGCGCCGCACGCCGCTTGGACGCAGGGATCGCCGTCCGTGCTGCAATCCCCGTCCGCAGTGCACGGGGAGCCCCCGTCCGGAACGGTGGTGGTCGTCGTCCCGCCGCCCGGTCGGTGCGTGCAACCGGTTGCCGGATCGCACCCGTCGACGGTGGTGGGGTCGCCGTCGTCGCACGAGATCGGCGTCGGGTCGGTGCAGACGTGCGCGGCGGTACACTCGCGCGTCGAGCACGCGTCAGTCGGGCAATCGGTGCCGGTCCGGCAGCAGCCCGCGATGGGATCATGGTGGCAGCCCGTCGCCGGATCGCAGCTGTCGGCCGTGCAGGGGTCCCCGTCGCCGCAGTCGACTGTCACGTGCTGGCAACCGACGGGCTCGACGCAGCTGTCGATCGAGCACTGGCTGTGGGCGTTGCAATCGAGCGGAACGGGCGGGAGGCAGAAGCCGATGGGTGGATAGGGCGGCTTCCGAATGGCCATGCAGGACGGCGCCCCGTTGCACACGAGCCCATCGTCCGGGCAGAGAGGACCGTGCACGCAGCCGAGGTTCGAGTCGCAGGCGTCCGTCGTGCAGGCGTCGCCGTCGCTGCAGTCCGGCGCCGTGAACCTACACTGGCCGCCGTCGCACGAGGCGATCGTGCACCGATCGAAGTTGA
>JACXTT010007056.1_pt1 | contig 15926 bp, 8 predicted proteins | sample 9270951 | NCBI WGS metagenome assembly JACXTT01 (sample SAMN15532306, study PRJNA645909) | rock metagenome | isolation source: weathered quartz diorite | place: Puerto Rico | collected 2017-06-21 | reverse complement strand
CGGCATGCTGCCTTTCCTGCAGCGCCTCGAGGCGAAACGGTACAAACAGTACATCCGCGTGTTCCTGCGGCAGTACCAGCTGGCGAAAGTCTGTCCCGCCTGCGGCGGCGCGCGCCTCAAGCCCGAGGCGCTCGCGGTGCGCGTGGGCGGCCGGACGATCGCGGACGTCGCCGCGCTCTCGGCCGGCGCCCTGCGCGACTGGATCGGGACGCTCGAGCTGACACCGTTCCAGCGCGCGGTGGCGGTGCACATCCTGGCAGAGCTCGCGGCACGAGTCTCGTTCGTGAACGACGTGGGGCTGGGCTACCTCACCCTCGACCGGCTGACGCGCACGTTGTCGGGGGGCGAGGCGCAGCGGATCGCGCTCTCCAACGCCCTGGGCTCACACCTCGTCGACACGCTGTACGTGCTCGACGAGCCGACCATCGGCCTGCATCCCGCGGATACCGGCCGGCTGCTCGGCCTGTTGCGGCGGCTGGCAGACGGCGGCAACACCGTCGTGGTGGTCGAGCACGACCCCGCCGCCATGCGCGCCGCCGACTGGATGGTGGAGTTGGGCCCCGCGAGCGGCGAAGCGGGCGGCGAGCTCGTGTACCAGGGGCCGGCCGCCGGGGTACGCGCGGCGGGGACGCTCACCGGACAGTACCTGTCGGGAGAGAAGTGTATCGGGGTGCCGTCGGCGCGCCGCCCCGCGCGGCGCTGGCTCGAGGTGAGAGGCGCCCGCCTGCACAACCTCCGGGACGTCGACACGCGCATTCCGCTGGGCACCCTCACCGCGGTGACGGGTGTGTCGGGGTCCGGCAAGTCGACCCTGGTGCACGACGTGCTGTTCCGGCAGCTCGAGTCGCGGCTCACGGGGACGCACGGCGCGAAGCAGCATCTCGGCGAGCCGGTGGGCGAGGTGCGAGCGCTCGACGGCTGGGAAGCGATCAGCGATGTGGTGCTCGTGGACCAGGCCCCCATCGGCCGGACGCCACGCTCCAACCCCATCACGTACATCAAGGCATTCGACGAGCTACGGGCCCTATTCGCGGCCGAGCCGCTCGCCCGAGCGAGGGCGTACACACCCAGCACGTTTTCGTTCAACGTCGCCGGGGGGCGGTGCGAGGCGTGTGAAGGAGCGGGGCACGTGCTGGTCGAGATGGTGTTCCTCGCCAATGTGTTCGTGCCATGCGAGGTCTGCGCCGGCAAGCGCTTCAAGAAGGAGGTGCTCGAGGTGAAGCTCGGTGGCAGCTCCATCCACGACGTGCTCGAATGGACCGTGGATCAGGCGCTGCGGCGGTTTCACCGCCAGCCGCGGCTGGCCCGCGCCCTGTGGCACCTGCAACAGGTCGGGCTCGGCTACCTGCGGCTCGGGCAGCCGGCGACCACGCTCTCGGGCGGCGAGGCGCAACGCTTGAAGATCGCCCGCGAGCTGGCGCTCGCGGGCGGGAAAACCCGCGCCGGACGCAAGCTTTACATCCTCGACGAACCGACGACCGGCTTACACCTCGACGACGTCCGGACGCTGTGCCGCGTGCTCGACCGCCTCGTCGACGCCGGCCACACCGTGCTCGTGATCGAGCACCATCTCGACGTCGTCAAGCGGGCCGACTGGGTGATCGAAATGGGACCGTGCGCCGGCGACGCGGGCGGGCGCGTCATCGCGCAGGGAACCCCCGAGGACATCGCTCGCAGCGCCGACTCTCCTACAGGACGCTATCTCAGGGACGTCGCGTGACCTTGCGGAGGGCGCGATGACGCGGCGGCAAGCGGACCTCGCATTGCTGCTCGCGACCGCGCTGTGGGGCACGAGCTTCGTGGCCGTGAAGAGCGCGCTCGCGGACGCGACACCGTTCGCGTTCCTGACGGTGCGCTTCGGCCTCGCCGCCCTCGCGCTCGCCCCGGGAACCCGGTTCCGCCCGCGCCCCGCCGGCCGGGAGCTCTGGGGCGGCGTCTTGCTCGGCGCCCTCGTCGCCATCGGATTCATCGCGCAGACCGCGGGACTCGTAACCACGACTCCCTCGCGCTCGGCGTTCATCGTCGCCGTCTCGTCGGTGCTCGCGCCGGTGATCGCCCTGAGCCTGCTGGGGGAGCGGCCCCGTTGGCTCACCGCCGCGGCCCTCGGCCTTGCCACCCTGGGTATCTATTTGCTCACCGCGCCGGACGCCGGTGGTTTGAATCGGGGCGATCTCCTGACGCTGATCTGCGCCGTCTGCTTCGGCGGCCAGATCGTGGCGGTCACCGAGCTTGCGCGGCGGTATGATGCGCGGCGCCTCGTGTTCATACAGATCGCCGCGACGGCCGTCGTCGCCGCGCTCGCGACCGCCCTGTTCGGGCGGCCCCAGATCCACTGGACGCCGCGCTTCACCGGCGCGCTCCTCTACACGATCCTGTTCGCGAGCACCGTCTGCTTCCTGCTGCAGATGCGGGCCCAGCGGGAGATGTCGAGCGCGCGCGCCGCGCTGATCTTCTGTTTCGAGCCGCTGTTTGCGGCGCTCACGTCGTGGCTCATCCTCGGCGAGCGGCTCTCAGTGCTGCAATGGAGTGGAGGGGCGTTGATCCTGGTGGGGATGGTGCTGGCAGAACCCCGAGGTGCTAAGAGCCTTAGCCCCTTAGCCCCTTAGCCACTATATTTCGCCCCCATTCCCGAGTAGCTCAGCTGGTAGAGCAGCCGGCTGTTAACCGGCGGGTCGCAGGTTCGAGTCCTGCCTCGGGAGTTTCACGGTCCAATCGCATTAGATTGTTGCGCGTGCGCCACAGACTTGATTGCGCCCGCGCCGTATCGTATCGTGGCGCAGTCACGCGCCGCGCGGTCACGTGTCCGCATCGGCGCTGCGAGCAGATCAGGCGGCTTGGGTGCAATCGCTGGAGGTCTAGAGGGAGGGACCGCACGCCCAACCTCGACGGTGATTCATCCAAGCCGTCTTGTCTACAAGAATGCCGCAAAAGCGCCCCTCAGTGCCGCAAAAACACCCTAGCGTGGCATCGCCCGTCCCCAGTACGTGTGCATGCCACGGTCCCCCTCCATCCTGCCACGACGAGTGATCGCATGACCGGGCATTCGGAAGTCGAGATCTTGCTGGTGGAGGACAACCCGAGCGACGTGGAGCTCACCTTGCGCGCCCTCAAGGCCCGGAATCTCGCGAATCAAGTGTTCGTGGCTCGCGACGGGGCCGAGGCCCTGGAATTCTTCTTTGGCGAGCAGAGCCATCCGCTGCGCGACATCGGTGTCACGCCGCGCGTGATTCTGCTCGATTTGAAGCTCCCGAAAGTGGACGGACTGGAAGTGCTGCGCCGGCTCAAGGGCGACGAGCGCACCCGGACGCTGCCGGTGGTGGTGCTCACCTCGTCCAACGAAGAGCCCGACATCGCCGCGGCGTACCGCCTCGGCGCCAACAGCTACATCGTCAAGCCGGTGGACTTCGAGGCCTTCGCGCGCGCCGTCTCCGAGGTCGGGCTCTACTGGTTGCTCTTGAACGAGCAGCCGCGCTGATCTGATGCCGGATCTCGTGCGCGTCCTGATGGTCGAGGACGTCGCGGACGACGCGGCGCTGATCGAGCGAGAGCTGCGCCGCGCCGGCATCACCGGGGCAGCGCGCCGCGTCGACTCCGAACGCGCGTACCGCGAGGCGATCGAGACCTTCGCCCCCGACATCATTCTGACGGACCACTCGCTTCCCACGTTCGGCGCGGCCGACGCGCTGCGCATCGCGCTCCTCCAAGCGCCGGATACGCCCGTCATCGTCGTGACCGGCAGCCTCGACGAAGAAACGGCGGCGGAATACATCAAAGCGGGCGCCGCGGACTACGTCGTGAAGCACCACCTCGAGCGCGTGGGCCCCGCCGTGCTGCGCGCCCTCGACCTGCGGCGCGCGCGGACCGAGCAGGCCCGGGCGGAAGAGGCCCGGCGCCAGGGCGAGGAGCGCTTTCGCGCGCTGATCGAGCACGGCGCGGACGTCGTCGCCCTCGTGGCCCCCGACGGGACCCTGCTGTTCGCCAGCCACTCCATCGAGCGCCTGCTGGGCTTCGCCCCAGCCGAGCTCGTGGGTCGTCCCGCGTTCGAGCGCGTGCATCCCGACGACCTGCCGCGGATCAACACCGCGTTGCGCGACATCGTCGCGAGCCCCGGCACGCCCGCCGGCCTGGAGCTCCGCTGGCGCCACAAGGACGGCGCGTGGCGCCATATCGACGCCGTGGCGGTCGACCGCCTCGCGGAGCCCGCGGTGGGCGCCATCGTGGTGAACTTCCGCGACGTCTCGGAGCGCCGCACCGCCGAGGCGGCGCTGCGGGAGTCCGAGGAACGCTACCGGACGCTCGTCGAAGGCGTGCGGGACATCATCTTCGCACTCTCTCCCGAAGGCACCATCGCCTCCCTCAACCCGGCCTTCGAGACGATCACGGGGTGGCGGCGCGAGGAATGGGTGGGCCAGCCGTTCGAGCGCCTGGTGCATCCCGAGGATCTGCCGCTCGCCCTCGAGCTGCTCGGGCGGGTGGTACGCGGGGAGCTCCGCCCCGCCAGCCAGTTCCGCGTCCGGACCGCGAAGGGCGACTACCGCGTGGGAGAGTTCTCGGCGACGTCCCAGCTCCACGATGGCCGGCTGGTCGGCATCTTGGGAATCGGGCGCGACGTCACGGAGCGCGTGCAGCTCGAGCAGCAGCTGCGCCAAGCCCAAAAAATGGAAGCGGTCGGCCGGCTGGCCGGCGGCATCGCCCACGACTTCAACAACATCCTCACTGCCATCACGGGCTACGCGGATCTCCTGCTCGAGGACCTCGCGGCCACCGATCCCCGGCGCCAGGACGCCGACGAGATCCACAAGGCCGCCGATCGTGCCGCCGGGCTGACCCGCCAGCTGCTGGCGTTCAGCCGCCAGCAGGTCCTGCAGCCGACCGTGCTCGAGGTCAACAAGCTGGTCTCGGACCTCGAGAAGATGCTGCGCCGGCTTCTGGGCGAAGACGTCGAGCTCAGCACGCGGCTCGCCCCCACGACGGGGCGGGTCAAGGCCGATCCCGGCCAGCTCGAGCAGGTGATCATGAACCTGGCCGTGAACGCGCGCGACGCGATGCCGAACGGGGGCAAGCTGACGCTGGAGACGGGCAACGTGGATTTGGACGAGGCGTACGCCGCCGACCACTACCCCGCCCGCGCAGGCCCGTTCGTGCTGCTCGCGGTCTCGGACACCGGCATCGGGATGAGCGAAGAAACCCAGGCCCACATGTTCGAGCCGTTCTTCACGACCAAGGAGAAGGGCAAGGGCACGGGTCTGGGACTCGCCACCGTCTACGGCATCATCAAGCAGAGCGGTGGATTCATCTGGGTGTACAGCGAGATTGGGCAGGGCACCACCTTCAAGCTCTACCTGCCACGCGTGGAGGAGCTGGCGGAGCGCGCGTCTACGCCCGCGCAGGCGCCGGCGCGTCCGGCGCGCGGGACGGAGACGATTCTGGTGGTCGAGGACGAAGCGCCGGTGCGGAGCGTGGCCCGCCAGGTGCTCGAACGCCATGGCTATACCGTGCTCGAAGCGGCCAGCGCAGAGGCCGCGCTGGACATTGCGAACCGGTACACGGGGACCATCCACCTCCTCCTCACGGACGTCGTGATGCCGGGGCTCAACGGCCGCGAGCTCGCCAGCAAACTGGCCGACCTGCGCCCCGACGCCCGGGTGATCTTCATGTCGGGCTACACCGACGAAGCCGTCACACGGCACGGCGTACTCGAGCCCGGTTCCGCCTACGTGCAGAAACCGTTCACCCCGGATGCCATCGCCCGCAGGGTACGGGAGGTCCTCGACCAGTGAGCGCAGCGCCAGGGGCGTGACGCCCGTCACCCCGGTCGCCGAGGGAGTTGCCCCGGGGTGGTCGCTGGGTGAGTATTGGTGCCCCGGAGAATGACCACAGCCAAGCCCGCAGCACCCCTGGCCCGCGACGCCAATGCCGAGCTCGAGGCGTTGTTCGCGGCGATGGACGACGTCATCCTCGTGCTCGACGCCGAGGGTCGCTACGTCAAGATCCCGCCCACCAATCCGTCGCTGCTGTACCGCCCGGCCGCCGAGCTGCTGGGCAAGACGCTGCGGGAAGTGTTCGATCCCCCGCAGGCGGAGCAATTCATGGAGTACATCCGCACGGCGCTCGCGACCCGGACAACGGTCCACTTCGAGTACAGCCTGCCGATCGCGGGGCGCGAGGTGTGGTTTTCCGGGGCGATCTCGCCCATGAGCGGCGATCAGGTGGTGCTGGTCGGCCGGGACATCACCGATCGCAAGCGGGCGGCCGAGCGACTGCGCGCGAGCGAGCAGCGGTTCCGCGCGCTGGTCGAGCACTCGAGCGACGTTATCACGCTGCTCGCGCCCGACGGAACGGTGATCTACGCCAGCCAGTCCACCCAGCCGGTGCTGGGGTACGGCGCGACCGAGAACGTGGGCCGAAGTGCCTTCGAGCTGGTCCACCCCGACGACCGCGCCGACGCCTTGGAGCTGTTCGGCGAGCTCATGCAGCAACCCGGCCACATCGTCAAGACCGAGCTGCGCGCCCTGCACAAGGACGGGAGCTGGCGCCGTCTTGAGGCCGTCGGCGTGAACCGCCTGGACGACCCGGCCATCCGCGCGATCGTCGTGACCTATCGCGACATCACCGAGCGGCAGCGTACGGAGCGGGACTTGCGCGAGACGCTCTCGCTGCTCAGTGCCACGTTTGAATCCACGACGGACGGGATCCTCGTGGTCGACCTGGCGGGCCACATCGTCAGCTTCAACCGCGTCTTCACCGAGCTGTGGCGGATCCCCGACTCGATCCTCGAGGCGAAGGACAGCGCCCAAACGCTCGCGTTCGTGCTGGAGCAGGTTGTCGACCCGGCGGGATTCCTGAACAAGATCCACGAGCTGTATGCGCGCCCGGACGCGTCGAGCTTCGACGTCCTGACCTTCAAGGACGGCCGCATCTACGAGCGCTTCTCGCAACCCCAGCGGATCGCCGGGAAGAGCGTGGGCCGCGTGTGGAGCTTCCGCGACGTCACCGACGCGAAGCGGGGCGAGCAGATCCAGCTCGCCACCTATCGGATCTCCGAAGCCGCCCACGCCGCGCGCACCCTCCAGGAGCTGTTCGGCGCGATCCACCGGATCGTGGGTGGGCTGATGCCCGCGAACAACTTCTATATCGCCCTGTACGACGCCGCGAACGATCACCTGACTTTCCCGTACCACGTGGACGAGTACGACACGGACTTCCCGTCAAAGAAGCCCGGCAAGGGATTGACCGAATACGTGCTCCGGACCGGCCAACCGTTGCTGGTGACGCCGGAGGTGCACGCCGACCTCGGGCGGAGCGGCGAGGTCGAGCTGATCGGGCCACCCTCCATCGACTGGGTCGGCGTGCCCTTGAAAATCGGCGACCGCACCATCGGTGTGCTCGTGGCGCAGACCTACACCCCCGGCGTCCGCTACCGCGACACGGAGAAGCACGTCCTGCAGTTCGTGTCGACGCAGGTCGCCATGGCGATCGAGCGGAAGCGGACCGAGGAGCGGCTGCACGAGAGCGAGCGCAAGTACCGGCTGCTGTTCGAGACCAATCCCGAGCCGATGCTGGTGTACGACTTGGAGACGCTGCGCATCCTCGCGGTGAACGGGGCGGCCGTCGCCCGGTACGGGCACACGGAGCCCGAGTTCCTAGAGCTCACGCTGCACGACATTTGCCCGCCGGAGGAGCAAGGCCGGCTCGACGAGGAGCTGGCGCGCCGGCCGGACGACGGTGCCGTACGCGCAGGGGTCCGTCACTGGACCAAGCAGGGGCAGCGCTTCGACGTGGATCTCGTCGCCCGGCCCCTCGAGTTCGCGGGCCGGCACGCCCGGCTCGTCCTCGCCCGCGACGTGAGCGCCCAGCGCCAGCTCGAGGAGCAGCTGCGTCAATCACAGAAAATGGAAGCCGTGGGGCAGCTGGCGGGCGGCATCGCACACGATTTCAACAACCTCCTGACCGCCATCCTGGGCTCGACCCAGCTGCTGCTGCACAACACTCCGCCCGGCGACGCGCGGCGCGAGGACGCCGAAGAAATCCGGCACGCGGGGCTGCGAGCCGCGGAGCTCACCCGGCAGCTGCTGGCCTTCAGCCGGCGCCAGGTGCTCGCCCCCAAGGTGCTCGACGTCAATGCCGTGGTCGCCAACATGGACCGCATGCTGCGGCGGCTGCTCGGCGAAGACATCGAGCTCGTCACCTCGCTCGATCCCGCCGCGGGCACGGTCAACGCCGACCCGGGGCAGCTTGAACAGGTACTCCTGAACCTCGCCGTCAACGCCCGCGACGCCATGCCGGGCGGCGGCCGGCTGAGCATCGGCACGACGCGCGTCACGCTCGGCCAGGAGCACGTCGAGCGGCGCCACCGCATGCCCGCCGGGGATTACGCCTGCCTGGCGGTCGCGGACACCGGCGTCGGTATGGATGAGACCACCCAGGCACACCTGTTCGAGCCGTTCTTCACGACCAAGGAAGTCGGCAAAGGCACCGGCCTGGGCCTCGCCACGGTGTACGGGATCGTCAAGCAGAGCGGCGGCTACATCTGGGTGTACAGCGAGCTCAAGCACGGGACCACCGTCAAGATCTATCTCCCCCGCGTGCCCGGCGTCGCGGAGGGTCCGGTGCCCGCGCCCGAGCCGCAGCAGGTGCTCGGCGGCGACGAGACGGTGCTCTTGGTGGAGGACGCGGCGCCGGTGCGCACGCTGGCGCGCCGCAGTCTCGAGGCTCGCGGCTACCGCGTGCTCGAAGCCGCCGACGGGCGGTCCGCGCTGGAGCTGTCCGCCCGCCACCGGGACGGGATCGACATCCTGGTGACCGACGTCGTCATGCCGGGCATGAGCGGCCGCGAGCTGGCGGAGCGGCTGGCCCCCCAGCGGCCCGGCATGAAGGTGCTGTACACGTCCGGTTATACCGACGACACCATGGTCCGGCAGGGAGTCCTGAGCGCCGGCGTCGCGTTCCTTCAGAAACCGTTCGTGCCGGACACGCTCGCGCGGAAAGTGAGAGAGGTGCTAGACGGCTGACGCGTGGTCCGGCCCGCGGCGGCCCTGCTCCCTGTCCAGAATCTCCCGGATGCGCCCCAGCAAGTCTTCCTCCGTCCACGGCTTGTGGAGCAGCGGAACCGATGGGTCGAGACTCGCTGCCCGTGCAGGGTCCGAGTAGCCGCTGGCGAACAGGAACGGTGTGGCGTGGCCCTCCCGACGCGCGGCGTCGTACAGCCCGCGGCCGCCCAGTCGCGGCATGACGAGATCCGAGAACACGAGCCGCACGCCCGTCGTCTGACGCAGCGCCTCGAGTGCCTCGAGGCCGTCCGCCGCGGTGACGATCTGATACCCGGCGGCCTCGAGAATGCGCTTGACGGAGCGGCGCAGCTGGTCGTCGTCCTCCACGACCAGGATCGTCTCGAGGCCTCCGCGAACTCGGGCGGCGTCCGGGCGGGGGCGCACCGTGGCGACCACCTCGTCGGCGGTGGGGAAGTAAATCCTGAATCGCGTCCCCTTTCCCGGCTCGCTGTCCACATTGATGCCCCCGCCGTGCTGCTTCACCAGCCCATACACCGTGGCCAGCCCGAGGCCGGTCCCCTTCCCCGTCGGCTTGGTGGTGAAGAAAGGCTCGAACATGTGGGTCCGCGTCTCCACGTCCATGCCCATCCCGGTGTCACCCACCGAGAGGCAGACGTGCTCGCCCGTCCGCACCGACCCCCATGCCTGGCGTTGATCCTCGGTCAGGTGCACGCGCCCGGTCTCGATCCGCAGGACGCCGCCGTCCGGCATCGCATCGCGGGCATTGGTCACGAGGTTGAACAGAATTTGCTCCGTGGCGTGTACATCAGCGCGCACGTCGGGCAGGTCCTCCTCGCTCGCGGTGACGATCTCCACATCGGCCGGGAGGATGCGGCGCAGGAACCCGGACAGGTCGTCGATGAGCCCGCCGAGGTGGACCGCCTGGAGCTCGAGGCGGGAGCGACGGGCGAAGCCGAGCAGCTCCTTGACCATCACGCGGCCGCGCAGCGCCGCGGACATCACGTCCCGCAGGTCGGCGTGCGCATCCGCCTGGGGGGCCGGGAGGGCTTTCGCGACCAGCTGGGCGTTCGCGAGGATGATGGTGAGTAAATTATTGAAGTCGTGGGCGATGCCGCCGGTGAGCTGGCCGATCGCCTCCATCTTCTGGGATTGCCGCAGCTGCTCCTCGAGCGCGCGCCGCTCCGTCACGTCCTCCGCGATGGTCTCGAAGCAGTCGATCGTGCCGCCGGGGCGCCGCACGGCGCGGCCGGAGAGGCGCACCAGGATCTCCCCGCCGTCTCGGCACTTCCAGGTGACCTCCACTCCTTCGACCACGTCCGCGGCCTCGAAACGCCCGAGGATCCGCTGGCGCTCTTCCGGGTCGGCGTAGATGTCCAGGCCGAGGTCCACGGCAAGCAGCTGCTCCTCAGACTCGTAGCCGAGCATCCGCACGAGCGCGGGGTTCACGGTGAGGAATCGCCCGTCGACGGTAGACCGGTAGATCGCGTAGGAGGCGTGCTGCACCAAGGCGCGGTGGCTCTCCTCGGAGCGGCGCAGCGCCGCCTCCGCCCGGCACCGCTCGGTAATGTCGGTCCCGACACCGATCACCCCCGCCACCGTCCCATCCGCTTCGCGGACGGGCGAATACCACGCCTCGAACACGACGCCGAAGACCTCGACGGTGGATGAGAACGAGGCGCCGCTGAGTGCGCGGCGCACGTCCGCGAGCGCCTGCGGCAGGTCCGCGAACAGCGCGAACGCGGAGCGGCCGATGAGCACGGCGGGCCGCACCCCGACGGCGTCGAGTCCACGTCCCTCGACCATCGTAAAGACGCCTTCACGATCGAGTGCGAACAGCACGAGCGGCGCGCCGGCGATGACCGTCCGCAGCCGCTCCTTGTTCTCGCGCAGCGCTCGCTCCTGGCGTCGCCGCTCGGTGACGTCGCGGGCGTTGACGATCAGCTGAGCCGCGTCCCTCGGACCCACGCGCGCCTGACCGACCGCTTCGAGCACCCGCCAGCCGCCGTCCCGCGCCCGGAACCGGAACTGCGCCGCCTGGGGGACCCCGGGGTGGCGGATGGCGCCCGCCAGGGCTTCCGCGACCACCGGAATGTCGTCCGGGTGCACGTAGTCGAACGCGTTGCGCTCGAGCAGGTCCCGAGGCGCGTACCCCAGCACGCGCTCCACCGACGGGCTGGCGTAGCGGAAGGTGCCGTTCTCGCCCACGACCGTGACGATGTCCGACGCGTTCTCGATGAGGGAGCGGAAGTGCTCCTCGCTCCGTCGCAACCCCTCCTCGGCGTTCGCGCGATCGATCGCGGTAGCCAGGACGTTCGCCACGGCCTGGAGGAAATGCGTGTCGTGGATCGTGAACTCGTGGGGCTGCGCCGTATGCACGCCCAAGATGCCGAACGGACGGCTCTTGCCGTGCACCAGGACGCTCAGGCTCGAGACCACGCCCTGCGTCGCCAAGAGCGGCGCGCTGCCGAAGCGGGTGTCCCTGGCCAGGTCCTCTACCACTACCGCGCCGGTCGAGCGGAGCACAAATCCGGCGTGCGAGTCCGCATCGGTCGGCAACACTGCCCGCCCGACGGCGCCGTCACGCCAACCGACGCCGGCGCGCAGCAGCAGCGTGCGGCTTTCCGGGCGCAGCTCGAGCACACTGGCGAACGGGACTTCGAGCACCCGCGCCACGATGGCCACGGCACCCGCGATGAGCTCATCCGGCGGAGCGCCAGCCAGTGCCCGCTGGCCGATGTGGGCCACCGCTTCCTGCTGGCGCGCGGTGGCGCGCAGCTGCGCCTCCGTGCGCGACAGCTCGGCGTCGCGAACGGTGTCGTCCTGCCGCAGGAGTCTAAACCGGCTCGTGCTCACGTCTAATGATTCCCAGGCGTGTTCGGGAGTAATGCTGCACGAAATGCGCGCCACAACCTTGCACTGGGTGACCCGGTTTTCCATTATGGTCTTCACACGAGGCTTGTGCCCTGCATCACCGCGAACCCCAACCGGGCCCGAGGCAATGACATACCGCGAGCCGCCATGAGCGAGTACCACGTCCTCAAAGACCTGGCGATCATCTTCGCCGTCTCCCTGCTCGTCATCCTGGTGTTCCACCGTATCAAGCTCCCCGCCCTCCCGGGGTTCATCGTCGCGGGCGTCCTGCTCGGCCCCAACGCGCTCGGCCTGGTGTCCGACGTGCATCAGGTAGAGAGCCTGGCGGAGGTCGGCGTCATCCTGCTGCTCTTTACCATCGGCATCGAGTTCTCCTTGAGCCGCCTGCGAGAGATGGGGCGGCAGGTCGTCGCCGGGGGCGGTGCTCAGGTCGGCCTCACGGTGGCGCTCAGTTGCATACTTGCCATGGCCCTGCACTTGAGCTGGCGCGTATCGCTGCTCTTGGGCTTCCTCGGCGCGCTTTCCAGCACCGCCATCGTCCTCAAGGGACTCACCGACAAAGGCGAGATCGATGCCCCCCACGGACGCCTCGCTACCGGCGTGCTGATCTTCCAGGACCTGTGCGTCGTGCCCATGATGCTCGTCCTCCCGTTCCTGGCCGGGCGGTCCGGCGGCGGCGCCGGAGCGCTGTTCCTGGCTCTCGGCAAGGCGGTGCTCGTGGTCATCAGCGTGCTGGTGCTGGCGCGAACCGTCGTGCCGCGTGCCCTCGCCGAGATCCTCAAGACCCGGAGCCGGGAGTTGTTCTTGATCGCGGTCATCCTGGTCGGGACCCTCACGGCCCTGGGAACCGCGGCGGCGGGTGCGTCGCTCGCCCTGGGCGCGTTCCTGGCGGGTCTCGTCATCTCGGAGTCCGATTACGGCCACCAGGCGATGGCCGAGCTTCTGCCGTTTCGCGACGTGTTCATTTCTCTGTTCTTCGTGACGGTCGGCATGCTGGTGCAGATCGAGTTCCTGCGCGACCACCCGGCACTGGCACTGGGCGGGGTCGCCGTGATCATGGGTGGGAAGACCTTGCTCGCAGCCGTCGGCCCGGCGGTGATGGGATACTCGGGGCGCGTGGCCCTGCTCGCCGGTCTCGCCGTTTCGCAGATCGGCGAGTTCTCCTTCGTGCTGGCGCGTGAAGGCCGCGGGACCGGGGTGCTTACGGAGGGCCTGTACCAGACGTTTCTCGCGGTGGCCGTGCTGACGATGCTCGTCACACCGTTTCTGCTGCAGAGCGGCCCGGCGCTGCTCGACGGGCTGGAGCGATTGGTCCCGCTCGACCGTCTCTTGCCGGGGCTCCGCCCCGGGGCGATTGCCGTCGCCGACCAGCCGCTGACCGACCATGTCATCGTCGCCGGGTACGGGCTGAATGGGCGCAACCTCACGGCCGCGCTGCGATCCATCCGGGCGCCGTATCTCATCGTCGAGCTCAATGCGCAGACCGTGCAGCAGGCGCGCGCGCGCGGTGAGCCCGCCTTTTATGGCGATGCCACGCGCGAGGAAATCCTGCGCGCCCTGGGTGCGGAGCGCGCCCGCATGCTCGTGGTCGCGATCTCCGATCCCGCGGCGACTCGCCGCATGGTGCGGGTGGGGCGCAGTCTCAACGCCCGCCTCCACATCATCGCGCGCACCCGCTACGTCACCGAAATCCCCGAGCTCGGCCGGCTCGGCGCGGACGTCGTGATTCCCGAGGAGTTCGAGACCTCGATCGAGATCTTTGCACGCGTGCTCGCCCATTACAATGTCCCCCGCAGCGACATCGACCGCCTGGTGGATCAGATCCGCTCGTCCCATTACGAAGCGCTCCGCGGCGGCGATGGAGCGGGACGTCTGAGCCTGGGAGATGTGGCGGGCATCCCGCAGATGGCGGTGGAGCGCCTGCGGCTCCGTGCGGACTCGCCGCTCGTGGGAAAGACTCTGGCCGCCACCGGTCTGCGCACCCAGACCGGTGCATTGGTCCTCGCGGTCGGTCGGGGCGCGGACGAGATCGGCACGCCGGGTCCCCACTTCCGCCTCGCGGCCGACGATGTCCTCGTCGTCGTGGGTCAGCCGCCTCAACTGCGCGCGGCCGCTCGGTTGGTGATGGGTGACCGCGTTGCGCCGGCGCCACTATAGAGGTCGCTGGGTGTGGGGTCGGCACGGCCCAAATAGACGCCGAAAACGTAAGAAAATTGGGCATTATCTAGCGAGTGTGTGCTCACTTTATACCGTATAATGATGTCAAGTAATAATTTATGCTAGCACAAGACCCAAGAAATAGTGCTAACGGCTTGGTATATAGTGTGTTGCGTTTTGCACACCGACCCCAAATTCCACCCCAGACTAGATTCCCGCCATGCCAATCCCCCCCCTGTACGGCCATGAGGGGATCCGAAACCGGCTGGTAGGCGCCATCGCCTCCGGCCGGTTGCCACAAGCGCTCCTGTTCGAGGGCCCCGCGGGCGTCGGGAAGCAACGCCTGGGGCTCTGGATGGCGCAGGCGCTGGTATGCGAGCGCGCGGGCAACGGCAAGGGGGAAACGGGAAAGGGAGAACCTTGCGGGACGTGTCAGCATTGCAAGCTCGTGCTGACCCTGTCGCACCCGGACGTGCACTGGTTCGTGCCGCTCGAGCTGGCCAAAAAGGGCGATGCGGACAAGCAGGTGGACCTGGTTGAGGAAGCGTTAGCCGAAGAGATGGCGGCGCGGCGTCAGCAGCCGCTGTACGAGCCGCCCTCGGGGTTAGCGAGCTATGGGATCGCCGCTGTACGGCTGCTGCTGCGACGCCTGGCGCTCACGCCGGCGCTGAGCCGGCGCAAGGTGTTCTTGATCGGGGATGCAGAGCGCCTGGTGCCCCAGACGGGAGCGGAAGCGGCCGCCAACGCGTTACTGAAGGCGTTGGAGGAACCGCCGGCGGACACGGTGTTCGTCCTGACGACGGCCGCGCCTGATGCGCTGCTCCCGACGATTCTGTCTCGCGTAGTGCGTGTCCGAGTGGCACGATTACCCGACAGCGTCGTGGCAGCGTTCGTACAGCATGAGCTTGGCGAGACTGGACGCGAGTTGGCACAACGAGTTGCGCTGGCAGACGGACGCATAGGCAGGCTCCTTGCGGATGGGGCCGCCAGCGGGAGGGGGGCGGAAGCCGCCGAGCGGTTCCTCGCCGCAGTGGAAGCAGGTCCGGTGCGCCGGTACGGGGTCGCCCTCGGGCTGCAGCCGTTTCAGGCACGGGGCGGGTTCACGGAGATGCTGGACGCCCTGCTCGAGCAGCTGCGTGAGCAAGCGCGGACCGGCGGCGAAACCGAGAAGGTGGTCGAGGCGATCGCGCGAGTGCTCGAAGCGCGCGACCTCGCGCAGGGGAACGTGAACCCACAGCTCCTTGCGGCCGTATTGGCCGACGACCTGGCGGAGCCGGCATGAAGCTGTCGCATGTAGACGAATCGGGCCGTGCGCGGATGGTGGACGTGGGCGACAAGCCCGTCACGGTGCGCACGGCGGTGGCAGAAGGCGCGATCCGGATGTCGCGCGAGGCGTTCCGGCTCGTGGCCGATCAGCAGGTGGCCAAGGGCGATGTGCTGGCGGTGAGCGAGGTCGCGGGCACCCTGGCGGCGAAGCGGACAGCCGAGCTGATCCCGCTGTGTCACCCGCTCGGGCTGGACCATGTGGAAGTGGACGCGACGCTGGACGACGGACTACCGGGAGTGCGGGTCAGGGCCGCCGCGAAGGCGGTCGGGCGGACGGGGGTGGAAATGGAGGCGCTGACGGCGGTGTCCGTCGCCCTGCTCACGGTCTACGACATGGTGAAGGGGGCGGACCGAGGGATGGAGATCGAGAAGGTCCGACTGCTCGAGAAGACGGGCGGCACGCGCGGGGACTGGCGGCGCGACGCAACTGATTGACGACGAATTGATGGGGCGGTGCCAGTGTGAGACCGCCTGCACTTACAAGAGAGGGCTATGCACACGACAACCCAGAAACTGATGCTGCAGGGAGGGCTCATTCTCCTTGGCGCTCTGGTTGTGAGC
>JACXTT010007055.1_pt1 | contig 15928 bp, 16 predicted proteins | sample 9270951 | NCBI WGS metagenome assembly JACXTT01 (sample SAMN15532306, study PRJNA645909) | rock metagenome | isolation source: weathered quartz diorite | place: Puerto Rico | collected 2017-06-21 | reverse complement strand
AAACTCCTTCGTAAGCGGCCAGGTTTCGCGGCACGCCTGGCACTTCCGCCTGGGCAGGCACAACTCGCGAGCATACAGTTCTGCTCGTCGAGTCCTCAGAATTCGGTGTCGGGCTTCTCGCTCTTTAAGGCGTCGGTTTCTCTGCGCGATACTCTGCCTTTTCCGGTATGACGCGAACTGCATGTACGCCGTTCTTGTCTTCTGTAGGCCAAGCTCGCGAAGGTAGTAAATGACCCGCTCGTTGTTCACGGTCGGCCACCCATTGGTCACCGCTTCTTTATTCCAGTCATCTCGCATGTCGGATGGGGTATACCCGGCAGCCCGCGACCGGATAAATCCTCGAAATGCTCCTCTTTGCTCCGGCGAGAAGATCCGGACGGAACTCATTACTCTTGACCTCTCTGGGTCGATCCAACGCCGAGCCCGAAGGGCGCCCTGAATGCCGGCCGGCGTCCGCCCAAGCTGGCTTGCGACCCTCGGAATCGAGAAGCCGCGCTTCCGCATTCTGGCGATCATTTGCAGTTCTTCGCTCTTATAGTGTCTGCCTGCCATTGATACCTCTGTGCTCACCGGCCGCCGGTCACGAGGCGCTCTCACCTGGAGACGCAGATGAGTCCCTCTTACCTCGAAACTGCTGCTCAATCAATCCTGACAGCAACGATTATGATCCGTCCCAACAGGCTGGCTCACAGTTTCTAAACCCCTCATTGGTGCAGCAAATGTTGTCGAGCATACTCCCGATCTTTGATCAAAAAGATCCTCGAGAAGATTCCCAATACTGATGTTTCGTCTCGATAAGGATCAGGCGATCGGATTTTGAGCGCGCAATTGAAGTCGTTGCCATTGGAGGCGCCCAAGCCTCATCGCACACCCGGCTCCGAGAGGCTTCCGCGCGGTCGGTAGCCTGGTCGTGCGCGCACACGGTATTTCTTGCCTACGTCCCTCACAATTTCCACCGCTATCTTGCGAAAGCCTTCATTCGGATTGGCAGCAGGATAGTAAGTGACCGTATAGGAATTTCCAAGGTCCTCTCGAATGGCTTCGAACGCTTCCACCTGTTTCTGCCAACTCTTGGCCCAGTAAGCCTTCCCACCTGTGCGATTACTAATGCGCCGAAATACTGCACTTGAGATCGGATCTTTGTTGACTTCGTTCGTGGAGATCACGTATAGCGGTATACCCTCGTCTTCTGCGACCGCTCTGACATCATCTGGGGCCACAATGCTGGCGTTATCGGGGCCATTCGAGAAGACGATGATTACTTTGCGACCCGGTACCTTGGCTGCATCTCGTACTGCCAGCAGAAGCGAGTTGTACAGAGCTGCGTCGTCGCCCGCCACGGCTTGTCGAAGCCCCATGATCGCTTCGTTCCGGTCCCGGGTGAGTAACGCTGCGCGAGACATATTGCGGCTGAACGTGTAAACGGCGATGGAGTCGGCCCGGTCCAAGCCGCGAATGAAATCGGCAATCGCGTCTGAGGCGTAGACAAAACCGCGGTACATGTAGTTGCTCGTGTCAAAGAGAACAAAGACATTCGTCCCGGCGAAGGCGTCGGGCCGGCTCATTCATGGCGAGGAGTTCGAGACGAGAGAGATTCCAAAGAGTATCGCAAAAGCCGGAGCCTGGGTGCAGGACCAGGTGCCGGGCGAGGAGCCGTTCATTAAACCGTGGATGATCGACCTTGCTGATGACCATTACGAGCTCGACATCAGCAGAGCCCGCAACGTACTCGGATGGCAGCCGCGCAGGTCCCTTCGGGACACCTTGCCGCGAATGGTGGAACGATTGAGGGCCGATCCGGCGGCCTGGTATGGCGAGAACAAGCTCGAGTTGCCCGCCCAGCTTCGTGCCGCATAAACCGGAGCGTTTACTTTGGCGCCGCGCGCTCGCCTGTGCCTCACCGTAGGAGCTATCGCATTCGTGACCAACTGGGCATGGGAGATGGCGCAAATGCGTGCATACGCCTCCCTGGCGGATCGCGACTGGTCTTCAAGCATTCTTCCGTGTACCGTTGCGGCACTTGGCGATGCGGCCCTCACTCTAGTCATATTTGGAGTTGCCCTGGCACTAACCAAAGTCCTGCGCTTGCCGCTCACCGTAGTCTCTGCGCTCCAGACCGTACCGACAGCGGTATTGCTCGAAAAGTTGGGACTCGCACGCGGATCATGGGCGTATTCGGAAGACATGCCGATCGTCCCGCTTCTTCGAGTTGGGCTCTTGCCTTTGCTGCAACTGACATTGCTCGTGCCTGCTTCAATCGTCGCCGCTCAGTGGTGGAGCCGGCGCGAGACAAACCGGCCCGGACGCGGCGCATGCTAAAGCTTGGCGGGCAGGTGCTGTTGGAGCAGGGGTGCAGAGGTTCAGCGGCCCCTTGCGGCAGTGGTCATCGGCGGGTTGATCACATCTACGCTTCTCACCCTACTTGTCTTGCCCATCGCATTTTTATGGATCGAGCGCTGGATTGATCATCGACGGGAGGCCAGACCAGCTCATTAGTACGACAGGTATACCGATGCTTTGGTTGATGGTCGGTACTATCGCCGGTGCCCGATTACATTTCATAGTGCAGAATGACCCCGCCAGGTGCCCGCGCGAACCGTGGCGTGTGCTCATGGTGTGGGAAGGAGGCCTGGCTTTCTTCGGAGGTCTGATCGGTGCAACCGCGGGTTTCCTTTGCACCCGCCTTCACCAGTTATCATTCGCGCAGGTTGCGGGTTTGTTCGCGCCGGCGATTCCGATTGGGGCTGCAATCGAGCGGATCAGTTGTGGCCTCGGGGGATGGATTACGGAACTCCACACGAGTCCCATGGGGAGTTGTCTACACCAGTCCATATGGTTATGCCCCGGTCGACCGCGTGAGCCGACACCCGACCCAGTTCTACGAACTGGCAGGCGACCTCGTCATTGCAGCAATCCGCCGGCTTCGCCATCGCTACCAGCAGACCTGCCTCGATGGTGCTCTTTATGAGAAGCAGCCGGCCGGGTGCCGCCGAAGTGTTGGGCACAACCGGATCATCACGACGGTTGTGCAGCCGTCCAGCATAGGCGTGCGCCCGTTGGAGTGTGCGTCCGGTGGCCGAAGAAGCTGTGAAGCGCAAACTGGTGCCACACGTGTGAAAGGAGACCATCCGGATTCTGTTGCTCCACACCGACCTCAAGCCGTGGCGGAAAAAACGCAGTGCGTGGCAATGACCCTTAATGATCGAATGTGAATATCAACCCGAGAATCAGGAGATGCTGGTTGGGCGTCAAGGGCACAACGTACGGTGCGACTGCGGCGCCTCGGAAGAATCCCCCCTCCGGTCCCCGCGAATCGTCATATCGGTGCTCGAGCCGCACGATCGCACTGGCTTGCCGATACGGAATACGGTACTCGAGTGTGGTGGTCACTGCTTTGACCGTCTGTCTCGCTAGCGTCCACCGGCCGTCCCGATCCCAGAAAAACTCCGGGCGAACCGTTGCGCTCCACCGCTTGCTCATGGCCCAATGTGCGGGCAACTGGCTGGCCATCATCAAAGCGCGACGACTGCCGGGAACGACGACCCTTTCTGTCGAGTATATGTATTCGAAGGCAACAGTTACTCGATCTCTCTTATGTTCGACAATGCTGTCCGTAAGAAACCGCCAGTAGTTGAGCGAAGTGTTCGACTGGTGCGGCCCGGCAAGCAACGTCTCTTTCAAGGTCAGCGACGGAATCGGCTTATAAACCAATTGTCCGCCCGAACTCGGAACGCTGTTCGCATTGGCTAGGTGCCAGTATCCGGTGATCGCGAACAACACACCGGTGAGCTTCTCGTTGAACGGATAACTCGCGTTCATTCCCATCATTAGGTACGGCGTGAAATCCGCTCCCCATGGCCTCGTGCACGAAAGGTTGTCCTTTGAGTAGAGCGAGTCATATCCGATCAGGCTGGTGAAGATTCCGCCTTGCACTGTGAGCCCCTTGCCCAGTGGGGCAAGATAAGACAAATTCGTCTGGCCGAGGTGCCGCAGCCATTTCGACCCTGCGAGGTTCGGGGCCGTCGCGGAAAACCCGAAGATTTCGGAGTCCCGGCCCGCCTGGATTGTGAGTGCTCCGCCCAACCGTGACTGGTCGGACACGTCCTTTTTAACGTACGCTCCGGCCATATTCCAATCCAGCTCGTCCACGTGCCAGACCGTGCCGCGGCTGCGGAAGAGGTGATTTTCCGGATGATTGAAATCGTATGAGTAGCCGAGGTCAATGAAGCCGCCGTACTGCCATTGAGGCGTAGATGGCTGCGCAGCTGGTTTAGGAGATGAGATATCCTGGCCAGCCATGTCTCCGGGCTGCCGCTCCTTTGGGGGCGCTTGGTCGAACGAAGTCCGCGGCTGGCCCCACAAAGTGGGACAGCAACCCAGAATCGCGACTACCAGGCAGCTTCTAATAAAGCGCTCTGGATTCGGCACGATGTTAAGTCGCCAAAGCTCTTGCATTGGACGGGCTCTTCTCGCCGTTCCCCGCCCACTTCCCTGAGTGCAAATCCAACTTGATGAAAAATCAAGGTCCTGCGATGGATCGGCTGGTGCAGCAATTTTGGATCGGTCCCTTTTCTTTGTAGGTTGCGATGCGCAAATCTTGCGCCTCAGGAACGTGCGCTTGCAGGGAGAACTCGATGCCGGTAGATCACGCCAACGAGAAGTCCGTAAACCAAGTGATCCAGCAGAACGAAAAACGCCGGCGTCCATCCCATGCCGGTGTGCAGCAGGAACACGCCGGGATTGGGCAGTTCGCCGGACCGAACGGGAGGATCCGCGCTGAATAGAATTGGCAGCGTGAACATGAGGATGATCCATAGCGCGACGCCCAGTAAGAACCCTGTGCCCACGGTGCTTTGTTTCCGTAACGCGATCAGTGTTCTCGCGTATACAGCGGCGAACGCGATTCCATTCAAGCAGTGCCAGACCGTACCGACGAGCAAGGCCGCCGGTCGATCCATGGGAGCGATCACCGTAACTATGCTTGCAAGAATGCCACGGATGTCCAAGGACTCGGTTTTAACGACGGTGGTTCCCAGGATCGTGGCCAGAAAAACTGCAGCGATCACGCGGGGTGGATCGATGGCAAACGCACCCTCGCTTCTGGCTTGTGCGGGTTCCTTATTACTCACGTGTCTCGCCACAAAAATGTTGGATCGTTCCTGAGTATTGAGGTATTGGAGTCGCGTTCTCGTCAAACGCTTTTCACACTCTCACGGCGAGGAGCTTTGTCGCGGGGGAATCGCTCCGAAGTCCGACGTCAACCACGTCGTGTTTAGGACCACGACCAGGCGCACGCTAGGGCGAAGCTCCATTTCCCCTCCTCCGCCGCATCGTACCATGGCGCGGCCCAAATGTCGGGTGCCAGCGTGCGTTTCTTGATTGTTGGATTCGCGTTCAACTTCGCTTGGGAAATGGCTCAGATGTCTGCGTATAGCGGAATGTCCCCAGCCTCGTTATGATCGAACGGAATTTGTTCCGCTGCAGCGGTCGCGGACACCGTGTATCTTGCCATTCTGTATTTAGGAGGGCATCTCATGACAAGAAATTAGAATTGGTTCTCGAAGATGAGACCTCTCCAGGTCGGCACTATTCTGGTCGTCGGCTTTATTACTGCGGTTCTCGTCGAGCGGACAGTCCTCTTGGCGTCGGTATGGCACTACACGAAGTCCATGCCCAACATACCCGTTGTACCGGTCGGCTTGTGGCCTGTTCTGCAATTGATGATCGTGCCTCTGGCGACATTCTGGGCCGCCGCGCATTGGCAGAAATCCGATCGGACCTAACTTGGACGATTCAAGGTCGGCTCTCCAAGTCGCGGGGTACGGGTGCGCACTCTGCGCGAGCGACAGAAAACCCAACCGGGCGACAATTGACGGACGGCCCACGGCTTCGCGGATCTCGCCATCATGCGGACTACCACAGTTTCCGTCGACGGCCGGATTCGTTCGTGAAGTTCGAACCAAAACCCGAACGTCACGCGTCTAACCGATCAGGGTGTTGTGCGAGATCCCCTTGACTGGGGTTCTGTTCGCGCTAAAATGAGGACTAGATTGCGGAAGGTGCTTCAGATCGTGTTCGTATTCGCTTTGATCGCCTCCCTAGCCGACGCTGGGGAGTGCGGCAGCCGGCTTTTTGCGAGCAAGGAGAAGAAGGAGTGCTGCAATCGAGGCAAATGCGCTCCGTCGAAGCAAAGCGACGATTGTTGTCAAATCGCCCACTCTTCCAGCTCAAAGCCTTTCGTAACCTCCGGCAAGTCCTCGATTCCGAATCCTTTGCATACTGTTGCAGGCTTGGCCGCGCCGCTGCCTACGGTCCAGCTTCATGCGGTCCTCATGCCTTCACCTCTGATCTGGGATGACGTCACGTGGCTGGGCCTGGGACCGCCACTAAGCGCGATCAATCTTCCTCTCCTGATTTAATCCTCAAAAGCGCAATCGACGGGTGTGCTCGCCTCGCTGTTCAACCGGGGCGTTGGCATCGCGCCGTTGTGCTTTCCCACTCGGGCGATCTCATTGCAAGGGCTTTGCCCGATCTGACCGTCAAATTCCCCAAGTTGCCGTACGTCTCTAGGAGGTTGGAAGATGGCCACTCGCGTAGCATCTTTTCTTTGCTTTACGACCTTTGCGTTTGCGCAGCAGCACTCGGGAGGCGCCGGATCCCTGATTCCAGGCCAGTCTGCGGTGCCGAACGCACAAGTTGAGCGCGGTTCCATCGCCTCGCTTTCAGATCTCACCCGAGAACTTGTAGAAAACAATCCAGGAATCAAGGCGGCCCGGTATCGCTTTGAGGCAGCGACGAAACGCCCATCTCAGGTAGCAACGCTTCCTGAGCCCAAGGTCAACTACACAAACTTCGGCGTCGGCCATCCATTCTCAGGATTGAACGTGAGCGATTTCGCGTACCACGGACTCGGTGTGTCCCAGGAAGTTCCATTTCCAGGGAAGCTCTCGCTGGCCGGCGAAGAGGCGAAGAAGGAAGCGGAAAGCGAGCGGCAAATGTACCGCGCGGCGGTGCTCGACACAATTTCGAAACTGAAGGTGGCCTATTACGAGTGGTTCGTACAAGCAAAGGCGCTCGACATCACCCGCCGGAACCGCGAGTTGATGGAACGATTCGAAAGAATCGCCCGCGCGCGATACTCGGTTGGCAAAGGTATCCAGCAGAACGTTTTGAAGGCTCAGGTGGAATTGTCCGGCTTGGCCCAACAACTGGAGATATTCGGCCAGCGGCGGGCCAGCGCCGAGGCGCAGATCAATTCGCTGCTCAATCGGGCCCCGAATACGCCGCTCGGAGATCCGCCGGACTTGAAGCAATCACCGTTCGACATGGAACTCAGCGCTCTACTGGTACTTATCCAGGAGAATTCGCCGCAGCTTCGCTCCAGGCAATCCTTAGTTGACACAAGAGCCGTGGGCATTAACCGCGCGCGGAAGGAGTACTTGCCGGACTTCAACTTCGATTTTCGATGGGAGAAAACTGGCTCACGGTTCCCTGATTACTATATGGCGACGGCCGAGGTGAAAATACCGCTCTACTTCTGGCGTAAGCAGCGGTATGGCGTCGAAGAAGCTGTGTCTCGCTTGCACGAAGCTCGCGAAGATTACCGCGAGACCCGTCAGGAATTGGTATTCACCGCTAACGACCAGTATTTGCTTGCGAAGACGAGCGAGCGAGTGCTCGCGCTCTACGAGGCGGGCGTGATTCCGCAGTCTTCCCTCTCACTCGAGTCCGCCATGGCTGGCTACGAGGTGGGGAGCGTGGATTTTTTGACGCTCATTAACAATTTGCAGACGCTGCTGAATTTCCAGATGCAGTACTACGAGGAACTGGCGAAGCATGAACAGGCGCTCGCGCGGTTGGAGCCGCTCGTGGGAAGACAACTGACCCAACCGTAGGCACGTCGATAGCACAGTGAACATTATGGAACCTACAGACACCAAAGATTCAGAGCAAGCGCAAGATCACGCGACAGCGGGCACGCAAACTGCTCCTCGCAAGCGGCGGCTAAGACTGTGGATCATTCTGTTCGGTGCGGTACTGCTGGCGGGGGCCGGCGTATTCGCATACTCGAAGGGCACTCTCTTCCGCCTATTCGGAATCGGGCCGGCGACTCAGAGCGCAAAAGACGTCTACTACTGCCCCATGCACAAGGACTACAAGTCCGATAAACCGGGGAATTGTCCGATCTGCAGCATGAAACTTGTGAAGCAGGAGAGCTCCAACTCCGGAGCTGGCAACAAGGATATGGGCAACATGCCAGGAATGAAGATGGATAGCGCGGCGAAATCCCAGACGGGCAACACACAAGATATGCCCGGCATGCCGGGCATGAAAATGGGCGCCTCGGGCGGCGGCGGTGGAGATAACACGATCTTTGTTCCGCCGGAGAGGCAGCAACTCATCGGTGTGAAGTCGGTCCCGGCTGTCGTGAAGGCGCTGTCGAAAGAGATTCGCACAATCGGCAAGGTGAGTTTCGACGAAACGAAGTTGACGCACATTCATACCAAGGTAACGGGCTACATCGACGAAGTGTTCGTCGACTACGTCGGAAAACTTGTGAAGAGGGGCGATCCTCTATTCACGATCTACAGCCCAGACCTGGTTTCTACGCAGGAGGAATACCTGCTGGCCTTGAAATCCAAGAATGTCCTCAAGGACCCACGGTTTCCCTGGATTTCGGATGGATCTGAGAACCTTCTCCAAGCCACGAAGCGCCGTTTGCAACTCTGGGATGTTACCGACCAGGAGATTGGCGAATTGGAAAAGGACGGAAAGGTCAAGCGCGCGTTGACGATCTTTTCGCCGGTCAGCGGTGTGGTCACCGAACGTGCTGCGTATCACCACGGCCGGTTCGTAAACCCAGAAATGGACCTCTACACGATCGTGGATCTCTCAACCGTCTGGGTGCGCGGGCAAGTTTACGAATACGAACTGCCTTTTGTAAGGGTCGGGCAAGTTGCCGAGGTCGATTTTCCATACGCTGAGAACGTCGCTGTGCGGAGAGGAAAGGTGGTCTATGTCTCGCCGTTCCTCGACCCGCAAACCAGGACGGCGGAGGTTCGCCTCGAATTTCCGAATCCCGAAATGAGCTTGCGACCGGATTCCTTCCTGAATTTTAAATTGCGAGTTCCCCTGCAATCGAGCGTCGTCGTTCCACAAGACGCCGTGCTCGATACGGGAACAGAGCAATACGTATTTGTAGACAAGGGTGAAGGATATTTCGAGCCACGGCTCGTCAAGGTGGGCGCGCAGGCTGCAGGCGAGTCCCTCATCGTGAACGGGCTGAAAGCGGGTGAACGTGTAGTCACGGCAGCAAACTTCATCCTGGATTCAGAAAGCCGGCTGCGCGGCGTATTCGCCAATATGGGAAAACCCAGCGCCCCGCCAGTGGCAGCTCCCGCCGCAACCCAGAATTTGAAGGTCGACATCCTCGAGCCAAAGCAGGCTAAGGTCGGGGCAAATGCTCTCCGAGTAGCTGTCCGAGACAGCTCCGGGAAGCCTGTCGAGGATGCCGAAGTCGGCGTGCGCCTCTTCATGCCTCAAATGGGCAACATGGCTCCGATGTCGGCTAATGCGGATCTGAAGCCCGCGGGAAATGGCGAGTATGCCGGAACGATTAATGTTCCCATGGCCTGGACCTGGGAAACGACGGTGACCGTAAAAAAGGCTGGTGCGCCGATTGGATCCGTGCGGACCAGTATTACTGCCCGTTAGCGGAATGATGTGCAAGGAGCACGGACGCTGAGATGATTAACGCGATTATAGAGTACGCCGCCTCGCACCGCGCGCTGGTTGTCATTTCGGTGATGGCTCTCGTGCTCATCGGTCTGTACTCGATGCGGCAACTTCCTCTGGACGCCATTCCGGACTTATCAGACCCGCAAGTGATTATCTACACGGAGTGGCCGGGCCGCAGCCCCAACATTGTTGAGGATCAGATCACGTATCCAATTGTCTCGGCAATGCTCGCGGCGCCGCATGTAAGTGTAGTGCGCGGCATCTCTGATTATGGCTTCTCCTATGTGTACGTGATCTTCGACGAAGGAACAGATATCTACTGGGGCCGGAGCCGCGTGCTCGAGTACATGAGCAAGATCACTGGGAAACTTCCGTCTGGAGTTTCGCCCACTCTCGGCCCAGATGCAACTGGCGTGGGTTGGGCTTTCGAGTACGCTCTAGTGGACCGCACAGGGAGGAACAACCTATCACAATTAAGGTCATTTAATGACTGGTATATGCGGTACTGGCTTTCAAGCGTGCCCGGCGTAGCCGAGGTCGCGCCTGTCGGCGGCTTCGTCAAGCAGTACCAGGTCAATGTCGACCCTAACAAGCTGCTGGCCTACGACATCCCTATCCAGAAGGTCATGGATGTGATCCGGAACAGTAATGCCGAAGTGGGTGGGCGCGTTGTGGAGTTCTCGGGCAAAGAATACCTGGTGCGAGGCAAAGGCTATATCACTTCCGTGAACGATATTGAAGACCTGCCGCTTAAAGCGAATCAATCGGGAACGCCGGTTTCGATTCGGGATGTCGCGCGAGTGGAACTGGGACCCGAAATGAGGCGCGGGGTTGCGGAATTGAATGGGGAAGGCGAGGTCACGGGTGGCATCGTGGTTGTTCGGTACGGCCAGAATGTGATGGACGTGATTGAGCGGACGAAAAAGAAGCTTGAGGAAATGAAGCCTTCATTGCCTGAAGGAGTTGAAGTCGCCATCACGTACGATCGGTCAGATCTGATCGAGCGTTCGATTCATACGCTGAAGCACACACTCATCGAAGAATTGATTATCGTGAGCGTCGTGATTCTAATCTTCCTGTGGCATGTTCCCAGCGCAGTAATCCCGATCATTACCATTCCAATCGCGATCATCCTTTCCTTCATTCCAATGCATGTGAGCGGCCTGACGGCAAACATCATGTCTTTGGGGGGAATAGCGATCGCAATCGGCGCAATGGTAGACGCCGCGATAGTCGTGGTTGAGCAAACCCATAAAAAACTGGAGCATTGGGAGGCTGAAGGCCGGCCGGGTAACGCGACACGCGTAATCGTCGACGCCGTGAAAGAGGTCGGCGGGCCAAGCTTCTTTTCCCTTCTGGTTATAGCGGTGTCGTTCCTTCCAATCTTTGCGCTCCAGTACCAGGAGGGGCGCCTCTTCAAACCGCTTGCGTTCACAAAGAATTTCTCGATGATCATTGCCGCGGTGCTCGCAATCACACTCGATCCAGCGATCCGAGTGCTCTTCATAAGGACGGAAGAATTCCGGTTCCGCCCGCGATGGCTGGCCCGCGTGGCGAACGCGGTGTTGATCGGTAAGATTCACAGCGAAGAGAACCACCCGATCAGTCGGCCCTTGATGGCGATATACCATCCGGTCGTTCGGTTCGTCCTGAATCATAAATGGCTGATCATTACGCTTGCTGTCCTGCTCGTGGTTGCGACTGTGCCGGCGTTTCTAAAACTCGGATCGGAGTTCATGCCGCCCTTGAATGAAGGCACGATTCTGTACATGCCTATCACGCTTCCCGGGATTTCGGTCACCGAAGCGACAAAATACCTTCAGATTCAGGACAAGCTCTTGATGAAGTTTCCTGAAGTTCAGAGCGTGTTCGGTAAGGTCGGCAAAGCTGACACTGCGACCGATCCTGCCCCATTCAGCATGGTGGAAACCACCGTTGTACTAAAGCCGGAAGAACAGTGGCGCAAGGTGCGCGAAAAACGCTGGTACTCATCCTGGGTGCCGGAACTGTTGAAAAAACCGCTCAGGAAGATCTGGCCGGAAGAACGTCCGATCCCCTGGGAGCAGTTAACCGAGGAGTTTGACAGGACGGTCCAGATTCCTTCATACGCAAATGCTTGGCTGTTCCCGATCCGAACCAGGATTGACATGATTACGACCGGTGTTCGAACGCCCGTTGGCATTAAGGTCCTCGGGACCGATCTTGCCACGATTGAAAAGATCGGCACCGAGCTCGAGCGCGTACTTCAACAGGTCCCCGGAACGCGAAGTGCGTTCTTCGAGCGGGTGACCGGTGGGTATTACCTCGATTATCAGGTCCGGCGCGATCAGGCTGCTCGATACGACCTTTCTGTGAACCAAGTGCAGGATCTAATCGAATCGGCAATCGGCGGCATGCCGATCACCACGACGGTCGAGGGCAGAGAACGATACCCCGTCAATGTGCGTTATGCGCGGGACTTTCGCCAGGATATTAGCGGCCTCAGCCGCGTACTAGTCCCGATTGGAAATGGCGCTCAGGTGCCCATCACACAACTTGCGGACATTACATTGCGAACAGGGCCTCCCATGATCAAGAACGAGGAAGGCTTTCTGGCCGGATTTTTGTACGTAGATGTTACCGGGCGGGACATGGGAACCTACGTTGAGGATGCGAAGAGAACGGTCGCTCAGAAAGTTCGGCTTCCTGCTGGTTATCAGCTTGTCTGGAGCGGCCAATACGAATACCTGCTGCGCGTAATCGAGCGCCTCAAACTCGTCGTTCCGATCACGCTCTTCATCGTATTCCTGCTGCTGTACTTCAATACAGGATCGATGGTGAAGACCTCCATCATTTTGCTTGCAGTGCCATTTTCCGCGATCGGGGCGATTTGGTTCTTGTACTTCTTGAACTACAACATGAGCATCGCGGTTTGGGTCGGGCTCATCGCGTTGCTTGGCGTCGATGCCGAAACTGCGGTTTTCATGTTGCTCTATCTCGATCTCGCCTATAACGAGCGAAAAGGAAAGGGCCAAATGCGAAGCATGGCAGACCTAAAGGCGGCTATCGAAGATGGCGCCGTGAAGCGGCTCCGGCCGAAAGTGATGACAGTGGCGGTTATGTTCATGGGCCTGGTACCGATCATGTGGTCCGAGGGCGCAGGAGCCGATGTGATGCGCCGGATCGCGGCGCCGATGATCGGTGGCATATTTACTTCCTTCCTCCTCGAACTGATTGTCTACCCGGCGATTTACGAGATCTGGAAGGGCTTCGAAGTTCGAAGGCTGGCACGAGAGGAGCCAGTGACGGGATAGTCGATGGGCAGGAGCATCAGGAATCCGAACAGGCCGCCCTAGAACGAGCGAGGGAGCTTGTCCGCCCGACAATTAGATGCTTGATGTCGGGTTAGTGCGATTCAAGGAGTGAATAGAGGTTCAAACGACGAAAGGAGAGTCAATATGAGAACAGCGTTAGCAATGACAGTAGAGAGAACAATTGCGGTCTGTGTGGCAGGCCTGCTCATTTCAGCCGTGGGCCTGGCGCAAGGAAGTGCCGGCAAAAAAGCGCTCACCTTCCACGCAAAGGTGGAGGCCGTCGAAGAGAGCGCCCAAAGTCTCAAGGTGAACGGCGAAAAGGTTGAGGGATGGATGGATGCAATGACCATGAGTTACAAGGTGGACAATCCCGCCATCTTGAAAAAGGTGAAACCGGGAGACCAAATTATGGCTACGGTTTACGAAGGCGACATGATTCTCCACAACGTCCGAGTGATGAAAGAAGGGGCGATGAAAAAGAAGAAGTGAACAGCCGGACGACCGGATTCTGTGAAGAGGGCTTGTCGGGCTGTGGGATCGATTTCCGGCCCTCTTCGTCCATCCGCTGGCCAAAGGCAACCTGGTAGGTATCAAATGCACATAACGGTCGTAAGACTAACGTTTGCCGCTGCACTCGCCACTGCGACGATGTCCGGTCAGCAAGCCAGCCGCGCCCTGACGGCCAAGCGAGTGTGATTGACAGGTGGTCAGCGGAGGTACTCGATGCCGCCGATAACAAGGTTCGTGCGGCGGAAGAGACCGTTCGGATTATGAACGAACCAGATCAGCCGAAGTCGGCGCCCGGCGACTACCAGCGAGGGGCGACTGCAGATCAATGGGCGAATGCCTATGTTGACGTACTCTCACGACGGGCCGACCTTCGAACGGAAAGGGTGACGGTCTCTCACCCATCCACCGGCGTCGCTCCACTTCTGGATTTACGCCTCGACCGTTTCAAAAACCGAGACAGCAATCAGGCGCAGGAATGGGAACGCATGATCGCGGAGATGCTGACGAGAGAAGGTCTTCCTGCCGAACTTGCCGCAGTGCCTCTTGTCGAAAGTGGCTTCAATCCCACAGCCGTGTCTCCAAAAGGAGCAAGGGGATTGTGGCAGCTCATGCCCGACACTGCCCGGCACTTCGGATTGCGAGTGGATAGTGTTCTGGACGAACGCACGGATCCGCTGCGATCGACGTTGGCAGCAGTGTCGTATCTGAAACAGCTCTATGAAAGCCTTGGCAACTGGCCGCTCGTGCTGGCGGCATACAACGCGGGCTTGGGACGAGTACTAGGGGCTATCCAGCAGGGAGCGCCCAATTTCGCAGCCATGGCTGCACGACGGCTATTGCCGGAGGAAACACTACGATATGTCCCGCATGTGCTCGGCGGGACCGCGCCGCTCGGCATTGCGGGTGGGACGGAGACGATTCGCAAGGAGTAAAAAGATGTCTACGTCGCGGAGGCACAAGAACCTGCCGACTTTTTCGCTCCGGCAACGGATTTGTATTTTCGGAATTGCCGCGATTGTGCTGGCTGCGGTCGTGTGGTCCCAGTGGTTCATGACGAATCTAGTGCAACGCCAGACCGCTCAGGACTTCTATAACGATCTCCCCGATGTCAGCTTGGCCGCGCTCTTGCCCGACCAGCGAACGAGCGTGATTCGAGAGTTGAATGCAACCCGGTGCCCGTGCAATTGCGGTTTGACGCTCGCGTCGTGCCGGAACCGTGACCGAAAGTGCCAAACGAGTCTCAACCTCTCGAAAGAATTGATTAGCCATGTCGTAGCAGGGAGACAGTAGATTATGATAGCCCGCAAGCTTAAGGTCTTCAAGCCCGGTGTATTTCAGATGGCGCTGATGGTAGTGCTGATCACGATATCGGGGGCGGCCTTGTCATCGTTTGCGCAGACCATAGATCGGACTGCACCAGAGGCAGTTTTTAAGACTAACAGCGATTTAGTGGTTGTTCCGGTGTCTGTCAGCGATCGAAGAGGGCGCACAGTGCTCGGGTTGTCTTCGAATAATTTCACGGTCGTCGATGAGAACGCATATCGGGAAATTGCGTCGTTTAGCCGATGGGACGTATCGAGTTCACTGGGAGTCATTTTTGACGTAAGCGGCAGCATGCGCGGAACGGAAGGTGTCGCTGTAACAGCCGCCCGAGCTCTCATTGACGATGCAAATCCCGGTGATGAGGGATTTCTGGTTACATTTGCCGATGCGCCACGGCTGGAAGTCGAGATGACACGTGATCTCGACCGGATTCCCGCTCGCGTCTCCTTTTCACGGCGCCAAGGCGCTACCGCGCTGTTCGATGCCATCGATATGGGACTCCATCAGATGAAGGGTGCTCAGACTCCTCGCAGGGCGCTCGTTGTTATCACGGACGGTGGCGACAACAGAAGCCGATTGACATTTAGAGAACTCCTCTCAAGATCGCTCGAGGCAGATGTACAGGTTTACGCGATTTTATTCAGGCGCGCCAACTGGGATAGTGACGCTCAGCGCGGACGCCCGCAGCTTGAGCAGCTTGCTAACGAAACCGGCGGGCGGCTATTCATCATAGACTTCGCCTCTCAACTGCCGCAGACGATGGCGACTGTCGGAGAACTGATTCGCAATCAGTATTTGATCGGGTACAAACGCCCCGAAGGCGCCCAGGGTGGAAAGTGGCGCCGCATTCACGTCCGGTTACGGTCAACAGGCCTCGGCTCGCTGCGAATTAACGCAAAAGGTGGATATTATGCTCCGTCAAAATGACAGAAATATGGAAATGTGTATTGGACGTCGCGTTCGAGGATTTCTGCGATTCGCACTTCCGCTTGCGATCGTCCCCGCGGCAATCGCGGACGACCAGCCGTCCGCATTCCAGTTTTCCACCGTACGGGTTTGATTCG
>JACXTT010007054.1_pt1 | contig 15929 bp, 9 predicted proteins | sample 9270951 | NCBI WGS metagenome assembly JACXTT01 (sample SAMN15532306, study PRJNA645909) | rock metagenome | isolation source: weathered quartz diorite | place: Puerto Rico | collected 2017-06-21 | reverse complement strand
AATTAGAAGATGTTCGTGGACTTCAGGGTTCAACATTTCCAACTGAAACAGCAGAATTGCCGTGCAGTACTCAGCTGATGCCGTAAATCGGGTGAGATTCACTGGAAGCCCGATACATCGACAGTGCCCATTTCCAGAGGCCTTTGCTGGCTCGAGTAAGGTTTTGGAACCCCAAAGCGTCCGGAGCAATCCTTCAGCGCTGAGCCGATGGTATATTCGCGAAACCATGGCGGGCGGAACACGAAAGTGATCCGCGACTGCTCGCATCGAATAAAAGGGTTGCAGGTGATCGTTTCGTGTCTTGGCCGCAATCTGCCGCAATCGCGTCGCAATCGCGCCTGCTATGTTAAAGTAGGGTCTGCTACTACATTCTAGAGCACCCAAATCCGGAAGGCCATATGGGACACGCCGTCGCCTAGATGACGAAAGAATCTTCATCGCCAGCGTACTACGGATTTCTCAAAGTTAAGTTCGGAGTTTCCTCAAAGAATTTTCCCCGGATCACTGTCGGATTTGGACTTGTGCCTGCAGCATCGCGGCCAGTTCCGTAGACTAAAGACCCGGTTCTTGGTTCGTCCAAAGACACCGCCGTTATTTGAGATTTCTGGGAACTTCGATCCGCTGATTCCGTAGAAGCGGATGAAGTGGAACCTTTTCGTGAGTCGTCGGCCAACCGTTACTGCCGCCTCTTTGCGCCCTCGCAGCTTCCGACGAATCTCGACCGGTACTTGACCGCGCTGACAGCGCTGGGCTGCGCAATGATTGACGACGGATCACGTGCTTCCGATGAGCGCCCGGAAATCCTAGTCGATTGTGGTTACACGTACTTCGGCCAGTTCGTGGCGCACGATCTGACTAAAGATGTCAGTTCTGTCGACGAAGTATGGCAAAAAGAGCCGGAGAAGCTTGAAAATCTACAAACTCCGCGACTTAACCTGGAAATCTTGTACGGCCGTGGGCCGGCATTTTCGCCCGAACTTTACGAACACGATGGGGTACGGCTCAAGGTTGGTGAGTCGAACGGTAGCGGATGCTCATTCGACATCTGTGTTGGCAAGAAAGGCGAGAGGGTCTTGGCGGATGATCGTGGTGCCGCCAACTTGATCTTGCGGCAAATGACTGCGGTCTTCGCACGTCTCCACAACTTTGCCGTTGAACAATTCCGTCCCGAGATTGCCGATGAAAAAGCCCTGTTCGAGCGGGCCCAGCTGCAAACGCAACGACAGTTCCAGTGGCTGGTGCTAAAAGATTACCTTCCAACCATCCTCAATCCGGAAGTTTATCGGAAAGTGTTTATCGACCGCAGTTCGAGCATTCATTGGGATGCGTTTTCAATTCCGATCGAATTTGCGGCTGCGGCAATGCGCTTCGGGCACGCGATGGTGCGTCCAAATTATCTCTTTGGCTTCGACCAAGACATGTTGTTGCCAAAAATTCTCGGACGAACAGCGGATCGCGGCGCGCTCGCCAATGAAGTGGAAATTAACTGGGGATTCTTTTTTCAAGGGGCCGGCCCTAGCGGCGCCTTGACCGCCCGACCGATTGATACGCGGCTGTCGTTACCTCTTCATACTTTGCCCGCAGATCTGATCGGCGTCGCCGAGGTGGCGTGTCCTCATTTTCGGATTGCGAAGAACCCTGACCAGTTGCCGGTCCGAACCTTGTTGCGCGGTGCCGGCTTGCGGTTGGCATCAGGACAAACAGCGGCGCATGCTTTTGGTGAAAGAGAGCTGACCAAGGCCGATCTATGCCAAAACTCCGGCGGACAAGAGACGGAGCAAGGCCGCATTCTTCGCGAAACCAGCCTCGTTCACGAAACGCCTCTGTGGTATTATATTTTGAAAGAATCAGAAGTGATAGAAAATGGCAACCGGGTCGGTCCGGTTGGGAGCCATCTCATCGCTGAAACCATTTTCGGCGCACTGCGTTCCGATCCGCATTCCGGTTTAAACCAAACAGACATAAAACCAGCTCCTCCTATCTGGAAATTTCCAGATGGGCCCACTCGAATTTACGGCCTTTCCGAGCTTTTCCGGCTGGCTCCGCTACTTTAGACTCGGCTCAGGTATTTCCGATCGTGTTTGATCCTGCGAGCCATACACTTTCATCGGATCCATTCCGTACGGCCACCATGTGCCGATCCAGTATTTGAAAGCGTTGAGGTGTACCGTGTCGGTCCCCTCCGGGGGTAACACGAACACGACTAACCTGTCTCTTTCCTGTGTGCTTGGTCCAACGCAAACGACTTCCACGTCGTCAGGAATGTTTATGTCGCCTTCTTTTTCGAAGAGCTTGTGCGCGGCTTTGCGATCTTTCAAAACGGCTGAGCGCACGTTCGGGTCGGTTATTGTTCTCCGGAGAAACGCGACAGCGGCGTCTATCCTGTCTTGCTTGGATTTCCAGGTTCTTGGCATGTTATTGTCCTTAGTTCAGTTTTCATTCACCGTTGCGGATCCGGCCGGTGAGCGCCGTTGAAAGCGTGGCCACACGCGCAGCCAGCTCAGAAAGGATGTTTTGGAATTGCGGATTCCGCGAGACGGGATCAAAGCGCGGATCAAGGCGTGCAGAGCGGTAGTCGATCCAACCGGCATTAACCGCCGATTGCAAATCCTTGAGCGACGCGGCGGATTCGCCCAAAGTAGCCTCGGCTGCCGCCAAACGGTAAAAGAGCGTTGGATCATCCGGCGCATCTACGAGGCGCGATTTTGACAAGCCCACACTTTCCCGGAGTAATGCGTGCCCGCCCACCGTGTCGCCGGACTCAATTTTCAGTAGGCCCAGAGCAGAGCAATAATCGATTGCACCGTAAAATTGTCCACGGCCGCCGCCCAATCGATCAGTCCTCGCCAGCTCGGTGTACAGCTGATTTGCCGCACCGAAATTCCGTCCAAAGAATTCGACCATCGCTGCGACTTCCTTCGCAATCGCGAAATCCGGATAATGCGGGAGTTGTGACTGATAAGTTTGTCGCGCACTTTGTATGTCGCCCGCAAGGAGCTTCAGCCGGCACATTCCCACCCAGCCGTCCGGTTGATCAGGATGAAAACTGGAGGCGGAGTCGTATTCCCGTTCGGCGTCCGGGTCGGCGGTTAAATCCGCCCAACAATCTGCCAAAAGCGCGTCGTAATCTGCGGGCTGATGCTGGCTAAGCTTTGCTTTCCTATACCAAAGAACGCCAAGGTCCGGTCGCCCCAGTACTCTCCAGGCATACGCGATTTGGCCAAAAGCTCGTTCGCTGCGATCACCAACTTCAATGGCCTGGAACCCATGTTCCAACGCCTCGCGATAAGAGCCATAGCTGCCGATCACGTTGCACGCAGCGAGTTGCGCGGTGGGGTTATCAGGTGCTAATTGAACCGCTTCGCGCGCTATTTGAATTGCACGAGCGGCCAATTCTGGGTTTGTGCAAAGCATGTCGCGGCCCATACACGCCATGGCTAGAAAGGAACGCGCGCTGATTGAGCGCGGCTCTTCTCGCACCGCATTTTCAAGACACGATATTGCGCGATCGAGCTCGGCGATCGTCCGGCGCCCGATTAAATCCCGTCCGGCAACGAAGTATTTACGCGCGCGTTCGTTTGATACAACTGGATCTTCCGCAACAGCCGTATGCGCGCCTGCATCGAGCATCTTATAGAACACGCTGCCAAGTTCTTGGGTTCGGAGCGCAAGCTGTTGAACGTCCGCGGCTGGTGTTTCCACAATCCAGTGGCCGAGCACATCCGTTCCATTTCCGCCGAGTAGATGCAGCGAAAAACGCACTCTTGGCCCAACACGCCTGTGCGTACCGCTGAGGAGCAAGCGACTCGTGCGCTCCTTCAAAGCATCCTGTATTTCGTCCTGTAACGCTGCTCCGGTCCAACGGCTAAGAGGTTTCTCAATCACGCCGACCCGGCACGGGCCATAGATTGACATCTTACTCTGGAGTAGCTCAGCGGTCCGTCGCGACGAGTCTGGATCTGGCCGGATTTCATCCACGTCTAGGAACGGAAGCACTGTAATGGAATGCGACGCGGCCGCGTTGTTCCAAAGAATTTGCTGCAATCGGTGCGTCTGAGCTTGGCGCGCGAGCACCGCCGACATCAGTAGTACGCAGGCTACAAATGCCCCGGCTAAACGCGGATTTCGACGCGACCAGCGCCATAGCCGGACCGGCGGCGAAACGGGGCGCGCAACGATCGGGCGGCCTTCCAGCCAGCTCTCGAGGTCCTCGGCGAGAGCGCCGGCGGAAGGATAACGCAATCCGGGTTCGCGTTCTAAACAACGTGCGCAAACTGTTTCCAAATCGCGGTCGAACGCCGGCACAATCGAGCGCAGCTTCGGGGCCCGTTTCTCCGCCGCCTGTCGGATCACCGCGAGGGCGTGTTCGGCTACAAACGGTGGTTGTCCACTGAGCAGCTCAAACAAAATTGCACCAAGACTATAGACATCTACTGCGGGTGTAAGACTCCCCGCGGACCCGCCGAGCTGTTCCGGCGCGATGTAACCGGGCGTGCCAAAGACCGTCATCGTCCGCGTGAGATCGCTCGTCGCGTCGATCCATTTTGCCAGCCCGAAATCGCCTACTAGTGGCTCGCCGCGCCCATCCAGCAATATATTTCCCGGCTTGAGATCTCTGTGGAGAATCCCTTCGTTGTTCGCGTAATCAATAGCGCGCGCGACCTTTGCCATTAGCCGGACGGCCTGGCGTGGTTCCTCGCGGAGCATCTTCCGTCGATGGAGCAGGCTCCCACCGGGCGCGAACTTCATGGTGAAAAACGGCAGGCCTTCTTCGTCCAATTCTACTTCGTAGATCGGCAAAATGTTTGGATGATCGAGACTCGCCGCTGCCTCCGCTTCGCGTCGGAAACGCGTCAGTGTTTCGCGCGAATCACTGTGATAACTGAGCACCCGTTTGAGAGCGACAATGCGGCGCGAATACTGTTGTCGCGCACGATATATCACGCCCATTCCGCCACGGCCAATTTCTTCGAGAATTCGATAGTTACCAAGCTGCCAATCACAGTCCGGCACATCGATTTCGGCCAGCACGGCCTCGAAACTTTCGGTTGGCGAAGGTTCGAAACAAAGAGCGTCTCGCAATAAGCATCCTACGCAAAGTCCATGAACGATGCGCGCAATGGCCCCGCAACGGCATCGTGGCAACTCGCTTTCAACGCTCGCCGGCGAATCGGTTAGGCCCGCAAAGTCCATGGTTCCCTAAAATCCGCTCGTGGCGAGCACTGCGCACAGGTAACGGATTTCATCATCCACGTCCTCTGCGTTTTCAACGGTTTCCGATACCTCGTCGCGCAGAATGATTCGGTAGCGCGCACGCAAATGATGCAATAACCTTTTGACCGAACTTTCGGCTACTCCGAGTGATACTGAAAGGTTCGCGTAGGAAACGTCAGACCGACCCGTCGTTAAATACTTGCTGAGAACGCTGAACATCCTTCGCCGCCCGGAGTTCTCACACTCGTCGGCGAGACGGCGGAGTGCTTGTTCAGTCACAGTTGTCGCCCACCGCAAGTCGAAAATTTTTTCCGGGGACCAGCTCCGCAGTTCCCCAATTGAAGTGGAGAAGTGCGAGGGCGCCTCGGCCATCCAATCATTCCAAGGTACGAATTGTTTTCCGCCGCCGCGCTTTTGCGCGTTGCGCCGATTGTGATTGTCGGTCAAAAAATTCTGCAAGGCTTTGAGCAGGAGCGATCGGAAACGTCCTCGGTCTGGGTCGGCAAGCGAAAGCAAATGACCCTCAAATACCATAAGGAAGAAATCCTGAGTCAAATCCTGGGCGTCGGCGATGGAATAGCCGCGTCGGCAGATAAATGCGAAGATCGGCCGCCAATAGATTCGGCACAGCTCCGACAGCGATTGGCGCGCATTTTCTTTTGTGGCGTCCGAGTTTGCGCACGACAGAATCAAACTCCAGCGCGTCGTTGCAAACCGATTTGGCTGGGGTTCGCCCTCGACCGCGGCGTTGCTTTTCACGGGCGGCGATCATCTTATTTACGCGGTTTGCACACAAGCCTAAAGGTGTGAGGTAACGGGGAACTGGTTTTCACGGCGAAAGAGTCGCTTCAAAATCTATTACGGCATTTGGGAAGCGAAGTTCTTCGAAAAGCTGAGAAACTTCCAACTCGAAACAGGCCCCTACATTGTCAAGAAAGGGCTAAGCGGCAGACCTTTAAAGGGTTGCCCGCGATCGTCCTCGTAGGCCGGCGACATGGAGCCGCCGAGTCAGAATCGGATTACCTTTGAGTGATCGCAAGTCCCGCACAATGTTCGCGACCGTCGCGTCATCTACACTGCGACTCTGGAATTTGTGAATGTATGCAGCCAGTCCTGATGTCATAACATTCTTTGGCATCGGCGTTTTGAATTCACATCTGCCGCTAAAAAACACGATTGACTGAAAAATCGAATGATCGAGGAGCAAGAACTCAGCAAGGGCCCTCGTGTGCCCGTAATTCTGTCGCAATGGGTTCTGGAAGCGCTGCTTCTTGCTTGGTAAGACCTGCGTCCACTCGGAATCGCTTTCGCGGCCGAAGATCCACCCCCTAGTGCTCTTGGTTTCTACGACGAAGATCCCAAACTGAGAGACAACGATGTGGTCAATCTGTGTCGTTCCATTCGCCGTTGGAACGATCATGTCTTCAAATCGCGTGTACAGATCTCTGTCCAAAGAACCCGCAAGTAGGGAAGATACCGCGTGTTCGCCGACCCAGCCGCGGGCGGTAGAGCGAAAGCTCATTAATGCCAAAACCAAGCATTTTACGCGCCGGTTTGGGCACCCATGCGCGCGACGGCCTTTCAATTGGTAGGTAGGTGGGTAAACCGGTAATGCGCTCGCGTTGCTAGCTAAGGACTAACTGATTTCGTGTTACTTGTGCTATCAAGCGACTTAAGGTAATTCTGATTTCATGGCGAGGGCGAGACCGCGCAGACGACAAAAATGTCCGGGTGATCGGGCGATTGCTGTCCGTCAACTCGATACCATTTATCATCGTCACTGTATGGGTCGAGATTCAGGTTGGTCGCCTGGAGCACCCATTGGAGATTGCCACTGGCGTCGATCAGCACATATTTGCCGTACTCGCGTCGCTCTTTGAGTGGAAGCTCGTCCATGCGCACGATTTTACCTACCGGGGCATAGCTGACGCCGCTCTTTTGGCACGGATCCACCGGCTTCGGCTGACCGACGGGTGTCCTTCCACCGCATTTCGCAATGAGTCCGAGCGACATCGCCACGAAAATCAACGCGGTTAAATTCATTGAACAAAACAAGTACGGCCCTATTCCTCTCCGGACATCGTCCCTTGAACCAAGGCGCATCTTGCTGAAATTGATGTGGATATGGGTGATCCGATTGATAGCGTGCGTAAGCGTCTGAAGCTGGTAATCATCACCTCTTCAGCAATTCTTAGCCTCTGCGCTGGCTTGCTCCTCCAAACCGTGGGTGTAATTGGACTTAATGAGGCTATCCGACTGGTGGGCGCAAACCGAACGCCTCATGATGGTTGGGTGTGGTTCACTAGCTTCACCGTAACGATTTTTGCTATTGGCATTGTTCTCGTACTGCTCGCAATCTACGGATTTATTGTCGCGAAACGGTAACCAATCAGTGTGACCCAGCGAAAACTCAGGCTCCGGATTGTTCGTTCGCCCACGGCTCAAATTTCGGATATTTCGTCTGTAGGGACTCGTTCATCTTCAGCATAAAACCAGATCCCGGGTCCAAGCTTCTTTGTACCTTTTCCTTCGAGACCTTCACGAAAAGCAGTTATTCCAAAATGCAGAAATGGTCCGCCAAACTCGATGCTAACGTAGTCGGCACAGACTCTCAGGCTGTTGGGTTTTAGTAATTTGAGGGCATCCGGGAAGCGAGGATCATCAAGACGAATGAAAATGCCGCTATCATCCCTGGTCATTTGCTGCTGTTTCATCGTTTTTGCGAATTCTCTGAGCTCTTTGGCTAGGCTCGAATGATCTAATTCGTAAAGAATGACACGTTCCTTTGCGACAATTTGTTTTCGCAATTGATCGAGGTCAGGCTGAGGCGAATTTTGTCCCATAGCGTCTATCCAGATAACGAGTGCAACATAAATGAAGATTGTCCCGAACAAGGGTCCTACCCTAAGGTTTGCCCAATGCTTAAGCATAGCGACTCGATGGCTGGTTTCTAGTGATTGCGTTGCTGGTAATATTCGTACCCGACCATTGCCCAAGCCATTTTCCCATAAATTGACGACATTGGGATTGGATTGGTCAACCGTAAGACCATCGACAATTGCGAATTCCAGTCCCTGATAATCGCATTCATCTCCGCAATCGAATAACCCCGGGCCGCAAATCCTTCGCCCACCGCAATGTAGTTCACCTCAAAGTTCTCCCACTGATCATTGTGCATCCACGTGAGACTGCCATGATATGAGTAGTACGTTGTCTGCCCATTATAATCGAACAATTCCGTATCCATTTCATTCCACATTCTATAGAAATACAGAGCGTCGGATTTCTCAGATGCTACGTCCTGGGCCATGGGGTAAGCCCGTTCGAGTTGACGGCAAAGCTCTGCGTCGCTGAGAAGCTTGGACCTTTTCTGTGAACTGCCGTTGGATTGTTCAGAAGCAAATCGTTCATCGTTGTAGAGTCGCAAAAAGGCCGCAGTGATTGCGCCATTTGCAAACTTACCGCCGCCTAATTCAGCCGCTGTGCCGCCCACGGCGGCCGACAGCATAGTTCTCTCCGCGATGCCGAGCTGGCCCTGCTCAACGCCAACTTTATCGATCCCAATTGACGCCAGACCAGAAACAAAGCCCGACAGGAATCCATCGCGCAGGCTTCCGTTCTCCAGTTTTTGCTCCGCAGCGTTTAACAGTCCGCCCGCAAGACCATGGCCCAGAGATTTTTCGAAGAAACCAAGAGGCTTACTTGCATCAATGCCATGGAACATCGGACCAATGATGCCTGCGGTAAGCGCGGCTACACCTCCGGCTATGGCTCCGCTCTGCAAAGCCTGAGCCAGGCTCCCTCCTGCTAAGATTGTGGATGTAAACGCACCAGCGAACCCTGCCCCGGCTGCACTTACAACAAGGGCGGCACCTGCACTCAATGTTGCTGGTAACATAGAGATCACTGCCGGCATGACGTAATACTGAAAAGTGATAACTACTGCCACGGCGATTAGTCCGATCACGATTGGTTGGATCGAATGAGGCAGCATGCCTATTAAGCGAGCCCCGAAGCCTGTGAGGATATCGCCTAACAAGTCAAATCCGCTCGGATCCGTGAAGCTGAGTGGATTGTTGAGAACATAACTGTAACGGTTGTAGCTTTGCGTTTGATCGGGAAACTGAACGCTAGGATCGGCGCTCACGAAACGGCCAATGCCCGGGTCGTAGATTCGGCCGTTCATGTTGACCAAGCCGAGGGAATCGAGTTCTTCGTGATCGGTAAAGCCGCGCGACACGATGGACATCGATCCTATCGGGCGTTGTGCTTGCCAATCGGTGGTGCGCCGGAAACCCCAGGCATCGAAGCTATCGCGTTCGAGCACCGCGCCAGTTGAATCGGTGATTACATCAACCGAACCCAAATGATCTTTGTGCAGATATTTGGTATCGTAGGTAGTTCCAAAGGTGTGCTTGTCGTAAGTTTGACTGTAGATCGCGATGCGACCAGTTGGTGAAGCGATGTAACACTTGTGCTTGGTCGTATTGGCGTCGTCCACCTTCTCGTAAAATCCACCGATGTAGGTCGTATCGACGATGCCGCTCGAACCGGTAGCGTGTTGCCAAACCCGCTGATGGCCGTCGTCGTGCTCGAAGTAGGACGATCCGAGCGAACCGGTGATCAACTGCGGCTGATTGAACCAGGTCCAGGTAATGGAGCGGCCGAAGCCGCTGTTCATGTTCCCGTTTGAATCGTAAACCGAGGTTCCGGAGGCGCCCGCCGTCAACACGGCGTGAGGATGAGCCGAGCCAGCCGCCGGATAAGTGTAATCGCCCACGCCGTCTTTGTGTACGATGTTGCCGAGGCTGGCGGTTCCAGTGCCGATGTGATCGTAGATGACATGTTGTTGTGCCTGACCTGTCACCGTCCAATCCTGCAACCGATTCAACGCATCGTAATTGAACGTTTCCTGCAAGACGCTGCCGCTGATCGTCTGGTTACTGTCTTTGCGGCTCTTGAGATTGCCGAGGACATCGAAATGATATTCGAGGTTCTGGACGCCAGTCCCGCCGCCGACACCGGAGGTGATCGTTTTCAGCAAACCATTTTGCGGGATGTAAACGCGGTCGGTGATGATGCCGTTGCCGTACTGTTCCTCCGTGATATGACCATCGGCGTCGTAATTGTCGGCTTGCCAGTAAGTCGTGCTGGCGTCGCTATTGGTGATTTGCTTCAGGTAGCCATTCGCATCGTAGAGATTTTGCACAACGAATCCCGTCGGGTAAGTAAGTTGCCATACCCGGCTAAACTGATCGTAGGTTGTCGATGTTACGTAAGTGCCGTTGTGAGCGGATGTGCTCTGGCTGCTCGGCCGACCGAGGTTGTCGTAATTAAGCGTGTTGGAGTAGGGCGCTAACTGCGATCCTTGCGCCGGCGTAAACGTGACCGAGGCAAGTTTTCCGACGCCTTTCCCGGTGGCAGTGTCGTAGGCCCACGCGGTTGTGTCGTTGGTGGGCTCGAGCCGCGTCTTCATCCGCCCCAGCTGATCGTAACTGAATTTGACAACCTGGTTCTTGGCATCGGTCTGCGTCTTGAGCTCACCGGTCGAATAATAGGTGTAAGACCAGAGGCCAAGATCCGGGTCCGTGACGGACGTCTTGCGGCCGCGCGCATCGTATACAATGACCGTGGCGTTAGTCGCCGCATCGCTGGTTTGAACCAGGTTGCCGGTAGCGTCGTAGGTGTAGTTGATATAGCCGCTCAATGCGTCGACGACTTGTTTCAGGTGTCCAGCCGCGTCTTTCACGCTGATAGTCTGCTGACCCTTGGGATTGGTGGCGGTGGTGGTCAGGCCGTTGTACGCGTTCGTGCTAACGGTATTAACAGTGGCGCCGTTCTCATCAACCGAAGGGACCTGGACCTGAACCATGCGATCGAGCCCATCGTAAAAGCTTGTCGCAGCCGTAGCCGAATCGCCTTTGAAATACGGTTTCGTTACTGTGCTCTTGCGACCACGATAATCGTAGGTGGTATCCAGAAAGATTGTCTTGGCGGAACCAGTGAGTGGAATTCCGCTTAGAGTTTCCTTGCGCATTTCTCGGCCGAGCCGATCGAAGTAAACTAGGCCCTGCGCTCCATCAGCCGGAGTCGTGCGGACTAAATAAATCGAATTAGCCGGCGCGTTTGGCGCATTCGGATTTCCGCTGACCCATTCGTAGCCGATAGAGGTAGTCGTTCCGTCGGCGCGAGTGCTCACGTCCTTTCGGCTGAAATCATCGTAATGCGCGGTGTCGGTCAGATTATTTGGGCCGGTGACAGAACTGGCGCCGCCGAACCGCTGATCATAGAGTTTGCTCTCGCTTTGGTTTAAAGCATTGAAGGTGGTCTCAACAAAACGACCTTTGGTGTCGTAGTTCGTGGTTGTAGTCCGCGACGGCACCGCTTGTCCCGTTATTACATCGGTGTCGCTGGTTGACGTAGTTGCGATCCTTGTGTTACCAAACGCATCGAAGGTGTAGTTGGTTTGCACGGAAATGGCGCTGCCAGATTCAATAGTTTCGGAACTGACCTGTCCGTTGGTGCTGTTGTAACCAAAGCCTGAGTTACGGTTAATGTCCGGCTGGCCCGGCGCCTGGCTCAGCACGCTGCTGCCTGTCACTTGTCCGATCCGCCAGTTTGAAGTGCTGGTGGTGTAGGCGCTGGTGGTTGTCTTAACAAAGAAGTTAGCCGAGGGCAGGTCCTTGGTCTTGACAGTAGATTGCAAAGTATTGCCGTAGACGTCGATTCCGCCCGTCGTCGGCACGATCGTTTCGGTGTCGTTCGTAGCGACGCCGCCGAGGTCCCAGGAATAAACGTGACTGTCCTGTGCGTAAGGGAAATAGAGCTTGGTGTTTTCCACCGGGCCCGCGGCGTAAGTGGTGATCGAGTCGGAGAGCAAACCGGAGTGATCGCTGAATGTTTTCGTGCTGCCGGCGGCAAGAAGATAGGTCGAGCTGCGTTCCGCCATTCCGGTGTAAGGGAAACCTTGCTTTAACCAGGTTTTGCTGTGGAGAAAAAGCCCCGGCTGTCCATCGACCGCGCGGTTGTCGATCGCTTCGACCGATCTAAAGCCGAGCATTCCGCGCAACGGATCGGCTTTCAGTCCTTCGTAGCGGTAGCTGACAGTGTAGGTCGAGCCTGGGCTGCCATTGGCACCAAGGCCATTATCGTAAGTGATCGTGGCCACGACCGGCATCGGTTCGATCAGATCGATAGCCGGCGCTACCGCGTCAGTGCTCTTGGTGAATACAGCCGGGTTAGTTAACGGTTGATAATCAATGGAGGCAACTACGCCCATCCCGTCGGTAACTTGGCGTAACAGATCCTGATAACCCGGCGTGCTCGAAGAGATGTCAAAGTAAGCCGCACTGCTTGACCCAAAGAATCGAATCAAGTCCTCCTTCCCATCGCCGTTGAAGTCAGCGGTCAAATTATTGTTCGCACTGGGTACGGCCGGAAGTTGGTAGCTTCCGGTACTCTGCAGATAAAAACCATTTACTCCGTTGGAGAGATACTCCGATCGCGTGGTGGTACATCCCCCCTGGCCGCCGTTAGCCTGATCATGGAACCTTAGCAGATCGCTGCGCCCATCGGCGTTATAATCGCCGGCTTGGACAACGTCGCTTTCGCCGAGCGTTAGAGAAAGCCACGATTGCGGCGCAGTGAAACCCGTTGATAAAGAGGCGGTGGATAAGTAAACGCTTACAGTAGTGGCGCCTTGCGTGTTCGCTGTCTTTGGAACCCGAGCTAAGTCTACTAAACCGTCCCCGTTGAAGTCTCCAGTGAGCCAAGTGTAGGCAAAGGTGCTTCCATCGCTTTCATAGAATCCCGGGCTGTGATAGATCAAAGTTTTCGCCAGAAACGAGCCATTCTGATTCTGATAAATGCGGACGGACGTTGAGGCGGGGCCGCCGCCACCGCCGCCATCGAGCATGACCTTCGTTAGGTCCGGCAACCCGTCACCGTTGAAGTCCGACACCATCCATCGATCGCTCGACTTGCAATAGTCCTTGGTCGCGCTGCCGGGATCGCCCGATGCGCTGGTATAGTTCCACTGCACTCCATTAAAGGTCCCGTTTCCTTGATTGATAAACGCGGTGACTGTTAGAAGCTGAGGAGCGCCAGTCGTGGGATTTGGTCCATTGATGCAAATAATGTCCAGCTTGCCATCGCCGTTAACGTCGACCGCGAAATAGGTGCGCGACGGATACCAGAGAGGCGCCGTGCCGGTAATGGTTGCGTTACTTTGGGTAAACGCGGTGCCTACTCCGTTGGTTCCAGTGTTAATGAACTGCGTGAAGACGAGCGCGCCTCCAGCAACGTCGCCGGACGAGTGAACGCGAATTACATCAACTTTCCCGTCCCCATTAAAATCGCCTTGAAGCCATGTGTCGCCAGTAGTCGCGAAGTTTTGCGATGAGGTGTAGGAACCACCGGTTACAAGCTGACCATTCTGGATTTGGTAGATCTGAAGCGTGTTGTTGGCGCCGCGCGCCTTAACGACATCACAAATGCCGTCACCGGTGAAGTCGCCTTGCGCGAGACTGTGATTATTGTCCAACACCCCGCTGACAGTTGACTGAGTGTAATTCAAGGTGTTCGGATCGTGGTCCCAAGTAAAGGTTGTAGGCGGGAAAGTAAGTCCAGCGCCATTGCCTTCGGTAATCGAGATCAAGCGCGATTTGCCGGTGTTGGCGCTCACCTCATAGGCGAGGTCGTACTGCCGAACGATTGACGTGCTGTAGTAGGAGGTGATGCGCGACAGACGCTGATTCATGGTGATTCCAGAACCAACGACATAGCCGACCGCCGGATCGGGCCGCGTTGCGTCATACGTGAACACGACCGAGGCGTAGCTGCTCAAGCCGGCGGCATCGTTCATCGCGTAATTGACCGACGAAAGGTTGCCTTCGGCTGTGTAGGAGAAGGTCATGTAGTTGCCGGCCTGGTCTTGGATCTTGCTGATGAGCCAAGTCAGAATTGTTCCGTCGGCGCGGCCGGGCGGCACAAAGCTCGCGCCGTTGGCACCGCCAAAAGTGTAGATCAAGCCCGATTTGGTCCAGGCGGTAAACGTCGAAGGACCATTTCCACTGGCTCCATTCGAAACAACCTTGGTGAATGAGTTAAGCTCGGTCCGATATTCAGTTCCCGCGTATCCGTCGGTTCCGACGATCGCAATGAGCCGTTGCCCATCCATTGAGTAACGATCAGCCAGAGTCATGTCGACGCCGTGAATTGAACCGCTATCTTGGGCACGAGTTTGGGGGGCGCGAGTGATGGCTGACACCCCCGAGACGGACCATCCAACGCCAAGCGCTCCGTTCCGGCCAACACTGCTGTAGTGGAACGAAAGTTTTGGCTGCATTCCAGCTGTCCCAGGCGAGACGATGATTGGCAGGTCGTAGCTCGCGCCGCCTGAAGGGTCAGTGCTCAGCTTTCCTTGCGACAATCCAACAGCGTAGGCGCGCACCATCCGGGGCGAAGCGGTAAATACGCAGGCAAACAAAGCGAGTGAACATGCAATTGGTTTTGAACGGAACCGGGAAACAAATAAGGGAGCCATAAGAGTGGTGTCACGTGTTTAGTGACACGACGCAGAACAAATCGAACAGAACAGTTTGAGAACAGTGACCGAACACTTAGCGAACAGAATTGTGCGAACCGCGGCGACCTTCGAAAGCCTTCCAGACGACAGGCTAGATCATTTGAGCATACTGACTTAGGACTGCGCGGAGGTGCGCTTTGGCCTTGAACACAGTGGTCTCAGAACGCGCGAAGGCTTTTTTGGAAATCAGATCGCTTACGATTTTCTCTGCGACGAGCTGCCAATCCACAATCACGAGATCTGTATGGACTTCGTGAACTCGGGCGAAAGGAATGCACGGCGGTCCTCCAGAGAATGCGACATGGCAGCGCTCGGCGAGTTGCATCAAACCTTCCGGTTCGCGAAAGGCAAACATCGATGCTGCCCAGGACGGAAAAATGATGCCTCTAGTTTTGCCGCGCCCAAGAGATCTCAGCAATTTTGCGACCGACTTGCCGTCAGCATTTCGGAACTCAAAAGAAAGCTGTTCCTGCTCGAGCAGTCGCTGGAGTGTTTCTTCTGTTGCCGACGCCCAGACACCTCGGACGATAGCAACGGAAGTGATACCTGCTTTCGTCCGCCAATAATGCAAGATCTGATTAATGGCCGTTTCACGGCGAATCTCATACCGAAGGTGAATCGGCGACAGGGCATGATCGCCTACGCCAACAATCCGCACTCCGGCATCCTTTACGCGAGAAATAATTTCTCTGGAGGAAGCGTCAGGCCGGTACCAAAGAACGGTATCGAAGTCATATTTACTGATTCGTTTCTCGAGGCGTTTGGACTTCATGTCCTCAGGATTGAAGAGTACCATCGCGACAGCGAAGCCTCGGGCACGCAACTCCCGGCGAAGACGAATGAAGAAGGTACGATAATCCTGAAGACCGACAAAGGCCGATATCGATGTCGGCATTCCGACAGAACCGAGAACACTCAGACGCCTGCCCGCGCCGATGCCTTGCAACAGCGTCTTCGAGCCGCGGATCGTTGATAAAAGCCCTTCGTCTTCCAGTTGTTCGTACGCTTTCGCGACCACTGAAGTCGATGTCCGAAAACGACCTGCCACATCACGGACCGGATAGAATAACCGCGGCGGGTCCGTTTCGCTTGTGACTGCGATTGTTCGCAAAATCTTCGCAAGGCTGGG